>Ga0187782_10000138_pt1 | contig 43231 bp, 32 predicted proteins | sample 0715_SJ02_MP15_2_FD_132454 | JGI IMG/M metagenome (GOLD analysis project Ga0187782, IMG submission 132454) | Tropical peat soil microbial communities from peatlands in Department of Meta, Colombia - 0715_SJ02_MP15_20_MG | ecosystem: Environmental > Terrestrial > Soil > Wetlands > Peat | place... | reverse complement strand
GTCCGGCTACCATGTGGAGAGCCTTGCGGTGAGAGCGTTCAAAGACTACAAGGGCGAGAAGACGACTACGGCCATGTTGCCGTATTTCTTCGAACAAGCAAAGGACCTTGTGCTGCACCCCATTCGTGACCGTAGCGGACAATCCAGACACGTTGACGAATATCTGGGCGCGGACGACAGTTCCGTGCGTCAAGAGATTAGCCACCTTTTCAGCGGAATTACGAAGAGAATGCGGACCGCGAGCGCGGCTCAATCGCAGGCGCAATGGAATGAACTCTTCTATACCGAATAACGCCGTGTCAAATTCATCTGACACTGCGGATTACCGTTCGGAGGTCCAACGGGTCTTTCGTGTGTCGGACATGCTAGTTACCGCCCACGCAAATCTCCTAGAGAAGTACGTGCGGCTGGCACTCCTATTAGACGTTGCGATTCTTGGCATCGCCGTCTGGCTCACTGCAGTCGTGTTCATCGAGCCACGAATTAGCTTGAAACTGACACCGTTCCATCTCGAACCGCAGGTGTGGGTCGGGTTGCTCGGTATCGTAGCTCTGTTCTTGTCGATTCTCCAATTGAGAGTCGATTGGAAGGGACATGCGGACGCGCACAAACGATCTTTTGATCTGTACGCGGAAGTGAAGAATGAGTGCCGATACTTGATGTCTTCCAGTGGAGCGTTAACCCGTGAAGCGTGCCAGCGTGCCCTTACGATGTTTGAGCTGGCCAGTGATGTGGGTCGCCAGATTCCAGAAAATGAATTTCTTCGGCAAAAGCGCAAGCACCTACAAAAGGTGGAAATCAGTCAGTATCTTGACACTCATCCAGGGGCGTCGATAACCATGCTGAAACTGCAGATGTATTGGAGAGGAAGCCTCAAACGTGACAGCTAGGCTAGATGACACGACTCCCCTTGAGTTTTATCGACGTGCAAGGGAGAGCGTACAGGCGACTTTCGGGGCCGAGTTGAGCTGGCAGGCGACGCGGGAGCTGCGGCACATCACCGAGTCTGACCTGCTGCGCGAGTCAGCTTGGGTGATCCTCTGTAGCGGATTTCGGGAGGCCATCGTTCGACGGTATTTCCCGTATCTTTCGATCTGCTTCTGCGAGTGGGAGTCTGCTGCGGCCATCTGCCACAATGCCACTGTGTGTCGAGAGACGGCCATGTCATGCTTCAAGAATATCCGAAAGATCGACGCGATAGTGAAGACAGCGTTCCTTGTGCACGAGGTCGGTTTTGAAACCTTTAGGGACCAGATAATTCACGATCCTGTTAGCGCGCTAAGGCGGCTTCCATATATCGGGGACGTGACCGGATTCCATCTCGCAAAGAATCTTGGGGCCGAAGTCGCAAAGCCGGACCGTCACCTTGTTAGATGTGCTGTCTCTTTTGGATTTGAGGACGTTCAGGTTCTCTGCTCGATGCTCGCCGCCGAGACGGGCGATTCTGTAAGCGTGGTTGACCTGGTGCTCTGGCGATACTTGGAACAACAACAGGCCGTAGACTCCGCGAAGCCTCCGAATCGAATGTAAGAACGGAGTACCGAAGGACCTCGAACGATTCTGGATGGGTCACGCACCAGAAGATGTCGGGGACCTGTATTCCAAACTCGCGGACGACGTTGCGTTCCGCAGCATGTGGTGCGAGCGACTCGGCCTCGGGTTCTCAGTTGTTACACTTGTTACAGAAGACGCGGACGAAGTCAGCGCCGCGAAGGTAGCGTAAACCCGTGTGAGGACGGTAGAAAGAGTGGCGCACCCGGAGAGAGTCGAACTCCCGACCTTCTGGTTCGTAGCCAGCAGTAACCGGTGGGCGGGAACACTCTAACCTATTGTTCCGGCACCGCTAACCGCCGTTCCTTCTCCTGCAAATCCCTCACGTAGTTGCTCCAAAGTTGTTCCAAAAAACATCCAATGTCAGTCAACAAGAAGGTCACACCCATCCGCGCCGAACTGCGGCCATCCGAACGTAGTCATGCACCCGAATTTCCCTCCGGCTTTGTTCGCGCTGGAGGACTCAAGTTGCCTCTCAAGGATCGGCGGAAAGCGCTAGACAAAATCGCTCGACTGACTCGCCACGCTAGTATCACCGAGGCGCTTCAAATTGCGCAGTGGATTGTCCGAATGGCGCTTGGTGAAGTCGCTCCCGTCCCCGGCGACGTTACGACCTTGTATCGAGGGCGGACCACAGTGCCGGTATTCCGCGACGCCGACGCACAAGAGAACGCCCGTGGAATGCTGTTATGGCTCCCGACCTCTCCGAAATTTGCTGGCGTGCTTGACCCAGAAGAGGTCGCTGTCTGGAACGCGAAGTTATCCGATGAGACTGAGGCCGAAATCGGAGAACGACTCGGTAAGAGCCAACAGCGGGTCTCGCAAATCTTCACCGGCGCGGCGAGCAAACTGAGAGAGCGATACGTCGATCTGAATGACAAAGACGATCTGCCCATCGAGATTCTGGCGTGGCAACAGGAGACCGCGAGCGACTATGAGCGCCGAAACCCTCCCGATCTACTTGCAAATGTCACGGTGCTGTTGGAGCGCGACCGCGCACTACGGCAAGGACGATTAGAGCAGGCTGGCACCGGCTGCAAAGAACTCGATAAGCTGCAGCTACGCGCTGCATGATTTCGTGCGTTTCGCGAACACGAGTGCGCCTCGAAACGGCGGAAAAATTTACTAGTGCACGCATCTTCAATGCACTCAACCAGCTAGCAGGATTTTGTGTGCTACGCCACTAATAGGAGAGGCGCTTCGTCTGCTTGAAATCGGCGGTTCCGCGGGTCGGGCGGCAGTTTGCGAGCCTCAACAACAACCTTCGGCGCGGTACGTCTATGCTGCCTTGCTGGGTTCGACGGCGACAATCTCGAACCTTGACGCTGTGCCCACGTTACGCCGACGCGGGATCGTGGAACAACCACAACGCGCTTTTCCCTCACTGGTTTTCGCCGGGCAACGAGCGAGTAGTTGATCTCGCATTCGCTCCCACCGAGCGTCTTACGGCCTGCGTCCCGGTCTTACGACTCAAACGAAAAAAAGCAGCGGCAAATGGTGACGATGTTCTCGTCAGTTCTGCTTCATGTCGCCTTTGTGCCAAGGCGACAGAATCTCTCTAGGGGATTGAGGGATGGGATGGCCGTGTGTCCACGGGGAACAAGGACGAGGAGAAACAACCGAACGAACAAGCATCACCTGCGCATCGCGAGTTCGCCGACCATGCGTAGTGCGGAAAGAGCACTGTCCAGCGCGGGCCGATCTCAACGACGACTTGTTTTGGACAAGACATTCGAGGTAGTGGCGTGGTAGAGATCAATCCAGTCGCGCTCGACACAGTTCTCAGACTGGGCCAATGGCCAGCGACCGAGGGATACGACTTGGAATTTACGCTCGTGTATGAAGGCGATCTTTACTCGAATGGGGACGCAAAGCACAAGCACGAAATCCGCAAGCAGCTTCATCCGCAACTGAAGGAACTGTGGAAGCTGAAACTGCCACATTACCTTACGATGGCCGTGAGTTCGGGAATGTCTCGCAAGGTTTACGCAGGACCGCCGACAGTCGAGGCGATCGCAACGAACTTCACCCGAAACGGTTATCGGTTCGTTCCTCTCGTGATGGAGCAATGGAATCTCGCGTGTGCGCTCGACATCTTGTTTCTTCGCAAGGATGAGAAGCAGGGCGTCGTCCATGGCGGCGACATCGACAATCGCCTGAAGACCCTTTTCGATGGCCTCAGAATGCCGTCAAGCGCCGCCGAGCTTGGAGGGTATACGCCGTCTTCGGACGAAGACCCGTTCTATTGCTTGCTTGAAGACGACAAGCTCATTACCGAGCTACACGTAACTACCGACACGCTCCTCGCTCCAGTTTCACCGGCAGGTGTGAAGCTGATAATCAGAGTCAGGCTCCGACCGTTCCGGTTGAGCGAACTGAATACGGATTTTGCGTGAGCGGACTGGCTGTTACCTGACGCTTGCTCCCGCTTCGCATCGGACGCAATTTGCGCGCGTGTTTTTGTGCGCCGTTTCGTCGATTTCGAGAACAACATAGTGGTTTTGTTCGGCTTCACCACGACCCACGATTCACGAGGCGATGCCGTCTGCTGAATGCGAGGAACTAGCGCGTCGCCTGCGTCAAAACCGTTCGTTAATGGCGCGGGAAAACGGCAGGAAATCGCTGCGTAGTAGTTGGAGTTAGCGGGTGTTTGCAGGGGACGTTTATTGCGCGGTCGGCTAGGCGGCTGACGCGATACGGCGGACGGAGCCTTCGGAAATACCAAGCTCGCGAGCGATGGCCCGGCCAGACAGCCCGGCAATGCGAAGGCGGGCTATCTCAGAGGCGCGTACCGTCAGTCTTGGACGGCCCAATCTCTTACCGGACGCCTTCACGCGAGCGAGTCCGGCTCGCGTCCGCTCCGAGCGTTTGATGCGTTCCTGCTTGGCAAGTGTCGCCATGATTGCGATAACCGCGTCTTTGAACACGCCGCACGAATCGAAGTAAGGCTCGGTGAAGGAACGGAAGCCGACTCCGTAGGATTCGAGACGATTCAAGTGCTGCAACGTCTGATACACGCCCTCGCGCGACAATCGGTCGAGCGCCCAGAACAAGACGAGATCGAACTTGCGGCGGCTCGCATCCTCAAACAGCCGTCCGAACTCAGCGCGATCCGCCTTGGCACCCGATTCGTAATCGCAATACTCGCCGACGATCTGCCAACCCTGCTTCGCGGCGAACTCGCGAAGTTGCACGGCCTGATTCTCCGTCTCCTGCTTGTCAGTTGAAACACGCAAGTACAGAGCGATTCTCATGCCTTTTCCAGTCCGGCATCAATGTATCGCCGAATGAGTTCGGCGACTGTGATGCCTATTTTCTTTGACAGTGCGGCTAATTTCTTTTGCTGTCGGTCGGTGAGCCAAATTGTTGTGCGCTTCATAGTCTAAGTATGCACAACCGCCATACGTCGTCAATAGGCAAGAATTGTCATGGCACGCTGACACCGATTTTCGAGACGCCACGCCCAACAGCGCAGCGGGGAGAAAGCTGAACTGCCGACGCTCCGTTCGATGGTCCGTTCGCTTTGCGGATTCGTCCTGCTTGTCGCGGCTAGTCGGTCGGAGCGACCAGTAACATTATTTTGGATCGTCGGGGCGGGAGGCGGCGGAGCCTGTGGGCGGTCAATCACCGAGTGACGATCACCTAGCAAACGCGAAAATCGCAGTGTTGTCCGCTAACGGGTTTCTTAAACCAGACGCGAAAGGAGACGGTGGAGGTAATGGCCCGAACGGACAAAACTGAGGCGGCGCTACGGCGAATCGTTGAGCGCAAAGCACCGGTGAAGACCAAGCTCGCTGCACTCGCGCAAATGCGAGAGCCGAGCGCCAAGTGGTTGCAGAAGATCGTTTCCGCCGAAACGACGCACCCAAAGATCGCCGTCCGCTGCGTTGAAATGCTGCGCGCCCTTGAAAGTTCGAGCGCATCTCCCGAAGAAGTCGATCCTCGACTTGCCGCCTTTTTGAGAGACGCCGAGACCACGCGTGAGGAAGCGTGATCCACATGGAAACCGGACGAACACGTGCAGAAAACGAACGGCTCAGAAGCTATGCAGGCAGGCGAATCGAGTGTCGTATGATCTCGCGCGCAGAATCTGGGGCAGATCACCTGGGTTACAAGCAGCCGCAAATTCACTCTAGGGTTGCGGCCCGGAAGCACTTGCTCACGTCTAGTTGGCGGAGTGGACGGAAGCAGATCGACTACGGGACTCGAAATCTGTGGGATTACGCAACGACGCGGCCCCTCGACACGTCGTGAATGACGGTTTCTAAGCACCCTCTCTTGCCATCTGCTCACGTAGACTTCTGGGACTCTGCGTTTTCTCAAGGACGCGGTACAACCCGTTAACCCTAAACTCACCGAGGTCACCAGACTCAAATAAATCGGGAGAGTAGCCCTGCAAAGCCTTCAGCGTGCCGAGGCACGAAGCAGCTTCGTCCGCTGTTTCGAACAGACCGTTAGCGTTCAACTGCGGGCGATAATAGCGGCTCATCAACTCATAGAGATTCTGAATGCGCCAATCAAGCCTTTGTACGCCTTTGGGCACTTGCAGGCCCCATGATAGTAGCGAATAGTTGTAACCAGCAGAAATATCAAAGCCCATCAAACGGGTGTCCGTTTCGGAGCTAGTCTGTCCGTCAGTAACTTCGACTACCTCGAAGAGGTCTGGAGCCGAAAGACGGGCATTCCACAGTTCAGCAAACCGGAGTGCTTTGCTCAGATTTGATACCACTCCTAGCTCGCCTCCTTCTTCCAGAAACCAAAAAAACAGCCGATTGATCTCATAATCCGTCGGCAATGCATCACAGAAGGTTGGGTGCGCTCGATATGTGCCACGGTAGTTAGGTGCGTTCCCCATCCTTGGCTCCCTCGCACCATTCAGAATCAGAAGTTTCATATTCATTGACCTTCACGGCCTAGTGGCAGAACCCATCGGCACTGATGGGTTAGAGTATCCCACTGGCACCTCCAAGTGAACCTGGCCGTTGCTCCCAATATTCAGGTGTGGCACATCCCAATTCGTTCCAGGATGGGGCGGGTCGAGTCGGAGTTCGACGCCCAGCTTCTTCGCCTCGATAACTATTTCATCTGCGTCTGCCGCACTAAGCTTAACGCCAGCTTTCGACAGGTTCTTTAGCCAGTTCACGAACCCGCCGGGCGTTTTCGCCCAGTCTGGTCGGTCACGCATCACCCCCTGTGTCGGTTGGCCGGTTGCACCCTGAGCTGGCGTACCTCCTATTGATGGAGGGCTGTTGTCGTCGTTCTGTTGCTGCAGGCCTTGAATCTGCGTTCCTATGCCATACAGTTTGTCTACGTCCTCGGCGGAGAGATTGTTTACCCAATTTGGGTCTACCGGCTTGTTGTCTACTAAGAGATTGCGCTTGATCCATTCCCGCTCGCTATTGATTCTCTTATCGTATTCCGCTTTAGTTTCGTGAAATAAACACCAGACCCAGTTATGCTGCTTTCCGTCGTAGCCCGTGCATTCGTGACCATCCGCATCCACCGCGGTCTCCGGGTTATCCGCGACATATGAATACAGATTGAGGGTCTGTGGGTTGACGAAATTCGCGTATGGCACAGCGTCCGCTGCGGCCGACCAATCGGGCGTCATGAAACGACCGAAGCTCGATGAGTCGTAGCGAGCGCCGAAATTGTCCAGGCCATTCGTTCCGCCGGGCGACGATGCCGTTTCTGAATCGCGTTCTTTGCCGGTGAAGTGCATCGGGCTTACGTCCGCGGTTGTGCAACTCAGCCCGTCTCCGAATGGAAGACCTATGCATGTTTCGTACGAGGAGCCACTGGATGTACTACGCGCGCGTTCGGTGCCGAGCCAATCGGCATGGATGAAATACGTGGTGCCGTTGTTGTAAGTCGCCAGGTGACGATTGCCCGCATAGACTTCGCCGCGATTCCAGCCACCTCCCGTACCGAATTGCGCGATCTCATGCCCAGCCAAATCGTAAACGAAATCGACCGTCCCGCCAGCGACCGTTGTCTTGCCAATCCGACGGCCTTCTGCGTCGTAAACATACGCCGAAGAACCGTTAGCGCTGTTTGACGCCGTTGTGATCCGGCCTTCGGCGTCGTATGTGTACGTTGTCGTGCCGTCGCCGGTCGTATCTCCCGCAGCATCAAACGTGACGCCCGTGATCCCCGTAATGTGGTTGTTGGCGTCAAAGCCTAAGCTGGAACTTGAACCGCTGCCGTGCGTCACACTCTGCTGCCAGCGATTCCCGAAGCGGTCGTACACATAACTGTAAGTCGTCGTGCCGTTGTTTTGGTTTGACCCTGTCAGGCGATTGAATGCGTCATATGGACCGTAAGTCCAGTTTCCGTTCACGCTGTCATTGGCAGCAAGAATGTCGCTGTTGGGAGCATACCCGTTTGTGCTGCCGGAAGGACACGGACCGGACACGGTCGAAGGTATCGCCAGGCTGTAAACAGAGCCGTCGCTGATAGAGCACAGACGCAACCGTGGATCGTAGGCTTTCGTTTCGCCGAGGCCATTGCCAAGGGTCGCGGAGACCAGCGAACCTGCTGCGTTATAGTGCACGCCCGAAAGCAGCGTTGGGCCTTGGTACGTCGAAGTAACGGATGCGAGGCGCGCACCCATGTTGTACGCATTTGTCAGCGTCACGCCTGCTCCATTTGTGGACGAAGTCACGTCGCCGAGCAGATCATATGTGTAAGCGACCGAAAAAGGCGCGCTGGAGCAGTTGTACGGCGTGCATTGCGAATTGTTCAGCACGCGACCCATCGAGTCGTAACTGAAGACGGAACCTGTTGGGCTGCTGCCCGCCGTGCTCTCGGACGATTTTCGACCAATGGTGTTTGCCAGCGAGATTCCCATTGCCGAAGTCTGATCGTAGCTGTAGCTGGCCGTCGGCGTGCCGTCGGAATACGTCTTGCTTGTAAGGCGGTTGAGCGCGTCATAGGTATACGTGATTGCGATGCTGCGGGCGTCCGTTTTGGTCAGGACGTTCCCATCGGCATCATATGTGTAGGCGGTCGCACCTGCCTCCGGATTTGCGGCGCTCGTCAGGCGGGACAGGCTGTCATAAACAAACGATCTCGCGTTCAAAGGTCCCTGTGTCACCGAGTTGAGATTGTCGAGCGCATCGTAGGCGTACGTAGTGAGGAAGCCGGTTGCCGAAATGTCCTGTCCGCAGGCTGCCGGTGTCGTGCTGCCGGTTATGCCCACCGTAAGCGTCGTGCTCGTCACTTCGCACACGGATGCGAGGCGACCGAGGCCATCAACTTGGGAAATTCGCTGGACGCGCTGCGTACCGTTGCCTTCGTCCTGAATGCTCGTGGCTCTCCCAGTGTAAGACGTAAGGACGCTCGTGCCATCGGAATGCGTAACGGATGTCGTGCGGCCCAAAGCATCATACGCGAACGTATCGCCTGCTTCGGACGAACCGCAGTTGCGCGATGTCCCGAACGGCCCGGTATCTTGGAATGGATACGATTCGAAGCTGACGCGGCCATTGCCGTCATAACATGTGTCCGCTTCATCGTACGGTGTCGTTTCGCCATTCGTGATGGCCTGCCGAATTTTTCGACCAACGCCATCAACCAATAAGTAGGAAACCCGATTGGTCGAGGTGTTCATTCTTTCCGTGATCTGCACTTCGTTCGGAGTCGCGTAGGCAAAATTGGTTTGCCCCGTATCGGGATAATTGATTTGCGTTGTGCGCAACATGTTGTCATACGCATAGGTGGTCGTTTGACTGTTTGGGTCCTTAACGGAAGTCCGCAACCCCGTTGTCAGGTCGTAACAGTAGTACGTCGTCTGATTCAGCGCGTTTGTCACAGAAGTAGGTCCCGACCCGGCATAGCCTGTTCCGCTCAGGCACGAAGATGACGAATAGCCGTAGTTCGTTGGGTTGGTTTTTTTGGGGTCGAGAGTTTCAGTTACGAGACCATTCGGGTTATAGATGTTGGTCGTAACGAGGTAGGTGTTGTTCGTGTTCAACCAACGGTGCGTGGACGTGAGATTACCTAACACGCCCTGCGGGCTTCCATTGTTCTCGTCGTAGTTGTAGGTCGTGTAAGCTCGCTGTGTGCCGCCGCTGTCGGTGATCTGTTCAGAAGAGCGAAGGTCAAGCAAGTTCGCGGCGAGGTAGCTGGAGTTGTTGAACGCCAGATAGTTCGTCGTGGTCGTGCGCAAGAGTGCGCCCGGCGCGCCATTTCCGTAGTCGTACTCGCTCCTGGCTAACTCTTTCCCGTAAATGCCGGAATATGCAGGGTAGCCTGACGCGTACTGAAACTGGAACGGACCGCTGTCATACGTATGCGAAACTTGGCTCTCTTGACCGTTGGACCACGTTGTATTCACCTGAGTCGGAACGACGTTGAAGGCAGTGTAGTCCCAGTCGGGAGCATCGCTAGCATTCGGAAACAGCGCCGAGAATGTCGTTGAGACTGTCTTGAGAAGTGAGCCACTCGTATGTGAACCTTGGAAATACTGTACCTGCGTCTCATAGGGATAACATGAACTTAGACTACCGTTGATCGGAAGACCGAGTGTGTGAACCGTGTCATTCTCAAATGGATCCGTCACTGTAGTTGTTGCGCCCGTGGTTGCCGAGGATGCGTAGTTGTAATTCCATGTCGAACTGGGAGTCAGCCCGTCATTCGGGTTCACGGTCCGGCTTGCAACCGCAAAATTGTTGGGTGTGCTCCCTCCCCTCCAACATAGCTGCGTCGTAGTCCAGGTATACGACAACGTTCCTCCGGTCGGGAAAGTGATCTGGGATAATGTCGGGAAGTCCGCTGGATATCCGCTCACGGCTGAAACGTTCACATTCGAATAGCTAAATGTCCACGCGGTTCCATTAGGTAGAACGACGCTCTCGATCTCAGTGATAGCATTCGTGCTGGCTGTGTAATCGCAGACGTACCCCTCACCGTAAGCTACGGCGCAGGACGCGGTGTATGTCGGGTAGTTCGCTGTAAAAAAACAGAACTTTAAGGCATACGTTCCGCCGTTGTCACCGGGAGGACTCCATAGTACGACGCCGCTGACTGGCTGGCTGCCGGTACAGCCCGTGAAATTGCTCGAACTCGTGCTCACGGTGGGGAGCGGGACTGTACGTCCCAAAGTGTCCGTCCAACCAGTGCCGGACGAAAACGAGATGCTGTTGCCATTGGTATCGCTCCTGGAAAGCTCGCACGATCCCAATAGAAGGCCAGTGTCTTCGGTGGAGGAAAAGCTTCCGGGAAAACCTGCGTAACAATACCGGGAGCCAACCGTGTAGACTGTCCCCAGAGGGTCCGTAATCGACTCTAGAGATTGACTATTGGACGTGAGCGTCGCTTGGTAAGCAGATGCGTCCACCGACTCAGCTAGGTTCGTCTGCCCGATCACTTCTCCAAATAGGTGAAAAGCTCCGTCGAACTCCTGAATGCCAAAATAGGTGCCAAAGCTCGGTGGGAAAACGACTCCCTTGTCGACAAGTGCTAAACCTCCCTCGTTGTAGTTGATCCAGCCGTAGCAGCCATACCCGCTATAGCACGAACTTTCATTGATTGTTGCCGCGTTAAAATAGTGTAGAGCGAAATCAAGTTTGAGGCGGCCACCTCGCTGGGGATAGGAAATCAGCGGTATGTCAACCCCGAGGCTCCCGTTACTCAAGCTCACGTTATCAATGTTCCCCATCTGGTACGAACCGTAGGGCTTAAGACCGATATCGAACGTTGGAGAATCTTGGGCGTGGGCAATACGCGACACCGCAAACAGCGCAATTGAAAGGCAAAAGATGCGAGCGCAGGATGATCTGTGCATGAGCGGCTCTCCTAGTTTTGGGTAATCGCTGCGCCGGTATTGAGCGAGACTTGGGAAAATTGAATGCTGGAAGCAAGCGTGCCATTTTGCAGGTATAGCGAAGTCTGAATCTGAAATGGCACTATGCTGTTGTTCACGCTGCGAAAATCCGAAAACGTGACCTCTTCCAGGTTGTCGTAAGAAGCGACTCGGTTTGAAACGAACTGCTTATCAGGATTGCTTGCATCGTATGGGTGCGCGGTGAAGGTTATTCCGCGGACCAAGCCCGAGTTAACGTCAATGTAAATGTCGTGTTGCCCGGAACGCTGCTGGCCGACCGCCACATACGGGTTGCTCTGTGCCAACCACATGACAAGGTGCTTTACTGTGGTGCCATAGCGAGTTTCCTGTCCAACGTAGCTAACAGAGTATTGCGGCGAAGAAAGCCCGCTTCCAAGAAGGAATGCTGGAAAAAACACCGCTGGATGCGGTGCAAGGGCGCTCTGGGTGTTCACGGAATGAAATACCCCATCCGATGCTGCTTCGGCAAGAGTCGGGCCATTGGCAGTAAGCGAACGGACTTCCGTTGTTGTACCCAATGGCAGATTCAGCGTCAATTGCCCCTGGCCAGACGCCGTCGTGACAACAGTCAGAGTGCCCGATTGCGTCGCCGTGCCAAAGCTTATGGTGATAGTCCCTGTCAGGGTCGCATCGTTGATCGCGACGCCACCAGTCATCGCAGTGAAACTTTGCTGCAAGATTGACGCGGCTTGCACCGTTTGCGGCCCGCTCGTGGCTGGCGGACTAGATGTCGATGCTGTCTGTTGAGCCGAAGAGGATACGCAGACAAGCCAGAAGATTGGGATCAAGCACAAGAGCCGCAAGGTGCGCATCAGTTCTCCCCCCCCCAAGACATAGTGTGGCCGATCAAGTTATGAACAGGATTCGGTATTGTCAAGTGAATTAACTATTACAGGAAATGCGTGCTGTGGAAAAGCTGTGGGCTTCTCAGGACATTAAGCAAGGCTCGCGCCGCTGGTGAGCGCGTTGGGCGACGTTTCGGACAGTGAAATCGAGGCGGAGTACAAAGCGGCGATGCGCGAACGCGCGCGATTGACCTAGCTGTTGTCGGTCGGCGAGTTCTCGGAGGCGAGCTTCCGTCGTCGTTCGACGTTCGTCTGCCAAAGTAGGCTGTGAAGGTTCAGTTCGTAGTCCCGTGGTTCCCGGCCCGTTAGCTTTGCGAAGCTCCGTCGAAATCTGTCGAACTCCTGCGGCGACGGTGGGGGCGCTAGAGGGAGTGTCTGCGTGATCCGATTCGGTGCTTTTCTCGTTTCTCTCGACATCCGCTATCTCTCATTTCTATGCTACGACGTTTCAGAGCGCTTGGCTATCTGCTGTACGCCCGGTCGCTTATGCCCTATCGGGCAGTAACTCATTGGCTAAGTTCTATTCCGAGATCGCATTGCTTCGTTTATTGGTAAAGGTTGGCGAAACCCTCGGACCGCCTCGAAAACTTGGAGGAATCAAATGCGACGGCTTGTGCCCTTCGTTCTGTTTGCTTGTGCATTCCCGGCGTTTGGACAAACGCAGTTGGTCTGCCGCGATCTTAAGGAATCGGGGGGCTATCTCTATCAAGGCGAGACGGTTGTCAACGGGATGGCTTGCCGACAAGTTACCTATGCCCCCGCGCAACAGCAGGCGGTCGCTGCACCCGTCGCCGACCCCAAGCCAGCGCAGACTGCCTCTTCGAGCACACCGTCTTCTGATCCCGGAGCCAATCCGGCCAGCGCTTCCTTTTCTGCCACAACAGCGCAGCCACGTCCGTCAGAAACAAACGGAGGCGGGTCCGTGCCGATAACGGCCTCGCAGCCTCAACCGGGCGCAAGAGTTGCTATCGCTCCCATGGGAGGGTTTGAAACCTACTTTGCGGCAGCCGTCCGTGAAAAGAAGGTGCCTGTAGCAATCACGCTAAACAGGGACACGGCCCAGTATTTCATCGTTTCGAGCGAAACCGAATGGCACGGTTTCGTTTACGGATCGGGCGGAAGCGCAAGCTGGAATCAAAACGGCGGAAGTGCCGTCCATGGCTCAGCCGCGAGTTCTACGCGGGGAGTCGAAGCAAGTATTATGCTCATTGATGCGAATACGAAAGACGTTGTGTGGGCCTACGAGGTACACAAAAACAGCCATGGTTCCCTACTTCTGGGAACATTCGGTGCGCGTGGGCAACAGTCTGTTGCCGAGGCGTGCGCCAAACACCTGAAAGAGTTCATCGAGAAAGGCAAATAGACAAGCCAATCTCTGTATATGGTAAAGCGAACTCGCATAACGACGACGGTTACTGAGGACGACCGGGCACCGCGACACCGTTCGAGAAGGAAGAACTCGAACACAATCGTAATCGTGATTGTTCTTGTCTTGCTCGGGCTTCTCATTCTCAGCCGAACACAGCGAACGGGCGGCTTCCGACCACAGCCCGTGACCCTGCCTCGGCACTAGGCACGGGCGCAGTCGGGAGAGCAGCGTCTCGTTAGGGTGGTGGAAATGGTTCGGGTGATGTCCCGGCCATCGACGACGCGAGGTGAGTGACCTTGGCTCTGAAAACGAAGTTTGTGCAGACGCTCGACGAAGCCTTGGCGAGAAGGACAGAACAGCTTCGACGCCTGATTTTGCCCCGCGACCAAGGCGCTCCTATGAAATACACGCGAGAGATTCGAGACAGAATGAAAAAGAAGTTGTTGCTTGCGGCCAGCGACGTTTTGGTTCGTGAACTCGCTGACGATGAGTTCGATAAAGCCGTCGAAGAAAGGCATCTTCGAGGCATCCGGGGATTCGGAATCGAGGATATACGCATATAAGGGGCCAGTTAGGAAAAAGAGAACCAGACCCGCACGAGGTTCGAAGCAAGAGAGAAAAGCTCAAGAGCAGACGAAGGAACCGAAAATCAAAGAAGCTCGTGAACGTCGCAGGTCAAAATAGCTGGTGATAGTATGGGTGATGGAACGCGACTGGCCACGAATCTGAAAAGGTAAACCGTGACGCGGTTGGCTTATGGGTGAAAACGATCGCAAGGCCACGATACATATACCGCCCGAGATGCTGAAGACCTTCGCTGCCGAAATCCCTCGCCTCTACAGGCAGCTTAGGGAAGCGGCCAGCAAAGACCTCGACGAGACACGCCATATGGCCGATCAGTTCGTCAGAATCGCGGAGATGCGCATTTCCTTTTCCGAGAAGATCATCCTTCTTGCAAGCGGGACCTTCGCTCTCAGCGTCACATTCCTTGGCTCTCTTCAGCGGCACAGTCCTAGTTCAGGTATGGTGGCAATGTGGTGCCTCAAATCGTCTTGGGCTTTGCTTCTCGTCTGCATCTTCCTTAGCTGGCTGCACAATCGGCATAGGAGCTATTTCATAGAATCGATAATTTTCGCCGAGGTTGCTCCGGCGAGAAGCTACTACGAGAATCAGAAGGCGTTACTGTGGCAGCGCGCGGCAAATGCGTTCAAGGGTGTCGAATCGCCGGAACTTAGCCTGTCGGCTTTTTTTGACGCAGTGGCAAACACGGTTAAGGAATCGAGCGCTGATGCAGAAAAGCTGCGCGACCGAATGGCCGACACCGCGCGGAAAACGATGCGGACTTCCAACAAACTCGGCGACTGGGCCATGTTGGCCATCGCGTGCGCTTTCGTGCTCATGCTCGTATTCGCTGTGAGGAACGCCTCACTGTTTTGACATGCGTCGCGATCCGACAAGAAGTCCCACGCCCACAATCTCCATTCGCAAACGGACCCTTCAACCTCTATGATTAGCATGTGCGAGCTTGCGCTGTACCCAGTTTCGTGCGACCGGCAAACCCGACTGAGTGACGCGAATTGCGGCGCGAACTACACTACGTTTGAACCTTCGGTGAGACGAGACGGAACCACGCCCCATTGAATGAGAATCACTAGCGAAACTGCATTGGTCCATCCGTCACGACTTGTCCCGGTGTCTTCTGCGCCTGCGCGTGTTTCACGATTGCAACTTGGACATCATCGTCGGTCGCGCCTTTGGCGAGACGAATTACCTGCACACCCCTCTTTTCGATCTTCTTGAGATCCGATTCCTTGAACTTCTTTCTAGTCGGGTCGTAGCCCCACGAACCCCGATATAGAAATCGCTTCCCGGTCGGCGAGACTACCAAGCCGCGACCCAAGAACGCGACGCTGTACGCCATCACAGTGCCGCTTCGCCCTGCATACAGCATTCCTTGCTTTGCTTCTTGGCATTTCTCGTCGCACGGCCAAACAGGAGTCTGTTGGGCTAGGCCGCGTGACGCAACTCCAGCGATTCCCGCTAACAGCAGGGTAGCTGCGATAGACAGTTTCATGGTTACCTCACACGCTGAGAAAACCCATATTGTTCCAACGCCGTTTGACGCGGTGGAAGCAACCCTACGTCTTCTGATTGCATGTGCGTTACCTCGGTTGCCTCGAACCTGTCCGCGCCCACGGTCCGACCGCCCATATCATATTTTCGGCGCATCGTAACCGCCCCAGTCACGAAAAATTTTCGAGGGAATGGGGTCCACTGCGTTACGATCTGACCACCCTGCTGCTAAAATACTAAGTGCCAGTCATAGACTGGCGCGTAAGCGCACCCTGCATCGTTACTAGCCGCACTGGAGCGGCGACCCGAGCAGTGTTTTCGACGGGTGAAGTGTGTCTATTCAGGTTCAAGTATCGAGTGCCAACGCTGATGTGCTGTTGCCAGTCGTAGTCCTACATGGTAGCGTGCCCGCAGCGGTGCCGGAACGGAAAGGACAGCGGTCAATGTCCCGACGTTCTGGACAAAGCGGCGCAGTTGTCGTTCAAGGAAAGTGGTACAGAGTCAGGTTTAGGCTGGATGTTCCGGGGCAGACGAGAAGGAAGCAGATGAACGAGAAAATCTGCCCAGCTTCCGGGCCGGGGAAATTGACGAAGCCGGAGATCGAAAGACGCGCGCGGGAAATCGTCTCTTCATCCGGCGCAAACTCGGAAGAACACTTCAACATGGCCGTCGTCGGCGCGAGTCTGACCTTTCGAGAGCAGTCGAAGGTCTGGCTCGCGCAGGCCATAACTCGGAAACGGAAGCCGATTCGTGAAACTTCCGTTCCGACGATTCAGTCAGCGCTAGACAATTGGCTCTTGCCGGACCTTGGCAACCTCGCGTTGGCCGACGTGGATAACGCGGCGGTCAGGGTTGTGGTCGAGAAGATGGATACGGCGGGACTCGCGCCGAAGACCATCGCCAACTACGTGCAGATCGTCAAATCAGTTGCGGCGTCTGCGTGCGATCCCAAGAACGGCGAGCCAATCTATCAGCGGAAGTGGAGCGCAGAGTTCATGGACATGCCAGAGGTCAAGGGGCAGAACCAACCGTGCCCCAGTTCTGCGGTTGTGACTAAGACGATTGAGTTGGCGGAGGGTTGGGAACAGATGCTCTACATCCTTCTCGCCGCGTTGGGCGGGCGGATTTCCGAGGTTCTTGCACTGGAAGTGAAGCACTTCAAAAACGGCTTCCGCACCCTCAGCATCGAGCAACAAGTGAATCGATTCGGCGAAATCGTCCCCTACGGAAAAACAGACGCGAGCATCCGTGAAGTTGACTTGCACCCGGATGTCGCTGCTTTTGCGGCGGGATACTTTCGCGGAAAAAGCGGACTCCTGTTTCCGTCAGAGAAAGGGACGCCGAGGCTTCGGGACAACGTGGCCAAAAGGCAGTTGAAACCTCGTCTGAGGGAAGCCTATGCAGCAATTCAAGGCGTGAAGGCAGAGGAGGTTGTGCTTCCGAAAGGCATGGCGTTCCATGCTTTTCGGCGTTACCGCAATACTTGGCTTCGAGGTCAAAGAGCGCAAGACGACATCCTGAATTATTGGATGGGTCACAAGCCGCAGACGATGACCGAACTGTATTCCAAGTTGAAGGACGACGTGCAGGCAAGGCTAGACGAGGCCGAGCGCGTGGGCTACGGCTTCGATCTACCGACCGAAGAACCGGAAGTTGCTCCAAGTGTTCCAAGAAATCAGGAAGGAGAGTTGGAAGAAATTTTGGCGTAACTCAATGAGGACGCAGGGGAAGGAGTGGCGCGCCCGGAGAGAGTCGAACTCCCGACCTTCTGGTTCGTAGCCATGTGGTCGAGATTCAGAATTCCATCTAGCTAGCTTGTATCCCAATGTGTGGAGCCGAGAGGATCTCGCCGTCTACAAAATCGACTACAGCGATGTAGACGAAAAACCAGGCGGGTCGGATATCTCGTTGAAAAGAATGGTCGGGGCGAGTGGATTTGAACCACCGACCTCCTGGTCCCGAACCAGATTCCAAGCGTTGTTGAATCCTGCGGAATCTTGTGCTTTCTAAGTGCTTGCTATTGAAAGTGTTGCTGGTCGCTCGTTGAAAACTATTGAGCCGTGCTGAACTTTGAGGCTCTGACCGTTACGATTTCGCCATCATTGCGGTTCCGACGTCGGCTGGCATTTTGGCGAACCACCTCCTACAGAATCAACCAGCGGCACTTTATCGTCCGGATTTGAATCTTGGCGAGCCACACCTGATCGGAATTTCAGAAGGTCGTGGGTGTGTTTGCGGAGACGGCCAAAAGCTCACCCTTCCCGACATTGCGAAAGCGGTGCGGGCGGTTGTTGTCGAAGTAGTATGCATCTCCGGGACCCAGAACATAGACCTCCGAATCCACCGTTAGCTCGAGTTTTCCCTTCAAAACGACCCCGGCCTCCTCGGCGTTATATTGAAGAAATCCAGGACCGGTTTCGGCCCTAGGCTCGTATCGCTCAACAATGAATTGTAGTGCTCGCCCCGGCCGCCCAGCAGCTACTTCGCGATAGGAGATTCCGGTTCCGTGCCCAGAGATCTCGATAAGCTCTCCCTTTCGATAGACCACTTTTGTTTGTTGAACGTTTTGACTGAAGAACTCGCTTAGGCCAGTGCCTAGCGCGTCCAAGATCGTCTTCAGCTTGGCCACAGAAACGTTGTACCTGCCTTGCTCGACCGTGGAAAGAAAGCTGACTGCGACGTTTGTGGAGCGGCTCAAAGCTCGCAGGGATAGCTTCTTGCGCCGTCGCAGCTGTTGGAGCCTGCGCCCAAGTTCTTTATTGTCCATGACGAACTCCTTCTGATCACTTATGGCCGCGTTCCTCGCCTACAGATCGAGCCGCTCTCTTCTTTGGTTCAGTCCCACGCACAGGTCTAATGTAGCCGAGCTCATCGAGGCTTCGCAGAATCCGGGCAAGCGATGCCTTCGGGTCCTCGGTTTCAGTTTCGACCGTGAGTTCTGGACTCAGGGGCGGTTCGTACGGATCATCCACCCCAGTAAAGCCCTTAATCTCTCCAGCGAGAGCCCTCTTGTAGAGCCCCTTGGCGTCTCTCTTGATGCAAGTTTGGACTGATGCCTTGACGTACACCTCGACAAAGTTACCAATCTTCGCACGCACTTCGTCACGGATGGCACGATATGGAGAAATGGCCGCAACGATTGCTACGGTGCCGTGTGTTGCCAACAGGCTGCACACGAAACCGATTCTACGGACATTCTCGTCGCGGTCGTGTTTGTTGAAGCCAAGTCCCTTAGAGAGATTCTGACGAGCCGCGTCTCCGTCCAACACTTCGACATCGTGGCCGCGGTTCCTTAGTTCGTCCGCAAGAAGCCTTGCCAGCGTGGATTTGCCGGCGGAAGGCAAACCCGTGAACCAGACCGTGAAGCCGGTCCGAGCCTTTTCAGTCGCCCCGCTCTTCGCTGAATTGGGATCCATGCCCTGTGTGAATTCTACTCAGAATTTCCCGGCTATCCAACGGAGTGCAGGCGTATCATGTCGCGGAACTCGCGCGGGCGATCTTCTGCGAGTACTTGCTTTCAGTTTAGAAACGAGGTCGAAATCGAAATGGCCGGTGTTTCGCATCCGAAAATCTGCGTACTGGGCCTCGACTGCGCCGCGCCGGAGATTCTATTCAACGATCACCGCCTGAAGAATGTTCAGCGCCTGATGGCAAGGGGAATGTGGGGGCGCCTCGAGAGCATCATTCCGCCGATCACAGTGCCAGCTTGGATGTGCATGGCCACGAGCCAGGATCCGGGGTCGCTCGGCGTGTACGGTTTCCGGAATCGAGCCAATCATACGTACGGAGGATTGAGTTTCGTCAATTCCTCTTCCATAAGCGAGCCGGCCATATGGGATCATCTCGCCAGCCAGGGCAAACGATCGATCGTGATGGGACTACCTCCGGGCTACCCGCCACGACCCATCAAAGGCATGCGCATCGGCTGTTTTCTCACTCCCGATACCGCGAAACACGAATTCACGTATCCCTCGGAAATTGGGCCAGAAATCCGAGCGCTCGTCGGCGACTATCCCGTGGATGTTCCCGGCTTCCGTACCGATGACAAAGTGTGGCTTCGCGACCAGATCTTCGAGATGAGCCGAAAGCAGTGGAAAGTCGTGCGCTGGCTGCTCGCGGAAAAAGAATGGGACTATTTTCACTTCGTGGATATAGGTCTCGACCGAGTGCACCACGGCTTTTGGGACTGCTTTGACCGGCAACACGTCCACTACAAACCGGGGAATGCCTACGAAAACGTGATCCCCGACTATTACGTCTGGCTCGACGAACAGATTGGGGCTGTGGCCGACATGCTTGGAGACAATGGAGTACTGCTCGTCGTCTCCGACCACGGCGCGCAGCGTCTGGACGGCGGCTTTGCGATCAATGAATGGCTGACGCGAGAGGGCCTGCTGGTCCTGAACGAAATGCCCGATACAGTAGCGCCATTTGCCAAGCTGAAAGTGGACTGGGCAAAGACAAGGGTCTGGAGCGAGGGTGGCTACTATGCACGGATCTTCTTCAACGTGGAAGGAAGGGAACCGCGAGGCATTATTCCTGCCAAACATTACGAAGCGTTCCGCGATGAGGTGAAACAGAAGATCGAAGCGCTCAACGATCCTCAAGGGCGCCCGCTGAATTCACAAGTCTTCAAGCCAGAGCAAATATACCGCAAGGTTTGCAACGTTGCTCCCGATCTCATCGTCTATTTCGGCGGCCTCTACTGGCGCTCCATTGGCAGCGTCGGACACGGCCGCCTTCACGTGGACGAAAACGATACGGGACCCGACGCGTGCAATCACGCGCAGTTTGGCGCCTTTGTTCTATGCGCTCCCGGCCTAGAAGCGCACGGCGAGTACCAAGGGGCGCACCTGCTGGACATTTCGCCGACCTTGCTGGACGTCGCGGGGTATCCGTTGCTCTCGACCATGCAGGGCCGCTCGCTGCACGCGCATTAGGTGGGCGACCACCTCACAGTTTCCGCGGTCATGAGATGGAAGGCGCGAACCTTGACTTACGGTGTCTTCGCTTCTCGCGCGACTTGGGGCGAGGTGGAAGTCACGAAAATGTCATGGCCTTGCATTGTAGCGGGCCGCGGGATGCCGAATTCCGCCAATATCGTGGGAGCGATGTCGATAAGAGCGGGTTGAGGGTTCGCAATCCTTCGATTGCTCAGGACCACACCCGGAACTTTGGTGTAGTCAATGCAGTGATCTCCGCTCCAGGGGTCTGTGTTGTCCTCCAATACCGGGGCAGGAATCCCGCCAAGGACACTGCTCCAGCCGACGCGAAAGCCGCTGTTATAGCCGACGATCATATCGGGAGCTTGCGAGGACTCAGGGCCAGAATAGACGTGGGCGGCGCGGTCCACCCGCGTGATGACCTGCTCTCCGTCAAGGGGATCACGCTCGGCTTCGAGTTGGCCGACAATCTCAGTCTGGAGTGCTTCTGCTTGCACACCCGGGTTGACGATACCGTTCCTTTCTCGCCCGCTCAGGTTCAGATATAGGCCGTTGAGACCGAGCCCGTAGGCGCGAGTCTTTGACCAATCTGCATCGGCGAAGATATTCGTGTCGGGGCCAGGCTGAGCCCCGGCATGCAGAACGAGGTAACCCTTTTCGACGAGCCATGTATTGAGGTTGAAGGACCGACGAAATGGTGCAAAGCCATGGTCGGAAACCACGAGCACCGTCGTATCCGCGTCTGAGACTTTGAGGGCTTCGCCAAGCATGGCATCCATTTCGTGGTAGTAGTTTTCGATGACGTGGCCGTACTTCTTGGCCAGATTCGCGCCGTAGCTAGGAGACCGCGGGTCGTCAGCCCGCCAAAACATGTGGCTATTCAGGTCGATACTTGAAAAATAGTGGAAGAAGAGGCCCGACCGGAAGCGCGCAAGCTCGTGCAAGAAAATACGGCGCTGATCTTCGAAAACCAAACGCGCCTGATCCAGATATTCATCGTCGTTGAGAACTGCGCTGGTAAGGGCCTTCGTGTCTTCAGCAATACCCTGAGTGTAGAAAGGGCCCAGCTCATCGACCAGATCGGGAGAATAGCCTTTAGGAGTAGAAAGAGGCAGGGCGGGTTCGGCAGGATCGAGGTTAATGGGCGAAACATACAGTTCAAACTCAGGATGAACCTGCTTTAGATAGAAGCGGCAGATGCCGGTGATTTCCTCCAGACCGGGCACGAAGGTGAACTTCACGTGAACCCATGAGCTCCACTCCCCAACGCTGAGGACGAACTGCTGGCTCTGAATGGCGAGCCGTGCGACAGACTGATTCGCGTCCCGCTCGATCGTGAACGGAATAGTCAGTTCGGGATTTCCGCTTCGGAACGAATTGGGCGGTCCATGTAGGACTGCTTCGACGTGATTCCCAGAAATTTGCACTGGATAGATTACGCCGCCATCGACCGGCCCGGGAACGAAAGCAGGGTTATCCGTGTAGAAGGAGAACGTTCCGTACCCACCGAGAAGGTCCGGCGTCCCTAGACCGGCCAGGGTCTTTCCTCCCGAGGCCACGGGCGGGAAATTGGCAGGCATGCGGAGGACAAAGGTGGGAACATGACGGTCATCGAGGTATTGCCAGAATGCTTTGCCTTTGCGCAGAAGACTTACTTCACCCGTAGAGATTGGTATGACCCACCCGCCGAGCCGAAGGTTGTGTGCGGGAGGTGTGACCCGCGCGGTGGAGAAATAGGGCGTCAGCGTTGCAGGGTCACGATGAATGAAATCGAAGACGCCGTGGCCGCCCGGATTCATCCCTGTAATCAGATTGGACCAGGCAACTGGGCTCTGCGGAGGAGTACTCGTCTGAAGCGCCAGAAAGCTCCCCTGCGTGGCGAGTAGAGCGAAGTTTGGCATTTTGCCCGTGGCAATGAACTGCCGCAGGAGCGACGGGTCCATACCGTCGATTCCCAGGACGATGAGCTTATGGTGACGCGCGGAAGGTTGCGGGCCGCCGATAATGGAGTGCCACAGAAAAACACCGGCAACGAGCAAGGCTATCGCTGCAGCAGCAAACATCCATTTTGGGAAGCGCTTCATTTTGTTTTGTGGCGGATGCGAAGAAGCTCCGGCTTCCCGACATTGTGCATCGTCAAATGGCGAAAGCGCCCCGGCAGATCGATGAGAATGCGCGATTTCCCCCGACCCGCGCGCCTGTCGAAATTTCAGTTTGCGCGAGTGCGCTATACTCTACGGGATTAGAAGCTGGAACACTAGAGTTTGTCGGACGGCCCCTTGCGAGGTGTCGGCGCTGGTGGAGGCAAGAGATGTTCAAGAACCACGTCAAGATCGATGATGAGCTGTACACGAAAGCAAAGCAGTGCGCCGAGCTCGCAGGCTATTCGTCCGTTGAGGAATTCATTCAACATATTCTGGAGAAAGAAATCCGCCAAATCTTGGGAGGCGATTCGATCGAGGATGCCACGCCGGAGGAAATCAAGAAGCGCCTACAGGGCCTTGGCTACATTGAGTGAATCCGTTTGATGCATTTCATCGTTTGTCTGCCCACGGCGTATGACGGTATGTTGAATTGAATGACGAGCTTGTTGCATAGGATCGACCGACTCTTTGATCTTGCCTTTCGGCTAATGAAGCCCCTCCCTGCGCTAGGGGTGTTGGCGCTATTCGCGATTCTAACTGCTGTGTTTTCGCTCCTCATAGTTCGATGGACGTCCAACCAAAAAGCGATTCGGAGAATGAAGGACTTGATCGGTGCGCATGTCCTCGAGGTGCGCTTGTTTTCTGACCAGCCACGCGTGGTTCTTCGCGCGTATCTTAGCTTGTTGGTGAGTTTGTTCGGCTATCTTGCCTACGCGATGGTTCCCTTGTTGGTGCTCGGTTTGCCGCTGCTATTGATATACGGGCAATTGGAAGATCGCTTCGCACACATGCCCGTGAGACCAGGTTGCGATTTTCTCCTAAGTGCGAATTTCGCCACTGAAGATTCACTTGCGGACGTGGTGCTGCGTCTTCCCCCTGAATTGGTACAAACCGCACCGCCAGTGCAGATTGGCGCGGAACGTGAGATCGATTGGAGGATACAAGGGAAACGCTCGGGAATTTTCGACCTCGATCTGGTCTTGCATGGGCAGGAACTGTCAAAACGTGTCGTGATCGGGCCCGAGTCGGCCCGTATTGTTCCCGGACGCATGGCGGGAAGCTTTTGGCAGCAGTTCATGAGCCCGGGCGAGCCTCCCCTTCCGCGTGGAGGATTAGTAGAACAGATTCGAATCCAATATCCGCTGCGGTTATTTAGGGTGGGTCCATGGAAAGTCGGCTGGCTTGTGCCCTACGCAGCCTTGACAGTCATTGCAGTGGTGCTTCTCAGGACGCCGTTGAGGACTGAGATATGACGTCGGCGCAGCAGCGAGGTCGACGCGATCCGCATGGAGTGCGAAAGCTTTTTCTGCTCTTACTCGTTGCGGTAGCGTCGTTGTTGGTCTTTGCTCCTCCGGCACACGCTTACGTTGGTCCAGGTGCGGGATTCGCAGTGGTTTCGTCATTGCTCACATGGCTGCTAGCCACGCTACAAGCGATTTTCGCCTTTCTGACATGGCCCATCCGACAGTTCTTCCGCTTCTTGCGGCACAGACGCGCATATCGCAAGGCCCAGACGAGGCGAACCATCATTCTCGGATTCGACGGCATGGATCCTGTGCTGACAGAGAGATTCATGAAACAGGGCAAGCTACCGAATCTGGCGCGCCTCCGCCAAACCGGCACATTTCAGACGCTTGCGACAACTCTGCCTCCGATCTCCCCTGTTGCATGGTCCTCGTTCTTGACCGGCGTGAACCCGGGCAAACACAATATTTACGACTTTGTGATGCCAGATCGCCGGCGTTACCTTCCGGAGCTCTCTTCAGCGCGAATACGCGGACCGAGACGCTATCTGAACATTGGACGCTACAAGATTCCACTCGGTCGCGCTCGGATTTCACCGCTTCGGAAAAGCACTCCTTTCTGGCACTACCTCGCGAAGGCAGGCGTTTCCTGCTCGATCATTCGCGTGCCTGTCACGTTTCCTCCAGAGAAGTTTCCGGGACTGTTGCTATCAGGAATGTGCGTGCCGGACATACAAGGGACTCAAGGCACTTTCTCTTTTCACACGACCCGGAATTCCAGCGAGGAAACTGGCAGCAATCGCGTCGTGGTGCCGTTCGCGAAGCATAACGAATGGTTTTACTCTCACATTCCGGGCCCGCCGGATCCCCTGCGTACCGATTCAGGGGCGGAGCTCCGCGCGCCGTTCAGCGTCAAGGCGGCCGCGTCCGGGGGAGAGGCGTCGATTCGCATCGACGGACAACGGATATCGATCTCCGAGGGCAAATACTCAGAATGGGTGGAGTTGAAGTTTCATGCTGGCATTGGACCCAGCATCAAAGGAATCTGCCGTTTCTATCTGAAGTCGGTCGAGCCTCATTTGGAACTGTATGTAACGCCCGTGAACATTCATCCCATGCACCCCGCTCTGCCGATTTCCCATCCGCTAACGTATTCTGTTTATCTCGCAAAGCTGAATGGCCTTTACGCCACACTCGGCCTCGCCGAAGATACCTGGGCTCTGAATGACGGATTCTTGACCGAAGATGCGTTCCTGGATCAGTGCTATCTGATTCACGAGGAACGCGAACGCATGTTCTTTGATTCCCTCGAAAAGACGGCGCAGGGCGTTTGCATATGCGTCTTCGATATCACCGACCGTGTACAGCACATGTTTTGGCGTCACCTACCCAAGGCTGGCGATCCTCGAGCCGAAACCGAGTCCAGGGCGACCAATGCAATCGAGGCCCTCTACGTTCGGATGGATCAATTGATCGGTCGAACGATAGACGCGATGTCCCGCGACGATCTTCTGCTGATCGTGTCGGATCACGGCTTCAAAGGATTCGAACGGGGAGTCAACCTGAATAGTTGGTTGCACCAGCATGGCTATTTGTCGCTAAGAGAGGGCGCACCGTCCGGCGATTGGTTTCGGGATGTAGATTGGACAAAGACTCGCGCTTACTCTTTGGGGCTCAACGGAATTTATCTCAATGTGAAGGGTCGAGAGAGTATGGGCGCCGTCGAACCCGGAAGCGAAGCGGCGAGGCTTCGCGCAGAGTTGTGCGAAAGACTCCAAGGGCTCACCGACCCCGAAAACTCGCGTGTGGCCATCTTACGAGCCTTCGACGCCATGAAAGCATATCGAGGGCCTTATCGCGAGAACGCCCCTGATGTCATTGTGGGCTTTGGAGAGGGCTACCGTGCATCGTGGGACTCCGCGCAGGGCAGGGTCACTTCCGCGGTTTTCGACGTTAATTCCAAGGCGTGGAGCGGAGATCATTGCATAGATCCCGGTCTTGTTCCTGGCATCCTCTTCTCGAACTGGAAGATCGCGGGTGAACGGCATGCGATCACGGACATCGCTCCGACGTTGCTGAGTCTTTTTGGCGTGCAGGTTCCGCTGCACATGGATGGCAAGGCTTGGGCCATGACGCCAAGTGCATCAAGACTAGCCCTTCAAGAATCATGATCTCACCGAGGGTATGGCCAAAGTACGTTTTCAACTGTGTCGTGGTGCTGATCGCGCCGCTTCTATTCTCGTTCCTATCATGGTTGCCACCGTCGCTCTCGGCGTCGGGCGATACCCCGAGCGTGATTCTGATCACTCTGGACACGACACGGGCCGATCGGATGGGATTCCTGGGTTCCAAGAGGGGCTTGACACCAAATCTCGATCAAGTGGCGCAACAAGCGATTGTTTTCGAGAGAGCCTACACGCAAGCGCCGCTCACCACTGTTTCGCACGCTACGATCTTGACGGGAACCTATCCCCAATTCCACCGCGTCAACGATTTCGGTACGCGTTTACCTTCGCGGATCCCCTACTTGCCGGACCTGCTTCGACAGCACGGTTACCGCACGGCTGCATTTGTTGGCTCGATCATTCTGGACCCACGCAACGGCCTGGCTCCGGGGTTTGACCGAGGGTTTGATGTTTATGACGCCGGCTACACGTTGGAGCAGGGAGGTAAGGATCGCTTCGAGACGGTAGAGCGCAGAGCGGATGAGGTTGTGGCTCGCGCGATACGCTGGCTCGATGAGAATTCGGCGCATCCCTTTTTCTTGTGGGTTCACGTGTACGATCCGCATCAGCCATACGATCCTCCTGCACCGTACGCCGCTCGATTCGCCTCAGCTCCATACGATGGAGAAATTGCATCGATGGACGGAGCCCTGGGTGAGTTGTTCTCCTACTTGCAAAAACACTCGCTCTATCACGAGTCCTTAATCGCCGTCATGGCAGATCACGGCGAAGCGCTTGGCCAGCATGGAGAGGAAGGCCACGGCATATTCCTGTACGACGAGACTGTTCGCGTGCCTCTGTTCCTAAAACTGCCGGGGGACCGTTATGCCGGGCGGCGGATCAGTTCGCCTGTCCGTCTCGTGGATGTGGCTCCGACGATGGCCGAGGTGGTCGGGATTCCGATGTCCCAAGAGATGCAAGGAGAATCACTGCTTCACACTCTTGCTTCGGGCGCGCAGGAGCGACCCGTATATTCCCAGACCGATTATCCGCGGCAGGGTTTTGGTTGGAGCGCAATCAGCTCGCTCCGTGAAGGGAACTATCTCTTCGTTCAGGCGCCGCGCCGCGAACTCTACGATATCCGTGCCGATCCTTCCGAAAACCACAACATCGCGGACAAGAATGTGGCCATCGCCAACACCCTCGCCTCCCAGCTCGCGGGAATCCAGACTCAGTACAGCAGCTCGACAACTGCGAACTCGGCATCCAGCATGACCGCGAGCCAAAAGGCCGCCGTGGCGGCCTTGTCGAGTTTGGGGTATGTCGCCCACGGCCGCGAGAGCCAGGGGTCGAGGACAATGCTCGCCGACCCGAAGGACAAGATCACCGTGGCAAACGAGCTGCAAGACGCTACGCTAATGGTCGACAGTGGGCGTTCCAGGGAAGCAATTCCGCTGCTTCAGAAGGTCGTCGCAAGCGATCCGGGCATCTACTTCGCACAATTGGAGCTCGGACTTGCAGAAACGAACCAGAAGAACTACGCGGCGGCGATTGGACCTCTCAATCGCGCCACAGAACTGATGGCAGATTCAGGCCTCGCTCAATATGAATTGGGCGTCGTTCTGTTTGAAACCGGAGATGGGAAGGGCGCAGCCGCACATCTCGAAAGGGCCGTGGCGCTCATGCCTGAAGCCGCCGACGCGCACTTTTCTCTCGGTTCCGTATACGCGCGAATCGATCGGGTACCGGACGCAATTCGCGAGTTGCACTCTGCTCTTGATATTGCCCCCGCACACTATCGAGCGAACCTCCTGACGGGCCGGATCTTATACCTTCAGGGCAATCCCAAAGCTGCGCTTCCATATCTTGAGCAGGCGGCCAAGTCTCAACCTTCGTCCCGGGAAGCACACCTTTTTCTCGCCGATGCAGAATCTCAGCTAGGGAATGACGCCGACGCGAAGGCCGAACGAGAAAAGGCAGATCACCTAACTCCCCCCAGTCGGTAGTTTCCGTATCTCGCCTCTTTCCAATGGGAGCTCTTCTTTGCCTTGCACCCGATGTCCGTGAATCGAGTTATCCACGCTTCAAATGGTTCTCATCGGCCATTTCTACTTGACAGAGCAGAACACTAGGACTATATACAGAACGCTCTGGAATTACATCGACCATCCTGCGTGAAGACATCGACGCCGGTCTTCAAACCTGTGTCCACAGGAGGCAAGTATGTCGACGCTTTGTAGCCGTCGGTCGCTGGCGGCTTTGCTGGTGTTGCTGGCCATCATAGCTGCCCCGGCGATGGCTCAAAAGTTCACGGGCGACATTGAAGGCAACGTGACTGACTCCTCAGGTGCCGCGCTGCCTGGAGCGTCGGTTTCAGTGCGAAGCGTCGCCACAGGAACGATCCACACGACGACAACGAGCGATATTGGAGCATATCGAGTTCCCAACTTGGACGTCGGCGCGTATGAAGTGACTGTGTCAGCGCCGGGATTCAAAACACAGGTTGGTCACGCCGAAATTACGTCGAACGGCGTGGCCAGTCTCAACTTTTCTATGGAAATTGGCGAGGCTACGGAAAAGATCACAGTGACCGCGGAAGCGCCGTTGATTGACCTCTCCGTTACGCAGAATACAACCCTAGAAAACCAGCAAATCGAGAACATCCCTCTTGATGGCCGCGACTATAATTCGCTCGTTGCACTAACGCCAGGCGTGCAAAGAGCCCCCGGAGGCGGATTTCTTGCCATCAACGTTAACGGCACGCGCGCGACCTCCCAAAACAATCTCGTCGACGGGCTTTACAACAACGACCGATTCTACGGTCAACCGGTCATCGGCCAGACAGGCGTGCTCGGCGTCCCCGCCACGCTGATACCTATGGAAGCGCTGCAAGAAGTGAACATACAGGAAACTCCATCGGCGCAATTCGCAGTCAAGGGAGGCGCTCCGGTCAGTTTGGTTCTTAAGACCGGCACAAACGAGTGGCATGGGTCTGGCCTGTTTTTGCGGCACACCTCTTTTGCGGATGCGGATAACTACTTTTCAACGGTGGTACAGCCCTGTCAGCCGTTCTGTTCGACTCCCTTTCGTGACATGCAGGGCACAGGCACAATTGGTGGACCAATTGTTAAAGATAAGACGTTCTTTTTCGGCTACTATGATGGACAAGGCTATTCTGCGACCATCCCTCATCTCGCCACCGTGCCTACCCCGGCCGAGATTACCCAAGCGATGAATGCCATCACGACGGAGGGGCTGACTCCGACCGTGGCTGGACAGAATCTGCTGTCATTTTATCCCGCGCCGTCAGATCCCGCGACCGGAGTGCTAAGTGTTCGCATTCCGGCTGTGGTGAACATGACAAATTTCGGCATCGTAGCAGATCAGAAGATTGGCCAAAGAAATACGCTTACTGGGCGCTATGTCTTTGGCGACAGCACTCAATCTGCGCCGCCGACAGAAATCAACAGCACGGCCATACAGCCCGCCTCAAAGTACAGCCCCGCGCTTTTCAACTCCGTAGCTCCGACGAGGGGACAGCTCGTAGGCTTGAGCGAGACTTGGGCCATGAGCAGCAACAAATCCCTCGAAAGCCGGCTGGGCTGGACCCGATTTTCACAGATCATCAAGACAAACAACAGCATCGATCCCAAGAGCTTGGGCATCGACACCGGTCCAATCCCGGCGACACAGGATTTGGGGATGCCGTACGTGCATATGGCTGCTTTTTTCTCCAGCATCGGAGGGGGCGGGGCGCTCAATTACCCGATCGTTACGCGCCCGGATGAAACAGTTGATTGGTCTGAACATCTCTCATGGGGTCGAGGAAACCACAGCATCGAGCTCGGTGGCAATTTCCAGCACGCTTACACCAATTTCAGCCACGATCAAGCGCGGGTTCAATTTGAAATTTCCGCCGACCCCAATCCAGTCGATGAAATCGAGGAACTGTTGCTCGGCAAGGCTGACTCAGCGTCGCGATATTTTGGGAATACGCACCGTCACTTCACGCAAAATACTTACGGCCTGTACGTTCAAGACGCTTGGAAGGTTCGACCGCGACTGACGCTGACTCTGGGCTTGCGGTACGACATCAATGGCGTCGTCAAGGAAGAGAACAATCTCGCTGCCAATTTCTTGCCGGGCGTTGGACTGGTTCAAGTAGGGCATGGAATCAGCAGTCTCTACAACGTCGATCCATGGAATTTCGGACCGCGTGTCGGATTTGCGTGGGACGTTTTTGGCAACGGCACCACCGCTGTTCGGGGCGGTTACACCCTCTCATACGATACGCCCGAAATCGCAACGTTCGCGCTCCCGTTCCTGGCCTTCGAAAACAATCCTGGTGCGTTTCTTCAGCCCGACTTGGGAGTGACGCAGGAGATCCTTACTGGGTTAACAGTCCACCCGCCGTTAACGGGATCGTGTCTCAATCCGACTACGGGTGCCCCAGGCGACTATGTTTGCTTCGATGACGCTACGGTAGGCCCAGTTTTCGGGACGACGCCGGGAGGCGCGCCGCCGTTCTCAGCCTTTGCGATCCAGCGAAACTTGAAGACGCCGAAGTATCACCAGTTCAATCTGGGCATTCAGCAGGAGTTTTGGCACCAGAACGTGCTGACCGTCAGCTACTCCGGTCAGCGCGGCTACGACCTGATATTTCCAGTCGACATCAACGCCTTTCCTCTTGGTTGTGGCATAACCATTCTTGTGTGTAATCGGCCGTTTGCCAGCATCGCTCCGAATCTTTCCGACATCGTGGAAGACACGAATCTCGGCTGGTCCCATTACGATAGTTTGCAAGCTTCCTTGCGCCAGCGGAGATGGCACGGCCTCAACATGCAGTACAACCTTACTTGGGGCAAATGTTTCGACTACAACTCCACCGACCGCGTGGCAGGTCCGCAGCTAGACAATCCTTTGGATATTCAGGGACAGCGCGGCCTATGCGATGCGGACGTCCGCCTGAATTTCAATCTAGCTGGTACATATGCGTTTCCGGCGATTCCCCATTCCGGGCGCTTCGGGAGCGGATGGCAAATCGCTTCCGTTTACACTGCCGAGAGTGGGCGCCCCTTCAGCGCAGTAGTTCCCTTCGACCCCTCCGGGCAAGGCTTGCCTTTCGCCGCTGTGCGCGCGGATTGGGATCGAACGCCGATCCACATCAACCCGCGCAATCCGGCCGACTATGTGGAGGAAACTTACACAGCGGTCGGCCAGGCGGACCCTTGCGGGTACAGCAATGCCGGTGGGTGGCCGCTGTCGCCTTTTTACATCCCTTGCCCAGGAACGGTGGGTAATTCCCGGCGCAATCAACTGATCGGGCCGGGCCTGAGTCAATGGGACGTGTCGCTCGTCAAGAACACAAGGATCACGGAAGGCACTTCCTTGCAGTTCCGGTGGGAGGTTTACAACGTACTTAACCGCGCCAATTTTGGCACCGTGACGAACTTCCTCATCCCGGGAGCCCCGATCTTTGGCACGATTACCGGCACACCAGACGTCGCGCTGGGGAACCCAGTGCTCGGGCAGGGAGCCTCGCGCAACATGGATTTTGTGCTGAAGTTCAATTTCTGAGCCTGCAGCGAACTAGGCCATTGCCGAACTGGCCGCCCCATGACGGCTGCTTTCTGGCCGGTGGATGGCCGACCACGGTATCGAAACTTATTCTAAAGGTGAAAGAATGAAGCAAGCGAGCAGCGTCACGGGAGCTCTGCAGAAACCTTCAGTTATCTGGTCGCTAGGCGTCTTGTTGGGCACGTTGGCTCTGATTCTCGGTGAGTTGCCAGCTCCGCGTGCTGTGGCGTCTCCCGCGCCGGGTGCGCAGGCTTCCAATCAAGAGCCCGCCGATTTCGTGCTTAGGAATGGCAAGATCTACACAGAGGATAGTTTCCACCAGACGGTTGAAGCTCTCGCCGTTCGCAATGGAAAGATCATCTTCACAGGAAGCGACGCCGAGGCGGCGAAATACATCGGCTCCAAGACCAAGGTAGAGGACGCTGGCGGGAAGCTGGTTCTGCCCGGCCTCATCGACATTCATATTCATCCAATGGGCATCGTCGACTTTGGCGGCTGCGATCTGGAATCGAAGGCAAAAACTTTGGCAGAGATCGCTACCTTCGTTCGCGGGTGTGTCGACCGCATGCATGTTGCCCCGGGGCATTGGCTTGCGGTGTCGGACTGGGAGTACGGCGGCGGAAATCAGGCAGATCCCCAACACCCAACCTTGCGCGCCGCTCTCGACGGTGCGTCTACGCAGAATCCAATCGTCATGACAGGGTGGGACGGGCATCACGGGGCATATAACAGCGCTGCTTTGGCGCTCGCCAAGAATGCAAAGGGAGAGGTAGTCGGATATTCCAGGAGAACTCTCGCGACAGACTTTGCGAAATATAAGACATACGTGGGCGTTGATGTGAATGGCGAGCCGACTGGAGACATCACCGACCAGGGAAAACTGCCGATCGACTCGAGCGAAATCAATCGGGACAACTACGAAAAGCTCGTGCAGTCACCCGAGCGCCTGGCGGAGCGCATTAGCAGCGCGGGCATTACGGCCGTACAGGATGCGGCGGCTGGTTCCGCTGGGAGGGCGATCACCGGCGGCAGCGGCTATGAAGTTTATGACGAATTGATTCAGAAGAACGAGCTGACCTTTCGGCTCAATATGGCCCAATACTTCCTTCCGGAAAATTTCCGGGATGCCAGCGGGCACATCGACTACGATCGATTATTCGTACAGGCCGACGCCGTCCGAAAGAAGTATTCCGCGAATCCACTCACTCGCGCCGATGCCGTCAAGGTCTTCGCGGACGGCGTGCCGGAGGCGAATCCTAACAATATCCCGCCGACGCTGGGCAATTCGCCGCGGCCGGTACCGTACCTCCAGCCGATTTTCGAAAAGGATGCGAACGGCAACCTGTCCGTAAAGGGCTACGTGGATCTGGCGTCGCCCGTTTGCTCGTATGTCCGGGCCAAACCTGAAGAATACGCCACAGACGATCAGGTATCGGATTTCATCAAGACGTACGGGTACCATCCGGGGCAGTGCACCATTTCCTACGGAATTCCCGAGCACGCGCCTGCCATATTCAACGAGTATGTGAAACGCGCTCACCTTGCAGGCTATACGGTCCATATTCACTCGATCAGCGATGAGGCCGTTCACATGGCCATCGATGCGCTTGAGGCGGCACGTGCGGCCGACGGGATCAGTTCACGACCGGACACTCTCGCCCACATTCAGTTCGCAACTCCCGAGGACGTTGCCCGCATGGGACGCGATCACCTCTATTTGGCGTTTACGTATAGCTGGATCTATGCCGAGCCCGTGGGATACGATCTGAGCGTCGTCCCTTTCTTTGACAAGGTCCTCGGCAACAGCTACGAAGCCTTTCACAATCCCAATAGCTACTACGAGCGAAACAACTATCCGGCCAAGACGGCGAAGGAGGCGGGCGCTATTGTCGCCGCGGGGTCGGATGCACCTGTCCTTACAAAGGATCCCCAGCCGTTCGTAAACATCGAGTTCGGAATTACCCGCGCGAGACATGGTCTTCCGCCCGTGGCGCCCCAGCAGCGACTCAATGTTCGTGACATGATTGATGCATACACGATTAACGGAGCTCGCGCGCTGAACCGTGCATCCGAAATAGGATCGCTTGAAGTTGGAAAGTCAGCCGACTTTATCGTCGTCGATCAGAACATTCTTGCTCTGGCAGACGAAGGCCGGCCAGAGAAGATAGGAGACACGAAGGTACTCGAAACGTGGTTCATCGGCAAAAAAGTGTACTCGGCGCCGAAGCCCTAGGTCGCAGCTCTACCAAGACTGCATTGTTTCCCAAACCCAACAGAGGATCCGGCCGCGTGTCGTTTAACGAGAACCCTGAAGTGCTCGTTTGGGCCGGGATTCCTTTTGTTGCCGAGTGATTGGTTCCGATGCGCCTAGAGACGTTAGCGGGGGATTTCTAGAAATGAGAACACGGACGTTTATCGGTTTCTTGCTTCTTGCAGCTGCTCTGGCGAAATCAGGATTGGCGCAGCAGCAGTCTGCTTCAGCAGACACAGTTGTGATCCACGCCAGAGTCTATACCGTGAATCCGCATCAGCCTTGGGCGCAGGCCTTAGCGATTCGCGACGGAAAAATCGTCGCCGTGGGCTCCGACAAGGAGATCGCCGCATATCGCGGCCAGTCCACAGAGGTCGTGGATGCCAAAGGTCACATGGTGCTTCCGGGATTTGTCGATACTCACGGCCACTTCATGGCAGGCGCCGGCAGCCTTCCGAATGTGGCGCTGGACGACGCCAAGACCGTCCCCCAGTTCCAGAAGATGATCGCCGACTACGCTGCCGCCCATCCCGGCCTCAAGTGGATCCAAGGCATGGGTTGGTACTACGACATCTTCGGAAAGACGGGGCTGCCCGATAAGAAGCTCGTGGACGCAGTCGTTTCTGACCGGCCCGTCTTCTTGCGCGCATACGATGGGCACAGCTCTCTGGCCAATAGTAGGGCGCTTGCGATAGCCGGAATCACCCGCGACACCCAGGATCCGCCGAACGGCATCGTCGTGCGCGATCCCGCGACGGGCGAACCGACCGGCGTCTTGAAGGAGGCGGCCGGTGATCTGGTGCAAAAATTCATCCCGCAACCGACTCACGAAGAGCAACTGGATCTATTGGCCAAGGCGATTCGTTATGCGAATTCGTTGGGGCTTACTCGCATCATCAGTTGCGGCGGAGATGCGGAGAATGTTGGGCTTTTCGACGAGCTTCGCCAGAGAGGGAATCTGACGCTGCGCTTCTATATGGCGCCGTTCGCTCCCACTCCCGGCGTTACCCCAGAATTTATCGAGACGCTGAATCGGAATCGAGAGAAGTATCATGACGACTGGATTGACATCGGCGCCGTGAAGTTCCTGCTCGATGGCGTGATCGAAGCGCATACCGCCGCGATGCTGGAACCGTATGCGAACGACCCGACATCGGGGCAACTCTATTTTTCGCCCGAAAAGTACAAGGAAGGCGTCCTGGAACTCGATCGTCTTGGCTACCAGATTTTCACCCACGCCATCGGTGATCGCGCTATCCGCCTGGCTCTTGATGCATACGAGGAAGCCAACAAAGCCAACGGCCACACTGATGCACGCGACAAAATAGAACATATTGAAGACCCGAGCGCACAGGACATTCCGCGATTCGGGAAACTCGGCGTAATTGCCAGCATGCAGCCGCTGCACGCCACCCCGAATCACGATATCTTGGATGTTTGGGCAGTCAACGTGGGCCCGGAGCGTGCTCAGCGCGCCTGGCCGTGGCACGACATTCTGGCTGGAGGAGCACACCTGAGTTTCGGCAGCGACTGGCCCGTCGTAACGCTGAACCCTTGGCCAGGCGTTCAGATACTGCTGACGAGGGAGACGCCGGAAGGAACGCCGGCAGGCGGATGGCATCCCAACGAGAGACTTACGTTGCCTCAGGCGATCGAGGGATACACCATGGGGGGAGCGTTTGCCGCGCGGCGAGACAAAACGGAAGGCTCCCTTGAGGCGGGTAAGCTGGCGGATCTGATCGTCATTTCGCAAGATCTATTCAAGGTCGAGCCGAATCAGATTGGAAAGACCCAGGTGATGCTGACGATGGTTGGAGGAAAGGTCGTGTACCAGGACGCGTCGTGGGAAAGCGGCAAGACGTCAGCCTCAAGATGAAGCGAAGCTTGTGTTTCGCTGGTTCGTTTCGCAAACATCTGCCGTGCGTTGCGTTCACACGCAGTTGATTCGCGGATGCCGGCCAGGTTCCCAACTGGTGTTGGAGAACAATCTCGAAATTCATAGGGGTGGGAGATGCATGACGCTCTGAAGAAGGAAATTGCGCTCTACGAACGCCGGATGCCGAAATCCGCCGCGGCGCACCGCCGCGCCGAGAAGCGTATCCCGCTCGGCGTCGCGAGTAACTACCGTGGTTACGAGCCTTATCCGATCTTTATCCAGAAGGGACACGCGGGCAAGGTGCGCGACATCGACGGTAATGAATACGTCGATCACAATCTGTGTTTCGGCGTACTGATGGCGGGGCACAATCATCCGGCAGTCGTTAAGGCCGTAGAGCACGCGTTTCAAATAGGGACGACGTTTGGCATGCCCCACGAGATGGAGTGGGAGCTTGCGGAAGAGATTTGCGCGCGCTACCCCGCCGATATGGTTCGCTTCGGCTCTACCGGCACAGAGGTGACGATGCACGCATGCCGCTTGGCTCGCGCGGCTACGAAGCGAGACAAAATCCTGAAGTTTGAAGGCGGGTACCATGGGTTGCATGACACGGCGCTCGTCAGTGTGAAACCGAAGGCTGAAGAAGTGGGCGACGCCAGCGAGCCCAATGCCGTTCCCGGTGGTTTGGGCATCCCGCAAGGAACTCTCGACAATGTCATTATCGCAAGCTTTAACGATCTCGAGGGCGTCGAGCGCCGGTTTGGGCAGTATCCCAGTCAGATCGCCGCAGTCATTCTTGAGCCAATCATGATGAATGTTGGTATGTGCATGCCTCGGCCTGGTTTCTTGGAAGGACTCCGCGAGATCACCAGAAAGAACGGCGCGCTGCTCATTTTCGACGAAGTCAAGACGGGAGCCAAGCTCGCATGGGGCGGCGCGAGCGAATACTTCGGCGTAAAGCCGGACATAATCGCGCTCGCGAAGGCGATCGGCGGTGGTGTGCCTCTGGGAGCCTTCGGCGCCAGCCGCGCAATCATGGATCTCATCTCAAGCCATAAGGTCTTTCACGGGGGCACTTACAACGCGAACCGAATATCGATCGCGGCGGGGCTGGCGATGTTTCGTGAAATACTGACACGCGAGAACTACGCGCACGTCGCGAGACTCAACGAAAAGCTGTCGGATGGTTACCGCAAGATCATCGCCAAAGTTGATCTCCAGGCATATGTCGCCAGTGCCGGGGCGAATGGTGCGTTGATGCTGTTCCCAGGAGAGATTCGCAATTACCGGGATTGGCTAAGAATCGATCAGGATCTGTGGCGCCAGTACTGGTTTGGAATGGTCAACCGTGGCGTGATTCCCCAGCCCTTCTGGTGGGATGAGCAGTGGACAGTTTCTGTGCAGCACACTGATGCCGACATCGACAAGCACCTGGCAGCCTTCGAGGATGTAGCCCCAGGCCTAGCGAAGGTACAGCAAGAACGTCGTTCGGCGTTCGTGGACGCTGGTCAGTAATCCGAGGCACCGCAACGGCCAAAGGTGAACCGAAGTTGCCGAATGAGATCGTCACATCACGCGACGAAGAAGCGCGCCAGGGAACTGCAACGCTGCGGCGCGTTTTGGGCCGTGGGGACCTCGTTCTGCTTTTTGTCGTGGCTGTCTTCAACCTGAATGTTCTTCCGTCCATTGCAGCGAACGGGGGAGTAACGATATGGCTGTGGATCGTTGCCCTTTTTCTGTTCTTCTGGCCTCAGGGGATCGCAGTGATCGAACTCGCGCATCGGTTTCCTGGCGAAGGTGGAGTCTATCTTTGGGCCAAGGAAGTGTTCGGCGATTTCCACGGCTTTCTTTCCGGCTGGTGCTACTGGACGAACAACATGATGTACGTCCCGACGGTGATGCTTTACTTTGTCGGGGTTTCGGTGTTCGTGCTTGGCCCTGGGCACCAGTCCTTGGCTGACAACAAGCCTTTTGCTTTGACTGTTTCGGTCGTTCTGTTGGCGCTGCTGGTAGTCCTCAACATCATTGGTCTCCGCGTGGGCAAGTGGATTAACAACCTGGGTGGAGCGGGCACGGTGATTGCGGCAACTCTGCTGATCGGTCTGGGGATATTTGCCGCGATACGGTTCGGCACGACAATTACCGTCTCCGACTTCAGCTTGCCCTCGAACCCGCGTTTCGTTCTGAATTCTTTCGGTGTAGTTTGCTACGCGCTCGTCGGATTGGAGCTTGCCTCGGTGATGGGGGATGAGATTCAAAATCCTCGGAAGAACCTTCCCGTGGCCGTGGCTTGGGGCGGAGTCTTGTCGGGACTACTCTACGTCGGCGCAACTCTGACGCTTCTGATTGCGGTCAAGAGAGAAGATCTCAATATTCTGCAGGGAATCGTGCAGGCGGTCGATCACATAGCGGGGCGCGTCGGCATCGGCTGGATCGTAATTCCGTTCGCCTTCCTTCTGAGTCTTGCAATTGCCGGTATCGGCTCCGCGTGGCTGGGTGGCTCGGCCCGCATACCTTTCGTGGCCGGCCTTGATTCGTACATGCCCTCATGGCTCGGAAAGGTCCATCCAAAGTACGGCACTCCTTATGCGGCGCTGATCGTACATGCCCTCGTTTCCCTGATTCTGGTCGTGCTGAACTTTGTCCTTACCGGCGCCACGGTGCAGGAATCGTTTCAACGGTTGTTGTCCCTATCCGTCGTTCTGCAGTTGGTGCCTTTTGTCTATATGTTTTGTGCGCTGCTTAGGATTGCGTTTCGCGAACCCTTTGTGAGAGGTCCATACAGTCGCACGACCGTGATTTGGGCGGGGCTGAGCGGATTCCTTACGACGGTTGTGGGGATCGTGCTCGTGTTCTTTCCCGCGCAGCAGATTAGGTCACTCTGGTCGTACGAGATGTGGATGTTTGGCGGGACGCTCTGCTTCATCGGTATGGCCGCATTTTTCTTCTTCGTTTATGGCAGGCGCAAGATCGGCAAGAAGCTTCCAGCGACGGCTTCAGCAATTTGATTCATGGAGGGTGCCGTGATCGGGGTTGCGAAGAGTAGCGTAGACGCTTCTAAGAACTACATCAACGGCAAGTGGGTGGGCAGTGTTTCGGGAGAGACGCTTCCTGTCTATGACCCATCGACCGAAGCGGAGATCGCTCGTGTTGCCTCGTCAGGTCCGGCCGATATCGATCTCGCCGTGCGAGCCGCTCGGGCTGCATTCGATTCAGGTCCGTGGGCCGTCTCCACCGCACAAGACCGAGGCCGCATTCTCTTCAGACTCGCCGAAAAGGTGCGGCAGAACGCCCAGTATCTTAGCGAAATCGAGTGCCGCAACTCGGGCAAGCCTATCGTTGAAGCGGAAGCTGACATTGTCGACGTCGCGACCTGCTTCGAATACTACGGCGGCCTTGCGACGAAGGTTTTGGGGCACGTCAATCCGGTGCCCGCGAACGCGCTGAGTCTCACGATGCGAGAGCCCGTCGGCGTAGCGGGGCAGATCATCCCTTGGAACTATCCCTTGCTTATGGCTGCGTGGAAGCTGGCTCCAGCCATCGCTGCGGGCTGCACTTGTGTGCTGAAGCCCGCAGAGCAAACGCCAATCACGGCCTTGGAACTGGCGAACTGGCTTGAGGAGGTAGGTCTGCCGCCCGGCGTTGTCAACATCGTGAACGGCTACGGTGAAACAGCCGGGGCCGCCCTCGTCTCCCACCCCGGTGTTGATAAGATCGCATTCACCGGCAGCGCTGCGGTCGGCAAGAGCATCGCCAAGACCGCGGCAGACTCGCTCAAACGCGTCACCTTGGAACTGGGCGGAAAGTCTCCGAATATCTTTTTTGAAAGTGCGGACTGGGAGGCTGCGGTGGACGGCGCGCTTTTCGGCATCTTCATCAATCAAGGAGAGGTTTGCGCTGCTGGCAGCCGCATTTTGGTCCAAAAGAAGATCTACTCCAAATTCCTGGAAGCTATGACGGACAAAGCAAAACGCATTCGGCTCGGCCCGCCTTTGGACCGAGAAACGAAGATGGGTCCACTGGTGAGCAAGGAACAGTACGACCGCGTGAGCACCTATCTGGATCTCGGCAAGAAAGAAGCCAAAGTGGCGACGGGAGGCGGTCGGCCTCGGCAGTTTGGCAAGGGCTACTACATTGAGCCCACAATTTTCTACGATGTGGACAATAGCGCGCGCATCGCCCGCGAAGAAATCTTTGGTCCCGTGGCTTGCGTCATCCCTTTCGAGGGGGAGTCTGAGGCGATTCGCATTGCAAATGACACGCCTTACGGGCTTGCCGCAGCCGTTTGGACGCGGGACATCTACAAGGCGTTTCGCATCGTCAAGGCGCTGCGTGCAGGGATCGTATGGGTCAATCACATGCAGCCCACCTATGTTGAGGCGCCATGGGGCGGTTTCAAACAGTCGGGTTACGGCCGTGAACTCGGGCCCTGGGGACTTGAAGAATATCTCGAGGCCAAACAGGTTTACGTGAATCTCGACGAGGCACCGATCGCGTGGTATTAACCTTCGGGGCTTGACTGGTTGGCCGTTCTCGCGGGACCGCAGCGGGTAGGAGTCAATTGAAAGCGATTCAGATTCGCACCGACCTTCCTGGGCCGAAATCGCGCGCCTTGATGGCACGCCGCGAAAACGCGATTCCGCGCGGACTGGGCCACGCGACGCCACTCTTCGTCGCTAACGCGGAGGGCGCGGTAATAGAGGACGTTGACGGAAACTGCTTCCTTGATTTCGCCGGCGGTATCGGCTGCTTGAACGTTGGTCATCGGCCGCGTGCGATTCTTGGTGCCGTTGAGGATCAACTGAAGAGACATCTTCACCTCTGCTTTATGGTGACCCCATATGAGAGCTACGTTCGTCTTGCCGAAAAGCTGAATTCACTCGCGCCGGGGAGCTTTCCCAAGAAGACGCTCATCTTGAACACCGGAGCCGAGGCTGTGGAGAACGCTGTCAAAATCGCCCGCGCATACACGAAGCGCCCAGCCATCATCTGCTTCGAGGACGCTTTCCACGGCCGAACGCTGTTGACGATGTCGTTGACGAGTAAAACCCACCCCTACAAGGCGGGGTTCGGGCCTTTCGCAAGCGAGGTCTATAGGATTCCATACGCGTATCCGTATCGCGGGGGGAACAGCGCGACCGCAGAGAGTGTTGCACATTCTTTGGAAGACGCATTCAAACGTGTTGTGGCTCCGGAATCTGTCGCTGCGGTAATTGCAGAACCAGTGCTCGGCGAGGGCGGGTTTGTCGTGCCACCGCGAGACTATTTCCGCACGATTCACGAGATCTGCCGGAGGCACGGCATCCTTTTCGTCGCGGATGAAGTCCAGTCAGGAATCGCCCGCACGGGGAGGTGGTTTGCCTCGGAACACTTTGGCATCGAACCCGATTTGATCACCACGGCGAAATCGCTTGGCGGAGGACTGCCGATCGCTGCCGTGACAGGCCGCGCGGAGATCATGGATGCGCCGGAGGTGGGCGGCCTCGGCAGCACATTCGCCGGTAACCCGCTCTCCTGCGTCGCGGCGCTCGCCACGATCGATCTGATCGAAAAGGAGGGCTTGCTTCGGCGTGCGGTCGAGATTGGGGAGCGATTCGAAGCGCGGGCGCGACGCTGGCAGAGCAAGTGGCCCTTGGTCGGTGACGTTCGCGGCCTAGGCGGCATGTGCGCCATCGAACTCGTCCGGAGTCGGGAGACGCTCGAGCCAGCTGACGCCGAGACCAAAGAAATGGCGGCTTATTGCTGGAAGCACGGTCTTGTGACCATCACCGCCGGTACCTACAACAACGTGCTGCGGATTCTCGTGCCGCTCGTCATTCAAGATGAGCAGTTTGACGAAGGCCTTGATGTCATCGAAGCAGCGCTGGCTTTTGTGGCAGAGCCCGAAAATGCGGCCCATTCCCAGGCATCACAGTCCCATTGAGCGCGACCCACGCGAGAAGCTGAATCTGCCGGATCCGTGCAACGCGTTCATTCGGCAGCTTCGATTTGCCTTTGACTGTTGCGGTGCCTTGGATTATTGGCCCGCATCGAGAAACGCCGAACGACGTTCTTGCTGTACCTTCGCTAGGCCTCTGGCTACATCCTCGTTCGCGACATCACCGCTGCAGCGAATCTTCTAAGGGGATCGCAACCACAGCTCTCACGAGAAATGCACCCGTTGCTCCCCTGATCGTTTTATTGGAAGTCAGAAGGTCAGTGTCAATTCATGTCAGCCATTGGGAAATCAGCGGGCTGCAACTTAGAGGATCTCTCCACCTACAGTTTCGCCTACAGCGGTGAGAACGCAACACTAGGCGGTCGAGGCTATCTCGTTGAACTGAAAACGAAAGAGTGGTCGGGGCGAGTGGATTTGAACCACCGGCCTCCTGGTCCCGAACCAGATTCCAAGCCTTATTGAAACCTATTGAACTTTGGAGTTCTTAAGTGATTCCTGTTGAATACGTTGCGGCCCGCCAGTTGAAACCCATAGAACGGCAATGAACTTTGAGGCCCTGACCGTTACGATTTCGCCCTCATTGCGGTCCTGAGGTTTGCTACCATTTTGGCGAAGCACAGGATGGAGTTTTGGCGAGGGACAAGGTACAAAAGTCTCCGGTCAGGTCAATACTCTGGGTCGGCTGGATATGGGAAGTTCGGATCATATGTTAAGACGATGAGTAACATCTCCGTGAGGTCCCGTTGGTCACGAACGCCACCATCGAAATTTGCAAAAAGCTCGGGGAAGCTGACAATGAGATGGTGTGTTTTCGTGTATACGCAGGCTACTTTGTGACCGTTCACGACTTGCTCCTCATGCCAAACTACATCAGATCTGTCAACCAAATCAGTTGCTACGCCAACGTGCAACCCTTGGTTTAGCTCGACTTTCACGCCATTGTTGTTCCAAATTGTAGCCCCCCAAGTATCGATACCGCGGACGAGTCGAAATTTGAAATTGGGCAGCAACCGGACCGGTGACATTTTCGGCTTAGCCGGCTCTTTATTTCCAGTCTGGGCCTTGGTTGGAGAGTAGTAAGCCGACAGCGATAGTGCAAACACAACTGCTAGCCACCTGTTCATCACCGGCACCTCATTTGGGTTTGGGAAGCCACTTCAGCAGTCCTCTGCTCGCCTGTGCTATTTGTTCAGGCCTCAGAAATGTGCCCATATGGGACTGGTCCGGACAATAGGTTGGGTCCCCGCTGCACATGAGATTGCTATTGGAACCTCCCGAAGGATTTTGACCGGACCGACCTTTTGTACCACGGTGAATGAGAGAGTTTACATCACAGCCTCGGGCTGTGAACTCGTGTGGGGTGGAAGAGTGCTATAGGCCGCCGGCGCCGGCGGCCTATAGCCGAGCG
>Ga0187782_10000137_pt1 | contig 43300 bp, 41 predicted proteins | sample 0715_SJ02_MP15_2_FD_132454 | JGI IMG/M metagenome (GOLD analysis project Ga0187782, IMG submission 132454) | Tropical peat soil microbial communities from peatlands in Department of Meta, Colombia - 0715_SJ02_MP15_20_MG | ecosystem: Environmental > Terrestrial > Soil > Wetlands > Peat | place... | reverse complement strand
CTGCTTCACCTGCAAGCGATACTCGATTGTCTTGGGCGACGGCGGCATCGGCTCCGGCAGCCACGCGTCGACTCCGCCGGTGGCCGACACGAAGCCGCGGGCCGCCATAGCGGCCTGTTGCGCGGCTTTCATTGCGCGTGCACGCGCGCGCTTGCTGCGACGGCCCTCGCCCTCGACGCCGGCCACGTGCACGGTGCCCCCATGAACCGTGTAGTGTACGCCATTCACGGGAGCTGGCTGTGCGACGGGCCGCGGCTGAGCGCCGCGCACCTGATCGCGAAGAGCGATGAGCAACGCTGCGACGTGCTTGCAGTGTCCACCGTTGCTCGACGCGTATGCAGGACACGTGCAGCCCGAGGTGAAACCGCCAGGTGTGAGCTGCAGCGTCACCTTGTAGGGATCTGCGTCGGTCCCGCGGACGTTGCCCCGCGCGCCGGCTTCGTCAATGACGATGTTCTCGACCGCGCGCCGGCGTACGTAGTCGTAACCGCGAAGGTAGGCGCGAGCGCCGAGCAAGCGCCGGAGCGCGCGATCATTGAGCGTGGACAATTGGTCGGTGAACGGTGAAGCCAAAGACGTGACGCACGCCCGCGGCGTGCCCTTTCTCGTTGCTTCGATGTCCTGCGTGGTTGTGTCGGGCCGCGTGCCCTCGAGCTCAGGAGCGGGGCCGGTGGACGGGGGACCAAGAGACCGTCTGGCAATCGACGCGCCGTGCCGTTGTCCAGGCGCGGCGCGGCAGCGCAGTAGCGGCGCCGTGAGCGCGCAACCTTCCCTAGACGCTCGTAGCATCGCCGGCCCCCCTTCGCAATTCGTTTCCATCTCCCTGCCATTCCCAGCACTTGGCCGCATGCCATTCCGTGAACCCTGCGGCGGGCGCGCTCGCCCCCTCGCCGCGGCGGCGCCGCGCCCCACGGCCACGCTTGAGCGGCCCAGCCTTCGGCGATACGAGAGGAGCGGCGCCTCCCATGGACTTGGCCCGGCTGCTCCGCCCGGCAACGGGCTCGATTCCAGGTGTTTTGCTCGCGGCCGCAGCGACGTTCGTGACGGCGTGCGCCGTTCCAGTCGCTGGCGATCTCGACGATTCCGAGGCGAACCGCGTGTTCGTCGCGCTCGACCGGGCGGCCATCGACGCAACCAAGGAGTCAGACCCCGCCTTCGAAGGGAAGTGGCGCGTCACGGTCGCACGGGAAGACGTCCCGCGTGCCCTCACCGTGATGCGGGAGGAAAAGCTACCCCGGCCGGAGCCGCCGGGAGTCCTCGAAACCTTGGCCAAGGAGTCTCTCGTTCCGAGCGAGGCCGCAGAGCAGGCGCAGCTCATGGCGGGCTTTGCGGGCGATCTCGAACGATCGCTCGATGGCATCGACGGCGTGCTTCTGAGCCGCGTGCACTTGAGCGTCCCCCTGGCGGCCGCAGCGAGGGGAGCCGGTACGGGGCGGGGCACCGCAAGCGTCCTCGTGGAATACCGCGGCGCTACGCCGCCACTCAGCGTTGACGCGGTGCAACGACTCGTCGCGGGCGGTACCGACGGTCTTCTACCGACAGACGTGTCGGTCGTGATGGTGTCCCGTGCGGCCCCCGCAGGATATGGGAGCGCCGACGTCGCGCACGTGGGGCCGATCGCCGTCGCCAGGGCATCGGCGCGCCAGCTCCAGGCCGTGCTCGCGGCTCTGATCGCTCTCGTCGCGGGACTCGCGGGCGCCAACCTGTTTCTCTACACGAGGCTGACGCGAGCGCGCGAGGCGGCCGCGCGCGATGCGCCCCTCGGCCCGCGCTCCTCGACGTGAAAACCGCAAGATTCCTCACCCGGCCCGTTCGGTCGGCGGCCACGGCCGCGGTCTGGCTGGGTGCAACCTGGCCTTGCCTCGCCTCCGTCGGCTGCACGACGCGTGCATCACCGTCGGATGATCGGCCGTCCCGTGCGCAAGGGACCATCGAAGCTCACACGGGCAGCGCCCCCGACGCCGCAGGACAGGCGGCCTCCGGCGACGCGGGTCTCGTGGAAGCCCCGGTCTCCGGCGATTTCGACGAGGAGGCAGCGACATTGACGTTGCTCGACCCCGGCGCTTCGCCGAGGCGCAAGCTCCGTTACGCGTGGCGATCTGGGCTCAAGGAGGAGCTGACATTGGAGCTTCGGACGTTTGCCTCCACGGAGACGAGCGATGCGCAAACTCCCGGCATTCCCCTGCCACCGGTCCGTATCGTCATCGCCATCGATGCCGTCGACGTGTCTGCGGACGGCGACTTGCACTATGCCTGGCGCGTCACCGCCGCCGACGTGCTAGCGGAGCCACAGACCCCCGATCAGCTCTCGGACGGAATGCGGGCGGAGGTCGCCGTCGTCGCTCATGTGTCGGGTGACGGAGTCACGAGCTCATCCGGCATCGCTCGCCGGGTAACCATCGACCCGGGCTCCGCGGCCAAAGGCGCCGGAACGGGGGAGATGGTCGAGCAGATCGACCAGACGCTGCGAAACGCGCCCGCCCCGTTTCCGGACGAACCCATCGGACTCGGCGCGCGATGGCAGCGCGTGTGTCAAGTGGCCTCGAGGGACGCGCACATCACCCAGACGGACACGTTTGTTCTCGTCGGGTTGTCCGGGGGTCGGGGAACGCTCGACGACGTGCTCGCCCAGACGGCTCCGCCGCAGGTGTTGCGAACGCCGGGAATGCGGAGCGGCGATCAGGCCCGCATGGAGTCGATGCTGGTCTCGGGAAGCGCCAAAACCCATTTTGATCTGGCGCACCTCGTTCCGCGGACGCAAATCGAAAGCACGACGACGATGGTGGTCTCGGGCCACGCAGCCGGTGCCGCCTCCCAGCGCACCACGATGGTCCTTCGTGTCAGCATCGCTCTCGCCGGCAGATCGATCCGGCTCCGAAGCGCCCCGCCGTCGAGCGAAGCGGCTGCGCCCGGAGCCGACGCTCATCAGTAGCGCGGGCTCCGCTCGTGATGTTATGAGGCGCGCCATGAAAATTTTGCGTTTTCTGGTGCTCGGAGCGATCGGGCTGCTCGACTGCTCCAGGTCCGTGCCCGAGCCGCCAGCGGACACGGTCGCCTCGAGCTCACGGAGCGCCGCCATTCCACCGGCGCCCGCCTCGCCACCTGCGGCGGCGCAAGCGACGGCGGCGACACAGACGCAGGGCCCCGTGGCCTCGACGATCCATCCGGCGCTGCTCGATCCCTCCAAGGCAACCGACAAGGCGCCGCCGACGTTCAAGGCGAAGTTTACGACCACGAAGGGAGAGTTCGTCGTCGAGGTTCACCGCGACTGGTCGCCCAACGGCGCGGACCGTTTCTACAATCTCGTCAAGCTCGGGTTCTACGACGACGTCCGTATCTTTCGCGCGATCGAAGGGTTCATGGTCCAGTTCGGTATCAGCGGAGACCCTGCCGTGACCGCAAAGTGGCAGGGACAGAACATCCCCGACGATCCCGTCACGCAGTCGAACAAGCGCGGTTACGTCACCTTCGCCCAGACCAATCTACCGAATACGCGCAGCACGCAGGTCTTCGTCAACGCTGTCGATAATGGTCGACTCGACGGGATGCACTTCGCCCCATTCGGCCAGGTCGTTTCCGGCATCGAGACGATCGACTCGCTCTACAAAGGCTACGGCGAGACACCGAACCAAGGGCGAATCCAGAGCCAGGGCAACAGCTACCTCGACTCTCAGTTTCCCAAGCTCGACGCGATCAAGCGCGCCGAGATCGTGCACTAGAGCGGCGCTCCGAGGGGCGTCGCAATCGGCGGTGGACCGAACCGAGGCCGCCGTCGACGCGACGACTCGGCAGTCACGTCGCTCCGCGATCTTGTCGCGTCCGGCTATGCCGCCCCGAGGAGCGGCACGCAGCTTGCGCCGGTTTGCTCGTGCGCCCCTCGAAGGGAGGAGCTCGATGACGAGTTACGCGATTCGGAGTCCGGAGGTCAGCGCTGACGTCGCAGGGACGGCGCAACGAGCCCGCGTTACTGTACAAACTGCCGGGCAAGGCGGGAGCGGCTCGAGCGAGAGAGTGTGCTCCAGCGACGCGATGAGGCACTCAGGCTCGCCGCGCGCGCCGGGGACGCGCCCCATCCGGGTCGTACCGTCGAGCGCCGAGGTCTCGTCCGCGAGAGACCCGGCGCGTGGGCACTGGATCTACGTGAAGTACGCTCTCATGCACCCGTGGCACATCGTCGTGCTCGCCGGTGCGACGGTATTCGGAGTCGCGAACTGGAGCCTGGTTGTCCTGCTCCTCGTTTTCGCCGGGGCAGAGCTGCTTCTCCTCGGTGTCGTCCTACACCTTCGCGCGTTCCGCCGGTACGTCGACGATCGCCTCGATCAAATGGAGCGACGTCAGGCGGCCGAACAGCGGGCTACTCTGCTCTTGCAAATGGGCGACGATCACAGGCGCGAGCTCTTGAGGCTCGAGTCGGTCGTCGACAGAATCCGCGACTCCGCGCGACCTCACGGAACCGCGGCTCAAATGGCGGTGGACGAGTGTCTGCGGCTGCTGGCGAGTTACGTGCGCCTGGCCATCGCCTACAACGTGAGTCGCGAGTGTCTGAGTTCGATCGATCGCCATACACTCGACGAAGAAATTCGGCTCCTCGAAGCGACGCGATTCACGCAGAACGAAGCGACTCGAGCTCTGGCGCGACGGCGGCTGCTCATTGCGCGAAAGCGAGCGCATCGCTGGGATCGATCCCGGGACGCGCTCGAGGCCATCTCTCATCAGCTCGCTCTCATCAGCGAGCTCGTCCAGCTCACGCACGAGCAGGCCGCGGCGCCGGTCGATCCATCCGGAGCGACGGCCGAGATCGACGGAGTGGTGGAAGAGCTCGACGATCACCAGTCGACACTGGAGGAGCTCGCCGAGTTTCTTGGGGTCGAGGAGCCAATCGACCCGCGTGTTCTGGATCGGGGTCGCGCGGTGCGCCCCTGACTCTGCGGACCGCTCCAAGCACCGGGAGCCAATCAATCGGCGGCGGCGTCATCGCCCGACGACGCGTCCGCGGGAGACGTCGCGAGATCGGGCGCATCGCCGGAATCGCTCGAAGAGGACGAGGAAGCCGACCCGACGGGGGCGGAAGTGACGTCCGCCGGTGCACCGCCGGTGGGGCCGCCCTGCGTGGCCGACGCGGTGGAGGTGCCGGCCTCCTCGACGAACTGAATGGCCGCGAGATCGTTCGAGCACTGACGCGTGTTGTTCGATTGCGGGATGCAGACGAGCCCCTCGGCGCAGTCGGTCGCAAGCGTGCAGGGTGCGCCGGGGCCGCCCAGGGCTTCAGGCGTGCTGCAACCCAGAGATGCAGTCAGCGCCAGCGTCGCGGGCGCGAACGCGCGGAGCAGATCCCTCACCCGACAAAAGGTACTGCCAATTGCCGACGAGAGAAACTCGATCGCGAGGCGTTCTACGTCAAGGTGATAAGGACATCTCCTTCGCTGACGGCCTGACCTTCCACCACATGCACCACGTTGACGGTTCCGGCTCGTGGGGCCTCGACCGGGAGCTCCATCTTCATGGACTCCAGGATTACGCAGACCTGCCCCTCCACCACGGCGTCCCCGGCGCGCACCTCGATCTTCCAAACCGTCCCCGTGATGTGGGCGTTCACGCGGCTCGACATACGGACGAAAACCTTAGCGCATGCGTGAGGCAAGCGTGAGCGTCTGTCGGCGTTTGCGCAGAGGCGAACAAATCAGTAGGCTTTACCGCAGCGGTCGGGCGACAAACGGCTTTTGGGTGTTTGCGACGCGTGTCTGCATTCTCGCGAACCCTGCCACGCGCGCCGGCCCCCCCCGGCAGAGGAAAGTAGCAACATGGCGGAACGGCAAGAAACCTCGGTGATGGTCTCCATCCAGGAGATTTTGCGCGACGCGCAGCACCGCGAGGAGCAAGAGAAAATCGACGCGGAGCGACGCGCGCGAGAAGAAGAGCAGCGCCGCGCCGACGAGCAGCGCCGCCGGCAGGAAGAGGAACAGGAGCGCCTGAGAGCGCAAGAAGCAGAGCGCCAGCGCCGCGCTTTCGAGGAGCAAAAGCGTCAGGCCGAGCTTCAAGCCCTTCAAGAGGCCGCCCTGCAGCGCGCCAAGATGGAGGCCGAGTCGCAGGCGCGCCTCGCCGAACTGACGGCAAGGCAGGCCCACGAGCAGCAGCTTCACGCGCTCAGCCAGGACAAGTCCAAAAAGCGCCTTCAGTTCTTCCTGGTGGGTCTGGGGGTTCTGCTCTTCGCTCTCGCCATCGGCGGCGGTGTGCTCATCAAGCAGGCCGTGGACAAGGCCAACGCCGCGGAAGCCTATGCGCGCCAGCTTGAATCCGACAAGAAGCAAGCCGAAGATCAGGAGTTCAAGCTGAAGCAGGAGCTCGCGAGCGCAAAAAGCCCGGAGGAAGTCGAGGCAATCAACGCCCAGCTGCGAAAGACGCAAGAGGATCTCGCGAAGATCCAGGCGGCTCAGCAGACCGGCGGAGCGCCCGTGCGGCGTGCCGCCCCGGCGGGTCCGGCGCAGGGTTCGCGACCCGCAGGAAAACCGGGCGTGCCCTGCAACTGCACGCCCGGCGATCCGCTCTGCAGCTGCCTTTGAGCGAGCCCATCCAGGCTCGCATGATTTGCGGGCTGCAGCCGGTGCGCGAGGCGATTCGCGCTCACGGTAGGAGGCTCACGCGCGTGCTGGTCGAGTCGGACTCGGGCGACGGTGCGCAGCTCGATGCTCTCGCCCGCTTCGCGAGCGATCAAGGGGCGCTCGTCGAACGGCTGGGGCGGGCGGCACTGGATCGGCTGGCTCGTGGCGTGCGTCACCAGGGCGCCATCGCATTCGCTCCACAGCTTTCCACGGTACCCGTCGAAGCGCTCGAGGTCGGAGACCGCAGCCTCTTCGTCGCGCTCGACGAAGTGCAAGATCCTCAGAACTTCGGAGCCGCGATTCGCTCGGCCGTCGCGATGGGCGCAACCGCCGTGGTGTGGCCGGAGCACCGCTCCGCGCCTCTGTCGCCGGCCACCTTTCGGGCGTCCGCCGGGGCCGTGGAGCACGCGACCTTGTGTCGGGTCCGTTCGCTTCCCACGGCGATCACGTCGCTGCGCGCACGGGGCGTCGTCGTCGTTGGACTGGACATGGGAGGTGAGACCCCCATCGATCGCTTCGATCTCGCGCGGCCCGTGGCGTTCGTGGTCGGTAGCGAGGGGAAAGGCCTTCGAAAGACCGTGAAGCGAATGTGCGATGCGCGTGTGAGGGTCCCCATGGCGGGATCCCTCGCATCATTGAACGCGGCCGTAGCGGTCGCGATCGCGCTCTACGAGGCCGTTCGGCAACGGGGCGCATGACATCCGCGGAAGGTGTTTCCGACCTGACGCGAAAGCTCGCGGCCGCGGGATACCTGGCGTCCGAGGAGCTCGCGCTGCTCTGCTGGCTTGCACTCTCCATCGGGCGCCCACTGCTGGTCGAGGGGCCCGCAGGTACGGGCAAGACGGACCTCGCCAGAGCTCTCTCGGAGGCTCTCTCGCGCGAGCTCGTACGGCTTCAATGCTACGAAGGTCTCGACGAATCCAAGACACTCTACGAGTGGGACTACGCAAAGCAGATGCTCTACACGCAGCTGCTCCGCGACGCGGTCGCGGCAGTCGTGGCGCCGGCCGCGTCGCTCGCCGACGCCGCAGATCGGATTGCCGCGACCGAAGCCACGTTCTTCAGCACGCGCTTCCTGATCGCTCGTCCGGTCTTGCGTGCGCTGACGAGCGAAACACCCGTCGTGCTTCTCGTCGACGAGATCGACCGAGCCGACCCGCAATTCGAGGCATTCCTCCTCGAGGTGCTGGCCGAAGGGCAGGCAACGATCCCGGAGGTGGGAACGATCCGTGCGAAGCATCCGCCGCTCGCCGTGCTCACCAGCAACGCTTCGCGCGACGTGAGCGACGCCCTGCGTCGCCGCTGTCTGCACGCATTTCTCGACTACCCGCCGCCTTCCCGCGAGCAGGCGATCCTCGAGCTCCATGTCCCGGGCCTTGGCAAGGCGCTCACCGAGCAATTGACGCGGTTTGCCGAACGGCTCCGCGATATGGACTTGCAGCAAGCGCCGTCGATCGCCGAGGTGATCGACTGGGGGCGGGCGCTTCTGCTTCTGGGCGCCACGGCCCTGGACGAAGAGCTTGCGCGCTCGACGCTGGGGGCCCTCGTCAAGCGCGCCGACGATCGAAGCAAGGTCGAAGGCAGTATGCGGCGCCTCGTGGAGGGCTCGCAGACCGGCTAAGGCTTTTTTGTTTTTGGGTTCTCAGGTCACCCGTGGGGAGCGCCGCTGCCGCCGAGCCCCCAGCAGCCCCAGCAGCCCCAGCAGAAGAGAGTGGGAGCGCTTCTACCCGCGGAGTTCCGCGACCTGTTCTCCGAAGATCCGCTCGATACCCGATAGAAGAGCGTCCCCGACGTCCACCTTCCACGTCTCGCCCAACGTCAGAACGGCTTCCGCGCCGTTCGCGAAGCTGACGCAGAGCGCGACCGGACAGCCGCCCTTCGTCATGGTGAGGAGACGCGCCAAGCTCGCTAGATCACCGGTCCGCATCCGATCGGCGCGAACTCGGATCGCGATCGAACGGGTATCGGCGCGGACGGCTTCGGTGAGCAGCATCGCCTCGCTGAGCAGGATCGTGGGCTCGCGCGCGGCCTCGCCGTCGTCGTCTGCGTCCTCGGCCCGCTGCGGAAAGCTGAGCTTGCCCGTCACGAGCACCGGCTCGCCCGCCGCCAAGACGGGAGCGTAGCGCTCGATTTCGCGAGCGCGCAGCTTGACGCTCACGCGGCCGCTGAGGTCTTCCAGGTCGAAGAACGCCACTTTCCCGCTGCCATCCTTGAACACGCGCTCGCGATATCCCTCGACCATTCCGACGAGCTTCACCTGCGCCCAGTCGTCCATGCCTGCGCAGTCCGCGATGCGACCTGCGCCGAGCTTCGAGAGCCCGCCGTCGCCTCGCACGTAACGTTCGAGGGGATGGCCGGAAACGTAGAAGCCCAGAGCTTGACGCTCGCGGACCAGTAGCTCGCGCCGATCCCAGGGCTCGCACTGGGCGTAGTCGCCGGCTGCCGGTCCGCTCGCGAGCAGCCCGCGTTGGGTCGCCTCGGGTACGTCGGACCTCGCCCCAGCGGCGAAGCCGGCAACGACCGAGCCGGCGGGCGGACGTGGCGGCGCCGCGTCGAACAGGCCGAAGAGCGTCGTCTGCCCTGCCGCGCGGTCGCGACTCGCCGCACGCGAGCGTTCGAGGGCGATGTCGACCGATACGAAAGCTCGGGCTCGCGAGACACCGCTCGACTGCAGGCTCGAATCGAAGGCGCCGCATTGGACGAGTGCCTCGAAAACGGCCTTGTTGACGCGCTTGGCGTCGACCCGGGCGGCCAGGTCGAAGAGATCGCGAAAGGGCCCGTCTCGACGCGCCTCGAAGATCGCGTCGAGCGCAGCGCCGCCGAGTCCACGCACCGCCCCGAGTCCGAAGCGGATCTGCGGGCCCAATGCGTCCGCGACCTTCTCGCCCCGCTGAGGCGATCGGTCTCCGTCCGGGTGCGTGTAGACGACCTTGAAGTCCGTGTCGCTCTCGTTCACGTCGGGCGGCAGCACGGTGACTCCCATCGCCCGCGCGTCGGCAATGGTGCGGACGACCTTCTCGATTCGGTCCTTGTCACTGGTGAGAATCGCGCACAAGAGCTCCACGGGATAGTGTGCTTTGAGCCATGCCGTTTGATACGTGAGGAGCGCGTACGCCGCGGAATGGCTCTTGTTGAAGCCGTAGCCCGCGAAGTACTCGAGCAATCCGAAGATGTGCTCGGCCTGTTGTTCGTCGACCCCTTTTCTCCTCGCGCCTTCGAGAAAAAAACTCTTCTGTTTGGCCATCTCTTCGGGCTTTTTCTTGCCCATCGCGCGCCGCAGCAGATCGGCTCCGCCGAGCGTGTAGCCGGCGAGCTTCTGCGCGATCTGCATCACCTGCTCCTGGTACACGATGACGCCGTACGTGGGGGCGAGGATGTCGTCGACGAGCGGGTGCAGGCTGGCAATGGGCGCTCGCCCGTGCTTGCGATTCACGAAGTCCTCGACCATCCCGCTGCCCAGCGGCCCGGGACGATAGAGAGCGACGGCCGCGACGATGTCCTCGAACCCGTCGGACCGCAGGTCCTTGAACAGCTGCTGCATCCCGCTCGACTCCAGCTGAAAGACGCCTTTGGTTTCGCCCGACGCCAGCAGCTTGTACGTCGGGCCGTCGTCCAAAGGGATCCTCGAAAGGTCGAGCTTGCGGCCCGTGCGCTGGAAGTCGGGTCGCGCGTTCACCAGGCGGACCGCGACGTCCAGGACGGTCAGCGTCTTGAGGCCGAGAAAGTCGAACTTGACGAGTCCGGCCTGCTCGACGTCGTCCTTGTAGTACTGCGTGACCAGTGCCCCCGTCTTGTCGTCGCGGAACACCGGAACGTGGTCCCACAGCGGACCTTCGGAGATCACGATTCCTGCGGCGTGCTTGCCGGCGTGGCGGGTCAGGCCCTCCAGCTTGCGAGCCTGGTCGAGAAGCTCTTTGACTCGTACGTCGCGTTCGTAGAGCGACTTGAGCTTGGGCTCGACCTCCAGCGCTTCGGCGATCGTGTACGTCTCGGCAGGCGTCTTGCGCGGAATCAGATTGGCGATCTGCTGCGCCTCGGCCGGCGCGATGCCGATGCAGCGAGCCACGTCCTTGACCACGCTCTTGCTCTTGAGCTCGGCGAACGTCGCGATCTGCCCGACGCTCGTCTCTCCGTATTTGCGCTGGACGTACGAGATGACCTCGTCGCGGCGTTCCATGCAAAAGTCGATGTCGAAATCCGGCATGTTCACGCGCTCCGGGTTGAGGAAGCGCTCGAAGAGCAGGTTGTAGGGGATCGGATCGAGATCGGTGATGCGCATCGCGAATGCGACGATCGACCCTGCTCCCGACCCGCGCCCCGGGCCGACCGGGATCCCGGTCTGCTTCGCGTGCCGGATGAAGTCCCAGACGATGAGAAAATAACCGGCGAAGTTCATCTTCGCGATGACGTCGAGCTCGGTCTCCAGGCGCCGCGCATACGACTCGCGATCGTAGCTCTTGCCCTGCGCGTCGAGCTCGTTGAAGCGGGTGCACAGCCCTTCGCGCGCGACGTGTCTGAAATAGCTCTCCGCGTCGTGGCCGACGGGAACCGGGAAATTCGGCAGCATCGCCTCACCGAGCTTCAACGACAGTTTGCACCGCTCGGCGATTTCGAGAGTCGCGCGCACCGCCCCGGGGACCGACGCAAAAAGGCTCTCCATCTCGGCGGCGGATTTCAGGTACATCTCGCTCGAGCCGTGATGCCGTTCGCGGGCTTCCTCCAGTGAACGGCCCGTCTTGATGCACGAGAGGTAGAGGTGAGCCTCCGCGTCGGCGCGTTCCGCGTAGTGCACGTCGTTGGTGGCAACGACGGGTAGCGCGAGGTCCAACGCCAGCTTCGTGAGAATTCCGTTCAGGACCGACTGTTCCGACAGCCCATGATCTTGCAGCTCGACGTAAAGCGCGCGAGGCCCGTAGATATCGCGCAAAGCTCCGAGGACCTCCCGACCGCGCCCTTCGCCCTCTTCGAGGACCGCTTGCGCCAAGACTCCCCCCATGCAGCCGCTCATGGCGATGACGCCCCGGGAGTGCTCGGCGAGATCCTCGAGGCTCAGCGGCTTGCCCTCCACCTGGGCGCGGGAAACGAGCTTGACGAGGTTCTTGTAGCCCTCGATGTTTTCGGCGAGCAGGGGGAGGTGATGGCCATGTCCGCCCCGCCCCGCGACGTCGAGCTCGCAACCGAGGAGGGCGCGAATGCCCGCTTCCTTGGCGAGCTTGTAAAAGGTGATCGCGCCGAACATGTTGCCGTGATCGGTGACGGCGACGGCGCTCATCTGCCCGGCGACCACGCGCTTGACCAGGTCCTTGACCTTCACGGCGCCATCGAGCAGCGAATATTGTGTGTGGACGTGCAGATGAACGAACTCGGCGGCGGCCATGCGCAAACCATTCGGCTATCGGCGATCCGGGCGCTGCGCAAGTCCCCCGAGCGCCCCCCGCGTTTTGCACGATGTCCGGTACGGGGCGCGCACCTCAGCCGGCGCGAGCGCTCTCGATCGCGTGCGGCGCGAGATGAAGCGCGAACGCGTAGATGCTGATCTGCGGCGGCGCCCCCAGGCTCGTTGGAAAGAGCGAGCCGTCCGATACGAAGAGGCCGCGCAGCTGATGATGCTCGCCGGTCGAGCGCACGACGCTTCCGGACGGGTCTTCACCCATGCGCATCGTGCCCAATGGATGCACGGCCGTGAGCGGCACGGAGTGCGGACGGATCGACGACCAGTCGACCGTGTCCAAATCGGCGCGACGCGTGATGCGCAACGGATAGACGCCCGGAACCGTAACCTCGCGGGCTCCCGCCGCGAGCAGGAGCCTCGCGCAGGCCGCAAGGCCGATCGCCAGCTGTTTGCGGTCGCGCTCGAGCATGGCGTACCGAAGCACTGGACGCTCGTCGGCTCCGACTACGATCTCTCCGCTGGTCTCGTCGTGCACCATGGCGGTCAGCACTGCGAGGCGACGATACGCTCTCATCGACCCCATGTGCGACGCGCCGAAGCCAGGCAGCGTGGCGGCGGCGCCCACCGGATGCGCGAATGCCGGGACGATCCACACCCGCCGATCGCTTCCTTCTTCGTACGACAAGTGCTCCGTGCATTCGTAGCTCTGAGGAATGCCCCGCCAGCCCTCGACGTCTTCGTCGAAACGGCCTGCGACGACCCCGCCGGGATGGAGGCGAAGACCGCGTCCGAGGACGCCGTGAGGATCGGGGACGCCGCTCTTTCGAGCAAGCGCCGCGCTGCCGACTGCGCTGGCGCCGAGGACGACGAGGCGCGTCCGAGCGCGGACCTCGGCCCGCGGCTTGCCGTCCTCGCTCCGAGCAACCCCCCGGACTCCCGTCACCCGCCCCCCATCGTGCTCGATGCGCACCACCTCGACGTCCGAGTACACCCGTGCGCCGGCCTCCACAGCTTGGGGAAGCACGACCTTGAGCGCGTTCTGCTTCGCGTCATAGGAGCATCCGAGCTCGCAGAAACCGCTCTGGACGCAGCCCACGCGGTTGTGGCGCAGTGGACTGCCTCTCCATCCGAGCGCCTCGCATCCTCTCCGGAGAATCTCGTTGTTCGCGTTACGCATCGCCGGATCGATTTCCGACACCGCCAGGTCCCGTTCGATCGCCTCGAACGCGGGTCGAAGGTCGTCCGGGCTCGCGCCGGCGACCGCATGCTTGCGCGCCCAGAGGTCGAGGATCGCGTCGGGCGTGCGCTTGCAAAGATTCGTGTTGTGGATCGTGCTCCCGCCAACTCCCCTACCCTGCAGCACGCGGATGGCCATGTCCGCCGTCGTCCGCGCGCCTGCGTCTTGGTAAAGTCGCGGGATCATGTCGTCTTCGCGTTGATTGAAATCACGACTGGCGAGAAGCGCGCCCTCCTCGAAGGCGACGGCGTTGAGCCCGGCTCGAGCGAGCTCGCGGAGCATGACGGATCCACCTGCGCCCGTGCCCACGACGACCGCATCGACGTCGAGCTTCACGAGCGACTCCGTCATGTCGCGCCCGCGCACGAACCCGTCGGCGCTCAACGCCATCCTCCCGACGGCCGCCCCAGCAGAGGCCCGTCGTAGCCGATCAGCCGCCACGTGCGAGGGCTCCTGTAGTAGCCCATGAAGACGAGCGACTTCAGACCTTCGAAGCCCGCTCGCAGCAGATCATTTTTGGATCCTTCGAGCTGCCGGAGCACGCGGTCCTGCTCGGGCGCTCGGAGCCGGGTGAAGCGAGACACGCAGCCAGCGCCGAACGGCGCTACGTGCTCGAGGTATGCGAGAAATCGACCCAGGTCACGGCGGACGGGCCGGTCCATGTGAGAGACCCACTCGTCGACGAAGCCCGCGACGTCGACCTCGTCCGGGCTCGGGACATGCCCCTCTGCACCGTCGTCGGGGGCGGCGATGCGACGCGCTGCTTGCTCGACCACGACGAATTGCCAGTCGGCAAGCGCTGCAAGGCGTCGCGTCGCGGGCAGCGCGTACCCGGTCGTGCGCACCGCAGCCAGCACGACGCCCGCTCCGACCACCACCCCCGCGCCGAGGAGCTCGAGGGCTCGCCGGCGAGTCAGCAGCTTGCGATTCTCGGCGGATTCTCGCATCCGGCGGAGTTCGATTGTATAGCCGAAGCGCGAACGTGCATCTCTTCGGCCTCACGGGCGGCATCGCTACGGGCAAAAGCACGGTGGCGGCGCATCTGCGTAGCCGTGGGCTTCCCGTGATCGACGCTGACGAGCTGTCGCGCGAGGTGGTGGCTCCGGGAACGGACGGGCTGCGAGAGGTGGTGGCGGCTTTCGGGCAGGCGATTCTCGCTCAGGACGGTACGCTCGACCGACCGGCGCTCGCTCGGATCGTTTTCGCCGACGACGAGGCGCGACGCCGGCTCAACGCCTTGATCCACCCCCGCATTCGACGGCGTGTCGGGGAGCTCGCCGCGGGGCTGTCTGCGGCTGGTGAGCCGCTCGGATGCTACGAGGCGGCACTCATCGTCGAGAGCGGATCCGCGGATCGCTTTCGTCCCCTCGTGGTCGTCGCGTGTCCGGAAGACGTGCAGCTGGCGCGGGTACGCGCGCGCGGAGGAGCTTCGGAGCGTGACGCCCTCGCGAGGATACGGTCGCAGCTGCCGATGGCGCTCAAAATCGCAGCTGCCGACTACGTGATCGACACGAGCGGCCCACTCGAAGAGAGCGCTCGACGGACCGACGCAGTTCTGCAGGCGATCTGTCGATCGCTCCACGTCGACCGCCGGCGCTTCGGGCTCGAAGCGTGAGCCCGGCCGCCATCCCCGTCATGGTTCGAGTTCGCCGTAGGAAGCGATGCGCAGCCCGCCACCGACACGACGAAGCACCATGACGGCGACGTCGCCGAACAGACGTTCGCCGCCGATGTGAGTCGCTTCGATCGGCACGCGCACGTAGACCTCGCCGGGCTGCATGTCGACGGGACGAGCCGGAGCGAGCGGTGCCTCGAGCTGGTCCCAGGTCCAGCGCGCGATACGCTCGGGGCGCACGAGCTCGACTCCGAGCAACCGAGAGTATTCGTGAGCCTGCAGGCGCTGCCGCCAGAGTTCGGCCAGGGCGCCGCGCCCACGACTCCGGCCTTCGAGGGGGCCGGCGTCGGGCGCCAGCAGCGCGAGCAGAGCATCCAGGGACGCGTCCTGCCAAGCCTCGAAGAACGCTTGCACGAGCTGCGCCACGGACGCGCGATCCTCCGGCTCGCGAAGCGACATGATCGTCTGGGTCCCTCCTCGTTCGATTGGGGCCGGCAGGGCGGCCGAGGGCTCCAGCACGACTCCGTCCGGGCGTCTGGCAGCGTTTTCGTTGCTCGCCGGGCCGGGGAAGGTCCCGCCTGCGGCGGCGCAACCGGCGACGGTGAGAAGCGCCGCAGTGAGAGGTCCGAACGTCAGAGGGCCTCGATTCGCGGCTCGTCGTCACGCGACATCGTCACGAGGGCACACTCCGGCGCAGGTCTCCAGCGCCCGCTCGGAACGGCCTCGTCGAAGTCACTTGCTGCGATCGAGAAATGAAAACGCGAGAGCTCCGGGACCTTGCGCCTCAACTGAGGATCGTCGCCGATGACGAGCTCTGCGTCACCCTTTCCGCTGAACGTTCGCAAGCGCATCTGCGCGTCGCTGCGGTTGACGGCGACGATGGCGTTCCCGTTGGCCACCAAAATGTTCAGCTTGCAAGGAGCCGCCCCCACCTCGGCGGTCATTCCGTCGATGACCGCCAGACTGGAACGAAGGGCTTCCCGGATGAGCCCCGCGTCGATGGGCCCGTTGTTCAAAAGGCCGCCATCGTGAAGAAAGGACAGAAACACATGGAAGACGACCTCGGCGTCCGTGTCGCCGCGGATGTCGCCACGCAAGAAATCCGGGACGCTCGCGACGAGGCGTTCACGAACCCGTTCGAACTCGGAAACGGTCCCCGTCTGGGCAAAAAGCCACTGGCGGTAACGAAACGGATGTGTGTTCTCGGTCCGAAGCGCTCCGACGGTCGCGTGCCTCACGTGCCCGATGACGAGGTCGGCGCGAACGTCGAAAGCGAGCCTGGCCACGTCGAGCTCCCGCCTCTCGTCGATGGGCCTGCGACGCATGAGCACTTCCCCGCCCTGGTAGAACCCGAGGCCCCAACCGAAGGGGGCTCCGCTCGAACGGGCGCGCAGCGCGTCGGCCTCGAAAGCGAGAACGCGCGCCGCGAGATCCGGACGGTTACCGATGATTCCGAACAGTCGTGCCATCGATGTTCACCCCGACCTCAGCTCGCTACGGCGCCCGCTGCGAGCCGCGACCGTGACGCAGTGAAAGTTGCGAGAGGAGAAAGGATACCCGAGCACCAGGGCGGGTGCGCCGCGGGCCACAGCAGTGCCCCGCCTGTCGACGATGCGCGTGCAACGGCGCGGACCATCACCATGGACCACGCAGCTGCACTGTTTATACCACCGCAGCTACGTCGTGGGTTGTCCCTATCGAGGATCATCATGACGCGGGTCCATCGGCTGAAGGCCGGCCCGAGCAATCGCGGCGAGCGTTCGGTTACGCCACCGTTTCTCGACGAGGTCCCCCAGCCCAGCAACGACGAAGGGTGCCGCAGCCGCGAACAGGAGCGCGACCGACCAGAACGGAGCAATCATTCCTGGCGCACTTTGTCGCCGGAGTCCGGAGGCACCACGAACGGAACGACATGCTCACGAGCTTCAAACGTTGCCCGGTACTGCATGACTGCGTGCTGCGTTCCGAACGGCCCGATGCGGACGCGGTACCAGGTCCCGCGACCCGGCACGCGCGCCTCGATCGCATAGGCGCGATGGCCTCGGGCCCGCAGCTGTTCGGCGAATGCCTCGGCTTCGGCCTGGGTGTGAAAGCTGGAGACCTGAAGCTGGTACCCACCCGGATGGCCTTCGGGCGCCGCATCGACCCCCGTCGACGGACTGGTGATCTGGGCGGCCTCGGCGGCGGCCTTCATCAGTGCATCGCGCGGTCGTGTGACGATGGGCGTCGCCTCGAGAACCGCCTGCGCCGGCAGCGGGACCACCGGAAGCCGATCGGTCGGCGGCGGCGGCTGTGCCGGGGAAACGGGGGCGGAGGGAACTGCGGAGGGGGAAACTGCGGAGGGGGAAACTGGGGCCAGGGAAACCACGGCGGAGGGCGCTGAAGCTGTCCCTGACGGACGCACCGCAGCCAGCGCGGTCGTCGGCCGGGGTTCGTCACTGAGCATCTGGGGGAAAGTCACGTCCTTGGGACGCAGATCCGTCGGCTTGACGTCCGAACCGGGGGCCGCTCCGCGCCGCGAGAGAAGCTCTCCAAGGGGGTCGCTCTTCGGCGCTTGCGGCTGACTCACGCGACCGCCGAGCGCGAGGGCCGCGAACACCACGCTGGCCCCGCCCAAGACGACGAGCGCGAGTGTCGCGATGCGCGGCATCACGCGATCGTCCTGCTCTTGCAGCTGATCGAGATTGCGTAGACCCGGTTCCGTCGTCACCATGTCTAGTTTTGCGTAACCCGACCCGAAGAGCGAGGCCAACTTCTCGAGATCCTTCCGCTGTCCTGCACGCACCTTCAGTCGGCTTCCTCGCCCGCAACCGGGTCTTCGGCTTCGACGTCGCTCGGCGGCCGAATCATCCGATCGGGTGCCGACACCCCAACGAGATCGAGCGCCTGCGAGTACGTCATACGGATGGCCTGGATCCACAAGAGCCGCGCGCGAGTCTTGTCGAAGTCCCACGAAGACTCCCACCCCGGACGCGAGCGAACCGTGGCCGATGGCAAGATGGGATCCTGCTCGACCTTGAGGCGGGTGAAGTAGCTCTGAAATCGGCGCGCAAGCTCCTGAACGTAAAAAACGATTCGATGCGGCTCTCGCTGTCGTGCGGCCTCCTCCACCACTCCGGGAAAGTCCGCAAGCAAGTGGCACATCGAAAGCTCGTCCGGATGCACGAGCCTCCGAAAGTCAGCCGTGGACGGCGTCGCGGCCAACCCAAGTGAGTGTGCTTTGCGCTGGATCGAACACAGGCGGGCGTAGCCGTACTGGACATAGAAGACCGGGTTATCCAGGCTGCTCCGCTTGGCAAGGTCGATGTCGAAGTCGACGTTCGAGCTTGCGCTGCGCGAGAGGAAGAAGAAACGGAGTGCATCGGCGCCGGCGCCGCGGCGAGCGGCCGCCTCGTCGATTTCGTCCATGATTTCGTCGATCGTGACGACGTTTCCCGCCCGTTTGCTGCTTTTCACCGCTTCGCCACCCTGCGTGATGAACACGAGCTGATAGAGAAGGGCTTCGAAGCGATCCTCTGGCAGTCCCAGCGCTTTGAGGGCGTTGCGCACGCGCGCAACGTAGCCGTGATGGTCGGCCCCGAGCACGTTGATCAACCGATCGTATCCACGTTCAATCTTGTCGGCGAAGTAGGCGACATCCGAGGCAAAATACGCCCATTCTCCGTTGCTCTTCTGGAGCACTCGATCCTTGTCCTCGATGGCTCCCTCAGGCGCTTTGAAGAAAAGGGCGCCGTCCTTCCGCACGAGAAAGCCGCCCTCTTCGAGCTTGCGCATCACGGCTTGGACGGCGCCCCATCGATAGAGAGATTCCTCGCTGAACCAGACGTCGAAATGCACGCGCAGGTCGGCGAGACTGGGCCGGATTCCGGGCAACGTCCTGGACCCGGGCACTCCGCGTAGCATCCAGCTGACGCAGATGCGGCCGAGGGCGTCGAGGTCGTTGCCACGCAGCGCCTCGCGGTCGACCCCATCGAGCCACGTGGCGAGCTCCGCGACATAGGCTCCGCGGTAGCCGTCAGCGGGAGGCTCACGTCCCTGCGCTGCACTTCGTACGCTGTCCGCAAACGCCCGTACCTGATTGCCCCGGTCGTTGATGTAGTACTCGCGTGTCACCCGATGGCCCGTCGCCTCGAGGAGCCGCGCGACGGCGTCGCCCAACACGGCGTTGCGGCCGCTGGCCACGGTTACCGGGCCCGTGGGATTCGCGCTCACGAATTCGATGTCGATGCGCTCTCGCGTGGCTGCGGGGGCATGCCCCCACCCGTTCGTACGCGGGACCTCGGAGACGCCGGTCGAAGGCGGCGCCGCGCTCGCGCCGAGGACGTCGAAGACGACCTGCTGGAAGATCCTCGGGTGGAGGCGAAGATTGATGAACCCGGGCCCCGCCACTTCGGCGGAGGCGACCACTTCGCTACCGGCAAGGGCGCGAGCAACCGCCTCGGCCACGACGCGGGCCGGCCTGCCGAGGAGTTTCGCAGTCGTCATCGCGATGTTGGTGGCCAGGTCCCCATGCTCGGGACGCTTGGGCCGTTCGACGACCCATCCGTTGTCGGCCCCGGGCGCGGGTGACCCAAGCTCCAGCGCGGCAGCCTGAAAGGCCGCGAAAACCGCAGCGCGAACTCGGTCGACCAGGTTCATTGCAGGCTTGTTAGCATCTCTCGTTCGGACGGCTCCGGTCACCGGGAGAGTGGCGGCTGCATCGAAATTGGTGGATCGACGCCGGGCGTAGTACGAGCGCTCGCCAGATGTTGCGTCCGCGCGTCGTCTTGTGGCTCGCGGTTTTTCCCGCGACCGGGGCGATCTTCGGCGCGGGTGCCTGCGGCAACGGCGCGGTCGGTGTCAACGAGTGCCGCTCGATCGAGGAAGCACGCTGCCGACAAGCGCCCGCCTGCGGCATCAGCTTGGAGCCGCCCTATGACACGTCCGGAAGCGCCGTCGACGCGTGCATCCGCTACTACCAGGTCGCGTGCTTGCACGGGCTAGCGGTGCCCGACCCAGGGCAAGCGAGCGTCAACGCATGCGTCGCTGCGATCAACAGTGGCGATTGCTCGTTGGTGCAGGCCCCGGTGACCGGGGCCTGTGCATGGCTCGCGCCCTCCTCCTCGTCGAGCAGCGCCGTTGTTACGGACGCGGCGGCCGATTCGGAGGACGACGGCACCGGGTCTCCGGACGGGGAAGCGAGCGCAGACTGACCGTCAAGCGCTCGTGCGCGGAGGCGGGGGGGGATCGGTCCCCGGGTCGTTCTCCTGTTCGACCGCCTCGACCGGAACACGCACGCGAGCGGCGTGCACACGCCCGTCGAGCTCGATGCGCCAAAACGACGGAGCGTCGCCGCTCTTGCATCCGAGGGTCAGCGACGGCGCCGCCAGAAGCTCGAAGTCGTGGCCTGCAGGATTGCGCCTTTCGCTGATATGGCGATGGCCATGCATCACCAGGGTCGCTTTCACCTCCGCAAGAACGGCCGCGACCGCGCGGGCGTCGTCGAGACGCATCCCGATCTCCGTCGGCGCCCGCTTGCCCACTCCGAGCGGCACCGGAACGACGTGATGATGGAACAGGACGATCCGATGCCTGAACGCGCGCCATTCGGCCGTCTTCCCGAGCTTTTGCAACCATTCGAGTTGCGCAGGACCGATGGCGCCGTTCTGGCGGAAGAAAGTCCGCTGCCGCTGAGCGCATGAATCGAGTCCAACCAGGATGGCATCTGCGCGCTCGATCACCCGTTTCCAGGCGCCGCAGGGGTCGAGCACGAGCCCGGTTCCCGCCACGACGGCTCGCCATCGCTCGCGCTTGCTCGCATGCGTCGGGCGAGGCCTTGCGCTGCTCGCAATCGGAAAAAGGTAGAGGTCATGGTTGCCGGGAATGATGAACAGGTTGCCTCGGTCGAGCCAGCTTCGAAACGCTGCTTCGACGAGCTCCCACCCGTCTCCGTCGTCCGTGCAGTCGCCCGTGATGACGACTGCATCGACGTTGCTTTTTTCCACAGCGCGCGCGCCCAGCAGACAGCGAAGATTGACGTTCTTCGGGGTGGTCTCCAGCATCGAAGCGAGCGCGCCTTCGCTCGGCGGGGACCGGGAAAGGGTGCGTGCGCGCCGCGCCTCGAGCCGGCACGCCTTGGCTGCGGCGCGCTCGACGGCGTCGAGCAATCCGCCCGTTTCACGAATGCTCGGCACCGAGTGCGAATAGCCGTCCGGATCGACGAGCACGACGTCGCTCTTCTTCGTGCTGCGTCGGCGCAGGACGCGCCAATCGGCCTCCTCCCAGCACGTCTCGAACTGGGTCTCGGTGATTTCAACCGGGCGCGCGCTGCGTTTGACGAGACGCGTGCGATCATGAAGTGTGTCGCCGAACGCGGATACGTGCAGGTCCGAGACGTGAGCGAGGGTGAACGCGGGCATTCGGGCTTCAGGAAACACGGGCGCGCCGCGCCGAAGGGGCCGTCACATCCCGCTGACGATCTTGTATGAATCTCCGTCGCGCACCAGATCCAGCCGATTGTCGGCCACCTCGTGGTGCCACTCGTCCCCTTTCACGCCGGGAACCTTCCATGCGGCCGCATAGGTGTAGTCGACGAAAATATGGCTGTTCTGGGTCAACGTGACGTGACGATAGCGTATCTCGTAGCGGATACCGGTCGTCCGGAGGAACTGTCCCGTGAGAAACTCGCGGATCCGGTCGTAGTCGGCGTCGTCCTCGGACCGCGTGTTGCCTCCGTCCTCGAAATAGCCGGGGCTCATCAGCCTGAGGAGCTCGCCGACGTTCTTCTCCTCGATGGCATGCCGATAGCGCTCGCAGAACAAGATGATTCCGCGGTTTTCTCCCGTGTCTTCGACATCGGTGTTGGGGATGTAGGTTCTCGAGCAACCGACCGCGGTCAGCGCAAGAACGAAACCGGCCAGCTGGAGGCGAACCCGAGACATGGGACGGGACGGACGTCGGCGGAAAAGCAACTTGCGGGCCCAGCTCGTGCGGAGTGGCCGGCCCTGGGATCGTCGCGATCTTCGGCGCTGGACGTCTTGGCCGCGGAGCCGGTCATTGTCATGTTGGCACCGACCGCGCGCCGCCGGATGGCACGATGTCGAACTGTCAAACCGGATCGAGGACCACTCGTGCGGTGACCTCGGGCGCCGCGAGGCACGCGAGCTCCCGCGGAAGAACATCGGAAGTGAGCGGCAGAAGCGCGGCGTGGCCGGCCCCGCTTCCAGGTGACTCACCCTCGCCGGGGCGCCCCGAGGGGCGACCGCGCCGGAGGCTGATGGCCCCGATCCGAGCACGCGCGGCCGCCGTCGAGTGACGCGTCAGCAGCACGGCAACGGCTCCTGAGCGAATCTCGGTCCCAGTGAGGGCGCGGGTGACCGGTCCGGCCTCGTCGACAGCGACGACCACCATGCGATCGGCGTCTCCGGATTCGACGAGCAACGCGCCGCAGGCAAGTGCTTCGAGGGCGGCGTGAAGCCCTCCTCCGACCGAAAATCCGGGGCCCGTGAGTCCGAAGGCAATCGAGCATTCCCCGCAAACCGCGTTCGGCGAGGTGTACGGGAAACGTCGAGGCTCGGCGGCGGACGCTCCGCGCTGGCGCAGCCGTGCCGCGAAGACCGCGTTGGTTTCGACCGTGGCGAGCGCAGTCCCGACGATGATCCCCGATCCTGTCAGGGGTCCGTGGATCGCCCCGAGGGCCGCGACGGCAGTCAGCGCCAGTCGCACCAGGGCATCGCCGCGCGCCACGCGCTCGACGGGCAAGCCGAGCTGCGCGCTCAGCTCCTCGAGGGGGGCTTCGCGGTCGATGGCGACCGCGCTTTCGAGAAAGGCGCATCCACGTCGTCGGTCGGGACGCGCAGCCGGGCGGTCGGAGACGACGACGGCGGCATTGGCTCCTCCGAAGGCGGACGACACCTTGAGCACGCACCTCGGGCGTCCCGAAATCGAGCGGGTGAGCAGTCGGGGCGGCGGCGACTCCGGATCGATCGGACCTTCGCCCGCCGACGCTGGCAATATTCCACGTTCGATCGCATCGATCGCGGCAAGCATCTCGAGCGCTCCGGCCGCGCCGAGCGCGTGGCCGATCTGAGCTTTGAACGGATGAAAGACGGCATCGTGAAACCGTGCGACGCCCAGCGCCGACGCCAGGCCGCGCAGCTCGGCCGCATCGTTGAGAACGGTCGCCGTCGCGTGGGCGCTCACGAGATCGATCGGCGGGTTTCCAGCCTCCTTCATCGCATGGCCGGCAGCCAGAGCCAGCCCCCGGCCGTCGCGATCCGGCGCCGTGAGATGGACGGCGTCCGATGCGAGAGCGAAACCGGAGACGAAGGCGCGCACGCCTTCGCTCTCGTCCGTCGCCAGGGCCAGCACGGCTGCTCCTTCGCCGAGCGCCATTCCATCGCGGCCAGCGCGAAAGGGTCGCGGCGGGGGTGAAGCCGTGGTCGCGCGAAGCGCTTCGAACCCCGCAGCCACCAAGACGGTCACCTCGTCGAACCCCCCGACGAGGACCAGATCGCAGGAGCCACGCTCCAGCCAGCGCTTGCCGAGCCCGACCGCCAGTGTGCCCGACGCGCACGCTGCAAGAACGAGGACACACGGGTCGAAGGTGACAGCCGAGCGACGCACGGCGCGCGCCATCGGGCCGAAATAGGTGGCGGTCTCGGCGTGGGAGACGCGCTCGCCGCGCTCGAGCGTCTCGAACATTTTCTCGGCCGCGCGCATGCCGCCGCTCGATGTCCCGAGCACGAGACCGACCCGATCCCGCCGCCATCGAGGGCGGACGGCATCCAGATCCTGCGCACACGCGTTCATCGCACGCTCGAGCAAGACTTCGATCCGATCTTCGGACTCGCCGATCGGAGCGCGCGCCGCAAAAGGCCGTGCCAGACCCGCTCGCTCCAGCTCGGGATCGCGCGCGACTGCGATGCGTGCGACTGATCCCGGTTTCCCTGCGCAGACGGCGGCCCTGCCCTCGCCCAGCGCGGAGACGGCGCCGAACGCGATGACGGCGACGGAGCTCACGTCCCTCCTCCGTCATGATCCGGGTTTTCGAACGCCGCCGGATCGGGTGGCGCCGTCGCAATCGATTCGACCGCAACGGTGACTCTCAGCCCCGTGGTTTCGTCGACGTAGGTCACATGGTCACCAACCGCGGCCGCGAGCGGCGATGGCCCGTTTCCCACCTCTTCGATACGCTCGGCGTGTCCAGGGGATCGCCGCGTCGCGGTGACACGCCTGCGGCCCTGCCGGAACGCGATGCCGAAGTCGATGACCGCCTCTCGGTCGCGCAGCAGCCAGCGGTCGCCCGACGGCCCGAGGGACGCGGCGAAGAGGACGCCGTCGTGCGGAGTGACGAACCACCATCGCAGGAATCCCACGGGCAAGCCGTCGGGATCCTCGGCCCCGCCGCGCTTCACGACGTCGAGCGGGGGAACGGCGATTCGCCATCGTTTCCTGGTAACCCAAGCGTCAAGGACGGTTGCGCCGGCTCCACCGACGAGGATCATTCGAACGGCTTCGCCTGGAGCGATGGCGATCGCCCCCCTGCCGTCGACCGTTCGACCGCTCCGCGCATCGCGCATCGTCGTGGCGACCGCCGCCACGTAAGGAGCGTGCGATTGTGCGGCCATCAGCCCCTGCCATACGGCCCGTGCTTCCCCCCATTGCTGCTGGGTCGGGTGAAGCCACGCCGACGGCTGTGTCGTTGCACAGGCCGTCGCCAGCGCGGCAAGGGGCTGAGCGAAAAGAACTGGCCTGAGCGAGGGCACCGGACGGCGCTTCATGGCGCGCCGAGCACGATCGCGTAGCCGCGACCCGGCGCAAGCCCGACGACCAGGGCCTCGGATACGCGACCAGCCCCTAGCCGGGCGGCCGCGACGCAGATCGCTGCAGCTCCGAGCGCGCCGCTTTCGCCCAAAGTGCGCGAGCAAAACCACCGCTGACATGACCGCCACGGCGTTCGGGAGACGAAGTCTTCGACCCGGTCCTCCGAGCGGGCGCAGATCACCTGCGGGCGGGCGCTGTTCGGGCCGCGAATCGCCGCGCCGGCGCCGGCGCCGTCGCCGCGCCACTCGAGCACCTGCGTTATTCGGGCGAGCACCCGAGCCCCCCTGCTGCGCGCCTCGGTCCGGGATTCGACGACGATTGCGGCGGCGAGATCGCTATGGCGTGCGCTCGATCGCAGCCCGTCGAAGAGGGGTGCGAACGCCCGCTCGACGATCTCGCTGCGGAGCTCGGACGAACACGCCACGACACGATCGACTTCGCCCGCGCAGACCAGCTGCAGGGCCTGCGCGAACGCGTCCTCGCCGCTCGTCGCGAGATTCGCCGTCATGAATGCGGGGCCATGCATTCGGGAATAGATCGAGACATGTCCCACCGGAGAGCTCGGAACGAGGTTGGGGAAATCGGCCGGGCTCGCTGCGCGGACACCCTTGGTCGCGATGCGGTGCATGAACCTCGCGCAATCGTCGACGCTGCCGAAGGCGCTCCCGAACACGAGCCCCACATCTCCGGCACTGGCCGAGGCATCGCAGAGCGCCCGCTCGACGGCCACGGCTGCGAGCCGAGCCGTCCGATCGAGCCGGCGCGCTCGATCGCCGTCGAGGTGCTCGTCCGGGTCGAGGCCTGCGGGGTTTTCCCGGGGCGCAAGCTCCGGAAGCTCGCTGCAAGCTTCGGCTCCGAGCAAGCCCAGGGCGCCGGCGACCGATACCCCCGTGACGACCCCGGTCTCGGTCTCGTGCCCGGGGTCGTCACCGCGCTCCTGCCAGGGCGATTTCCGTGCCGCCGCCGCGGCGGGCTCGGTAAAGACCAGAACGGTGCCCATTCCTCCGAAGCCGAACGCGTTCGAGAGCGCCGCTCGAACACGGGGGACGGCGCGCCCGACATGCGGGACATGAACGAGACCCAGCGCTGCGTCGGGTTCGTCGAGACCCGCGGTCGGGACGAGCACCCGTCTCGCCACGACCAGGGCCGTGAGCGCTGCTTCGATACCCCCTGCGGCGCCGAGCGTATGGCCAATCTGACCTTTGCAGCTCGACACGGGAACTCGATCGATCTCCGCACCGAGGGCTCGCGCCAGCGCGGCAGCCTCCATCGCGTCGTTCGCCAGGGTTCCCGTGCCATGTGCGTTGACGTAGTCCACGTCGCGAGGCGAGAGTCCAGCGCGAGCGAGAGCGCGATGGATGACGCCCGCCATGGCATGGCCGTCGGGAGCTGGATTCGTGATGTGATGGGCCTCGCAGCCGAGCGCCCACCCCGAAAGCTCCGCGACCGGATCGGCGAGACGCGCACTCGCTCGGCCCGCCTGCTCCAGGACCAGGAACCCGGCCCCTTCGCCGAGGATGGTGCCCCGACGCCTGCGGTCGAACGGTCGGCAAGTCTCGGGATCAATCGCACCGAGCGAATTGAACCCGCTCAGCGTCAGCCGGCAAAGGCCGTCGCACCCACCCGCCACCACGGCGTCGACTTCGCCCGAAAGAAGCCACGCGGCTCCCACGACGACCGCGTTTGCGCCGCTGGAGCAGGCGCTGGACAGCGATCGCACTCGAATGAACGGTCCGAGGCGCCGCTCGAGGCAATCTCCGGTCGACGTCAAGGGATGCGAAAGCAGATCGACGAGTCGCTCGCCGTCCTCTGGCTCCGCGTGAAGGCGGGCGAGGAGTTGCTCCGTTTCGAACATACCCGCCGTCGTCCCCCCCACGACTAGGCCGACGCGGGTGCGGGCCGGCTCGATCCGGGCCATCGCCAGCGCCTCCTGGGCAGCCAGCAGAGCCATCGCGCTCGTGCGCGACCAGGCTCCACGAGGTTCGCGAGGGACGGCCACCTCCCCCACCTCCGCCGCTCGGCCGACGCGCTGTGCGGACGCGTCGAAGAGCCGGATCGGGCCGATCGCGCTCCGCCCGCGAATCAGTTCCGACCATGTCGCTTCGACGCCCACCCCGAGCGGAGTCACGAGGCCGAGCCCGGTGACCCACAATCGCGGCTTCACGCCCCGCGAACCTTCGCGACGTGATCCGCGATTGCACGCACGCTCCTGAAGATCTCCCGCGCTTCTTCCCCCTCTGGAATCCGCACGCCGAGCTTCTCTTCAATCGACATCGCCAGTTGCAATGCATCCAGCGAGTCGAGACCGAGGCCGGCTCCGAACAGCGGCATCTCGTCCTCGATTGTTTGCGGAAGGCGACCCTTGAGATTGAGCTCGGTAACGATGAGCTCCTTGATTTCCGTGCGCAGTCTAGCCGCGTCCATCTACCGCCGTTTAGCACAGCAGTACGAACGCGCTGCTCAGACGCTCACCAGCTCCCACGGCTCGATCGAGTCTTCGTGCGTCCGCTCCGGCTCCTGGATGATCGGGGGGTTGTGACGCTGCCTGAGCTGGAGCTCGATTCGCTCCTCGAGCTCTCGTGCGGCGCCCCCGGCGTCGATTCCCGCAATCGACATCGACTGTACGAGCAGGGCTGTCAGCAGCCACGAGGCGGCCGCAGCACATACTCCCGTCCTCGGCGAAGCAGATTTGCGCCCCATCGTAAATAAGTCTAAGACCCCCCGGTCGTCGCGCCAGGTGGATTGGGTCACCCTGGCGCCTACGTCGAGCGGGGCACGTCGAACGAGGCGATATGGGCACGCTGGTGAACTACGCCACGGACAAGGGGGTCGCGCTCATGACGCTGACCGAGCCGCCCGTCAACGCTTACACCCACGAAATGATCAAGGAGCTCGACGCCAGCATTCTTGAGGCGCGCTTCGACGACGACGTTCACGTCATCATCGTCACCGGCCACGGCGACAAGTACTTCTGCGCCGGCGCGAACGTGAACATGCTCAAAGAGGCCGACGAGAGCTTCACCTACTACTTTTCCCTGCATGCAAGCGAGACGCTCCTCCGGCTGGAGAGCACGCCGAAGCTCGTGATCGCCGCGATCAACGGGCACTGTCTTGGCGGCGGCTTCGAGCTCGCGCTCGCGTGCGATCTTCGAATCGCCCGGGCGGGCGGGTTCCAGATCGGCCTGCCGGACGTGGAGCTGGGCCTCGTGCCCGCCGCGGGCGGCACGCAGCGGCTTGCGCGCACGATCGGCAAGGCGCGTGCGATCGAGCTTTTGGTCGAAGGCCGGAAGCTTTCCGTCGACGAGGCATTCGCGACAGGATTGGTCCATAAGGTGTGGGAAACGGAGACAAACGACGCCTTTCTCAGGCGCGCCATGGATTACGCTCACGAGTTCTGTCCGCCCACGCGGGCCGCCCTGGCGGTGGGCAGCATCAAGCGGGCAGTTCAGAGCGGCCTCGAGTCGAGTCTGGAGCAGGGGCTCGCTCTCGAGCGCGAGCTGCAGCAACGCATCGTCTCGACTCAGGACGCTCGGGACGGGATCGCGGCCTTCACTCAGAAGCGTAAACCGACGTTTCAGGCGCGCTGACGCCGTCGCGCGCCGTGCTCCACCGGTGCGCCCGCGGCACGCCAGGGTCAGGTCTCGCAGTTGAAAAGCCGTGCGTAGTGCTCGGCGATCGCCTCGCCTCCGAGCTGCGAAAAGAACGTCGAGTAGGCCATCCAAACGGCGAGCCCGTTGAGGTCGCGAAACATGGGTGGCAGGTACTGCGGGCAGCGCACCACTCCGTCGGAAACGTGTCGCGCGAGGACGGGGATATCCTCGTGAGCCACTTTTCCCACGAACAGCAGAGGGATCAAGTCGACCCGATCGTGCTGTATCGCGCTACGGATGAAAGCGTAGTTGAGGACGACGCCCTTGCAGTAGCACGCATCCTTCGTGAAGGGCGCCCCTCCTTCGACCATCCCTCCACGGAAAACTCGGCGCGTGCTGTTGAAGCACTCGTCTTCGTCGTACCCCTCGGTTCGAAACCACTCGAACACCTCGAGAAAGCTGGCGCCATCCTCCGCCTTGTCGACGGCGAGGATTCGATCGTTCAGCCGCCTCGCGCGACGCGGATGCGTGCGGAAGGTGAACATCTCCACCAGCGCGGCGAGCCCCTCCTGAGCCGCGGCGGTCCGCGGGGGTCCTTTGGCCAGCCATTTCGCGACGGGCTGCGCCTGGCCGTTGAGCGACGAAGCCACGTGGACCCAGCCTTCGTGGACCTCCAGGATATCGATGTCGCGCGCGCTGAACTTCGCTCCGGTTCGAACCTTGACGTAGTCACTGCCCGCCGCCGCGTCGGCCAGGATTCCGTCATCCGGCTCCACTCGCACGCGCGCGTCGCCGAAGTATGCGCCGAGTCTTTCGCTCAGTTGTCGGGCGGCCTCGGTCGCGTCGAGATCCCGTGGGTAGGCAGGACGGGTCACGGGATACGCCCATTCGTCGACGTTGGTCAGTATTCCGTAAAGCAACCGCCCGAGATCGCGAACGGTGGACCGGCCATCGGGAAACTTGTCCTTGGGCGACCCGTACAGCCTGCGTGACGACGCGTAGAACACTGGTGTGCCGCGCGCCGCGAGCATGTGGACCACGTCGCGATATTCGAGCGCCGTCGCCAACATGATGAGGCCGATCGAGTCGGTCTCCCCGAGCGCGCGCCTTATGTCGCGTGCGATCGCCTCGAACTCCTCCGCTTTGGTTCGGGGATCGAATCCGAGATCGACCTTCTCGTAGTAGGCTGCGTCGACCTTCGGGAGGCCCCGCGGACGCATCTTGCGAAATTGCTCTTCGATTCCTTCGTCCCATCGCAACGCCTGGAGAACGCGGATCGGCTTCTGGGCCTCCACGATCCGTTCCGCGAGCTGGGCGACGACTTCCTTGTAGCTGCGCCACGGTCCGGCCGTCGATCCCGTGGCCGCCGGCCCCGCGGCTCCCGAACCCGTCACGGCCGACCCGGAGGATCCCACGGCGACGGTCTGGCCCTGCGCCTCCTCTCTTCCCCCTTGGGGGCGGGCCCCGTTTCGAACCGGAACGTCCCCGCCCTTTCGTTCCTCCCTCTCGGGCAGCCCCGCGTCCTCGGCTTCCTTGGGGCGGCGGTCGGCCATCGGACCTGCGCCCATCATCCCACGGAACGGACCACCCGTTCGAGCACGTCGAGATCGCGAACGCCGGCCACCTCGGCCCGATAGCTCAGGACGAGCCTGTGCCTTAGCACGGGGACGACAAGAGCCCGGACGTCGTCGATATCCGCGGCGGCCTCGCCCCTCAGTGCGGCCCGTGCTTTTGCCGCGAGCACCAGGGCCTGAGGACCGCGGGGGCCTGCCCCGAAGCGGACGAGCTCGCGGGCGTCTTTCGGGGCTTTCGGGTCGTTCGGACGGGTCGCACGGCCCAAGGCCACTGCCAGAGCGACCGCGGCGTCGGTCACGGGCAGTCGCGGAATCAGCGCTTGCAGCGAGCAGACCTCCTCGCTCGTGAGCACGCGTGGAACGCGGGCGACCTGAACGCCGGTCGTGCGCCGGGCAATCTCGCGTTCTTCTTCGACACTCGGATAGTCGACGTGGACTTCGAGCAAGAATCGATCGAGCTGAGCTTCCGGAAGCGGATAGGTCCCCTCCTGCTCGATCGGGTTTCGCGTTGCAAAGACCAAGAATGGATCCGGCAGCGAATGCGTTCGCGTACCAATGGTCACGCGTCGCTCCTGCATCGCCTGCAATAGCGCCGCCTGGGTCTTGGGAGGCGTGCGGTTGATCTCGTCGGCGAGCACCAGATTGTGGAATATCGGCCCGGGCAGGAAGCGCACGACGCGCCGGCTAAAGCCCGTCGAATCGGCCTCTTCGTGAAGCACGTCGGTGCCCGTGATGTCGGCGGGCAGGAGATCGGGCGTGAACTGAACGCGACCGAACGAGAGCTCCAGCGCTTCTGCGAGAGACGCGACCAGCAAGGTCTTGGCGAGACCGGGCACGCCGACCAGCAGGGTATGACCGCGGGCAAGGAGCGCCACGAGCATGAGCTCGACGACGGAGTCTTGCCCTACGACCCGGACGGCGATCGCGTCGCGGAGCTTTCGGTGTGCATCCTGCGCCATGGCGAGGAGCTCGACGTCCGCGGAGTTCGTCGAAATGTTGCCCTGGGCCTGCTGCATGCGCGCAAAGAGCGTGTCGCACGGTCTCGGGGCCTCTGTCAAAACGCCCGCAGGCGTTTGCCGGGAGTTGCGCCGCCCGGTAGAGACTGGCGCAGGCCCTTGCGAAGCGCACCGGTCCACGACGAAATTGCCACGTTCCCCGTCGCGCAGGCCGAGAGCGGTCGGACTTCGGGGTTGCAGCCCGTCGAGCGGCCCGAGCCGGGGCTCGCTCGCGGTCGCTGGGAGGCGCCCGCGTGGATTTTCTGGACGATCGCCCTGATCACGGCCGCGCTGGCGCTGACCTGGGCCGTTGTCGCGCTGCGTATGTCGCTCGAGCGGCGCGGGAGGCGGCCCCGAACCCGGTGAACGAGGCGTACGCATCGGGTGAATCGCGGCGCCCGTCCCGGGGCGGCTGGGCATCTCGGGGCCGCCGTTCGGTTCTGCGGAGGCGGATTCAGCCGCGACGGAGCGCGAGCAGGGCTTCCACGAAGTCCGCAGGCGCAGGTGCCTCGAATCGAAGCCTCTGCCCCGTGCGTGGGTGGGAGAAGCCCAGCACGCGAGCGTGCAGCGCCTGGTGGCCCAGGTGTTTTGCCGCGCGGTCTACCGCTGCTGTAGACGGCGTCGCGGAACCGTAGAGGGGGTCTCCGAGCACCGGCGTCGCGTTTTCTGCGAGATGCACGCGAATCTGGTGAGTGCGGCCCGTCTCCAGGGTGCACTCCACGTGAGTTGCTCCGTCGAAAAGCTCGATCGCGCGAACGTGCGTGACCGCTCGCTTTCCCTTCGAGACGCGCGTCGTGAATCGCAGCCGATCATGAGGATGCCGCCCGTGAAGGGTGGCGAACGTGCCCGATTGCACGCGGCCGACGGCGATGGCCTCGTAGGAGCGCTCGATCGAGTGGGATTGGAATTGCGCCTTCAACGTCTCCCGAGCGTGAGGCGTTCGCGCCACGACCATGACGCCGCTCGTTCCCTTATCGAGGCGGTGTACGATGCCGGGGCGCAGGTGCCAGTCCACGTCGTCGGATGCGACGTCCTCGTTCGCGCGGAATAGGCCGAGGCCAAGCAGCCCGTTGACCAGAGTGCCGCTCTTGTGGCCGTGGCCCGGATGGACGACCAAGCCAGCGGGCTTCATGACGACCACCACTTCGTCGTCGACGTGCAGCACCTCGAAAACGACGTTCGGCTCCGGAAACGCCTCGCTCATCCGGGAGGGCGACGCGATCACCGCAACGCGGTCGCCCTCGCGGAGCCTCGCGCTCGGCGCGCGAGCAGCCCCCTCGACCGTCACGTAGCCGCCTTCGATCCATCGCTTCAGCTCCGTCCTCGAGACGCCCAGCGCGCGCGCCACGAAGCGATCGAGCCTTGCGCCCCGGTCCTCGCGAGGAACGACGAGCACCGTCTCCCTGGGGCTCACCACAGCTTGGACTTGATGTGCCCCTTTGCCTTGACGAGAATGTCGACGAGCGCCCGATCGTAGAAGTTTCGCGGATAGAGCTCAGGCGATACGCGGCGCTTGTAGAGCGCTCGGCCTTCTTCGATCTCTTCGGCAAGCGATTCGAACAGGTTGTCGTTCTGAATGCCGCTGACGATCTTGTCCTCGTTGTAAAGGGACAGATCGCTTGCAATGGCACGAGCGAGCCGCCGCGCCGCCTCCTCCGTCTCGATCAAGGGCATGCGCCACGATGATGCGCCGACTGAGCCTCCGAGTCAAAGCCTCCACCTTGGTTCGGCCGCGGAGCTCTGGTAAGAGGCCGGAGAGAGCGGCCCATGGCTCCTCGCACCATCCCTCAGGCGATCGAAGACGCCGCGAAGGCCGAACCCACGCGCGGCCTTCGGTTCGTGCCCGAAACGGGCGTGCCCGGATTTGCCCAGCCGGCCCGCCCCCCGTCGGTGCGTGAGGGATCGGAGCGCCCGCCGGCCGCCGCAAGCGAGACGAGCGAGGCGTCGTTTTCGTACACGGCGGTCGAACGGATGAGCGCCCGTTTCGGCGGCGCGCTCCAGGCGCTCGGCCTTCGAAAGGGGGATCGCGTCGCCCTCATCCTGCCCAATAACGACGACTTCGTGCTGTGCTTTTTCGGCGCCATCCGGGCGGGCATCGTCCCTGCGCCCATCTATCCACCGATGCCCGTCGCCCACTTGCAGCCTTATCTCGACAACACGCGACACATCGTCGCCAAGAGCGGCGCTCGGGTCCTCGTCACGACCGCCAGGATAAAGCGACTGCTCGGCACCGTTCAGGCCGCGTGTCCTGCGCTGGAGCAGGTCGTCGCGATCGAGGGTATCCGCGAGTCCAGCGAACCGCTCAAGGGCGAACGGATTCGTCTGGACGACGTCGCATTTCTGCAGTTCACGAGCGGGTCCACCTCGCGGCCGAAGGGCGTGACGCTGACGCATGCGAACCTGGCCGCAAACATCAAATGCATCATGGAGGACGGCCTGCACGTCCGCGGCGACGACATCGGCATTTCCTGGCTGCCGCTCTACCACGACATGGGGCTCATCGGCTTCGTGCTCGCGCCGCTCTTCCACCGGATTCCCATCGTCTATCTTCCATCCCTCTTATTTCTCAAGCGCCCGGTCACATGGTTTCAGGCGTTGACTCGCCACGCCGGCTCCATCGCGTTCGCGCCGAACTTCGCATACGCGCTGTGCATCAAGCGCATCCGCCCCGCCGATCTCGACGGGCTGAACCTGTCGACCTGGCGCGTCGCCGGTTGCGGCGCCGAACCGATCCGCCCCGAGACCCTCGAGGCATTTGCGGAGGCATTCGCGCCCATCGGGCTGCGGAAAAGCGCGCTATGTCCCTCGTACGGAATGGCCGAATCGTCGCTCGCCGTTGCGTTTTCGGAGCTCGGCGATGGAATGAAAACGATCAGCGTCGACGGGCCCATGCTGTGGGAGACCGGTGAGGCGAAGATCGTCCCCCAAGGGGACGACAGCGCGGTACGGCTGGTCTCGTGCGGTCCTGCATTTCCCGAGCACGCCATCCGGGTGTTTGCCGAAGACGACGCCTCGAGCAGCACGCCACTTCCCGAGCGCATGATCGGCGAGATCCGGATCGCCGGACCGAGCGTGATGCGCGGGTACTGGGAGGACGCCGAGCGAACGCGCGAAGCCTTCGCGGGCCAGTTCTTGCGCACGGGCGATCTCGGGTTCATGAGCGACGGCCACGTCTTCATTTGCGGGCGGAGCAAGGAGCTCGTCATCGTCAACGGCCGCAACTACTACCCGCAGGACATGGAATGGGAGGCGGGTAAGGTCGCGGGAGTGCGCAAGGGTAACGTCGTGGCGTTCGGTGCTCGCGATCCGAGCGGAGTGGAGCGGGATCGCGAGCGCGTCGTTCTTGCGTTCGAGGTCCAGGACCCGGAGCGGATGGGTCAGCCGGTCAGTCTTGTCGCCGAGGTTCGCCGCGCCGTACAGGAGGGAATGGGCCTCACGCTCGACGACGTGATCGCGTTGCCGCCGGGGGCGCTTCCGAAGACGTCCAGCGGCAAACTGCAGCGGGCCAAATCGAGGGAGCTGTACGAGACCGGGGAGCTCATGGGTCGGCCGAGCTCGCGCGATCCCAACAAGCTCGACGTCGCCAGGCATGCGGCCATGAGTCAGCTCAGCTACCTGAAGCTCGCCGTGCTCGGCGGCCGGCGGCGAAAGGATTGATCTCGCGCTCGTCGGTGGCCGGTGCTCCCCATAGTTTAGAACCTGTTGCAATTCATAATGGTTCTTACTAGCCTCGTCGAGGCAATGGGAATGCAGGCAAGCCGGGCAAGCGACATGCTGCGCGACCTGCGGCGTTCGGGGCTGAAGCTCACGCCGCAACGGATCGCGATCGTGCGTCTCTTCGCGGCAGACAGCTCGCATCCGACGGCTCAGGACCTCTTCGAGCGGCTGCGCTGCGAATTCCCGTCGATGAGCTTTGCCACGGTTTACAACACCCTCGATGCGTTGGCACGCGCTGGCCTTGCGGGAATCGTCCGCTTGCCGGGGAAGCGGGGAGACGCCGCGCGCTTCGATCCGAACGGCACGCCCCACCATCACGCCGTGTGTGAACGGTGCGGCGCAGTGATCGACATCGCCGCCGGAACGCTCGCGCCGACAGCTGCGTCGGCTCGGCGTCTCCAGCGTGCAGCTCCGGGATTCTCCGTTCGGACGGTGGAAAAAACCTACCGCGGGCTGTGCGCGACGTGCGTGCGCAGAGGCTCGCAGTGATGAGAGGAGATCGGTATGGCAGGCAAATCACTTCAAGGGACCAAGACACATCAAAATCTCAAGGAGGCGTTCGCGGGCGAATCGCAAGCGAATCGGCGCTACCTCTATTTCGCGAAGGTGGCCGACGTCGAGGGCTATCCCGAGATCGCCGGCAACTTCAAGGAAACGGCGGACGGCGAGACGGGCCACGCTCACGGCCACCTCGACTACCTGAAACAGGTCGGCGACCCGGCGACGGGCTTGCCGATCGGCAACACGGAGCGCAACCTGAAGGCTTCCGTTGCCGGTGAGACCTACGAGTACGAGACGATGTACCCGGGAATGGCCAGGACCGCGCGCGACGAAGGGTTCGACGACGTGGCGGAGTGGTTCGAGACCCTCGCGAAGGCCGAAAAGAGCCACGCAGGTCGCTTCCAGAAGATGCTCGACATTCTCAAGAGCTGAGCACGAATCCGCAGCCGAGCGGGAAGACGGACGACGAGGCGGGATCGTCTTCCGTCTTTCCGTTTTGCTTCCGAACTCGCAGGCGTAGCCGAACATGGCGAAGATCGCGCCACTTCCAGACCGACCACCGGCGCTCGATCCGAACGGCGAGCGGTATTGGGACGAGCGGGACCTCGAAGCGGAGATGCGCCGCGTATTCGAGATCTGCCACGGGTGCCGCATGTGCGTCGGCTACTGCGGAACGTTTCCGGACATCTTCGCTCGTGTCGACCGGGACGTGGACCAACGCGGTGCGACGGGCGCGGAGATGCTCGACGACGCTGCATTCAGCAGCGCCTCCGACCTTTGCTGGCAATGCAAGCTTTGCTACGTCAAGTGCCCGTATACGAAGGACGAGGGACACGAGTGGATGATCGACGTTCCTCGCCTTCTTCAGCGCGAGAAGGCGCAGCGGGCCCGGCGCCACGGCATCACGCTCCAGGATCGGGTGCTGGGGGAGCCGCAGGTTGTCGGATGGCTGACCGCTGGACCGCCGGCACGGGTGGCGAATTTCGTGCATGCCAACCGCCTGGTGCGCAGGGCCATGCAAGTCGCAGCTGGAATCGCCGCCGACTTTCCGTTGCCACCGTTCGGCGAGACCAGCTTCGCTCGATGGTTCGCCCGTCGCCAGCCGTTGGCAGGCGCAGGATCGCGCGGCACGGTGGCCCTCTTTGCGACGTGTCTGGGCGACTATAACGTTCCGCGGATCGCCGCGAGCGCCGTGCGGGTCTTGGAGAAAAACGGCTGGGCGGTTTTGAGGCCGGAGCAAACTTGCTGCGGCATGCCCAATCTCGATGGCGGCGACACCGACTCGGCACGGGCCAAGGCGGCCGCCAACGTCGCGTCGCTGGTCGAACAAGTCGACCGCGGGCGAAAGGTCCTGAGCCTTCAGCCGACCTGCGGCTACGCGATCCGCAAGGAGTGGCCGGAATTGCTGGGGACGCCCGAGTCCCGGCGCGTCGCGGCCGCGACGGTCGACGTGATGGAGTTTCTCGAGATGCAGCGACGGGAAAAGGCGCTCGCCCGCGACTTCACCAAGGGCTTCGGACGAGTTGCGTACCATGCGGCGTGTCATCTTCGAGCGCAGAAGATCGGGTACCCGGCGGTTCGCGTGCTGAGCGTGCTCCCGGACACCGAGGTCGAGCTCGTCGAGCAGTGCTCGGCCGTCGACGGCACGTGGGGGATGAAGACTCAATATTACGACATGGGCCGGCGCTACGCGCAGAAGCTCGCGCGCGGGATCGATGCGGCCGATCCGGCACTCGTCGTGACAGACTGTGCACTTTCGGCGCGTCGGATTCTCTTCGAGAACGGACGTTCACCGCTGCATCCGATCGAAGCGCTGGCGGAAGCGTACGGCATCGCGCCGGACGTCCGGTAAGGGGCCGATGCCAAGGCGATCTCGGCGCGGGCGGAGAAAATCGCATGAAGCCAATCGACAGAACAGAAGTTTTGGGTCTCGCAGGTTACGAAGTCGTCCGTGAGCGTTTCCGCACCCGAGTCATTGCGGAAAAGAAGCGACGGCGTGTCCAGCTCGGGCCGAACGTCAGCGTCTTGTTCGAGAACCGTGACACGACGCTTCTGCAGATTCAGGAGATGATCAGGACGGAAAGGATTACTCGGCCGAGCGCCATTCAACACGAGATCGATACCTACAACGAGAATCTCGCCGGCGACGACGAGCTCTGCTGCACACTGATGATCGAAATCGTCGACCCCGTCGAGCGCGACGCCTTCCTGCGCGCTGCCGTGGGTTTCGAACGCCACGTGTCGCTCGTCGTCCTCGACGAGCGGGTGGCCGCCCGGGCAGTTGCGCGCGAGGGTCAGCAAGCGGATCGCACGACGGCCGTCCACTATTTGAAGTTCCCTCTCCCGGACTCGATTTCGCGAGCCTTGCGGGCCGCTCGAACGGCGCGGACCGCGCCGGAAGTCGTGTTGCGAGTCGACCACCCCATCTACCAGGCCGAGGCCAGGCTGCCGCCCGAGAGCGTCGTTCTGCTCGGGGAAGACCTTCGAGAGTGAGCGCTCCGCACCGCTACGTCCATCGAGTCCAGATCGACGAAGTCGACGCGGCGGGGATTGTATTTTTCGCGCGTTACTTCGGGTGGTGCCACGAGGCGATGGCCACGATGCTCGAATCACTCGAGGGCGGTTATGCCGGCTTGCTCAATCGTCATGGGATTGGCCTTCCGACCGTTCATGTCGACGCCGACTACTTCGCGCCGCTGCGCTTCGGCGACGCGGCAGCCGTATCGGTGGTGGTCGAGACGATCGGGACGAGCTCGTGCACCATCGGCTTTCGCGTCGATCGCCAAGCCGATGCGACGCGTGTCGCCTCGATCCGTCACGTCGTGGTGCTGGTCGACGTGCGCGAAATGCGGCCGGTGCCCTTTCCCGTCGAGCTGCGGGCGGTTCTCGAAAGCCGCCGCTGCGCCGAAGCTCGTTGATGCGCCTCGCCCGAGCTCGCTAGGCGACCGCAGCGCTCTCGGACTTGCCCGATCGCTCGCGTATGGCTTCGACCGGGTCGAGGCCGCGCGCGCGTAGATTCCGCAGGTACACGATCATCGCGAGACCGAAGACGAACAGCGCCATGCAGCCGTACTGGGCCGGTGTGAGACCGGCGTAGCGGGTATCTCCCCCTTCGCTCTCGGGCAATCGAAGAAAGTCCATGGCGAAGCGCACGGGCGAATAAGCCAGCGCCGTGACGACGACGTACGAGCCGATTGGAACGCGGCGGCGCCAGGTGAGCGCGAACGACAGCGCGAGGATGATGGTGAAAAGTAGCTCGAGGAACCCGAGATCGAACCGCGGATCGTGCCCGTGGATGAGCTCGATGAATCCAATTCGCGTCACGGGCCCGTCGTTGGGTCCCAACGGATGGGCAACGGCGAGAAACGTTTGCAGCGAGGCGCGCGCACCGAGATGGTCGTGCACGGTCGCACAACCGGCCCGCCCGAACATCCAGCCGATCGGAAGCACCGATAGAACGAGGTCCGCAAACGGCAAAATCGGCATGGGGCGCGTGCGACGCCGAAGGCGATTGTCTTTGATGACGAAGTACTTCCAGAGAACGATTCCCACCAATGCACCGAAGAAGCCGCCGAAAGAGCTCAGGCCGGTCCAGAGGAGCAAGAGCGTCCACGGATGGGCGACCACCTCGTCCCAGTGATAGAAGAGCTCGTCGAGGACGTGCGAGAGCACGAACGCCGACACGAGCATCCACGTCACGAAGGAGTTGAGCTGCAGGAGATCGTAGCCGAGCTTCTGTGCTCGACTCGTGGTGATGGACGTGGCAACGAGCACGCCGGTGGCGACGAGAACGCCGAATGGATGGATCGGTAACTCGGTGAGGCCGAGCACGTGGAAAGGCAGCGGGATATGAAAGTCGGGAACGCGGATGTAAGGGACCATGGAGATCGGCTTTCGGATTCTCTTGCCGTTGAGGGAGACTCGCGACGTCGGGCCCAATTCGCGGGGGACGCTACGAGCGACTCACGCGGACTTTGGGTTTCGCTCCCAAAATTGCGAGCTGGCCGCATGCCGCGCTCACGTCGTCGCCACGACGTCGACGAATGAAGCACGAGTACCCTGCGTCGCACAGGACACGTTGAAATTCGAGAACACTGCCGAGGTCGGGAGGACCGAGGGCGCTTGCGCCGATTGGATTCATGGGAATGAGGTTGACCTTGACCGCAATGCCGCGCAGAAGGCGCGCCAATTTCTTCGCTGCGTCCACGCCGTCGTTCTTCCCACTCACGAGCGTGTATTCGATGGTGATGCGCCTCCGACGAGGCAAGGGGTAGGCCCTGAGCGCGTCCATCAGCATCGGCAATGGATATTTCTTGTTGATCGGCATGAGCCGCGAACGCGTCGCGTCGTCGGCGGCATGCAGTGACACCGCGAGGCCGATGCTGCCCTCGAAATCGGCACCGAGCCGAGCGATCTCCGGCACGAGGCCACTGGTCGACACCGTGATGCGCCGGGGAGACAGGCCGATGCCTCCCGGGTGTATCAGCAGCCGCAAGGCCCTTACGGTGGCTTCGTAGTTGTGTAGGGGCTCGCCCATGCCCATGAACACAACGTTCGTGAGAGTCTCGTCCGGCTCGAGCTGCGTGCGGCCGACGAGGATCTGGGCCACGATCTCGTCCGCCCCGAGGTGCCGCCGCAGCCCTGCGACCCCGCTTGCGCAGAAGATGCACCCCATCGCGCAGCCGACCTGGCTCGACACGCACTGAGTGACGCGCACGCCCCGTTCGCCGTCCAAGCCGGCGCCCGGACGGTGGACCTCGGGGTCCTCGTCATCGACCGCGGCGCTGGCGTCCGCATCGCCGGTGCCTGCGTTGTCCATGCCAATCCCCGCGGTGTCGCTCGCGGTCTGCTCCCGCGGCATCGACCGAGCGACGGGGCGCGCGTCCGCCAAGGGAGAAGGCAGCGAAGACGGGCCTGCGGAAACGGCCGGGATGAGGACGGTTTCGACCGTCGCTCCGTCTCGCAGCTGCAGCAGCAACTTGCGCGTCCGATCCACGGATCGATGGACGTCGATGACCCGATAGCTCCGTTCGACTCCGAGCTCGCTCAGCGCACTCCGAAGGTGGCCGGGCAAGTCCGTCATTTGCTGGGGATCGAGGATGCCCCTCTCGTGCATCCAGCGGAAGAGCTGACGGGCGTGGAAGTGACGACCACCGAGCGGTCGAAGCGCGGCTGCCCACTCCTCTGGAGTGCGCGCTAGGGCTGCGACCGGGCCCGGTTGCACCACGTGCGAAGGGTAGCCCAAGGGCCCGCCGTCGCCATCGGGATCAGCGCCGTTTCGCATCTTGCCAGTAACCATCGAGTACGGGCAGAGGCAGATGACTCTCCCCCTCCCCGGCTGCGCTCCAGCCACCATGCTCTTCGCGAACACGCTTCTCCACGTACGCGAAACGCTCGGAAAATCGATCGCTGGCGCGCCGGAGGGCGCTTTCGGCGTCGACGCGGACATGGCGCGCGAGGTTGACCAGGGCGAACAGGGTATCCCCCAGCTCGTCCTCGATCGCGGAGGGGTTGCCCCGCGCGATCGCTTCGTCGAGCTCCCGCAATTCCTCGGTGATCTTGGCCCGCGAGCCTTGCACGTCCTCCCAGTCGAATCCGACGCGCGCGACCTTCTCGCCAATTCGCTGGGCCCGGGTGAGCGCGGGCATGCTCCGTGGAACTCCGGCCAGCACTCCCCTGTCCCCCTTCTCTTTCGCCTTGAGCTTCTCCCAGTTGCGTAGCACCTCGTCCGCGTCGTTGGCCGTGCTCTTGCCGAAGACGTGGGGATGACGGCGCACCAGCTTCTCGACGATTCCCTCGACGACATCGTCGATCGCGAAGCACCGCTCGCGACGTCCGAGCTCCGCCTGAAAGACGACCTGGAGAAGCAAATCTCCGAGCTCTTCACGCAGCGCCGCGCGGTCGCCCGAGTCGATTGCATCGATGACCTCGCACGCCTCCTCGAGCACGTATTTTCGCAAGGTTTCGAGCGACTGCTCGCGGTCCCACGGACAGCCGTCGGGGCCGAGAAGGCGGCGCATCACAGCCACGAGCCTGACGAGCGTCGATCCGGTCTGGTGGTCGATGCCGGGCACGGGGCGCGGCTCGTCCGGGTCGAATCGCGGCGCCGAGTCGTTGCTTGCTTCAGGCATGCGGGGAGGCAGGCTACATTGACCGTGGCGAATGTCGACCACGTCCGCGCAGCCGCCGCCGACGCCCCTGGCATCGCCTGCATTTCGTCGGGGGCTCGTCCTCGGCCTCGCCGTAGGCGTCTTCGCGGTCGCGTATGCGCTGCGGGGCGTTCTCATTCCCCTGTTCCTCGCATTCCTTCTCGCGTACGTGCTCGATCCGTTCGTCGACTGGCTCGAGGCCCGCAGGGTTCCTCGTTCCCTGGCAGCCCCGATAGTGATGCTCGCCATCGCGGGACTCGGGGCGATGATCGTCGTGTTCGCGATTCCGATGTTCGTCGACGAGCTGGGAGCGGCAGCCGCCGACTTTCCGCTGCAGGTCAAGAGCCTGGAGGCCCGCATCGAGCCCTGGCTCTGGCAAAATCTTCATTTCAAGCCACCCCACACGATGGACGAGCTTGCCACGGACCTCCGGGCCAAGCTTCAAGAGCAGTTTCCGAATCTCGTCACCGCGGCCAGCGTCGCCCTGTTCGGAACGCTCAGCTACCTGGCCGTCGTTCTCAGTGCGCTCATCGTTCCGGTTTTTTCCCTGTATCTTCTCATCGATTTCGACCGGATCGTCGGGCGTACCGGGCAGCTGATTCCGCGGCGCTGGTATCCGCAGGTCGCGAGCGTCGCGCGTCAGATTCATCGCACCCTGGGCGGCTACGTTCGCGGGCAGTTGACCGCGAACATCGTCCTGGGCGCGCTCTATGCGACAGGGTTGAGGTTCGCCGACGTCCGCTTGGCCGTTCCGATCGGGGTGCTCACGGGGATGCTTGCGTTCGTGCCGTACGTCGGCTTCGGCTGCGGGCTGATGCTTGCCACGGCGATGGCGACCCTCGACTGGCAGGGCCCCGGCAAACTGCTCGGGGTGCTCGCGGTGATGTTCTTCGTTCAGATTCTCGACGGGCTCGTCATCACGCCGCGGATCGTGGGCCGATCCGTGGGACTCGCTCCGCTCGAGGTCCTCCTCACGATGATGGCCGCCGGAACGCTCTTCGGATTTCTCGGGGTGATTCTCGCGGTACCGCTCGGAGCCGTGGTGAAGATCCTCGTTCAAAGAATCGTCCGCGTGTACCTGAGCTCCGATTTCTACGGGAGCAAGGCTCCCGCCGAGCCGGCATCGGTCGGTGCGAAACGACCATGAACGACCGGGTGATCGTCGAAAGCCGGCGGCGCCGCCTCGTCCGGGAGGTGTCCCATGAGCAATGACGTGCTCGTCGAGAACGTCGCGGCCACGCGGATCGTGACGATCAACCGTCCTCGCGTCCGCAACGCCTTGACCGTCCAGACGATCGACGCCTTGCGCGACGCCATGCGCGACGCATCGCAGGATCCAGCCGTTCGCTGCGTCGTGATGGGTGGAGCGGGAGGACACTTCTGCGCTGGCGCTGACCATCGGGCCATGCTTGCCGACCCGAGCTTCGACAGCCATCTCGAAACGTACATGGCCGCATTTCACGGAATCATCCGAGAGGTTGTCCGGTGCCCCAAGGTCGTCGTTGCCATGATGGCCGGCGCGGCGGTTGGTTTCGGAGCGGACCTTGCTTTCGCGTGCGATCTGCGGGTCGCGTCGACGGATGCGTACGCGCAGGAGAAGTTCACGCAGATCGGCCTGATGCCTGACGGAGGAGGCACGTTTTGGCTTCCACGCCTCGTGGGAACGGCGCGCGCGATGGAGATGATCCTGCTCGCCGACCGGGTCGATGCCCCCGAGCTCCACAGGCTCGGCGTCGTCGCCCGGGTCGTGGAGGGCGGCAGCCTGCGCGACGCCGCGCTCGTGCTGGCGCGACGCATCGAATCCGGTTCGCCTCTCGCGTTTGCCGCCGTCAAGCGGGCCCTGTACGAAGCCTCGGGCTCCCTCGAGGACGCGCTCTGCCGCGCGCGTGAACAGCAGCTGAAGCTTCTCAGGACGTCCGACTTTCGCGAGGGCGTCGCAGCGTGGCTCGAGAAGAGGGAGCCCCGTTTCACGGGGAGCTAGCGTCCGCCGCGACGTGAATCGGTGAGATCATTGCCATGGCCTCATCGTTGATCGCAGTGAAGCTGTAACTTCGCAGCGAGCCAGCCCTCGACGAGGAGTTCAAGCTTCTCGTATCCGCGGGTGATAGTCAGCCATCCAGGGTCGGG
>Ga0187782_10000136_pt1 | contig 43396 bp, 35 predicted proteins | sample 0715_SJ02_MP15_2_FD_132454 | JGI IMG/M metagenome (GOLD analysis project Ga0187782, IMG submission 132454) | Tropical peat soil microbial communities from peatlands in Department of Meta, Colombia - 0715_SJ02_MP15_20_MG | ecosystem: Environmental > Terrestrial > Soil > Wetlands > Peat | place... | reverse complement strand
TCCCTGACGTTGTATTTGCGCGCGGTGAGGGCCGACGTCACGTACTTGCCAACCATCTTCTGGTTGCAGACCTCCATGTACTGGTCCTTGGTCGCACGCCACTTCGTCCGAACTTGGTCGCGCGTGTCGTCCATCTGCTGGCGGATCTGGTCGGCCTTGTCGTGCTGTCCAGCCGCGTCGAGCTTGTCGGCGACCGTATTGAGCCTCTTGAACAGCGCCTCTTGCTGGGGGGCGAAGTACTTGGGTACGACCAGATCCAACCCCGAACGGATCGAATCGTAGAGCGACCCGATCCGCGCCGTGGCCGCTGCGGCCCACTCGAACGAACCGTATTCGGTGGCGACGTGCTCGAGGGGGGGCCGCCACTTCGTCTCCGCTTCCCCGAGATCCTTGTCGACGATCTTCGCGATTTCGACCGCCAGGCCGGCGTAATGGTGGTGCCCCGTGTCGTAGTCGAACGCCGCACGCACCTCCTCGTCGATGAGGGTGAAGTCCGCCTCCGCGCCGTAATCGGCATAGGGGGCGTCGGTCGCGACCACGCGACTCGACTTTCCACCGCCGGTGACGGTCGCCGGGTGAGTCTTGAAGTATTGCCAGTCGGCGATGGTCGTCTTGAACCAGTTCCGAAAGGTCGCGTCGCCGTCCGATTGCAGCATCTTGGCGATCCGATAGGCGGATTCGAGCGTGTAGCGACCCGATTCCGGGCGATTCTTGTTCGCAGTGTGAAACTGGGTGAGAGCGGTGATCGCCTGCCTGCGGGTCGCCGCGTTCCCCGCTCCCTCGCCTGCCGTCGGGTTCCACTGACCGTAATCGAAGCTCGCCCGAAGATAGTCCGCTTCGACGCGCTTCTCGGGCGCAAGGTGCATCTTCGGATCGATCAGGACGGCGTACATCGCATTCATTTTCACCCGGTCGCCCAGATTCGAATAAAGCACCATCGCGATGCGCGCGGCATTCGACCTCCGATCGTCGTCGAATCTCGGATTGTTCGCGATATTTCCGAACGACTCGGCCGCTCGCTGGTAGGCGAAGAACCCGTAGTACGTCGTGGACAGAGCGTCGTACGCCATACCGAGGTACTTGATGCGCTCTTTATACTCGTCCAGGTTCGGGGCCACCTTCGCCCCGCTCTTGTTGGCCGGGTCGACGCCGCCGTGCTCCAGCCGATCCAGGATGTCGTCGCTGCCGTAGTTGTGGATGAATAGGTCGTAGAGCTCGATCGCTTTGTTGAATTCACCGATCTGCTTGTAGCAAAATGCCGAATTGATCGCGGCCGCCGGAGCGTCCTTGTGCGCGGGCGAAGCGCGCAGAGCGGCCTCGTACATCGATCCCGCCTTGCGCCAGAGGTCGTCGCGCTGGGGCCCTGGCGGTGCTGCCTTGGCCTTCTCGAATGCCTTGTTGGCATCCTCGAAAGCGGCGTTCTGAATGATCTTGTCCTCGAAGTTCTTTTCTTCGTCGTGCTGTTTCGTGTTGAACGCGCACGATTTCTTTTGTCCGGCCTCGGCCAGCTCCCTGGAGCGGGCGGCGTCGTTCTGGATGTTGCTCATCACGATGAGGCGCTTCCATGCCTCGTAGCCGATCGCATCCTTCCCGCAGTGCGCCTTGTAGAGGACCTCGAAGCGGCCGACGGCGTCGTTGAAGTGGCCGTACAGGTAGTACTGGTCGGCCGAGTAAAACGCATAGTCGGCAGCGTGGTTCAGCTTGTCGCGTTCGGGGGGAACGCGCTCGATGTACTCGTCGCGAGCCCGCATCGAGTTCCTGATGACCACCGGGATGTCCTGAATGACGACGGTCTGGTTACCCTCTGGGCCCTGTTCTTTCACGTCTTTCAGTGGCTCGATGCCCTGCACGCCGCCCGAGTCCCGCCACCGCTGGAACGCCAGATCCCTGTCGACATCCGCGAGATCGACCACGAATAGCCCCGCGTTGTCGATGAACTGGTCGTCCTCGTCCGAATCGCGCACGTCGGTGGCAGCCTGCTCGGCCGTAGTGATTTCCTGCGAGGTCGGCTCGCCGTATTGCTTCGGGTCGAACTGGTGCAGCGCGACCTCGAGACGAACCTGGTTGTGCAGCGCGTCCGCATAGAAATAACGCGACTTGTACGCGTCGGGAGCGTTCTCGTCCTGCTTGAGATACCCGAGCCAGCCGAGCGCGGCGAGACGGTACTCCTGCAGCGCGTAGTTCGTGAGCCTTAGCTTCTCGCGAGGGTCGCCGGTTTGGTCGGCCTGCTCGAGCGACGACTGACCGTTGCGAGTGTGCGTGATGGCGGCGCCTTTCAACCCCGTACGAACCAGTTCCTCGGCGCGCTGAAGGGCCAGCGGATTTTCCTTGTTGGCGTCCACCCACGGGGTGTTGCCGGTATATTTCGCGAGGGCGGTCCTCGCCTCGAGCACTTTGCGCTCGTAGTCGCGCCGTTCGTCGCCGAACTTCGTCTGGCGCACCAAGAGCTCGTAGACCTCGGCGATCCCGTTCTGCGCATCGGGCGCGGCGGGATCCATGGGCCACTTGTCGAGCATCATTTGATACGTCGCGAGAGCGTTCCGGTACTGGTTGATGGCGCGGAATTCGAGTGCGAGAGCCTTGTAGATCTCGATGGTCCACGGCTTGTCCTGAGGAATGAGACGCGCATCCTGGACTCTGTCGATTGCGACGCGGAGCTTTTGCTCGGCCTCTGCGGGACTGCGGGCCGTGTCGAGAATGTCCGGACGCCCGATGTAGGGTTCGTCGGCGGGCGGACCGACGAAATCGAAATTATCGAGTGAGCCGGCGATGTACGTGTACGCTTCCTGCCGAAAGTCGGCGCCGGGGTCCCCCGTGATCCGCTGCTGCTCGTCCGTGTAATTGAGCAGGTGCACGAATTCGCGGACAGCCGCTTCGTAGCGCTGCTGCTTGAACAGCGTCCACGCGTACTTGTAGAGAGCGACGCCGAAGAGCGGAGGCTTCTTGTACTCCATCGCTCGCGTGTATGCGCTCGCCGCTCGATTGTAATCCCAGACCGCGGAAGGCTCGTACTCCACGACGCCGCCGCCCACGTCGTCCTGATCGAATTCCCAATCGCCGATACGCCACCAGACTTCCGCGACGTACTTCGGATCCTGCCCCGGCAGCAGCGCGGGCTGCGCCACCATTTCGCAGCTTTGCGGATAGGGATCGTCGTACGTGGTGTCGCTCTTCGGGCCTTTCCGCAGCGATTCGGGAGTCGTGTACTTGGAGCGCCAGACTTTCCAGTACGCCTCGTCATGGTCCTGAGAAAGGGGCAAGACCTGGTCGGCGTCGGGATTCTTCGGATCCGGCGGAGCCGGGTAAGCGTAGTGGTTGTGACAAACGAGAGCCCGCCACACTTGCTGCGCCTCGGCGACGCGGCGCGAGTCGTTGAGTGCGTGGCCCAAGAAATAGTAAATGCCCGCGAGCTCTTCGTAGTTCGGAAACTCGTGAATGACCCGCTTGTAGAGCGCAACGGCGGGGCGCAAGGTCGTTGCAAGATCCACGTTCGGATCTTCCTCGCTTCGCGCCCTCTCCTCGTAAAGCGCCGCCAGCCGGTACATGGCGTCGGGGGTTGCCTTGGGCTGGGCGTTGGCGCTGCTGTACTTCGCGATGAAGTCCTCCAGGCGGCGGATCGCGTCCTCGCGCGCCTTCTTCAGCTCGTCCTTCTCGACGCCGATTTCCCGGTCGAGCCCTCCGATGATCGATTTCTTCCGCTGCTCGTAGTGCAGCGTCACGATCGTCGTGATGGCGTCCTTGTAGTCGTGCGCGCCTTGAGCATAAGCGTCTGCCTCTTCCCGCATGGCGCCATACGCGGCAATCTGGGCAGGCGTCGGCGGGGGCAGATTGGACGCACGGACGCGAAAAGTCGGGACTTCGTCGGCAGCTCCCGCCGATGCCGCTCCGCTCGAGCTCGCCGTCACCGGGGCCCCCAAAGGCGGAGTTGCGGGAGTCGCGGGGGCTGCCGTCGATGGCGTCGTCTGCGGCGCGGGTGGGGGGGAGGCGCCGCGATCGACTCCCGAGGCCCCCGCCGTGCTGGTCGCTGGGGGATTGCTCGGGTCGCCCCCCGCCGCTCGGACGGGCTGCTCGGCAGCCAGGCCCAGGACGAACGCGACTGGTAGCGCCCCCCCGACGGCGGCGGCTGCGCGCGACCACTGTAGTAAGACCGAAGCTCGCCTCTGCATCGTTCTCCTCGCCCGAAAGCGCCGTTCAGTTGCTTGGCGGCGCTGGCTCGACACCGTCGTCCCGGACTTCCTTGAGCTCCTCATCGAGCACCTGCTCCTGCCGCGCACGGTCGGTCTGGAGACTGCGGACCCGATCCAACTCTTCCTCGCGGACCTCCCACGCCTCCTCCGTCACCCCCACGTCGGCGCGCAGCACGATGCCCCGCAACCGGTCACGGACCAGCTTGAAATTTCGCTCGGCGACGTGGCCGACGAGGTCGCGAGCATCGCCATCCATCGCATCGAGCTGCTGCCGGTACCCCGCGATGGCTTGGCGTTCCGTCTCGATCTTGCGCTGGAGCACGGCCGACCGCTCGGCGACTTGAGCCTCCAAGTCCTGGATGATCGCCACGAGCTTGTCCTCGTATTCGCGCGTCTGGCCCAGCACCGGCTGCGAGGTCCGTGCGAAAGACTCCGCTCCCGATCCGGCCGCGCTCGCGGAAGCGAGCTGCATCTCGCGATCCAGGAGATCGCGAAACTGGATTCGCGCGGAGGCGTCGTTCTGGTAACGCATGTCGCCGAGCCCAATTTCCGCCCGGCCCATCTCCACCTGCCGGCGAAGCTCCGCCAGAGCCTCGCGATAGCGTGCGATGTCCTGCTCGTTGGCGTCGAGCTCGGCCTGGAAACGCTGCATGCGCTGAGGATCGCGGGCGACGCCCTGCTGCGGCCCGTCCGTGAGCACCCGATGCAGCCCGTTGATGGACGCCTGCAAGGAATCGACCTCCTTGGCCCGCTCCGTGAGCTCCTGCGACACCGCGTTCCACCGCGCCACCCCCGTCTCTTCGCGTTGGCCGAAATCCTCCGGAGCGACGGGCAGGTCCTGGATCGCCCGCATCAGAGAACGACGGCGATCGCGCACATCGGCGACCTCGCCGCCGAGCACCGACGGTTCCTCGTCGTCGAGCTGGCGGGCGAGCGCGAGTCGCCCGCGGGAAAGCCGATTCAGCAGTCCGAGCGCGGCGTGCTCGCCTGCCTCGAGCTCGGGAAAGGCCCGAACGCGCGTGGACGTCTGCGTCAACGCCACGAGCCTGTCCACCATCTGGTTGGTGCGGCGGAGCAGGGCCTTGCACCCGTTGACGTCTTCGATGACCGCAAACGCGAGAGCGCCGTCTTCCGCCTCGCGCGCCCAGCGAAGAGCCATCGGAGGCAGCTGTTCGATGGGCTGCTCTTTCTGCTCGGGAAGATCGGTCTCCTGTGCGGCGAGCTTGTCGTAGTAGGCCGATACGTCCTTGGTGGAGTCGAGAAAGGTGTCGACCTTCGCCCTCATCGGGTCGTACTGCGCGCGCACGGATTCGTAGAGCTGCAGGGCTCGATCGAAGGCCCCCGCGCGCAAAAGCAGATCCGCGCGCAGGAGCGTTCCGTCGCCGACGTACGGGCTGTTCGGATCGCTGACGCTCAACACCTCGAGAGCGCGCTCCGCGCGCTCCACGTCGCCGAGCCGCACGTAGACCCAGGCGAGCTCGTAGAGCATCGTGTCGAACTCCGGGCTGTCGCGTTCGACTTTCGAGTAAGCCTCGGTTGCCTGCTGGTACTGCTCGGTCTCGTAGAGAAGCCTGCCGATCGCCAGCCACGCGAGATCGATCACGTGCTTGTGGTCCGGAGTGTCCGGAGGCAATTCGGTGACCGATCGAAAGGCTTCGATGGCCGGCTTGTAGTTCGCTCCGGCTCCGTCCTTGCTCGCGGGGGCGGCAGCTGCGCGCGCCGCCTTCATCGCGACGAGCCCGGAGAAGTAACGCGCCTGATGGGCATATGGCGAGCCGGCTGCGACCTGCGAGAACGCCTGACTCGACTCGTTCCATTCTCCACGCCGGAAGTACGCCTTGCCCTTGGCGTAGAGCAGCGCCGCGTCGACTTGCGCCGGCGGCACCTGATTGAACTTCTCGAAAATGGGTGCCAACGTCTCCGGCGGTTCATCGAGCCGGAGCGAGACATCGACCAGCCTGGCGAGGGCCCTCCCGAAGTATGCCTGGAAGCGAGGCTCGTTGCCGCGATTGACGACCAGGTTGTAATCGCGCCGCGCCGCCAGGTAATCGCGCTTCGCGTAGTACGTTTCGCCGAGCAGCCACAACGCATCGGGGTAGCTCGGCGTGTCCGGGAACTCCTCGAGAATCTCGCTTAGGACGACGGTCGCCCTGTCGAGGTCCCCCAAGCGGAAGAGAAGCTCACCATTGGCCAACCGCTGCTCCGCGGTCTGCCGTTCGGTTTTGGCGAGCGCGACGGCCGACTGCACGCTCGCGAGGTTCTGAGAAACGTACGCAAGCTCGCCCCGAGCCGCGCCGACGGCCTCGTCGGGGCTCGCGGCCGCGTTGTCCGCGAGGGCCGCGAACGCTGCAATGAGCGTGGCCGCGCAAACAGCGGCACCGGGCCGCCGCAAGCTCACTTCGCGCCTCCCCCGTTCGCACCCGGCGGCGCTGCGGCAGGAGCAGCGGGCGTCGTGCCACCCGCCACCGCCGCCGCCGGACCGAGGGCCTGCACTTTCTCCTGCCACTCGACGCTCGGGCGCTGCTCGAGCGGTGTCGTGATGTCGCCCTTCTCGTATGCGGTTGCCGTCACGGCCAGCGCCTTCCCCTCCAGCGCCGTGAAGGCGTGGCTCGACTTGACCTCGAACTTGTAGCCGCGAAGGTAGGAGAATACGCCGAAACCGTTGCCCCGGAACGTCAGTGCCAGCTGAATCGTGTGATCGCCCGGCGGCATGGATCCGCTGTAGATGGGAATGGATTTCTGGTCGCCCAAGGCACCCGAATCATCCTGGCGATTGTACTGGATTTGTCCGTCCATCACGATGAGCGCGCGAGTGAGGATGAACGCGCTCGACATCTCGTTTTTGAACTCGACCTCGGCGCGAGAGCCCGCCGCCCCGCCGCCCATGATCGTGTCACTCAGCAACGCAAGACGCGTGTGGCTTCGGCGGATCTGACCTCTCAGCTCGTCGACTCGTTGTTCCAAGTCGCGCAAGCGCACGGAGTACGTCGCGCCGTTCGTGCCTTCGTCGGAAGGTTTTCCCGCCATGTCCACGCTGACGGCAGGCGCGGGCGCGGCGGCAGAACTCGCCGAACCGGCGGGTGCGCTCCCGCCCGCGCTGACAGGCGGCGTGGAGGCGCTCGTGGGAGCGGCGCTCGGTGCGGGGGCCGAGGCTCCCGGGGCGGTCGACCCCGGCGGCGCGCCGGCCGCCCACGAGGACCCAGCAAGTGGAAAGATCAGCGCCAAGGCCATGAACATTGGGCGTCGCATGCGAGACTTCCCCTTCCCTAAAGCTGGTTGCGCGCCCGAGTGCATCGGGCTTCTATGCCGGGTTCGTCGTCCGTACGCCATCCCGGGCAAAGCGCCGTGAGTCTATGTTCGCGGGTGCGCACTTGGCAACTGCACCCTTCGAAGGGTCTGCCTCCTCGTGCCTGCGGCCGGCGATTCCACGCCTTCGCTGCACCTTCGGCCCCATTGTCGCTCCCTCTGCGCCTTGCACTCCTCGGTTTTGGTGGGGGGAGCGCGGCCGCTCCGCACCGCTCCACCCCACGCCCCCCCCCACGCCCCCCAGCCGAACCCGTTGGCGCCGTCAGCGGCACCCCACGCCCCCCAGCCGAACCCGTTGGCCGAAGGTGACCCACATCCCCAGCCGAACCCGTCTCGCGCAGCGGAAACCGCGTCGCGGCCTCCCGCCGAACCCGGTTCGCGAAATGCCGGGCGTTCTCGATCCCGCCCCCGAATCTCCCGGGCTCAAGCCGCCGAAAGGGAGCCATTCGAATTCCAGGTCCGGCCTGGTTCCCCTGCCGACCGGGAGCTGCCACTATGGCGGGGCCCACGATCTCGGCAGGGCTCGTCATGAATTGCGAGAAGTTCGAAGCGGCGATGATGGAGGAGTTGTTCGGCGATCTCGACGAGGTTGCCAGTCGAGCCTTGCGGCGGCACTGCTCGGGGTGTGCCCGCTGCTCGGCGACGTTCGAACGACTGCGGACGACCCAGGCGCTCCCGTCGAGTCGACCGCTGTCCGAGCCTCCCGTGACTCTGCAGGAACCGATGCTCGAGGCCGCGGGGCCGCCCCTTCGCGCGGACGGTCGCTCGAAGCGGAGCCCACCGAGCGTCGCTGCGCTCGGCCGGCGCTTCGCGGACATCGTCTCCGTCGCCGGCAACTGGGCGATGAGACCCGAAACCGCAATGGCCGCGCTCTTTCTCGTCATGACCGGAACGAGCGTGCTCTTGCTCCGCGGAAAGTCCTCGCGCGCTCCTGCGAACGCGGCCATTACCGTTACCGAAGAGGGAAGCCCGGCGCCTTCGATGTCGGCGACGTCCCCGCAATCCCCCGTGGAGGCCCCGGCGACGACCGCGGCGGCGCCGCGTGCGAGCGAGCGCTATCCTGGCGTTGCCAGCACGGTGCCTCCGCTGCACCCGCCGGCCCCTAGCGACGATATGCGCTCGTTGACCAAGGCACCTGCGTCGCCGCCCGGCTCGGCGGCACGAAGTGCGGGCTCGGCCCACGATGTCCCGATCGATGCGCTCCCGGCCGTGATTTCGGGATCCAATGCGGCCGCTTCGGTGGCTTCGGCCGCGCCGGTTCCAAGCGGGGAGATTGCCACCCCGTATGCTTCCGCGCTGAGCGCTTACCAGGCAGGTCGGTTCGACGATGCCAGGCGCGTATTCGACGCGATCGCTTCGGGGGATGCGACGGCTGAGCTGTGGGCGGCCCGGTCGGTGCGAGAAGAGCGCGGCTGCAGCGCTGCGATCGGGCGCTTCGACCGGGTCGCACAGCGCGCGACGGGAACTGCGCCGGGGTGGGATGCGCTCTTCGAAGGCGCGCGTTGCCGCACCGCACTGGGCGACTATGCCGGCGCTCGTTCCCGCTTCGAGGCACTCGCCAACGTCGATGCGTACAGAGATCGCGTCCAAGCAGAGCTCGATCGAATTGCGCGCGTCCAGCAGGGAACGCCCAAACCATGACATTGGCGATGTCACTCGGCCGCCGACCCGCCGTCGGGCGAGAAGTGAGTCCGTCGTGACGGCGGCAGAGAGAGACCGATGCGTCGCTGCGTGGAGCGCGGCGGATGCCGATTGCGCCGTGCTGCCGGCCGATCGCCGCGTGATCGAGCACACCGCCGCGGTCCGCGGGCTCATCGTCGAGCTCGCCGCTCCCGGGATGGCGACGGACGAGCTTTTTGACGCGTGTGCCGTTCTCGGCCGTCTCGTCGCACAGCACGGGGGCTCCCCTACCCTCGCGGCTCTCACGATTGACCACGCGGCTGCGGCGCTCGGCGACCCGAATTCATCCTGGAAGTCGGCGGCGCGGGCCGCGGTCCTCGAGGGCTTCGCCGCCGCGCTCATGGATTCGATCCGGCGCGAGGCGAACGAGGCGTGGGAGTTTCCACGCTGCGTCGTGGCCGTCGGCGATCGCGCGATCGCCGTGGCGGCGGGCTACCCTGGCGAGGATGACCAAGAGATCGCGGCGTGGGTCGACCGGGTAGCGAAAGGGGCCGCGCTCCAGGGAACGAAGACGGCGTTCGTGTCCGGCCCCGAGGCCGTGCGCGCGCGCTTGATCGACGCGCTCAGCGTCGCGGGCATCCTCGTCAAGCCCTGAGACGGCCTACGCTCGCAGCTACGCTGGTTCGCGCACGTAGGCGATCGTCCGGATGACTTCCACCAGACGCTCGCGCTCGTCAGGCTTGAGATCCATGAATCGAATGCCCATGCCCGGGTTGGGGTTATCGCCGTTCGGTCGCAGCGCGTTGATCCATGCGACCGCGCCTTTCAGCTTGAAAGGCTCGCAGCCGGGCGGCTCGAACGAAAGCATCAGGCGAGTGCCGACTGCCAGTGGGTCCATCGTCTTCACGAAGATGCCCATGGCACTGATGTTCGTGATCGCCGCGTAGAGGAACGTATCGTCCGCGACGCAATCCACGGCCCACTCGACCTCGACGCGATCGTAGTTCCGGCGCTCGTCACGCCGCGATCCGGGATCGACGTCATTGGTGAACGTGACGGCCGATAGGGCGACGCCCTCGAGTTTCTTGTCGATTGTCGCCATCTCGCCCTCCCACAATTCTGCAGCACTCCGGGCCTCCGTCGCGGCCGGTAGAAATCTGGTGCTCTACTGGACGCGCAGCGGGCCGCCGTTGATCCGATTGTCGCCGTCGTTCGGTCCACTCAGGACCTTCAGGCGCGTATCGCCCACGTAGAGCCCAAAGTAAATCGTATACGTGCCCGGCGTGAAGTTCGGCTCGAGCTTGAATTCCGAGTCGTCTGCCAGAACGTCCCCGGGGAGCCACAAAGACATGGGGTATTTACCGCTCATCGGCTTGTGGTCCCCGTTGTGACGGCGGTGATAGCCATCGATGTGGATGAACGCCTCCCACTCCGTCGTGACCGCCGCCATGACGCGGTAATACGTCCTGAAATGGTAGCTTCGGCCGGGCGTCACGGAGTCGGTGGCTCGGCCGCGTTCGTCGAGCAGATCGATGCCGATGACCTCAAGTTTGTCGTCCATGTTCGCTCCGATCTTGCGCTGTGGGTGCGGCGGCGCCGACAGCACCATGTCGGAGAGCGGATTGTAGCTCTTCTCATCGGGCGAAAGTGACGACGCAGCAAGCAAAATCTGGCTGGATCGGGCGTCGAGCACCGGGAGGTTGGTGCGAGGGGCGGGGCCGCGCTCGCGCCACAGCTGGTTGAGCTTGGGGAGCTCGTCGGCCTTGAGGGCGAGGCACCGACGCTGGTCCCCTCCTGCGGTGAGCCACTGGAAGGCGCCGGCGGGATCGCTGACGCCCTGCGGCTGACCGCCGGCGTAGTAAGCCGAGGTTCGCCCGCCCACGCCGAGAAGCGCCAGGGGCGCATCGTGACAGATCCGGCGATAGCTCTCGAACACTTCCTTCGGGGAAAGCTGATTGGCGAGCGCAGGATAGTACGAGAAGCAGAGGACGAATCCGACGAGCGCGCCCGCAAGGGCCATCGCCGTGGCGCGGTGTCGCAAAACGTCGCCGAGGATGCCGAGCGCGAGAAAGAACGCGACGCCCGAGGGCACGGCGATGAGCGCCGCGGGCAGCGAGCGCACTCCAGCAGCAATCGCGATCTCGTACGCGACCGCAGGGATGGCAAGGAGCATGAGAGGGGCGACGACCAGGGTGCCCGACCACCAGCGCTCGGGGTCTAGATCCCTTTTTGCACGCGGTGGCCACAGCTGGAAGAAGAGATCTTCGAACGGCTCGAAGCCGCGCGTCACCGACGCGCTCGAGAACGACCGTGAACGCTCGAACGTCCATGCCCACAGGTCGCAGACGAAGATCAGCCCGAAGATCGCGACGAGGGGCACGACCCCGACGACCCACCAGGCGTTCAACAGTAAGTCGCGAACCGTGGACGACATCTGCGGCAGCCAGTGCGCGTGCGTTCTCGAGCCCACGAAAACGAGCAGGCCGGCGAGCGATAACCCCGCGAGGGCGGCGAGGTAGGTGAGCGCCAGCACTCCGTCGTACAGCTCGCCGACAGTTCGCCACGCCTTGGCGTACGTGTCCGGAGCGAACGGGGTTCGCGTTTCGTCGTACTCGATCCAGGTGATGAGCGCCGAGAGTGCGAACCCGCCGAGCACGATCCACCAGAGGTTCAACGCCGTGTTCTTGAAGCCTTCCGGGAACTGGGCGCTCGCAATCCCGAACGCTTGGTAGGCTTTGTCGGGAAATTCGTGGAAGTCGTGATGCAACACGGCGGATAGCAGGAGCGTTCCCAGGCCGATCGCGACGGAAGCGCGCCCGCTGCGCTCGAAGTCGCGGATGGCGACAGCGCAGGCAACCGCGCAGAGCGCCGGGCCCGTGAAGGCGATGAGGTCCGTAGTCGCCACCATGTAGGCGTGCACCACGAAGGCGACGGCGGCTCCCATGAGCACGGCCATCCGGCCCAGACTCTCGCGCTCGAGCTGTCCTCGCAATGCACGGGCCGGCGTCGCCGGAGTCACCAGCATGCGCCCGAACGCGAAAGGAACGAACGCGCTCCAGGGGGCCAGGGAGTGAGCGATCGCTGCGACGTAGTAGTCGAACGTCGGATACTTGGATGGTGCGTGAGCGAGCGCTCCCAGCCACGGATCGAGATCATGACTCGACGTGGCGACCGCCATCACGCCCATGGCGAGAGCCCCGAGCCCGCCGACGAGTGAGGAGCAGCCAATGACGTCTCCGAGCCGATCCGGGTCACCCGTGGGTGCGGAAAGGCGGGAGACCAGCCACGACAGGCCGACGCTCAGAAGCGGCACGCCCAGGCCCAGAAGTCCGCCCCGACTTTCGAAGCCGACGAAAAGCCCCGCGAGCCCCATCGCCAGCCACGGGACGCGCTGGAGGATCGGAGGGGGCCGGAGCGCATCGTCCGAGCCGGCGCCGACTGTCGCCGGTTCGCGGTCGAAAGTCGCGACCACGAGCCCGCCGAAGGCCATGGCGAGAGCCGCCATCGCGCAGACGTCGCCGAGGATCGAGCGGGCTTGCACGAAGTAGAGCGGCATCGTGGACAGTACGACGGCGGCGTAAACCCCGGTTCGACGATCGAAAAGCCGGGCCACGAACGCGTACGTCGCGAGCACGCCCAGAAAACCCCAGATTGCGAGCGGCAAGCGTCCCGCCCATTCGTGCAGGCCGAACAGCTTGAAGCCGAGAGCAATCGAGGAGAACGGTAGCTGGGGCCGTCCGAGATCGTTCAAGTGCGGGAGCGAGTTGTCCGCGCCCTGGAGCGCGAGATTGCTCGCCTTGTAGAGGTTCAACGCGATCCGACGCGATAGATCGGCGACGTTGAGCTCGTAGGGATCCCACAACCCGCTCTGGCTGAGCGGTGGCAGGAAGAAAAATAGCAGCGCGGGCACCGCGACGGCGATGGCTAGCGCCGTCCAGCGGCCATTTCGTACGACAGCGATGGGTGCCGGCGGCGCCGCCGCGCCGGCAGACGGCGTCTGTGCGCCAGGAGACGTCGCTTCGCGAGTTGCGTCACTCATGCGTAGAGCTCTTCCACGAAAAAAGCGAGTCGCGAGCCATGCGCGCTTCGCGGCGCGGACACTACTTCCAACGTCCGCCACGATGCAACGGGTGCATGCTAAAGACCTGACGCAGTTTCCGCGTATGAGTCGTCCTCCGCTGTCCCGGCGAACACGCGCTGGTCGCGTCGCGCTGGTCGGACGGGCCAACGTCGGCAAAAGCACGCTGTTCAACGCCATCGTCGGCGAATCCCTCGCCATCACCAGCGCTCATCCGCAGACGACCCGCCAGATCGTCCGGGGCGTGCTGACTCGGGACGACGCCCAGTTCGTCTTGATGGATACGCCGGGACTGCATCCGGCCAAGAGCAAACTGGGCCTCCGGATGAACGAAGCGGCGCGCGCGGCCGCGCGCGGCGCCGACGCGACCGTGCTGCTCGTCGAAGCGCCGGTCGATGGCCGCGCGGACGCACGGCTCGAGGCCGACATCGCGGCCGTCGGCGACCTGGTCGGACCCAGCACCGTGGTGGCCATCACCAAGATCGATCGACTGGCGGACAAATCGCGCCTTTTGCCGATGTCGAGCGCCGTCGAGCAGCGCCTGGGAACGCAGCGAATCGTCCCGGTCAGCGCGCGCAAATCGGACGGAATCGCGAGGCTGCTGGGCGAGGTTCGCCTGCTCCTGCCGAGCCAGCCGTTCCTCTTCGACGAAGACACCCTGACGGACCAGCCGGCGCGCTTCTTCGTCGCCGAGCTCGTGCGCGAGCAGATGCTCAAGCATCTGCGTCAAGAGATCCCTCACGGCGTCGCGGTCGTCGTCGATCGTTTCGAGGAAAGCGGAAAAGTGACGCGGATCGACGTCACGGTGCACGTCTTGCGGGAAGCGCACAAGAAGATCGTGATCGGTAGCGGCGGCAGCATGATGAAAGCCATCGGGAGCGCCGCGCGAGGCAGGATCGAGGCATTGCTTTCACAGCGGGTTCACCTGCGGCTATGGGTTCGTGCCACGCCGGGCTGGATGGAGGACGAAGCGATGCTGCGAGCACTCGGCTACGCGAGGGCGGAAGGCTCGTGACGAAGCATCGTCCCTCCCGATCGAGGAGCGCCGCCGCGGGAGTGTCCGCCGGAAGCCCCGTCGTCGCCATCGTCGGTCGGCCGAACGTCGGAAAGTCGACCCTCTTCAACCGGCTCGCCCGCGCCCGGATTGCGATCGTGCACGACGAACCTGGGGTCACGCGGGATCGCAAATACGCGAGCGCGAGCGCCTTCGGCAAGGCGTACACCATCGTCGACACCGGCGGCCTGGATCCGGACGACGACGACCCGATGAAGATCGGAATCGCTGCCCAGGTCCGGACGGCGATCGACGAGGCGGATGCCATCGTGTTCGTGATGGACGCCACGGCGGGGGCAACCGACGCGGATCGCGTGGTGGTCGACATGCTGCGGCGGAGCGGCAAGCCAGTCGTGTACGCCGCCAACAAGGCCGACTCGCCGAGCTCGGCGGCCGAGGCTCTCGATCTGTACCGTCTCGGGATCGACGAGGTGCATCCCGTGAGCGCTCTCCATGGGCGGGCGATGGGAGAGCTCGAATCGGCTCTCGTGCGAGCTCTGCCCGACCGGGAGCCCGAGCCGATCGGTGAGAGCGGCTCGCCGCCGCGCATCGCCCTCGTCGGCCGCCCCAATGCCGGAAAGAGCAGCTTGCTGAACCGGGTGCTCGGCGAGGAACGAGCTCTCGTCGATGCGCGCCCGGGAACGACGCGGGACGCGATCGACGCGGTCGCCGAGAGGGATGGCAAGCCGTACGTGTTCATCGATACGGCCGGAATTCGGCGAAAGGGCAAGGTCGCCCGCGACACGAGCGAGGTCGAGTCGATGAGCGTTCTGTCGGCGGTGCGCAGCATCGAACGCTGCCAGGTCGTCGTGCTCGTGTGCGATACCCAGGAGGGGGTCGCCGAGCAGGACGCCAAGATCCTGGGACTCGCCGAAGAGCGGGGCCGCGCGATGGTGGTGGCTCTGAACAAGACCGACCTTCTGGGTCGAGACGCGATCAAGAAGGCCGAAGAGTCGGCGCGCGAAAAGCTGGCGTTCGTCCCCTACGTACCCATCGTCCGCGCGAGCGCGAAAACCGGTCGCGGGCTCGGAGATCTCTTCGAGGCGATCGATCGCGTGCACGGCGCATTCTTTCAGCGGGTCGGCACGGGGGAGCTGAATCGATTTTTCGAGCAGGTCCTGGAGGTCCGCCCGCCCCCGACGGTGGGTGGTCGGGCCCCCCGACTCTACCACGTGACCCAAGCGTCCGTGGCGCCGCCGACCTTCGTCGCCATGACGAACGCGCCCGACGCCATTCACTTCTCCTATCGGCGTTTCGTGGTGAACCAGCTGAGAGGCCAGTTCGGGTTCGAGGGAACACCGGTGCGGGTCCACTACAAGGCGCGCCGCCGGCGCTAGATCCCGCCCGTCATCAGCAAGTCCGCAACCGCATTCAACCCCCCCAGGTCGTGGACGTCGGTGGTCAGCTCCGGGATTCGGACGATCGGAACTTCGTCGGCGAGATGCCTGCGCAGCGCTTCGACATGAAGGGCGTCGAGCGCCGCGAGCTTCGTGGAATCCGCGTAAGCGCGAATCACGCGCGACGCTGCGCCGGCATCCAGCGACAGGTGTTTCCCCGAGATCTCGCTCGCCACGTCACTTTCGCTTGGCGAGCGGTTCGCCGAGGGGGGCTGGCGGTGGAATCGATTGACGACGAAGGCGCCGCGCGCCATCGAGCTTTGCGCCAGACGGTCTTCGAAGAACAGCACTTCTTGAATGCTCGTCGGACCGGTGCCGCTGACGAGGATGAAGGCGACGTCGGGGCTCCGGAGCGACGATTCGACCTCTCGCGCGCGCTCCTTGAAGCCCCCAAAGAGGTCGTTGAGCTCCGAGAGGAACTCCGACAGAGATTCGAGAAACCCTGCCCCGGTGATCCGCGCGATGCCGCGCAGGACGGCGCCTGCAGACCGCGCCAGAAGATTGAAGCTCACTCTGCCGGTCGACTGGAACGCCTGCACGATCCAGCGCATCGTCGGCGAGTCGAGGGCTTCGACGAGGCGGTGTGGTGCGTCCAGGAAATCGAGCGCGTTGGTCGTCGGAGGAGTGTCCAGAACGATGAGGTCGAAACGCGCGTCGCGTTGCACGCTGACGAGCTTCTCCATCGCCATGTATTCCTGAGTGCCCGCGAGCGATGCCGATACGTACTGGTAGAGCTTGTTGCTCAGCAAGCGGCGCGCGTGCTCGGGGGACGAGGCGTAGCGCAGGATGACCTCGTCGAACGTCCTCTTCGTGTCGAGCATCATCGCCGTCGACGAGCCGGTCATCGCGATCCCCGCGCTTCTGCAGCGCGCCGGATCGAGCTGCTGCTCCTGGCTCGACATGCGCTCGAGCCCCAGCGCCTCGGCCAAGCGGCGCGCCGGATCGACGGTCAAACAGAGCACCCGCCGGCCCCGCGAAGCGGCCGCGAGACCCAGCGCAGCCGCCGTCGTGGTCTTTCCGACCCCGCCTGCTCCGACCGCCACGAGCACCCGTCGCGACATCACGAGCTGGTCCAACCTTTCGGTCATGGCGCAGCGTCGTCGTACTCGCCCTCGGCCAAGTTGTCGAAACGCGTGTAATGGGCGTCGAAGCGCACTTTTACCGTGTCCGTCGGACCGTTTCGCTGCTTGGCGATGATGAGCTCCGCCACGTTTCGGTCGGCGGTATCCTTGTTGTAGTAGTCGTCGCGGTAAATGAAGCAGATGTTGTCGGCGTCTTGCTCGATCGCTCCTGACTCGCGCAGGTCCGAAAGCTGCGGGCGCTTGCTTTTTTCGCCTCGTGTCTCGACTGCGCGATTCAGCTGGCTGAGCGCGATGACGGGCAGGCTGAGCTCTTTGGCCAATTGTTTCAGGCCCCGCGAAATCTCGCTGATTTCTTGCTCGCGGGATGCCGCGTTTTCGCGCCCCTTCATCAGCTGCAAGTAGTCGACGACGACGAGCCCCATTCGCCGCTTCTTCTCCGTGCCGGCGCGATCGTACTCCGCCTGCAGACGCCGGACCTTGGACCTGAGCTCGAGGATCGTCAGGGCGGGGCTGTCGTCGATCCACACGCTCAGGTTGGCCAGATGGGCCGCCGCCTGGGTGAGCTTGCTCCAGTCGCTCGGCGTGAGCATCCCGGTACGCACGCGGCTCACGTCGACCCGAGCCTCGGAGCAGAGCACACGGTTGACGATCTGCTCGCGGGGCATCTCGAGGGAGAAGACGACGACCCCATGGCCGGGCTCCTCCCATCGCTCGTTGGGGTCGCGGGCAGACTCGAGCTGCTGCGGGCTGGCGACGTTGATCGCCATGTTCAGGACAAGGCTCGTCTTGCCCATGCCCGGTCGCGCGGCGACGATCGTGAGCTCGCCGTCATGCAAGCCGCTCGTGAGGCGATCGTAGCGGTCGAAACCCGTCGAGATGCCAATGATGCGCGCGCCTCGCTCCGTCGCCTGCGTGATCCGACGAAACGTGTCTTGCATCACGTCTCGGAGCAGCATCACGTTGGTCGATTCGCGGGTGCGCGCGATGTCGTAGACGGCCTGCTCGGCCGAATCGATGAACTCTTGGGCTTCCCCGTAGCCTGCGTAACCCTGCGCCGTCACGCGCTGGCAAGCGAGGATGAGTTGCCGCACCCGCCACTTCTCGTGAATCGTTCGAGCGTAGGCGCCGACGTTCGCGACCGCGGGCGCCGCGTTGAGCACCTCCGTCAGGTAGGCCATCCCGCCGACCTGCGCGAGTCGATCGCGATCGCGAAGCCACGATGCGACCTGTACGACGTCGACAGGCTTGCCGGCCCCACTGAGATCCACGCACGCCTCGAAGATGCGCCGGTGCGCTTCTGAATAGAAATGCTCTGGCCGCAGCAGCTCATTGACCTTGTCCAGGGCCAGTGGATCGACCATGACGGCCGACAGCACCGCCGCCTCCGCATCGAGATCGTGGGGCGGCACGCGATTCTCGATCGCGATCGATTCCGGTGGTTGCCCACCGACGACCCGCAGCTTCTCCACAATACGTCCCTCCAAACGCCGAACGCCCCGACCTCCTCCGAGGCGGGGCGCTCTTGCGGTGACTTGGTCGACCGGTGTCTTTATCGCATCACTTGGCCACGACTTCCAGCTTGACGCTCGCGACGATTTCGGAGGCAAGCCGGATGGTCACGACGTAGCTCCCGGTAGCCTTGATCGGTTCGGGCAGCTGGATCTTCCGCCGGTCCACGGTGAAACCCTGCGCGTGTAGGGATGCCTCGATGTCCTTGCTCGTGACGGATCCGAACAAGCGGCCGTCGTCGCCGGCTTTCTGCACGATTCGAAGCGAGATGGTGCTGAGCTCGAGCGCAGCGTCGCGCGCCTCCTTCTTCGATTTTTCCGCGCGAGCGAGAGCCACGGCTTTTTGGTGCTCGATTCGGTGCACGGCGGCGGTCGTCGCCAGGACCGCAAGCTCCCGCGGAAGCAGATAGTTCCGGGCGAAACCCGGCCGCACGCGCACCAGCTCACCGCTCTTGCCGACCTTGTCGACGTCCTGCTGCAGGATGACCTGTATGTTCGCGGGCATGGCCGGGCCTCAGTGGGTGATCGTGAAGGGGAGCAGCGCAATGTTGCGCGCGCGTTTGACTGCGAGCTGAACCTTGCGCTGGTGGCGCGCACAGTTGCCGCTGATGCGCCGCGGGACGATCTTGCCACGCTCGCTGACGAAGTACCGGAGCGCTTGCGGATCCTTGTAATCGATGGCCACGGTCTTGTCGGCGCAGTACCGGCAAATCCGTTTCTTGCTTCCCCGGCGCCGGCCCACGTCGGCGTTGAGATCGGGCCCGCGCGTGATGTCTTTGTCGTCGTCCATCATGGCCATGTCTCAGCCCTCCTCGTCCCGATCTTCTTTGAGCGACGTCTCGCCCTCTTCGGCCTCGTCGGATTCGAACTCGTCGCCGTCCTCGACGCGCGGTGGCCTCGGTGCCTCGGGCCCGAAGTCGATGAGCCCAAGCTGCTTTTCGCGGGATTCCTCTTTGTCCTCGTCCTGTGCCGGCTCGAGGTGCGCGAGACCGAGCTTGGTCTCCTCCGGGTCGATCTGGAGCGAGCGGAGGTCGACTTCGACCCCCGTCTGCACGGTCGTGAACTTGATGACTGCGTCCTGCAGCTTCAAGTTGCGTTCGACCTCGGCCACGAGACCGCCCCCACCCACATACTTGAGGTAGACGTACACACCGCGACGCTGCTTGCGGATCGGGTACGCGAGCTTTCGGCGTCCCCAGGCCTCCACTTTCACCAGTTTCCCTTGCTCGCGCTCGAGGGCATCCGAAACGCGGGCGTGCACCCGCTCCGCGCCCTCGGCATCGACGTCCGATCGAAGGATGTAGATCGTCTCGTATTCCCTCGCGCGGGCGGGAGACGGTTGCGGGCGTGCGCCCGCCGGGGTGACGTTCATTGTTTCTCCTGTCGTTTCGCGGCTCGCTGCTCTCGGGGGTCCTGCGGAGCCGAGCGAGCTCCTCGTGGGCTCGTCTCGGGGACACGTGCTCCTCGAGACGCGGGCCCGTGGGACTAGCGCCCACGAGCAAGGGCCCGGGACGCTAGCGCAGCCCCCGCGAGCGGGCAAGGCTTTGAGTCGGCGCGCCTCGGGCCGCTGTCATGCGTATGCCTTCAGGTACGGAATCCTCTCGGCCAGCTCCAGGATGCGCTCCTTCGACGCGAGAAGCTCGGCAGTCGAATCCCATCGTCCCTCGAGCAGCTGCCTGCGCGGCCCCTCGGCGATTTCGAACGGATGGCGGCTCGCGCCGGCCGCGATCGTCTTGGACCGCAGGTCGACGGAGAGCTCGAGCGCTGGGCTCTGCTCGACTGCGCTCGCGAGAGCCTCCGCGTCGGCCGGATCGACGACGACACAGGGGATGCCGAGGGCGACGCAGTTGTCACGGAAGATCTCTGCGAACGACTCGCCGACGATCGCTCGGATGCCGCTTCCCCAGCGCAGGAGCGCTTGGGGTGCGTGTTCGCGCGAGGAGCCGCACCCGAAGTTTTTGCCCACGAGGAGAATGTGCGCCCCTGCAAATCGCGCATCGTCGAAGGGATGCGTCCTGCCGACGCTTCGGAGCTGGGCGCGATCGTCCTCGAAGGCGTGAGCGCCGAGCCCGTCGAACACGACGCTTTTCAGGAAGCGCGCGGGGACGATGCGATCGGTGTCGATGTCATTGCCGCGGACGACGACACCTCGCCCCGCAATCACGTCCCGTTTCGATTCTTCCATCGGTGCCTCCATTTTTGAACGCCCGGTCTCAAGCCGGCGGGCGGACGTCGAAGACGTCCCGCGCGTCCGTGACCTCACCTGCAATGGCGGCCGCAGCCACCATGGCAGGGCTCATGAGGAGTGTGCGCCCGGTCGGCGACCCCTGGCGACCCTTGAAGTTCCGGTTCGACGAGGACGCGCACACCTCACGCCCTTGCAGCTTGTCGGGATTCATGGCGAGGCACATCGAACAGCCTGCTTCCCTGAACTCGAACCCGGCATCGATCAGGATCTTGTCGTAGCCTCGGTCGATCAGCGCACGCCGGACGCTCTGCGAGCCGGGGACGACGATGGCGCGAACGTGCGACTTGACCTTGAAGTTCTTCCCCTGCAGAAGCCGGATGACTTCCTCGAAGTCGCTCAGGCGCCCGTTGGTGCAAGAGCCGATGAACGCCACGTCGACCTTCGTCCCGCGGATCGCCTGTCCGGGTTGCAGAGACATGTAATCGTACGCCTCTTGAACGGTGGCCCGCTCCGCCTCGGGGAAATCGGTCACGGCGGGAATCGTCTCGCCGACGCCGACCGACTGGCCGGGGTTGATCCCCCAGGTGACGAGCGGCTCGATGTCCTCCCCTCGCAATTCGACCAGGTCGTCGTACGTTGCATCCGGGTCGCTCCGGATGCCCCTCCAGTCCTCGACCGCGCGCGCCCAGCAATCACCGGTCGGCGCGAAGCGACGGCCCTCGAGGTAACGGTACGTCGTGTCGTCCGGATTGACGTAGCCGCAGCGAGCCCCCCCCTCGATGCTCATGTTGCAGAGAGTCATCCGCTCATCCATCGACATGCGGTCCACGACGGCCCCGCCGTACTCGTACGCGTAGCCGACGCCGCCGTTGACGCCGAGTGTCCTGATGACCTGCAGGGTCACGTCCTTTGCGTAGACGCCCGGGCGCAAGCGGCCCGTGATCAGGATTCTCCGGACCTTGAGCCGATCCATCGCGAGCGTCTGGGTGGCGAGAACGTCGCGAACCTGGGACGATCCGATCCCGAACGCAATCGCCCCGAACGCACCGTGCGTCGAGGTGTGCGAATCGCCGCAGCAGATGGTCATCCCCGGCTGTGTGAGACCCATCTCGGGGCCGATCACGTGGACGATCCCTTGCTCGCCAGCGTCGGGCGAGAAAAAGCGGATGCCGTACTTTCTGACGTTGCGCTCGAGGACCGCGATCATCTCCTCCGCCATCGAATCGGAGTACGGACGAAGCTGACTCTTGGTCGGGATGATGTGATCGACCGTCGCGAAGGTGCGCTGCGGCATGAGTACACCCAGGCCTCGCTGTTCCAGCATGCTGAATGCCTGGGGCGAAGTCACCTCGTGCACCAGATGAAGACCCATGAAGAGCTGCGTCTGTCCCGACGGCAGCGTGGTGACGGTGTGTCGTTCGAATACTTTTTCGTAAAGCGACTTGCCCATGCGCTACTCCTCGTCAGCCGCCGACGCCGGCACGGCGCCGTCTGCATACGTTTCCCGTGAACGGGCGGTCGTCACGCTTTGCCCGCTGGACGCGTACCGCTCCAGATTGTCGGCGAGTCGTTCGCCGAATGCGGTGAACGCGCGCATCTCGACCTCGTCGAGCTGCAGCCAGACACGGCGAATCGCCTCCTCACGCATGTCGCGAAGCCGCTGCATCGCCCGCTTGCCCTTCGACGTGAGCGAGTAACGTCGCTGGCGGCCGTCTCCATCCGCGATCGCGGTGAGGATCAGCCCCTTGTCGCCGAGCTGGCGCAGAATCTTCGAAACGGCCGCCGGCGAGCTGTCGCGGCGCCGGGCGAAGAGGCTGGGCATGAAATGCTCCGTCGCGATCTCCTCGAGCACACCGCACTGCTGCTCGGTCAAGCCTGCCCCCTCCGCCAGTTGGGCGCGCCTCCGCTCCATGAGCTCGGTCAACCGGGTGAGGCACACGATCGCGGCGTGTACATCCGCGACGCCCGGTTCGCGATTGCGTCGTGCGGTCGCGCGTCCCGCCGGGGGACGCCCCGATTTGCATTCCATGGCGCTACTATTGCCATAGGTTAATCAAATGGGCAACCGGAGCGCGCGTCCCGTCCGGAGGTCGCGCGCCCTGGAGGAGGGATGGGGGGCTCGGGAAAAGCCCTCGACGAGCGGTTGCCGGAGCCACCCTGGGGAATTGAACCCCAGACCTACGGTTTACGAAACCGTTGCTCTACCCCTGAGCTAGGGTGGCGCATGCTTGCCAATGGGCCGCCCGAACATATGCGGCCCCCCCCGAGCGTCAAGCGGCAACGTTCAGGCGCGTTCCCCCGGCGAGGATTTGGGTCGCCGCCAAACGGCTGATCGCCATGATCGAATGCTGCGGGTTGACCCCCAAATTGGTCGGGAACACGCTCGAATCGACGACATAGAGACCGGCGACTTCGTGGCATTGGAAGTCGGTGCCCACCACCGAAGAGCGTGGGTCCGTCCCCATGCGCGCCGCGCCGAACAGGTGCGACGCGATGAATCCGAAAAGGCGTGGGTCTGCGGGCACTCGTTCGATGAGACCCACGTCGTCAATCGAGCGGAGGCTGCTCGGCAGGCCGTGGAGGCCCGGCCAGACTTCGCGAGCGCCCGCTTGGAAGAGAAGGCGTGCGAGCATCGCTGCGCCTCTGCGAGCCCGCTCCACGTCGATTCGCGAGGGCTGCCACCGGACCTTGTCGCGTCCTCCCCAGCCGCGCCCCACTTCTCCCTCGGCTTCGGCGCGGACGACGACCGCCCAGATCGCAAGGTGAGAGAAGGCGCCGAACCGTCGCATCAGGTCGCGGCCGACCCCCGGGATGCGGGCCGCTGCGAGCTCCGGGGGCATTCCCAGTGTTTCGAGCTTGATGCGATCGCTGCGGCGCAGGTGGACCGCTTCCGCGCCCTGGGTCACGCCGAAGTTGATCTCCACCGGCCGGTCGAACAGACCGGCGATGGCGTAGCCGGGGTGGCACTGGAAGTGCCGCCCCACGGCGCTGGCGCGCAGGCCGCTGCGACGCAGGAGGTTGGGTGTCTGCACCGTGCTCGCGGCCACGACGACAGCCCGCCGGGCTCGGAGCACGACCCTTTGCGCGCGCCGATGGCTGGGCGCCGCGGCGCCGAGCACGGTGCGAGCCAGGACGCCGCACGCTCGGCCGGCCTCGACGAGGATCCGCTCGACCCGACAGGAGCAGACCAGACGCGCACCGCGGGCAAGCGCCCACGGAACGTAGGTAACGTTCATCGCTTGCTTGGCGCCCGTCGGACACCCGGTGAGGCACTGGCCCGACCCCCTGCAGCCTCGCTCGTATCGCAGCATTCGCCGCGCCGGAATACCCCGCGGGGGAGCCTCTTCGAGGAAGAGCCGGTTGTTGTCACCAAGCGCTTCGTCGCCAACCACGCGGGCGTTGAGCTCCCGCTCGAGTGCGTCGAAGTGCGGCTCCAGCGCTCGCGCGTTCACCGTTTGACCGAGCCCGAAGCGAAGCCGCCATTCTTCGAGCACGTCTTCCGGGGTACGGTGCACGATCGCCGAGTTCATGACGGTGCTGCCTCCCACGCATCGGCCCTGCAGGAGGGGGACATACGCGCGGCCCTCGATGACCTGAGCGCCCGCGTCCCGAAACATCCGCTTGAACGCCGCGTAGACGCGGCCATCGAACTCGCGCGTCCGCACCCAGGGTCCTTCTTCGACGATGACGACCGAAGCGCCGCTCTCGACCAGAACATGCGCCGCCACTGCGCCCGCGGCGCCCGAGCCCACGACCACGTAGTCGAACGCCTCCTCCAGACAGCGGTCGAGAAGCTCGCCGTCGATGACGGCGCCCGAAGGCAGCCGTTCATCGGGTAACGTTTCGAAAGAGGGAGCGTCAAACATCGACGGATTCCGAGCTCTGAGACCTTCAAGCCCCGTGTGCGCCCTCTACCTCCAGCCGGCGCAAGCGGACCACGGGAAGCGGCGTCGAGGCGCCCCGCATCCGTGCGCGGACCCGATCGTCGCTCGCGTACAAGAGGGCCCCGATCGTTTTGAGAAGCAAGACGAGCGAGCGCAAGCCGTATCTCCGGCTGGTGGCGAGGCGGTGGAGCACCCGCTCGCGATCCGCAACGGTGAGCCCGGCGAACAGAGCGAGTCGCCCGATGAGAAGCAACGGCGAAAGGGATACGAGCCAGATCGCCAGGCGCATTCCCAGCGCTGCCCTGCGCGGCAGGCTGCGCATCACGTCGCCGAGAAAGACGACTACGTTCATCGAACCGATGCCGGCAAGGCCCTCTTCGGGGGATCCGGGAAAGATCGCGCCCAGAACGGCCTCCGCCCATCGACACTCGAACGAGGCGAGCTTCATGCGCGTCTCTCGGCCTTCCGTTCTCGGAAGCTCTTTGGTGTTTTCGCGAGCGGATGGTCCGGCACACCGAGCGGGGCCGGCGGCGGGTGGCGCCGCGACCACGCCTCGTCCCGCTCCTCGAGCGTCCTGCGCGTCAGCGCACGTGCGGCGGCGCCGTTTCGCGACTTGATGAGATCCATGACGGCTGGGTAGAGCTCCGCCGACACGCAGCAGTCGTCGTACAGCGCAGCGACGAGCTGCGGATGTTCGTCGGGCCAGCGCGCAAACGTATTGAGAAAGAGCTCGAGACCCACATTGCGGGCCGCCTTGCAAACGGCGCGCATGAACGCCAGATCGGCCCGTGCGAACGCGACGGGGTCGTCGACATGATCTCGCAGGACTTGAGCGCACGCGCCGATGGCGAGCAAGTCTTCGTCGGTGTGACGTTCGGCGGCGAGGGCCACCGCTTCCGCCGCCAGGATTCGCCGAATTTCGAGCGAGCTCCGAACGAGTTCGTGCCACGCCGGCTCCGCGACTTTGAGCCCCCGAACAAGCGTGCCCAGCATCTCGAGGCCGGCGCGCTCCCGCCAGGAGGCCACGACCGTCCCGGCGCCGTGGCGTGTCGTGACCAGGCCCAGTGCCTCGAGGCGAGCGAGCGAGGCGCGAAGGGTCAGACGGTTGACCCCCAGCGCGAGCGATAGCTCGCGCTCCGAGGGAAGACGTGTTCCGGGACGCAGGCGGCCCGATAGGACTTCACCCCGCAACCGATCGGACACTGCATCCACGACGCTCTGTCGAGCGACTGGCGCGATCGAGGCGAGCGTGCGTACCGCATCGGGTGCCGGCGGCGTCGAGGGCGGGTTCGAATCGTCCATGTCGCAGTCCCTTGGAGTGGTTGAACCAGTTAACCTCTACCCGCCGCGAAGAGCGTGCGCAAGCGACTGCGCAGCAAACGGTCATACGCAGTGGGGACCGGGACATGCGCCCGCTAGCCTGCTGCTCGACCCTCGCTTCTCCCAGGCCCCCCCCAGGCCCCCCAGCAAACGGAGCTTGTGAGGGGCAATGTAGGCGGTGGCCTTGCCCCCCGGGCTCCCCATGATCGATCTTCGCAGCGATACCGTCACGAGACCTACGGGAGCGATGCGCGAGGCGATGGCGCGCGCCGAGGTCGGAGACGACGTCTTTGGCGAGGATCCGACCGTCCGCGCGCTCGAAGAGGAGATTGCAGGCGTCACGGGCAAGGAGGCCGCCCTCTTCGTTCCGAGTGGGACGATGAGCAATCAGCTGGCAATCGCCACCCAGACACGACCGGGCGACGATGTCATCGTCGGTGAAGGCGCTCATCCCCTGTCTCACGAAGCGGGTGCGGCCGCGGCGGTGAGCGGCGTCCAGCTCACCGTGGCGGGACGGGGCGGCCTGTTCAGCGCCGAGGACATGGAGGCGGTCGTGCAATCGCCGTCCGAGTGGTCGCCGCGAAGCGCCCTCGTGGCCATCGAAAACACGCACAATCGCGCGGGAGGCCGCGTATGGCCCGAGTCTCAAGCCCGCCGCGTAGCCGAGCGAGCACGCGAGCTCAATCTCGGCTCGCACGTGGACGGCGCTCGGATCTGGAACGCGAGCGTGGCGAGCAGCATTGACGTGGCCACGCTATGCGCGCCTTTCGATACGGCGAGCGTCTGCTTTTCGAAGGGTCTCGGTGCCCCAGTCGGCAGCGCGCTGTGCGGACCGCGCGACCTGATCGTCGGGGCGCGAAGATTCCGCAAGCGATGGGGCGGCGGGATGCGGCAGGCAGGCATTCTCGCCGCGGGCGCGCTCTACGCACTCAGACACCACCGGGATCGGCTGGTGGAAGACCATGCCAACGCGCGCGCGTTTGCGCAGGCGATGGCGCGCGTCGAGTGGGCGCACGTCGACCTCGAGACGGTCCAGACGAACCTCGTGCACGTTGACGTCGATCTGCCCGCCGCCGCGATCGCGAATCGCGCGCGCTCGTTCGGGCTTCTCGTCGGAGCCTCCGGGCCACGGCGGTTGCGGATCGTCACGCACCTCGACGTCTCTGCAGCTCAGGTCGAGTCCGCCACGGAACTCTTGATCAAGGCGATGGCAGCCGTGGCTGCTGAACGACGAGGCTCACAGGAGACACGGCCCGAAACGGAGGGCGAGCGCGGGAGGTGAAGACTGTCCGTCGAAGGCGAAATGGCGCCTCATTCGGCCTCGTCTTCTTCGTCTCTTTCCTCCTCCTCGTCCTCGTCGCCATCCTCGTCGCTCTCGTCCTCGTCGAACTCGTCGTCCGCGTATTCGGTTGCCTCGTCTTCTTCTTCGGCCTCCGGCGCGGTGCGCTTCTCGAGCTTGAGATCGACACCGACGTCGCCGAGCTGCGTGTCGAGCAGCTCGAGCAGCTCGTCGGAGTCGTCGCCCGACCACTCGTCGAGCAGATCGGTCAAGAATTCGAAAAAGTCACCGCTGTCGAGGCGGCGCTCGATCTCTTCAACCTGCTCCTCGGTGAACGCCTCGAGGATGTCCTCGCGAAGCGTCTCGATGTCGCCCTCTTCGATGGCGTCCTGAGCGGACAGCCGGATTTGACGTACGGCTCGTTTGTCGAGAAAGATCTCCATCGGCCCATCGGTCTCCGAGCTGATGCCCACGTTTAACCTTTCGCTGGGCAACCGCAAGCGGCGAGGCGGCCCTCGAGCCCCGCCCGGGTGGGCCCGAAGATTCAGCACGCGAGTATGCGAGCCGGGCCATCCATGTCAACGGCTGCGTGCGGGGCTTCGCCACTCGTGCCGCGGTCAGCGTGCGGGTGTATGGTCGGCTGATGAGCCGGCACCCCCACCGGCACCGCCGTAGCGGCCCTCCTCGGAGCGCGCCGCCGCTTCGGCACGCCTGGCGCCCGCGGCTTGCCGGAAGCAGCCTCGCGGCGGTGTTCATGCTCGTCGCCCCGCCGATCTGCGCCGAGAACGCCACCTTCCCCGACAGCGAGCGGCCTCCTCCTCCCACTCACGAATATTTGCAATACGGGGTCGCGTTCACTGTCGAGGCCGTGGCCTCCGCGGGCCCGGTGTGCTCGGTTCCGAGCGGCTCCCCGAACCAGATGTCCGAAGTCGCGGCGAAGCTTGCCGCTGCCGGCTGCATACTGGGGTCGGGGGGCGGCATCGCCATCCGCATCGGCTGGCGTCCGGCGCCGCACACCTACCTCGGCGGGGCGTACGAATTCTCGAAGCAAGATCCCAACAATCTTTATCGCCTCGGGATCTTGCAGCAGGCCCGTTTCGAGGGGCGCCGCTATTTCGACACCGGCTGGCGCACCAGACCGTTCGCCACGCTCGGGGCCGGGTTCGCCGGCTACGGCAACGAGTGGGGCATCGACACGTGGGGGCTCACCGGAGAGCTCGGCGTCGGCCTCGAATTCGAGCTCTCCGGTGCCGCGGCGCTGGGCTTCAGCATCGTGTACCGTCCTCTCTACCTGCGGTCCTGGGTCGACTCGAGCCTGATTCCGCACCCCGCCGGGGTCGCGCAGCTCATCGGGTTCGAGCTTGCGCTCGAGGCCCGGGACCGCTTGTGAACCGATTGTAGGGTGCCTGGATTCGCGCGGGAAGCCCGGGAGGGGTCACGCTGGCCAGAGCTTGACGGTATACCGCACGCCGGTGTCCCATCGCGATTACGTGATTTGCGCGACGTGCGGCCGGGACAATCCCAGCCATCTGCTTTTTTGTCAGGAGTGCGGCCAGAAGCTCGTCGCACGGCTTGCCACACCTACGCCCCCTCAAGGCGTTTCGCCGCTCGCGATGACCGAGCCGTCGCCCGCGCGCACCGTCGGTCCGGTCTCTCAGCGTCCGGCTGCGCCCGACCTCCAGTTCACTCGCCGCAGTGAGGCAGGGTCCTCGGACGAGCGGCCCGTGTGCGCGCTCTGCGGCAGCCGCAACCAGCGCGGAATGCGTTTCTGCGTGACCTGCGGACACCTTCTGTCCCAGAAGCCGTCGACCGCGCCTGCCTCGGACGGTGGGGCATCCGACCAGTCGCACGCGGCGACCCTGGAGTCCCCTTCGCCGCCGATAGCGCCGAGCCGTGTCGTGCCCCTCGGCGATCCACGCCCCAACCCTCCGGCGATTCGGACCTGCTCGCGGTGTCGCGGCGTCATCGAGGGTCCCGGACAGTTCTGTCGCTTCTGCGGGGCGCCGCTGGCGGACGACCCCGGGGACGCAGGCCAGCCGCTCGGGCAATCGCCTCCCGAGGCCTACCCCGCAGCGTCTCACCTGCAGGCGATCGGTGCAGATCCGCAGGTCGCGCGCGCGCAGTCGTTGCGACCCGCGCCGACTGCGCCATCGGCCATGGTGACGTCGACGGTCGCCATGTTGACGACCGACCGCTCCACGCGACCTCGACTCGTTCTGATTGCGCGTGACGGTGGCGAAGGGCCGACCTTCGCGTTGAGCGAGACGACGGACATCGGACGAAGCGAAGGGCACATCGTGGTCGCCGACGATGCGTATGTCTCGCCGCGTCATGCGCGGATCGTCATGCGGGGCGGCGCCCACTTCCTGCGCGATCTCGGAAGCACGAACGGCGTCTACCTGCGCATCCCGTTCTCGGCCCGCGTAGACGGCCCTCCGTCGGCTGCGTCGACGGAGCCCAATGTGGAGCAAGAGCTCGGGGATCAAGAATTGTTCCTGGTCGGACAACAGGTGCTAAAGTTTGAGGTCGTGAAGCACGCAGAAGAGGGGTTCGGCGTTGCGTCGGACAACGGAACACTCCTTTTCGGTGCACCGGCGGCGTCGCGCTATGCGCGTCTCAGTCAGCGCACCGTCGAGGGCGTCGTTCGTGACGTGTTTTACGTTCGAAAGACGGAGACGGTCATCGGCCGGGAGTCCGGCGACATCGTGTTCACCGACGACCCGTTTCTTTCGCGCCGGCATGCGGTCCTGCGCGTCCACTCGGCCCCGACGCCGTCGAAGAGCCCGCGCCGCTTCACCTTGGCGGACCTGGGGTCGTCCAACGGAACGTTCTTGCAACTGCGGGAAGAAGTCCGTCTTCGTCCCGGCGATCACTTCCGCATCGGCCAGCAGCTCTTTCGCTTCGATATCGACGTGAATCGCACCGGTGCATGATCAGGGAGACGGCCCGCACGTGACCCAGCCCGAAGCCCCCAGCGAGGCGGTGGTCGCAGGCAGCTCGAAGGATTCTTCGACGCTCGTCCCCGGGGACATTCGCGTCAAGCTCTTCGCGCGTACCGATGTCGGACAGATCCGCGAGCACAACGAGGACAATTTTCTCGTCGCCGACTTGACGAGAAGAACGCGCGGACTTCTGGAGGCCAACCGGTCCGGAAGCGTCGGGCCTCAGGGAACGCTGTTCGCCGTGTGCGACGGCATGGGGGGCGCGGCCGCCGGGGAGATCGCGAGCCAGCTCGCCGTCGACATCGTGTACGAGCGGATGGTGGATGCGCTCGAGGACACCCACGCCTTGTCGCGCGACGACCTCGCCCGGCGCCTCGTTCGCGCCATCGAAGCCGCGGGGCTGCGAATCTTTCAGGAGGCGAAGCTCGATCGCACGCGGCGCGGGATGGGCACGACCGTCACAGCCGCTGCACTCGTCGATCAATTCCTGTTTTTCGCCCAGGTCGGAGATTCACGCGGATATCTGCTGCGCGACGGCAACTTGACGCAGCTCACGCGCGACCAATCCCTCGTCAATCAGCTCATCGAGGCGGGACAGCTGACCGAGGAAGAGGCCGAGACGTTCGAGCACAACAACATCATTTTGCAGGCGCTGGGCACCGCCGATACCGTGCAGGTCGATCTGACCTTCTGCGAGCTGCGCCGGGGCGACGTTCTTCTGCTCTGCTCCGACGGTCTGAGCGGCATGGTTCGATTCGAGGACATCCGAGAGGTTCTGCGCACCGTCCACGAGCCGATCGATGCGTGCAAGCTCCTCACCGAGCGCGCGAATCAGGCGGGGGGGCATGACAACATCACCGTGATCGTCGTCGGGTTCGACGGTGAGGGCTTGCGCCCGCTCATGCCGGACGACGAGCCGCTCCGGTACCGCAAGTACGTGCTTCCCGAGGAACCGTCGGATCTCACCGAACCCAACCGACGTTTCACGCCGGAGCCGCCCGCGCCCGGGCTGATCGCGCCGGGACACAATGCGGGGGTGAGCTTGCCTCAGGGCCTGGGCTCGACGGTAGTGTTCGCTCAGAACGCCGGCTCCGCGGGCATGCCGAAATCGCCGGCTGCCGCGGGGCAGCGCTCGAATCGAACTCCCGGCAGCCCCGACGAGGAGCGAATCGACATTCCGGGGACCCACGTACCTCCGTGGGTCGTCGTCGTCATCGTCGTCGCTGTCATCCTCGTACTCTTCGGGACCGCGCTTCTTTTGCTCGCTTGAGGGCGCACCTCGAGCACGCCTTGGCCCGCGTCGTCGATCGCGCTATCGTCCCCCGCGAGCGATGCGCAACCGAGCCTCGAATTCCGACCGTGCAGAGCTCGAATCCCTCGATGCCGATTTGCCGGAATGGAAGCCGGGACCGCAAGCCTTCGCGGAAGGCGGTGCGGCAACCTCCGTCGTCGCTCCTCTGACCATCGCGTCGCACGACGCGTTGTTTGCTCCAGCCGACGTCACACACTGCGATGCCTGCGGCTGCGATCTCGACGACGGCGATGGGTCGGCTCGGGAGCCTGCTGGCTTGGGCATCTACATGTGGACCCGGGGCCCCGAGGTGCGGTTCGAGGAGGCCCCGCTCTGCGCGTCGTGCGCATCCGCGATCGGCATGACCGCTCTCGCCCGCTGGGAGATCGAGGAAGAAGAAGGGTAAAACAGGCCGGACGCTCCCCCTCGGCCGAGGAGCTCGTTGGCGGGTCGGCCCCCCGAGCATCCCGAAGAGACTGGAGCGGCGTTCCGAGGGATGGTAGCGAGCGAGCGGTGGGGAACGCCGCCTTAATGCAGGTTCGGGCGTGACGGCGTGCGGGTGGAAACGCTCGTCCGTGCGTGCCGCTTGAAGGGCGGTCGTCGCTCGAGGTGCTCCAGACACACGGCCCGAAGGGCGGGTGCGGCCCCGGTGGATCCGGCCACGAGCTCGAGCTCGGGTCGCGTGAGCAGTCCACTGATGCGGACCGCAATCTCGATCGGCGTGGCCCGATTGAGGACGAGCGCGAGCCGAACGCGCGGACGGTGGACCCACCTCGATCGCGCCACTTCGGCCAGCACGTCGCTGCGACCCGGACGGTGAGCGACCAGCCTCAGGACGTCCTCTTCAGTCGCCCGAGGATTTTGCAAGCATCCTGCGACGACGACGGGATGGGGATCGCGCAGCAGCTGCTCGATGACGTGGCGATCGGGCCGCCTCGAAAGCCATTTGCGCTGCCCCAGCGTGAGCGACCGACCCCCGCCGTCCGCCCGAACGACGTCATCGCAAGAGCGGCTGCGCTCCTCGGACGGTCCGACGCTCACTGCGCGCGAAGGATGGCGGATGAGGCGCTCGAGCGCCAGCAACGATGCGCCGACCGCCTCCTCTCGAAGCCGTTGGACGACCTCGGCCATCTCGTGCTCGTTCAGCGCATCGACCACGGCGACGAGGACCTCGCGCGCCGGCGCCTCCGCCCGCTCGGCGCGCTCGCAAAGACAGTCGAGGGCGCGGGCGAGCGTCTCGATCGGCCAAGACCGCGCGGTGGTGGCCACGTAGTGCGATCGGAGGGACGCGTCGTGCAGCGAAAGCGTGGCGCGAACGAGCGCTTCGACGCGATCGCGGGTGATCGTCGGGGCGCCCATGGCCGAGGGGCTCATCTTAGTTCTGGGCGGACGTGGCCGTCGACCGGCAGAGGACGGGCGCCCGCGGCAGAGGACGGGCGCCCTCCAGCCGCCCCGACCGCCAATTCTCGCTTTCGGAGGCAGCGCTTGGTGCGACTGTGGAGACGGAAGGACGTCGGCGTTATTGTCCTGGGTGGGTGATGGCAGCGGAACCTCGTGATCCCAGGCGGGGCGAAGAGACCGACGTCGAAGAACGTCGGAAGACGGCCACTCCGCGGCGGTACAAGGTGATTTTCCACAACGACGACTACACGACGATGGAATACGTCATCGAGATCCTCCGCCGCTTCTTCCACAAGAACGAGACCGAAGCGCTGCACATCATGCTGACTGTGCATAAAAAGGGCAGCGCCGTCGCGGGCATTTATCCGCGGGACGTGGCAGAAACGAAAGTGGCCGAGGTCACGCGCGACGCTCGCGGCCGAGGGCACCCGCTTCTTCTGACCACCGAGCCCGAGTGAGACGAACGGATGAGGATAAGCCCCGAGGTCGAGATCGCCCTGAACGTCGCCGCCAACGACGCGGCGCGGAGGCGGCACGAGTACTTCACGGTCGAGCACCTGCTCTATGCGCTGCTCCTGGACGAGGCGACCGCGACGGTCATTCGACACGCGGGCGGGGACCCCGGCGTCCTGAAAAAGCGGCTCGATCGGTATCTCACCGAGAACGTCGAGCGCCTCGAGGGCTCGACTGCCGACTCTCCCAACCCGTCCGTCGGCGTGCAGCGAGCACTTCAGCGCGCGCTTGCCCACGTCCGCTCGAGCGGAAAGGAAGAGGTGACGGGCGCAAACGTGCTGATCGCCATCTACTCCGAGCGCGACTCGTACGCGGTCACGCTTCTGGAGGAGCAGGGTGTCACGCGTCTCGACGTGGTCTCGTACGTCTCTCACGGCGTGTCGAAGCTCGACGACGAGCAGAGCGCGGCGGGCAAGACCGCCGGCGTCGATGCCGACGGCGAAGGAGCGCGCACCGCCAAGGACCCCCTCAAGGCGTACACGGTCAACCTCAACGAGGAGGCTCGAACATCTCGCATCGATCCGCTCGTCGGCCGGGAGAACGAGGTGGCCCGCATCATCCAGATTCTTGCACGACGCAAGAAGAACAACCCCTTGCTGGTGGGGGACGCGGGAGTCGGAAAGACGGCGATCGCCGAGGGTCTCGCGCTCAAGATCCAGCGGGGAGCGGTTCCAAAGTCTCTTCTCAAGGCGACCGTCTATGCGCTCGACATGGGGGCAATGCTCGCCGGAACACGGTACCGGGGCGATTTCGAGGAGCGGGTCAAGGCGGTGCTGAAGGCATTGCAGAAGCTGGACAACGCAATCCTCTTCATCGACGAGATTCACACCATCGTCGGCGCAGGCGCGACGACCGGCGGGAGCATGGACGCGAGCAATCTGCTCAAGCCCGCTCTCGCAAGCGGCCGCCTCCGTTGCTTGGGATCGACGACGTTCCAGGAATATCGCCAGCATTTCGAGAAGGATCGGGCGCTCGCTCGCCGATTCCAGCGCGTCGAGGTCAACGAGCCGAGCGTCGAAGATACCGTCAAGATTCTCGAGGGGCTTCGCAAGCAATACGAGGATTTCCACACCGTCCGGTACTCGGACGATGCGCTGCGCGCCGCCGCCGAGCTTGGAGCCAAGTATCTGCACGACCGAAAGTTGCCCGACAAGGCGATCGATTTGATCGACGAGACGGGGGCGGCAAAGAAACTCGCCTCGTCCGTGGGCCCGGGGAACGAAGTCCCCGTCGTCGACGTCAGCGATGTCGAGCTGGTCCTCGCGCGCATGGCGCAGATTCCACCGCGGGAAGTGTCGACCAGCGATCGGGAACGATTGAAGAGCCTCGAGGCCGAGCTCAAGGCCGTCGTCTACGGCCAGGATTCGGCGATCCGCGAGCTGGTTTCGGCCATCAAGCTGTCCCGTGCGGGGCTGCGCGCCCCCGAAAAACCCATCGGGTCCTTTCTTTTGACCGGACCGACCGGGGTCGGAAAGACCGAGGTGGCCAAGCAGCTGGCGAAAGTGATGGGCATCGCGTTCCATCGCTTCGACATGAGCGAGTACATGGAGGCGCACACGGTGTCGCGCCTCATTGGTGCGCCCCCGGGATACGTCGGGTTCGATCAGGGGGGGCTTCTCACGGACGCGATCGCGAAGACGCCTCATGCGGTCCTGCTCTTGGACGAGATCGAGAAGGCACACCCGCAAGTCTTCAACATTCTGCTGCAGGTCATGGATCATGGCCGTCTGACCGACCATAACGGCAAGCAGACGGACTTTCGCCACGTCATCCTTCTGATGACGAGCAACATCGGAGTCCGCGATCTGCAGAGGCGTGCGGTCGGCTTCGGTGGCGCCGACGGCGGCGATCGGGAGAGGCCCAACGTCGATCGGGAGTACAAGCAGCTCTTCAGCCCGGAGTTCCGCAACAGGCTCGACGCGAAAATCGCGTTCCGTCCGCTCGACCCCGGAGTGATGCGCAGCATCGTGGCCAAGTTCGTCCGCGAGCTCGGTGAGCAGCTCGCGGTGCGAGGCGTGACGATCGAGCTGACCGAGGCCGCCACCGAGTACCTTGCCAAAGCCGGGTACGATCCCGACAACGGCGCCCGGCCGCTTGCACGCGTGATCCAAGAGGAAGTCAAAAGCCCGTTGGGTGACGAGCTCCTGTTCGGCGCCCTGGAGCAGGGCGGTCACGTCACGGTCGACCAAACCGACGGCAAATTGCGCTTCGTGTTCGGCCCCAAGAAAAGTTGAACGAGCTCATGCTGGTTTCGATTCTCATGGGCAGCAAGAGCGATCTGGAGATCATGCAACCAGCCCGCGACGCCCTCACGGAGTTCGGCGTCGCCCACGAGGTGCGGGTCCTCAGCGCCCATCGAACCCCAGACGCACTTTTCGAGTACGTCGGGGCTGCGCCGGGCCGCGGGATCGAGGTCTTCATCGCGGGAGCAGGCGGCGCCGCGCATCTGCCCGGCGTGATCGCAGCAAAGACCACCCTCCCGGTGCTCGGCGTACCGATCCCGTCGGGTCACTTGCTCGGGCTCGATTCGCTACTGGCCATCGTCCAGATGCCCAAGGGAATCCCCGTCGCGACCTTCGCGGTCGGCAAGGCCGGGGCGGGCAACGCGGCTCTTTTCGCGGTCGCCATTCTTGCGGCCAAGCGTCCCGACCTCGCCCTGAAGCTCGCCTCGTGGCGCCAGGCACAGGCCGAGCGGCTGCTCAGGGATTCCGTCGTGGATTGAGGCGGCGCTTGACTGAACTTAAGTTCAGATCTACGTACTGCTTCGCGGTCCGTGCCTGCCCCGCTTCAGCCGCTGACCAATCCTCCGAACCCATGGGCTTCGACGGACGTCGAGTACCTCGAGGGCGAGCGCCCGTACGCGGAGCTCGAAGTGTACGAAGACGCATCCCGGGGGATCCTCGCACACAATGACAGCCCCGACGTTGGCTTCGACTGGAGTGTGAACCCGTACCGAGGTTGCTTTCACGCGTGCGCCTACTGCTATGCGCGCCCGTCGCACGAGTATTTGAGCTTCGGCGCCGGGACTGATTTCGAGAGAAAGATCGTCGTCAAGAAGCGCGCGCCGGAGCTTCTTCGCAAGGCATTCGACGCACCGAAGTGGCGGGGCGATCGGGTTGCGTTCAGTGGGGTGACCGACTGCTATCAGCCGCTCGAAGCCAGTTACCGACTGACTCGAGGCTGCCTCGAAGTGTGCGCGGAATACCGCAATCCAGCCGTGATCATCACGAAATCGCCGCTCATCGAGCGCGACGTGGACGTTCTTCAGGAGCTCGGGCGGGTCTCGCAGCTGTCGGTCATGATCAGCGTTCCTTTCTGGCAAGAAACGACCGCACGGGCGATCGAGCCTTTCGTGACTCCGCCTGCCCGGCGCGTTCGGACGATCGAGCGCCTTGCCGGTGCAGGCATCCGTGTCGGAGTCATGGTTGCCCCCATCATCCCGGGGTTGAACGACGAGGAAATGGCGGACGTGCTTCGGGTTGCGCGCGACGCGGGAGCGACGCGCGCGGGCCGGGTCCTGCTCCGCTTGCCCGGCGCGGTGAAAGTTGTCTTCGAGGCTCGCCTGCGGGCGGCCCTTCCGCTGCGAGCCGACCGGGTGCTGAGGCGCATCCGCGAGACGCGCGGGGGCAAGCTCTACGACGCTCGCTTCGAATTGCGAGGGACGGGTGAAGGGCCTTATGCGGAGGCGATCGCGACCTTGTTCGACCGAATGGCCCGCCAGCTGGGCTACGAGACGGAAGCCGGTGAGGCGGCTGCCACTTTCCGGCGGCCGAGTCGCCAGCTGGGCTTGTTCTGAGGCGACTGGCAGGGGCCGCCGTCAACCGCGGAAGGCGCCTCTCAGGCGGATCGCGGTTTCGGCCCGGTTCTCGTGATACGCGATCTGCTCTGCGTCGTAGCGAGACACCTGGCCCACGACGCAGCGACCACGCACCTCGGGGGACGCACGAAATGCGCCGGTGCTTGCGTTCTGCCGACCACCGATGCAAGGCGCCGCACACCCATCGCACGGGCTGCAGAGGACCGCTGGGGGATCGACTTCCGCATCGACCAGCCAGGCGCCACGCAGGGCCCACCATGGGCCGTGCAGGGGGTGAATGAGCAATGGAAATGGGGCTGGGGCGCCCAGGCCGACCAGCTGCGCGAGCTTCACGAAGTCGACGCGCAGCGGCGCCCCGAACGCCGCATCGAAGCGCAGATGGCGGATGCCCGCGGCGCCGAGCCGGTCGTCGGCCCGCGAGAGGGTCTCGGCCACGAAGGCGTCGTAGGGGTGCGGCGCTTCCCAGAGCTCGGGCCGGGCGTCCATTCGTGCGCGGAAACGGCGCCAGAGAGCGGGCCCGGCGCTCGCGACGACCACGAGCCCGCGCGCGCCGGGCAGCAGCGCAGAAGATCGCAGCGCCGCGGGCGCCCGCGTGTCGTATGCAGCAATCCCGCAGGACGCCACGAGGTCGATCCCGGTTCCGTCCAGCGCGCGAGCGATGATCCCGTTGGCGCGCATCCAACCGTCGTCCGCATTGTTAGCATTTCGCGGGCCGAGCATGCGGCTCGCTTGCCGTTCGCGCGCTGGCAGGCGGATGATGCGCCGGTGCGCCCATGGCTCCCTTTGCTTCTCACGGCGGTGTTCACGACGAGCGCCGGCCGTGTCCGTGCGCGGATCGAGGCGCCTGAGCCCGGCGAGCTTCAATCGAAAGAGCGCTCGGTCGGCGCCGACGCGCCCGACTCCGGCCAGGATTCGATGCTCCGACAGCACGCCGACGACGTCGTCGACTACACGTTTCGCGCGACGCTTGACGCCGGTGCGCACACCGTCCACGGACAAGGGCGGATTCACTGGCGCAACGTCAGCCGCCGCCCGCAAGACGAGCTGTGGATCCACCTCTACCTGAACGCGTTCAAGAACGAGCGCTCGGCCTATCTGCGCGAGCGCGTCGGTGGACGCGGAAGCATCGAGCCGTCGGACTGGGGATGGATCGATTTGAATCGACTTTCGATCGTCGAGAGCGATGGAAGCGCGACGGATCTGCTCTCGACGCTCGAGCTTCGTCGGCCCGGCGACGACGACGAAACGGACGCTCGGGTCCCGCTTCATCGCGTCGTCGCGCCTGGTGAAGCGATCGATCTCGACGTCGAGTTCGACGACAAGCTTCCGCCGATCATCGAACGAACCGGATACCGGGGGAGCTTTCACATGGTCGGCCAGTGGTTTCCGAAGATCGCGCGCCTCGAGGCGGACGGAACGTGGGCGCACTTCGCGTTTCATCACCTCTCGGAGTTTTACGCGGACTTCGGCGCGTACGACGTCACGCTCGACGTTCCGTCGAATTTCATCGTCGGCGCCACCGGACCGGTGGTGGAGAGTCGCATCGACGGCGTGCGACGCGTGGAAAGGCACGTCCAGGGCGACATTCACGACTTCGCGTGGGCGGCGTGGGACCGGTGCCGCACGCGCTCCGAGCGAATTGATGGAGTGGACGTGCGGATTCTCTTCCCGCCCGGCTTCGACGGCGTTGCCGAGCGCGACCTGACCGCCATACGTTTCGCCCTGCCGTACGACTCGCAGCACTATGGTCGGTATCCGTATTCCGTCCTCACGGTCGTACACCCACAGGAGGACGCGAGCGAAGCGGGCGGCATGGAGTACCCGACGCTCATCACGACCGAGGGACCATGGTGGACTCCTTCGCCCATCCACGTGCCGGAGATCGTGACGGTCCACGAGCTCGGTCATCAATGGTTCTATGGGCTCGTCGCGACCAACGAGGCCGCGTGGCCGTTTCTCGACGAAGGCGTCAACCAATACGTCGAGACCGATGTCATGCAGCAGTGGCGCGGGGACGGTTCCGCGCTCGATTGGATGGGGCTACGCATCAGCGACGCGGCCCTCCAGGCGATCGAAGGCGAGCCTGCGGTGCACGACGAGCCGGTGGCGCAGCCGGCGGCGGCCTTTTCGACGGGCGACAACTACGCTCGGCTCGTTTACGCGCGCACCGCCGCCGTCCTGGCAACGATGGCCCGCACGTACGGCCCGGACGCCATCGCGAAAGCGCTGGGGGTTTACGCCCGACGTTACCGATTCGAGCACCCGGGACCGATGGACCTTCTGGGCGTCTTCGCCGAGGTCCTTGGAGAACGGCCGGCGGCTACGCTGCGTGCGGCCCTGTTCGACGAGGGGTGGGTCGACTACGTCGTCGCGATTGTCTCGTCGCGGCGCGCTCAGGAGGTCGCCGGGGTCTTCGATCGCGACGGCAAGCGCGAAACGAGAACCCGTCGGAACGCCGACTCGTGGGAAGGAAGCGTGCTGCTCCGTCGGCGGGGGACGATCGGGTTTCCGGTCGACATCGAGCTGCGCGATGCCAGCGGGTCGACGAGACGCGAACACTGGAACGGCGAGGGTGAGTCCCTGCGAATTCCGTGGCAGGAGCCGGTTCCGCTCGCCTCCGCTGTCGTGGATCCGGACGATCGAGTGCTGGTCGATGCCAATCTCGAGAACAATCGCGCTTCGAGCCCCTGCTCCTCGCGATTTGCCCTGCTGACCCTCGAGCGGATCACGTACTGGATGCAGCTTGCCGTTCAGGCGGTCAGTCCGTGACGCAGGTGCGCGCGCGACGCAGCCCGGGAGCGATCGCCGCAATGTGGGGGGGGCAGGCCGTGCTGGGGCTGGTCGTCGCCTTGCCGGCGGCGTGCGTCGTGAGCCGCGCGTTCGGCGCGGATCCCCGGGGTGATGCGACGCTTTGGGATGCCGGCGGCCATCCGCTGCTCGTGCTCCTTTCGCGCGACTCTCACGCGATCGGCGCGGAGCTGTGCCTCACCTCGATCGCGCTCGTCTTCGCCGCCGTCATCGGCTTGCTGCCGATGGCCGCGCTGATGGTGGCTATGGTCAGTCGGACGAGCGGCCGGTGCACGGTCGCGTACGCCGCGGCGCGCTCGGTGCGCGCGTTCCCGGCGCTTGCAGTCTTGCTGGGAGTGGCTCTATTGGCGCAAGGCGCGACGGTAGGCGCCGCCTGGGTTTCTGCCAAGGTCGTCGACCTCTGCGTCCGTGAAGCCTCGAGCGAAGCGGGAGCCGACTTGATCGAGGCGATGGTGCTGCTGCCGTTCGCACCGCTCCTCGGCGCGCTGGCGGTCGTCCACGATCTCGCGCGCGCCGCGGCGGTCCGGTTTCGCATGGGCGCTTTCGGGGCCGCGTCGCTGGCCTTTCACGCCCTACGGCGAAGCGCCTGGTCCACCGCGTGGGGTTACACGTGGCGGCAAGTCGCGTCGCTATCCGCCGTGCTGGCAGGCGCCGTTGCGGCGGGGGCCCTGGGGGGACGTCGCGGGGGGGCGCTCGTCATCCTGACGGTAGTTCACCAGACGGTGATCGGCAGCCGTGTGGCTCTTCGCGCATCGTGGCTCGCACAGGCGCTGCGGGCCGTTGCAGACGGTTCGAGGCGAGATCACGCCGGCCTCGAGCCGCGATAGACCTGCTCGTAGCGACGTGCGGGTCGATCCCACCCTCGATCGAGGCGCATCACGCGGCGTACGAGCGCTGGCCAGCGCGGGAGCGTTCGGGCGCCCAGGGAACGCTCGATCGCTCCGAGCAGCGGTCCGGGCGACGGCTCGTCGAACAGAAAGCCCGTGCCCGTCTCGAGCTTCGCGTCGCAATCGACAATCGTATCGATGAGACCTCCGGTGGCATGTGCAACCGGCACGGCGCCGTAGCGCTGTGCGTACATCTGAACCAGCCCACACGGCTCCTCGCGGCTCGGGACGAGAACGACGTCTGCGGCCGCGAAGATTCGGTGGGCGACCGGCTCGCTGGCCGCACGCACAAAGCAAGCACGGCCGCCCGACCGCGCGACCGCCGCGTCGACCCTCGAGGCAATGTCCGAGCCGCCCTCGCCCGCGATGACGACTTGCGCGGCGCTCGAACGCAAGAGCCTCGGGAGGGCGCTGACCACGAGGTCCACTCCCTTCTGCTCGACCAGCCGCCCCACGAAGGCCACCATCGGGACATCGATGTCGACGGGAAGTCCGATCTCCTTCTGAAGCGCTCCTTTCGATCGAACCTTGCTCGAGAAATTCTCGGCATCGTAACGGGCGACGAGCGCAGGGTCCGTCGCCGGATTCCATACTGCGCAATCGATGCCGTTGGTGATTCCGACAAGCGACTCGCTGCGCGCCCTGAGCACCCCATCCAGCCCCGATCCATGCTCTGGTGTCTGGATTTCCAACGCATAGCGCGAGCTGACGGTCGTCACCGCATCCGCCGTGAGTATCCCCAACTTGAGAAGATTGATGCGGCCGTAGAACTCCAGCCCATCGATGTGGAACGCACCCCAACCCAGCCCGGTCGACGGAAGATCCTCTCGCGGAAAGATCCCTTGATGCGCGACGTTGTGGATGGTGAGGATCAGGCGGGTTGCGGAGACCGCCGGGACCTCGCCGGCGCTGCCGCGCAGGTAAGTAGGCAACAGCGCGGTGGGCCAATCGTTGCAATGAACGACGTCGAACGGCTGCCCCGCGGCCGCCCGATCGCAGAGCAACTCCGCAGTCGCCTTCGAGAACGCGGCGAAGCGCAAAGCGTTGTCGGCGTAGTCCTCGCCGTGCTCTCCGTAAACGCCGCCGCGGTCGAAGAGACCCGGCACGTCGACGACGACGAGGTCGACCTGCGACGCCAATCGACCGTCGAAAAGCGTTGCCTCGAGCTCTCTGTCCCCGAGCGTGAAGCGACGCGGGGTCAGGCGTCTCGCAAGAAGCAGTCCTTGTGCCTCGAGCGAAGGAAAGCGAGGCAGAATGACGGTGACCGAATGCCCGAGCGCGCGCAGCGCCTTCGGCAGCGCTGCGGAGACGTCCGCGAGCCCTCCGACCTTCACGAAGGGAGCCAGCTCTGTGGTGACGAACGCGATCTCCATCGGACGCGGGCTTCTAGCACGGGTTGCCCTCGCCGCGCGGCCGCCGACGCGTCATCATGACGCCCGGCCATGTCCCGGTTACGAGTCTCAGAATGCCGCTTCGTCCGTCCGGCGGACGTGGCCGACGGGGCCGTCGTTTCGGTGTTTCGAGTGCAGCCCGAGCGGTCGGGTCAACGCGTGGATGTCTTCGTCCAGGGTCAGCTTCACCGGACGAGCCGCACCCGCGCGCAAGCGATCGTTCGTGCGAGCGCGTACGACGAAGCAGGGCGTCGCCTGAAGGTGAACGACCGCGTCCGCCCGGGACAGCTCGTTCTGCTCTGGCGCCCGCCCTGGGACGAACGGCTGGAGCCCATCCCTATTCAGGTTCTCTGGGAGGACGAGCATCTCCTCGCCGTTTCCAAACCCCCCCTTCTTGCCGTTCACCCCACCGCTCGACATCACAAGAACACGCTCATCAAGCTGCTCCAGGCCGAACGTCCCGAGTGTCGCTTTCTGTCGCTCGGTCATCGTCTCGATCGCGAGACGAGCGGAGTGATCGTCATTTCGAAGACCCCCGAGTGCGACAGGCGGCTCAAGAAACAAATCGAGGCGCGCCGCGTGGAGAAGACGTACGTGGCACTGACATGGGGCGTGCCGGATCGCGGCGACGGTGCGAAGGTATTTCGGTACGAGCGCGGTCTGGAGCTCGATTCCGCTCACCCTCTGCGCGTCAAGATGCGAGTTCGCGACGGGCCTGGAGCGCTCTACGCGGCGACGCGCGTCGAGGTGGTCTCCGTCCGGCGTGTCTCGGATGAGCGCGCCTACGCATGGGTGCGATGTGGCCTCGAAACCGGGCGTCAGCACCAGATCCGCGTCCACCTGGCAACCCTGGGAGCGCCAGTCGTGGGCGACAAGTTGTACGGACCGGACGAGTCCGCTTTTGCTCGGGCAGCAGACGACGAGCTCACGGACGAAGATCTCGAGCGCCTGGAGATGTCTCGCCACGCCCTGCATGCGGCTCGGCTCGAGCTCTCCCACCCCATCACGGACGCACGCCTCGTGATCGAAGCCCCGCTGCCTGCCGATATGACGGAGTTCTGGGAGTCGCTAGGAAAGCGAACTCCCTGTCGCTCGGTCAAAGACCTCGCGGCACCCTGTCGAGGTCCAGTTGCTCGAGCGCCACTCGAATGAGCGCGCTGCGGTTGGCCTTGGTCAGTCCGCGTGCCTTGAGCTCCTCGACGAAACCGTCGAGCCGCTGCAGATCCCTCGTGTAGAGGGAGATGCAGATCACCTTGTAGTGCTCCGGCTTCGGCCCAGTCTTTCTCGGAGGCCGGATCGTTCGCGGTTCGGCGGAGTAGAACGCACCGCTGAGCACGCCCTCGACCTCGTCCGCGTCGAGCACGCGCGCCGAACCGATCCCTGGATCTGCCTCTCGTGCCGCCATTGCGTGCCCTCGCTCCCTCTCAGGTTCCCACGGCCCGT
>Ga0187782_10000135_pt1 | contig 43429 bp, 44 predicted proteins | sample 0715_SJ02_MP15_2_FD_132454 | JGI IMG/M metagenome (GOLD analysis project Ga0187782, IMG submission 132454) | Tropical peat soil microbial communities from peatlands in Department of Meta, Colombia - 0715_SJ02_MP15_20_MG | ecosystem: Environmental > Terrestrial > Soil > Wetlands > Peat | place... | reverse complement strand
TCCGGGGAAGTAGCAGAACGAAGGAACTTCGATGCCGAGCCTCCGCGTCGCCTCGATGATTGTGGTGCCTGCGGCCACCTCGACATCGCGGTCGTCAATCTTCAAATGGATGAGTTTGGTTTCTGCCATTGCTCCCTACCGCGGGCTCAGCAACGCTTCGGCGGATTTATATGCGCACTTACCCTGCAGGTGATCCTCAAATTCGTTGCGGAATTTCTTGACAATACTGATCGTCGGCATGGCCGCCGCATCTCCGAGCGGGCAGAACGTGCGGCCCAGCATGTTCTGCGAAGCCTCGCCGATCATGTCAATATCCTCTTTCCGCCCGTAACCGGCGTGGAAGCGGTCCAGCATCTTCCGCAGCCAGGCGGTTCCTTCGCGACAGGGAATGCACCAGCCGCAGGATTCATGCGCGTAGAAGTGCATGATTCTTCGCGCCATATCCACCATGCAGGTGTCTTCATCGATTACGACCATTCCGCCGGAGCCGAGCATCGATCCTGCCTTCGCCACGGTGTCGTAATCCATCGCCAAGTCGATTTCATCCGCCTTCAGGACCGGGCAGGAACTGCCGCCGGGAATCACCGCTTTTAACTTCTTTCCGCCGCGAATCCCGCCGGCAACTTCGTCGACAAACTTCTTCATGTTCATACCGAGGGGAATCTCATAAATCCCTGGCTTGTTCACATGACCGGCCACGCACAGGAGGCGAGTGCCACCATTCCTCGGAGTGCCCCGGTTCGCATATGCTTCCCCGCCTTCCTTGATAATGGAGGGTACGGCACTCAAAGTTTCCACATTATTAATGATCGTCGGGCATCCATACAACCCAACCACGGCAGGGAAGGGAGGCTTGATTCGCGGGTTCCCGCGCTTGCCTTCGAGCGATTCCATCAGTGCGGACTCTTCGCCGCACTCATAGGCGCCGGCGCCCGTGTGAATCACCAGGTCGAAATCGAATCCGGTGCCGAGAATGTTCTTGCCGAGATAGCCTCGCGAGTACGCCTCTTCAATCGCCCCTTCGACGATGTCAAGCACGTAGCGGTATTCACCGCGAATATAGATGAAGCCGTGGTGTGCGTTGATGGCGCGTCCAGCAATGAGGATCCCTTCAATCAACTGATGCGGATCCATCTCCATCAGCGGCCGGTCCTTGCAAGTGCCGGGTTCGGACTCGTCCGCATTGCAGATGACGTAACGCGCTTTCGGCGAGTCCTTCGGCACGAAGGACCACTTCATGCCCGTCGGGAATCCGGCGCCACCCCGTCCTCGCAGATTGGACTTTTTCACTTCGTCGATGATCTGCTCCGGCGACATTTCCTTCAGGGCCTTTTCGAGCGCCTGGTACGCGCCCAACTGGAGGGCCACATCGATCTTGTGCGAGTCCTTGACGCCCCATCTTTTGCTGATCAGCGGTGTTTCCAGTTTGTGGCGTTCGTGCAGCGCGCCGCTGATGACCGGAACCGGATCCGGTCGCTTTCCCTTGTCCAGGTCCTCAATGATCCGGTCCAGGTTTCGGATCGTGACGTTCTCATAAAAGTCGTAATTCACCTGGATCGCCGGCGCACCCGTGCAGGCGCCGATGCACTCCACTTCTTCCAGGGAGAACATTCCGTCCTCCGTGGTTTCCTTGTTGCCAATCTCCAGCCTCTTCTTGGCGTGCTCCAGCAATTCGTTTCCGCCGCGCAGCATGCAAGCCACGTTCGTGCACACCTGCACGTGGTGTTTCCCAATGGGCTTGCGGTGCAGCATCGAGTAATACTCCAGCGTCTCTACGACCTGCACGGTATTCAGGTCCAGCCGTCGGGCAATTTCTGCAATAATCTCGTCCGTCACCGCTCCGTATTCGTCCTGGGCGTACATCATCATCGGGATCAGCGCGCTGCGTTTCACCGGGTAACGGCTCTGCAGTTGTTCGAACTTGGCCGCGAGATTTGGGGATAGTTCCATACGCTCTTACCTGTCCACCTCTCCGAGCACGATATCGATCGTGCCGATACACGCCACCGTGTCCGCGATCAACTGTCCCTTGACCATGTACGGCAGTGCCTGCAGATTCACGAAGGACGGCCCGCGGAAGTGCACGCGGAGCGGCTTCGGAGAACCATCACTGGCGATGAAGCATCCCAGCTCCCCGCGAGGCGATTCCACGGCAACGTATGCTTCGCCGGGCGCCGGCGAGAATCCTTCCGTGAAAATCTTGAAATGGTAGATCAGCGCTTCCATTTCTGTTTTCATCTTCTCGCGCTCCGGCGGAATGATTCCCGGGGCCTCGGCTTTAATTTCGCCTTCGTTCGTGATCTTGTCCATGGCTTGGCGCACGATCTTGACGCTCTCCCGTATCTCTGCCACGCGCACCATATATCGCGCGTAGCAATCCGATTCCGTCCGTGTCGGCACCTTGAAATCAAATTCTTCATAGGAAGAGTAGGGAAATACCTTGCGGTTATCATGCGGCACGCCAGCGGCGCGAAGCCCGGGCCCGGTGGTGCTAAGGGCGATGAGCGTTTCCGGCGGCAAATACCCAACACCCCTCAAACGCCCCTGCCAGATGCGGTTTTCCGTCAGCAGCGCCTCATATTCGTCGATCCGCGGCGGCATCATTTCCACAAATCGTTTTACCTGTTCGCGCCAGCCCGCCGGAGGCTGCAAGGCGACGCCGCCGATGCGGATAAAGCTCGTCATCATGCGCTGCCCGGCAAAGCGCTCAAAGATTTTCAGAATCTCTTCGCGCTCGCGGAAGCAATAAAGCATCACAGACATGGCGCCCATATCGAGCGCGTGCGTGCCGAGCCACACCAGGTGCGACGAAATTCGCTGCAACTCCACCAGCATCACGCGGATATATTGCGCCCGCTTGGGAACTTCGAGCCCCAGCAGCTTTTCGACGGCCAGGCAATAGACAAGGTTGTTTCCGAGTGGATTCAAATAATCCATTCGGTCGGTCAGGGTAATCGCCTGGGAATAGGTCTTGTCTTCACAGCTCTTTTCGATACCCGTGTGCAGATAACCCAGATCAGGCACGGCAGTAACGACGTTTTCTCCATCGAGCTCCAGCAAGACGCGAAGCACTCCGTGGGTCGACGGATGCTGGGGCCCCATGTTCAGGACCATGGTTTGTGCTGTACCGATCGCCGTTTCCACCGTTGTCATGGTTGCACTCGCCTGAGAAGTTTATCTCTTGCCCTCAGTCGGGAAGTCGCGTCGCAAGGGGGCGCCCTCGAACCCCTCGGGTAAAAGGATGCGTCGCAAATCGGGATGCCCTTCAAAGCGAATCCCGAACAGGTCGAATACTTCGCGTTCCAGCCAGTTCGCGCCGGGCCAGACCGGCACAAGGGAGTCAACCATCGGCTGTTGACCACTTGCTCTGGTCCGCAACCCGAGTCTCTCTTGCCGCGAAATGGATACGAGCTGATAGTTCAGTTCGAATCGTGGTTCCACGGGGAACCGGTCCACGCAAGTCACATCACTCAGCATATTGAAGCTCAAGGAAGGATTGTCACGGCATTGCTGCGCCGCGGCGCGCAGCAGTTCGCGGGGCACTACAATGGTTGTTTGTCCACGGTATTCCACAACTTCGGATACCGCTTGCGCGTTCCACGCGCGAAGCTGTTCGGCGGCAACACTAGCGTTGGTGTTGACAGGCAGCGTCACGATACTGTGATCCTCAAGGGCCCGAGCCGGCGTTACTTCCGCGATTTATGCCAGTCGAGTGCGCCCTTTTTCCAGAGATAGATGTAACCGACCAGCAGGATGGCCACATAAAACATCATTTCTATGAAGCCGAACCAGCGTGTTTCTGCGTTGCGAGCCAAATCCTTGAAAATGTAAGCCCACGGATAAAGAAAGATCGCTTCGACGTCGAACAGAATGAACACCATAGCCACGAGATAGAACTTCACCGAAAAGGGCTCCCTGGCATCTCCCGTGGGCGTCATCCCGCATTCATATGGCTGCTGCTTCACTTTGTTTGGTCTTCGCCATCCGATGAACGTGGATACAAGGATCAGCGCGCCGGCAAGAAACGCGGCCACGAGCAGGTGTATCAGTAGAGGAACGTAGGCGTGCAGGCCGGAGGAGCTCATAGGTGAAGAGTTATAATAGCGAGTGAGGCCTCACCGGTCAAATGTTCCGGAGGTTTTTCCGGCCAGGTCCGTGGGAGTGCGACTCACTGCAGTAGGTGTCGCTCGACGGGGAGCAGATGAGGATCATGGTTTTCGGCCACAACACGAACCTTAAAGTCGGAGACGTTACCTTTCACGTGCAGACCGAAGATCGCGGCGAATCCCACGCTTTGATCGACACGACCGTTTACTATCGTGGCCGGGTCTTGCACCGCAGGACGAACAACTATTTCGATCTGCTGCCCATGAACGAAGACAGTCAGCAGGCGCTCAAGCTCAGGCTGGAGGATCAGCATCGCTCTGTCATCGAACAGGTTCGCTCTGGCGAGTTGCAGCTAACGATTCCGCGTGCCGCAGAGCCGCCGGCGTTACCAAAGGAACAAAAGAAGCTCCTTCTGAGCTTAATGAACGCCAACTCCTGGCTCTCAGGCAAGAACGCTACCCTGCAGATCGCCCTGCGCGATGAAAGCCAAGCGCCAGTTCCTGGGGCGCAAATTCACGTCGAAGTCGAAGGCAGTGAGAACGGCGCGCCGATCCAATCACAGACCGGACCAACGGGGCAGGCCCTGATCAAATTCGAAATGCCGCGGATCACTGGGCCGCAGGGTGCGCTTGTGATTCGCGCCGAATCGAGCGGACTCGAAGGCCATCTTCGGTTTGCATTACGCGCCAAACCTCGCGTAGCCTGAAGGAAGTCCGATGACAGAAGCGATTGTTATTCAGGTGAACGGCGAGAACCGGGAAACCCCGCCGGGGACCACGGTCGCTGGTCTGCTCAAGCAGCTGGGTTTGAATGCCGGCCGCGTGGCCGTCGAATACAATCTCCAAATCCTCCCGAAGACAAAGTGGGACGACACACGTATTGCCCAGGGGGATCGCTTCGAGATTGTTCAGTTCGTCGGCGGTGGCTAATGTGGCGGCTTCCTGCCGTTGGCTCTTTCACCTCGACAGGAACCTCTTCCAAGGCCGCCAGTAGTACTTCGGCCAACCTTGACGGACTCCCCTTCGGTCGTAGGTCGGCACCCCGACATGTACCTGGTCGACCTGCGCTCCACCGGCCACCTTGCTGAAGTTCAACACGAGGATCGACCAATCCTCTTTCTTCCCGTGGCTGGCGCGCCACAATTGCACAATCTGTCTTCCCGGCGCCAGAAAGAGCATCTTGCCTTCGAGCTGTCCGCCGAATGCCGCGAACTTCCCGCCCCATTTGGCGCTGATTCTCGCCGGCGCACCTGTAGACTGGCTGTGCTTCCTCGAGTCCACATACATCTCGTAAAGGGTTTGAGCGGACGTGCGGAACCGTACGCTTTGCTGGATGGTGGGGGCCATGTTGCCTCCGCGCGAACGATTGCTCGTTAAATGCCCTGAAGCAAGTGCCCCATCTTACTCTTTTTTGTCTGCAGGTATCTTCGCGAGATTTTCGAAATCCTCGGCTGGCAGGGAATACGTTCCACTACCTGAACGCCTGCTGATTCAAGCTGCTGGACTTTGTCGGGATTATTCGAAAGCAGACGGATCTTCTTCGCTCCCAGCTGCTTCAGAATTTTCGCCGGAAAATCATATTCTCGCGCATCAGCGGCAAATCCGAGGGAGATGTTCGCTTCCACCGTGTCCATCCCACGGTCCTGCAATTCATAAGCCCGCAACTTGTTCATCAGGCCGATGCCCCGGCCTTCTTGAGGGAGGTAAAGCAGGATTCCGGCAGGCGCTTCGGCAATCTTCTTCAGGGACAGTTCCAACTGCGCGCGGCAATCGCACCGCTGCGAAGTCAGCACATCGCCGGTCAGACATTGGGAATGGACCCGCACCAGGGGCGCTACCCGGCCGCGAATGTTTCCTCGCACGAGCGCGACCGCCTCTTCCTGCGGTCCATTGCCCTCGAATCCGAAGATCCGGAAACGGCCGTAGCGCGTAGGGAGTTCCGCCCGCGCAATCAATCGTGCCGCGGCCTTCCTTCTTGAATGGTTCCTTCCCTTGCCGTTTTCACTCGCCATAATTCCTCTTCAAGTATAGCAGGGAGGGGAATGACTGCCCGGAGCACCTTTGTCAAGAATCGTGCGGCCTTTGTGGGGAATTCTTTACAATAGGACGAGGCCTCCTCGGTTTTACCGCGGGACGACAGAGCGAGGATGGAACCAACTTTGTCCATTCGCGAACTACTTTTTACCCTGCTGCTGAAAGTCGGCGTCGCTTCCTCCATCGCCGCGCTGCTGGCTCGCTGGAACACTTTCCGCCGGGTGCTCTTCACCGAGGAACGGGATGCCGACCAGAAGCTGAAGCTGATGCTTTTCCTGGTTCCGGCCCTGATCGTCGGCGTCATTCTCAGGCTGTATCGTCCGGCGGCTTACCAGTTTGCTGATCTCTCGCTCGAAGGGGCTTTCCTGATGGGTTTGCTGGGAGGCCGTGTCGTTGGCCCGATCGGCGGGGCGATCATTACCATTCCGGCGCTCATGGCGCACGAGTGGCTCGCCATGCCTGCCGCCGCTACGGCCGGCTTGCTCGGTGGCATCATCCGCCAGCTGATTCCCGACAAGGAGGACCTCTGGAACTTCGGGCCCTTCACCTTTCTGAACATTCCAAAAGCCGTGATGCGCATGCTGCGCAATGCGGAAATGATGTGGGAAATGTTGCCGCTCCTGACTTGCGTCGGCCTGGAACTGGGCCGCGTGGCGCTGGTCATGGCCACCAAGCCCAAATGGCTGTTTGCGCTCGACGCGCAGTGGAATTGGAAGCTGTGTCTCGTCGTGCTTGGCACGCTCATGTCCGTCGCCGCGCCGCTGAAGATCTGGAACAACACCCGTATCGAAATGAATCTGGAACGCCACCAGCAATTGCTCTTGCGCGCGCGCATGGATGCGCTTTCCAGCCAGATCAATCCGCACTTTTTGTTCAATACGCTCAATACCGTCAGCTCTTTGATTCGCATGGACCCCGACACGGCGCGCGGGGTCGTGCTTAAGCTCAGCAATATTCTGCGAAGGCTCTTGCGGAAACACGAGACTTTTGTGCCCCTACGAGAGGAGCTTTCCTTCATTGATGATTATCTTGATATTGAAGTGGCTCGTTTCGGTGAGGACAATCTCGACATCGTCAAGCAGATCGGCGAGGACACACTGGAAACCTTCATTCCTAGCATGCTGCTTCAGCCCATCGTGGAAAACAGCTTAAAGCACGGCCTAGCTCCGAAGCTGAGCGGTGGGCGTATCTTTCTGAGGACCGCCAGTCGCGATGGCCGGCTCCATATCGAGATCGAAGACAACGGCGTGGGCATCTCCGAGGAGAAGCTGCCCCACGTTTATGTCGAGGGGATTGGACTGAGCAACGTGCGTGAGCGGCTGCGCGTGCTCTACGGCACGGATTTCAATCTGGACATCTCGAGCCACGAAGGGCATGGTACGAAGATCCGCATTGATGTTCCTCAATTAGTGCCGGTCATTCCCGAAGTCAGCGTTTTCTAGTTTCAACGGACGGTCGCGGGAACTACCTCGGTCACAGAGGCGGCCGCAAAGGGTCAACCACTCTCGTCTGGTCAGTTCAACGCCAAGTCCGCCTTGCACTTGCAGAGCAGCTTACGGCAACCGAGGAGCCAGGTTCCTCGAGCGAACCTGGGGCACTCACACAGGGCTTGGTAGGGGTAAAGACGGAAAAACTCGAGGCTCACGCGGGGGCGGACAGGCTCACCGGGGCGTCGAGGTATTCGAGGACGCGCTCGTAATAGCGCTCGTACATGGGGATGATGTCGTTAGCACAGAATTTCTTGCGCGCGTCAATGCGAGCCTGCTCTCCCATCTCTCGGCCGCGGTCGGCACGGGAAAGCAGTTCGATGGCATACATGGCGGCTTGCTTCACGTCACCCGGCTCGACCAAATAGCCATCCACGCCATGCTCGACAACCTCGGGAACGCCCCCGGCATTGGTGGCAATCACTGGGACCTCGCAGGCCATGGCCTCCAGTGCAGCCAGACCGAAGGACTCGAGTTGCGACGGCATCAGGAACAGATCTGCCTGCCCCAGTTTTTCCCAGATGCCATTCTGCTTCCCGAGAAAAATGACATCTTTCTCTACGCCTCTGGTTCGCGCCAGCTCCTCGGCGGGTCCGCGGTCGGGTCCGTCGCCGATCATCACCAGCATGGCGCGCATCTTCTCTCTGACCAGCGCGAAAATCTCCACCGCGTCCAGAATGCGCTTGACGGGGCGGAAGTTGGAAAGGTGCATCAGGACCGGCTCGCCATCCGGCGCCCACTCGGCCCGGAGCTCAGGATTCGGCTTGCGGCAATACAGATCGCAGTTAACGAAATTGGGAATCACTTCAATAGGGCGCCTGATTCCAAACTCGTCGACGGTGTGCCGGTACAGGTATCTGGAGATAGATGTCACGCCGTCGCTCTGTTCGATCGAATAGCGCGTGATCGGCAAGAAGTTCGGGTTGTTACCCACCAGCGTTATATCCGTGCCGTGCAACGTGGTGATAAAGGGCAAACGCCTCGGTGCGGCCATTTGCCTTGCCAGCAAAGCACTGACCGAGTGCGGGATCGCATAATGCACGTGGAGAATGTCCAGCGATTCGGTTTCAAAGACTTCGAGCATCTTCACGGCGAGGGAGAGCGTATAAGGAGAATGGTCAAAGAGCGGATACTGCACCACCGCCGCCTGATGAAAATGAATCCTGGGGTCGTCTGTCTTCATCCGGATGGGAGGCGCATAGGTGATGAAGTGGACGTCGTGTCCCCTGGCCGCCAACTCCTGCCCTAGTTCCGTTGCCACAACCCCCGAACCACCGTAAGTGGGGTAACCGGTGATGCCAATGCGCATAGCGGTCCTCTTTGGCGAAATTGCATGTTTCAGACCTGTCTCCCGGGCTTGCTTGCGGGAGGGTAAGGCCGGATGCTAGAGTCGCGCGAACTGCAGGCTGAACCTTGCCTGCGAATGGTACACCTATTAGACGCAAAGGTAACAGGGGACGTGACACGCCTCAGTGGCAAAATGGCGATCGTAACAGGCGGGGGGACGGGCATAGGCCGGGCCATTGCGCTCGCTATGGGGCGGGAACGGGCGAAAGTCGCTGTTCTGGGGCGCCGGCGAAAGGCCTTGGAGCCGGTCGTAAGGGAGCTGGCAGAGTCCGGTACAGAGGGAATCGCCGTCGTTTGCGACGTGACCAGGGGCGAAGAAACCCGCCAAGCCGTTGAAGAAACAGAACGCGTGTTTGGAAAGGTGAATGTGCTGGTCAATAATGCCGGTATGTTGAGCGTCACAACGGTCGAGAGCATTTCCGAGGAAGATTGGGACCGTGTCATGGACACCAACCTGAAAGGGACTTTTCTCATGTCTCGAGCGGTCTTGCCCGCCTTTCGCCGTGCAGGGGGTGGGGCCATTGTAAACATTGGGTCTGTATTGGGACTGGTCGCCATGAAAGACCGTGCCGCCTACTGTGCCTCCAAGGGCGGTGTGGTGCTCCTGAGCAAAGCTATGGCCATGGACCATGCGCACGAGAATATCCGGGTCAACTGTATCTGCCCTGCGATTGTGGAGACCGATCTGGTTAAGGATCTGTTCTCACAAAGCGAAGCGGGCAGGAAGGCGCGGGATGCCAGAATCGGGACATTGCCTCTCGGGAGGTTTGGACAACCTCACGACGTTGCCGAACTGGCGGCGTTTCTGGCTTCCGACGAATCGTCCTGGATCACAGGCACGGCCATTCCAGTCGATGGAGGCCTTTCCGCGTATTGAAGGAGTACGCGCTTGATGAGTCGAAAATTGACGAAGGAAGAGAAGCGGGTGACGGAGTTGGTTCGCCAGCGAATGAAGGAGAGCAAGTCCTCTGAGCTGTTGGGCTTTGACGTGGAGAGCGTTCACGACGGGCGGGCCATTTTCCGGTTGGATGTTCGTCCCCGGCACAAGCAGATTCATGGCGTGGTGCATGGGGGCATTTTGGCTGCTTTGGCGGATACTACCGCTGCAATTGCCGCCTATACGGTCGTTCCCCGCGGGGTGGAACTGGCCACCCTGGAACTCAAGATCAATTATATGGAGCCGGTCCCCGGGGGCAGGGTAAAGGCTGACGCCCGCGTCCTGCGCAAAGGCAGGAACTTTATTGTGACGGAATGTGAGATTTACAATGAGTCCGGCGAGATGGCCGCCAAGGCGCTTCTCACCTTTTCCGCTGCCGCAGGCCACCTTCTACGAAGGTAAGCTTACTCGTCCTGCCCGCCCTCTTCGTCTTCCTTGTGGACGTAGCGGATGTGGCGCTTGAAGACCATCAGGTTTGGCGCGCCTTCCCGGGTAAGTTTGATGCAGTCACGGTCATACCATTCGATGATGCCGTGCAAAACCTCGCCGGAATCCAGCACAACCGACATCGGCGTGCGGCTCTGCATCTGCTTTACCCAGTAAAAGTTCTCAGCGTGAGTCACTTCGGGAGGCGCGGGCTTTTTGCTGGGTAATGGGCCGCCATTGTGTTGAGGCCGGGGCGGGGCCTGCTCCTTGACTTCCGCGAAGCTGGGACGAAACATGCGGCGATTCACCATGACTGCTCCTTATTCGGTTGAAGAAATCCCTTTGTCCCTAAGATGCGCGCGGAGGGCCCAGGGTTTCGCCTATTATGCCTCACCACTATGAGGTAGACGAACGACTTCTATTTTCGTGAGGCAGCGGAGGGTTCGGAAGCAACCAGCGACACCGCAAGCGAGTCCAGGCCGAGCTGCCGGTTCAGGTTTCGGCGCATTCCGTTTGCCAGTTTGTCCATTCCAGCGATCGCACGGGAAATCCAGGCCGCGTCGACCGAACGTGCCAGTCCTTCCAGTTCTTTTGCGAGGTGGGGATTTCGGAGCAGTGGAGAGCGCACTCCTGCATTCAGCTCCAGTAAATCGGAGAGCAGACCGTAGAAGACAGTGATCAGGTCCTCAAACGAGGATTCGCGATCTTTGGCCAGTGCTGCCGTGTCCGCAAACAGTTGCGCGAAACCTTGTCCGCGCGCGGCCCGCTCCAGAATCCGCAAGGCGGTCTTGCGTTTCTCGACGGCGTCCTCAAGGTCCAGCTCCATTGCCATGCCTGGGCTTCCTTCGGAAAGCTGCGCCGCCAGACGGATTTCCCCAGGCTTGCGGTGCGAGTGCGATTTCAGGATGGTCTCCACTTCGGCGAGCGGGAGCGGCGCGAAATGGAATTGCATGCACCGGGAAAGGATTGTGGGCAGAAGGCTAAACGGGGAAGGAGCCGTGAGAATCAAGGTTGCGGACCCAGGCGGTTCTTCCAGGATCTTGAGGAACACGTTGGCCACGTCCGAACGCATCGTTTCCGCGCCGTCCAGGATAAAGACTCGCCGACGACCGGAGGGTTGGAAATACGCGGCACGCCGGACCGCGCGAAGCTGCCCGATGCGAAGCATGGGACGAGCCACGGGACTCTTCAGCCGGACCGGGTCGGGTACCAGGGCCCAGACGTCCGGGTGGCTTTGCAGGATCAGAGGAATGCGCTCGACCGTGGCGGCATCCGCATTCTCGCCGCGCTCGGCAAGGCCCTGCGCGATCAGCTTCTGCGGATCGGCCAATTGAGAGATCTGCAGGCAAGGGGGGCATTCGCCACAAAAGTCGTCTCTCAGGCGCTCGCAGTTGGCGGCCTGGGCGAACATGCGTGCCAGCGTGTACTTTCCGACGCCACGCGGCCCAGTGAAGAGCAGGGCATGCGGGACGCGAGACGCACGAAAGGCTCCGCGCAGCGCGGCGACTATTTTTTCATTCCCCAGGAATTCTGAAAACCCCATTCCTCAGGCCTTCTTCAAGGTGGTGAGTAGCGGCATAATCGCGGACTCGACCTCCGCCGCGATGTCTTCAGGCAGACGCAGCGAATTGCTCTGTGCATCGTAGCACTGGATGGTCGCCCACGGACGGCTGCGAGAGAGCATGTCATACATTTCCGCCGCATCTTCCAGGTGGCGCAGGCTTTTCTCCTGAAGATCGTGCGTGGCCCGCGTGTAGCCGCGCTCAGATTTCCGGCCCACGAGTTTCTGCGCCTGGCTTGGTGGCACACGCAGATAGAGGATCAGGTCTTCGCGCGGAAGCCCGTAGATCGAGTATTCAAGATGTTCGATCCAGCGCAAGAATTCGGAGCGCTTGTCCGCCGTGGCCCGGGCAACCTGATGCGCGAGATTCGAGCCCACATAACGGTCGACCAGAACGATCTTCCCTTCATTGAGGACCGTTTCCAGACGCGGCTTGGCTTCAAAACGATCACCGGCATACAGCAAAGCCGAAAAATGGGGATCTACCTCACTTAGTGGGCCATAATCGCCGTTCAGGAATCTGCCGACCATGCTGCCGAACCAGGAATCGTATTGCGGGAATCCTGTGGCAAAGACGGGCAGACCCTTTGCGGAAAGTGCATGCTCAAGCAGTTTCACCTGGGTATGCTTGCCGCTGCCATCGATTCCTTCGATGGCGATAAGTAATCCACGTGTGATCATTGGCTCCCAGGGTGGGGGGTTCCACTCGCGACTGCCAGTCTAACCGGAGAACCCAAGCCATGCAATGAGAGGTGCGGAGACATTGTGTCCGGCGAAGGATGAGTCGGCGGGAGAGCGTGCTACGATTTTGATGTTGGCGCAGGGATCATGACGCAAGGCTCCATTCAGGAAAACGTTTCTCGAGTTCGGGAGCGCATAGCCGCTGCCGCGAATCGCGCAGGACGAAAAGTCGAGGAAGTCACCTTGATTGCGGTTTCAAAGACGCAGCCCGCCACGGCCATTCGACAGGCGTTTGAAGCAGGACTGCGTCATTTCGGGGAAAACCGCGTACAGGAGTGGGAAGGGAAGCGCGGGGGGATTTCTTCGCTGCCGGCCACATGGCATCTGATCGGGCATCTGCAGAGCAACAAGGCCGCGAGGGCGGCGAGCTTGTTCCACACCGTCGATTCGGTGGACGATTTTGCCCTGGCACAGAAACTGGATCGCGCGTGCGGCGCGAGTCTGGCCGGGCAGCGGCTCCGCGTACTTCTGGAAGTCCACATCGGTGGCGAGGAGACGAAAAGCGGAGTTTCCGAGGCGGACGCGCCTGTGCTCGCCGAGCAGGTCGTGACGCTGCCCCATCTCGATCTGGCCGGCTTGATGTGCATTCCGCCTTACCTGGAAAGCGTGGACGAGGTCAGGCCCTATTTTGCAAGGCTGAAGAACTTGCGGGATCGGTTGGAAGCACAGCTCGGCCGCAAATTTCCGACCCTCTCGATGGGAATGTCTCACGATTTTGAAAGCGCGATTTTGGAAGGCGCTACAGAGGTTCGAGTCGGAACAGCCTTGTTCGGTATCCGAATGACTGCTCTTTGAATCCAATAAGTGGAAAGCGAGCCAAACCGAATTTCAATGAACCTATTCACCCCGTTCCGTCTTCGTGGACTTCAACTCAAAAACCGAATCGCAGTTTCCCCGATGTGCGAGTACTCCGCCAAGGATGGCCACCCGACGCATTGGCACCTTGTTCATTTAGGCAGCCGCGCGGTTGGCGGTGCCGCGCTCGTATTTACGGAGGCTACCGCCGTCAACGCGATTGGGCGTATCTCGCCCGGAGATACGGGCATTTATCTTGATTCGCATGTGGATTCCTGGCGGCCGATGGTGGAGTTTATTCACGGGCAACGCGCCGTTTCCGGGATCCAGTTGGCGCATGCCGGGCGCAAAGCAAGCACGGCCGTTCCGTGGGTGGGGGGAGCGCCGATCCTGACGGGTGATGGAGGATGGACGCCTGTCGCGCCCAGCGCCATTCCGTTCCATACAGGCTATGCGGTTCCGCAAGAGCTTTCGCTTTCCGAGATCAACCAAATCGTGGAGGATTTTGCGGTTGCGGCGCAGCGAGCCCTGCGAGCCGGTTTTCAGGTCGTGGAGATTCACAGCGCCCACGGCTACCTTCTGCACGAGTTTCTTTCCCCTCTCAGCAATCACAGGACGGACGAATATGGAGGTAGCCTCGACAATCGGGTTCGCCTGCTCCTTCGCGTCGCGAAAACGATCCGTGACCTTTGGCCGGGAGAGCTTCCCATCTTTGTGCGTATCTCGGCGACGGACTGGGCCGAAGGCGGCTGGGATCTCGAACAGAGTGTTGAGCTATCTCGCAGGCTAAAGGGTCTTGGCGTCGACCTGATTGATGTTTCAAGCGGCGGCCTGGTCGCAACGGCAAAGATTCCGTTCGGGCCTGGATATCAAGTGGCTTTTGCCGCAGCGATCCGTCGCGAAGCCGGTATCGCCACGGGATCGGTGGGCATGATCTCGGAGCCCGAGCAGGCGGAGACGATCCTGTCGACGGGGCAAGCGGACATCGTTTTGCTCGCGCGCGAATTGCTGCGCGATCCCTACTGGCCGAGGCGCGCCGCACACGCACTCGGGGTTAAGATTGAAGCGCCGGTCCAATACCAAAGAGCATGGTGAGATTTGAGTTTTCTTGAGATCGCTGAAGATCAGGCTCGCGCAACAGTTTCCTTTGTGGTGCGAGTTCAACCGCGGGCCAGCCGCGATGAGATTACCGGTGCGATGGAAGGGGCGCTCAAGATCCGGTTGTGCGCTCCTGCCATCGAAAACCGCGCCAATGAGGCGCTGATCGAGTTTCTTGCCTGCCTTTTGAAAACCTCAAAATCGGCTGTTAGAATCCGAAGCGGCGAGCAAAGCCGCACGAAACGCGTGGAAGTGTTCGGAGTCACGCGACAGCAAGTAGAAGGGCTGCTTCGGACGGAAGCCTGACCGAATCCAGCCGAGCGTCAGGAAGGAACTGTTCCCATGGTGGATATCGGCGAAATGCAGAAGGATCTGCGTGGTGCGAAGCTGGACGGCTGGCTTTTCTACGATTTTCGAGGTCGCGATCCCATTGCGCACCGCATTCTGGACCTGCCTCCCGGCATGCGCACACGGCGATGGTTTTACTTTGTGCCCGCGAAAGGAACTCCGAAGAAATTAGTGCACAGGATTGAGGCGGGCGCGCTTGCTTCCGTGCCCGGCGATACTCTCTACTACGCAGGCCAGAAGGAATTGCGCGGCAATCTGAAGAAAACGATTGGCAAGGCCAAGAAAGTGGCCATGCAGTATTCGCCGAAGAACGCGATTCCGTACGTCGCCATGGTGGATGCGGGAACCGTGGAACTGGTGCGCAGTCTCGGCGCAAAAGTGCTTTCGTCTGCGGACCTGGTGCAGAAACATGAAGCCTGCTGGAGTCAGGCGCAGCTCGAATCGCATCTTGCTGCAGGGCGGGCGATCGACCGCATTGTCCGCGAAGCGTTCGATCATACGACAAAGTGTGTGAAGGATAAGAAGCCGCTGACGGAATACGACCTCCAGCAGTTTTTGCTTCGAAAGTTCGAAGAAGCAGGAATCGTGACGGAAGAAGGCCCGGATGTGGCCGTGAATGCGAACGCCAGCGATCCGCATTATGGGCCGACGCGTGAGAAGTCTTCGTTCATTCGGGAAGGGGACCTGCTTCTGCTGGATGTCTGGGGAAAGCAGAAGGGTGCGGACAGCGTGTACTACGACATCACCTGGATGGGCTACCTGGGTGCTACGGTCCCGGAGAAGTATGCAAAAGTGTTTCGTGTGCTGAGCGAGGCCCGCGACCGCGCCGTGGAATTGATCCGCTCCAGTGTGAAAGCAAAGAAGCCGTTGCAGGGCTGGGAGGTGGACAAAGCGGCGCGAAGCGTGGTGGAAAAGGCCGGTTACGGCAAGTATTTCTTTCATCGCACGGGGCACAACATTGGCACTTCGGTGCACGGCAATGGCGTCAACATGGATGGACTGGAAACGCAGGATGAGCGCCACCTGATTCCGCACACCTGCAATTCCGTTGAGCCGGGGATCTATCTGCCGGAATTTGGCATGCGCACGGAAGTGGATGTGTATGTAGATGAGAAGGACGCGCGGGTGACTGGGGCGGTGCAGACGGCAATTTTGCCATTGCTGGTGTAAGGATGGACGAATCGAAGCCGATGAGCGAAGAGATCAACGAAACCGGAACTCTGCCGGTGGAACAGACTTCGGAGAATCTGGAAGCGGGTCCACCCCTGGAGCAAACGACTGCGGAGCAACCTGGCGTTCCATCGGAGGGCAAGGCCTGGGTGGCGGCGATCGCCGGATGGCTTCTGCCGGGTTTGGGCCACGGGTTGCAGCGGATGTGGGGCCGTGCGCTCGTGGTGTTTCTGGCTGTGGGACTGCTCGTGGTAGTGGGCGCGTCGATGCGCGGGAATCTCTTCACGTCGCAGGGGAGCGACGCGTTTGACACGCTCGGCTACGTGGCGGATTTGGGATCCGGCAGTTTCTATTTTCTGGCGCGCTCGGTGGAGCATGAAGGGGCGGATGTCTCTCATGCCGGGGGAGATTACGGCACTAGATTTCTGGCCACGGCCGGAGTGCTAAATCTTCTGGCCGCTTTGCACGCGTTCGAAGCGGCTCGAGGCCGCAAGGCATGAGTCCTTTGCACCTATGAACCTGACACATATTCAGTCGTTTCTGCTCTTCGCCGCGGTCATTTCGATTGCGTTCGGGTTTTTGGGTCGGCGGCGGCCCAAGGACCGCATCAAGTACATCCTCTGGTCCTTTTTTTTGTTTCTCGTGATTGGCATCGGAATCGGCTGGGCCATGTACCCGTTCTCGCGTTGATGGTGTGGGCAACACTGCGATTCCGCTGAATTGACAGGTATTTTCTGTGGAGCGAGAACACTGCACCCGTGATTGCCATCTTGCGCTCCATCCTGGAAAATTACCGTCAGTACTTGGAAGGACCTGTGGATGAAGACAACCTCGGGAAGACGCTGAATCCCACCACATGGATGTTTGCTGGTGAAAGGCGCGGTACTTCCATGAACCTCCCGAACCTTGTTCGCCGCACTATCATTCCAAATCTCACACACTGCTCCATCTGCCAATTCCCGAAGCACTATCATGAAAAGCAGGATAAGGACCACACCTTCAGATTAGATGAGACGATTCCGAGGTGGAAAGGCTGGCAATGTTTTCGCTCCCTGTCGTCAAACCTATACAGTCTTGGCGTGAAGCCAAAGGTCATCCAAGCAGTTCTCAGACATAGCGACATCGCTACAACTCTTGGTTTTTACATTGAAATTCCCGTATCAGAATCACGCGAGGCGTTAGACAAACTTACCGAGCTAATGGGATAATTTCTCCAGAGGGCCGAGTTAGCTCAGTTGGTAGAGCAGACGATTCGTAATCGTCAGGTCCCCGGTTCGAGTCCGGGACTCGGCTCCACTCACAACCGGTCCGGCCCGGAGACATGGGTTAGAAGCCGTGAAGAAACCTTTGATGAGCGTGGGACCCAAGATCAGGAATGAATGGCAGAGGCGGCCCACCTCCGCGACTCGTCTTCGCAAAACTCTCAAGTGAGAACTGCAAATGCGCTCAGTTTGCTAGGCACTTATCCATGAACTCGCCCAGGTCCTTCTTCATTTTGGTGTGCTCTGTTCGATCGATGTACACCATGTGGCCCGAGGTGTACGTCGCGTAGGATACATTCTGCCGGTACTTGGCGTCGAGGTTCAGATGGTTCATGGTCCAATCGGCGGCGGCGAAGGGCGTCGCCAGATCGTAATATCCTTCCATCACCAAAACCTTCATGTAAGGATTCTTGATCATAGCTGAGCGCAAACCGCTCGCGGTGCTCGGGAATCCTTCAGCGGCATTGCCCCAATCCCATTTCTGAAAGCCGGTGTCGCCATAGTTGAAAACCAGGTACGGCATGTCGGACTCGTACTTCAATTCGGTGCGCAGGTAATTGTTGAAGGCCGAATTGTAGGGTGGCAGGATCGCTGCGCTGGTGGGATCGAAAAACCATCCGTCGTCCGGGTCGGGGCTGGTGAAACGGCCATCGAGGCGGCCGGTACGGAGTTTCTGATCGAGCAGGAGTTCGTGCGTGAAGGTGGGAACGTCGATGCGCATGTTATGAACTTCCACCACTTCCGGTTTCAGACCGGTGTAGCGTGCCAATTGTTCGACGATTTTGCTGTGTTCTTCGGGTGTCAAGGTGTCGCCCTTCGCGAGAGCCAGGGCGTAATCGTTCATCGACCAGCGGACCACTTCGTCGCGAGTCTTTGCCAGGTCTTGCGTCAAGTCTGACGGCAGCTTGTGCTGGAAACCAGCGATCATGCTGAACGTGGGAACGAGCAGGTGGTAGGGCAGGTCGTTGGATTTGTTCCACCCAAGGGTCTGGAAATCGACGGCCATTGAGAGCAGCGTGACGCCGTTGAAGGCGATGCCACGATCGGCGAGATACCCGGCAAGGCCCGCGGCTCGCGTGGTGCCGTAGCTTTCGCCGAGCAGAAACAGTGGCGAACTCCAGCGCTCGTAGCGGGAGAGGTAGAGGCGGATAAACTCGCCAAATGCCATCACGTCGCCACTAAGGCTGAGGAATTTTTTCGTCAGCTCTGCATTGGCGGCGCGAGAGTAGCCCGTGGCCATCGCGTCCACCATCACGATGTCGCTGCGATCGAGCAGCGTGTCAGGATTGTCTTCGATACGATAGGGCGCGGTAGGCATAAAGCCGTTCTGCTGAAGCACCACACGCTTCGGCCCGAGCGCTCCCATATGGAGCCACACCGAGGCCGAGCCTGGGCCACCATTGAATGCGAAGGTGAGCGGACGCTTTGGCGCGTCCTGGCCGTCCAACGTGTAAGCCACGAAGAACATTTCCGCTTCGATCTTGCCGTCGCCACGCTTGATGGGCAGGCGCCCCGTGGTCGCGGTGTAGTTTAGCGTCTTGCCGTTCAGGGTCATCTGATGATGGGTGACTACGGGCGGCACCTCGGTCACATCGAAATGCTCTTCCTTGTCTGTGGCCTCGTTGGGATTCGGCTTGTTGGATTCCAGTAGCTTGCCGGGTTCTTCCGGCTTTGCGGTCTCGGGCGCTTTCGTCTCAGTTGCGGGTTTCTGCTTTTTGTCCTTAGTTGCAGCCTGCTGTGGGTTATCAGCGGAAGATTCCTGGGAAGACGAGCCTTGGCGCGCGAACACTGCAAATGGCAAAGAAACAGTGAGAAAGATCGCCGGGAGGATTTTCATTCGGGGTTTCCTTTTTTTTGCTTTGCCAAACAGGCAGCATTCTATACAGATTTCGCCTGTTTGCAATGCGGCCAGACACGAAAGCCAGTTTCAGTGGCGGTCACTTCATCTGGACTCATGTGCGTCGTTGGTCTCCGCATCGGGGGTGCGGCAGAGGAGGGAAGTGAAGCTGTGCAATCTACCAGACCAAACGAACAGCACAGTCGTGACAAAAGGCTTCGCCGTCTGTTTCTTTTCCCGAGATGATGGACGACAGAATTTCTCCACAATCAGGTCCCGATTTGCACGAAACGGGAAGGAATTCGTGCAAGCGCATATCGGTCACAAACACAAAAATCACTAACGATATGATAATACACACTGGGGACACCCAAAACCGACTTGGCGTTAGAGCGAACCTGTGGTACCGCAAATCGATATGGTCGTAAGAAAACGCAGAAAGAAGGATAGGAAGCAGAAGGTGAGCCTTAGGAAGGCTGCGCAGACTATTGCCAAGACTATCTACAAGCACCTGGTGAAGCTGCCGGAGGAGGAACGCGAAAGAGTCATTGCCATGTTTGAGAGGGAAGTATCGAAGAGGTTCAAGAAACTGGCCGGTAGAAAGCAATCACGTTGAAATGAAACGGGCGGAGTCAACGACTGCTGAGGTTTGACTCCGCCCTGTGCATTTTTCTTATATGAATCTGCCGGTTATGCCGATGCGCCAGCGGCACGCTCGGCGAGCTTGGCCTCGACCACATGACGAATCAAGCGCCGGTTGCGTTCTGCGAAGGCAAGCTTGTCGGCAAGGCAGGTCTCCAGCAACACACCGACTCCATGATGACCTGCTACGTCAGCCGCGGCAGTGAGGGCGGCAAACTCGCCCATGCGCAGGTGTGCGAGGTGGTTGAGTTTTGCGAGTATGTAAAGGTGCCTTGCGGCCGGGGTTTGGATCTCGCCAAGCTCCTTGCGAAAATCCTCAACAAAAGTCTCCTGCAAACGTCCACTCGGCTTTACGGGCTTCTCGCCAATAAGACGGAAGCACTCATCAAGTTTCGCCAGGACCTGTTGAGAAGCGAATGCACGGGCCTGCAGCGCCTCCTTGATTTGTGGGTCCTGAGCATGTTGCCCCATTTCCTGATAGATATTCGTCGCTCTCTCCGCGTTGTGCCTCACATCATTTAGTAGAACCAGAAAAACTTCCTTCGGGTTTTTAACTGGCATGTCTTCCTCCAGCACTGAACTTAGGTGAAAGGTGATACTCCACCCAAGTACGCGATTGTTGCGCTCGGAGCGAAGCTGGCAAGCTGTCAAAACTGACTAGGAGCTGTGACAAAGTGTGGAAAAGCCGGCGGGCTGACGACGAAGTACTACGGTAAGATTTACCGGCAAACAGTTTCCTTACACGTTATCGACAGTAACATGCCCCGGCCGCGTTGATTTGCTATGCTACGGCACGTGAAACAACCCTTCCTGATCGATACGGATACGGCTTCGGACGACGCTGTCGCACTCATCATGGCGCTGCGTAATCCGCTGGTGGAAGTGCTGGCCATCACAACCGTTGCGGGCAATGTGACCGTACAACAAGCCAGCCGGAATGCGCTTTACACAGCGGAACTGTGTGGATCGAACGTTTCCGTTTTCAGCGGGGCAGAAATGCCCTTGCAGCGTGAGCATCGCAGCGCGGCCTGGTTCCACGGACGCGACGGCCTCGGCGATCATGGATATCCGGCTCCGAGGCGCGGACCGGAGAAGAAACCGGCGGTGGATGCCATCCTTGACGCCGTCGAATCGCAACCTGGCCTGACGATGGTTACCCTCGGCCCTCTGACGAACGTTGCGCTGGCTTTGCAGAGGCGGCCGGAAATCGCTTCGAGAATTGGACGCTGCGTCATCATGGGAGGCGCTCCGTGCTGTGAAGGGAACGTCACGCCGGCGGCCGAGTACAACATCTGGTGCGACCCGGAAGCCGCACGCATCGTTGTCCGGAGCGGCCTGTCGATTGAGCTCGTTGGATGGCATCTCTGCCGTGGCGAAGCGGTCTTGAATCCCACGGAGATTGCGCATGTTCTGAGCTTCCATAATCCCGTCGCGAGATTCGCCATTGAGTGCAACAGCCGCGCGCAAGAAGCATTCTTCGAACAAACAGGGGAACACGGAATCTCCTTGCCCGACCCGGTGGCCATGGCGGTAGCGTTAGATACGTCGATTGTCCGAACTCAATCCGATCATTTCCTCGATATTGAAACGGTTAGTGAACTGACGCGCGGCATGACTGTGGTCGACCGGCTGAACGTGGCTCCGAACGAGCGCAACCGTGATGTGTGGGGCGAATCTCTGAAAATGGGCCACAAATTGAGGATCGTCTGGACCATCGACAGCACTCGCTGGAAACAGCTCCTCTACGCGGCTCTCCAGTAGCTCCGGACCCCCGTGCCAGAGCCCCCTCGTCCTGGCACACAAAAAAAGGAGGCAGGTGCTCTGCTCCACGGAGTGCGCTAGACTGAATAAATTGGTTGTCAGCCGCCCGAGAAAGTGGCATGGTCTCCAGTCCAGGGGAACGAAACAGATTCCCAAGGTGTTACGGAGACCTACGGTCGGGTGCGCATCCGGAAATTACAATTGAAGCCAATGAAGCAGGGAACTCGGCCATACGCGGAGCTTTTGCTACGACTGCAACTCGAGAGTAACCCGGAGGCGCTTTGCATGGTACGAGCGACGTTGCAATGTGCTACAGAGGTGGCACATTTCCATGAAGCCGAGTCTCGTGCCATCGTGCGTTCCGTGGATGAAGCGCTGGCTAACGTGATTCGCCATGCCTATAAAGGCCAAAACGGGCTGCCCATCGAAGTCATTTGTCGTCGTCTGTTTTCCGACCGACAAAAGACGAATCTGAGCGGCTTGGAGATCGTCCTTTCCGATTCCGGCGCGCCGGTAGACCCCAATAAGCTTTGCGGCCGCCCCCTTGATGAGATTCGCCCCGGTGGTTTGGGGCTTCACTTTATTAAACAGAGTATGGACGTAGTAGAATTTCGCCGCGAGAATGGCAAGAACTTGCTGCGTATGGTGAAATATCTGGTCCCGTCCAAGCCTGAAGAAAAGCGAGAAGGAGAATAGACCGTGCAGATTGCCGCTCGACCTTCCGAAGGAAGGGTGATCCTAGATCTTTCAGGTGATATCGATCTGGCCAATTCGCCAGCGATGCGCAAGGCGCTTCTGGGCGAGATCAAGGATAAACGTATTCCCAAAGTGTTCCTCAACCTCAAAAACGTGCGCTACATCGATAGCTCGGGGATTGCCTCGCTTGTAGAAGGCCTGAAAGCCTCACGCGACAACGGCGGGCGCCTAATTCTCTACGGCCTCAGTCCTTCCGTCCGGGAAGTGATGGAACTCTCACGCTTGCAGAAGATCTTCGAGATTTACGAAAACGAAGAGCAAGCTCTGGCTACTTGAGGGCCCTGGGACTCCCGCGGACAGGTCAGCTCATTTGGAACTTTTTCGAAAAGTCGGAGAATCCGTTCTCGATGGCCTCGCTTACGTCGGTTCACTGACAACGCTCGCGGGTCGCGCCGCGTATTTCACATTCATTGGCCCGTTTCAGGGGAAGCCAGCGCGAATCCAGCGGGCGGTCTCTCAGGCTATGGAAACGGGTGTTCGCGCGCTTCCCATTCTGTCCCTAATCACATTCTTTATCGGCTTAATCCTGGCGCTGCAGGCGGCCTACGAGTTGCGCCGTTTCGGGGCCATGAGTTTCGTCGCCAGCGCGGTTGCGCTCTCCATGACCCGCGAATTGGGACCGCTCATCACCGCAGTGATTGTGATCGGCCGCTCCGGTTCTGCCTTCGCTGCAGAAATTGGAACGATGAAGGTCACCGAGGAGATCGACGCACTGGAAACCATGGCCATCGATCCAGTTGGCTTTCTGGTGGCGCCAAAGTTCGTTGCCATGATTGTGATGTTGCCTTGCCTGACCATTTGGGCCAATTTCATGGGCATTCTGGGCGGCTCGCTTTTTGGAGTGCTCAAGGCGGACTTCACCTTTCAGCGGTACATTCTCTCTTCCCTCGATGCGCTCTATTTGCGGGACGTACTCACCGGGTTGATCAAGAGCTTCATGTTCGGCATGACGATCACGGCCGTAGGCTGCCAGGAAGGCTTCAATACGGGAGGGGGCGCAGAGCAGGTTGGCCGGTCCACGACAAAAGCAGTGGTTGTCTCTATTTTCCTTGTGATTTTGGTCGATCTCGTCTTTACAATGCTGTTCTTTGTGTTGGCAGAGGACTAAGGAGCGATGGCGAGGAAACCTTCAATTCTTCCGGGCGACACCGAGTTTACCGGGCCCATGATCTCTATCCGCGATCTGCGGGTGAGCTACGATGGGGGCCGGGAAATCCTCCATGGCATCACGTTTGACGTACAGCGCGGGGAAACGATGGTTATTCTGGGCGGTTCCGGCTCCGGCAAGAGCACGCTGCTTCGCACGCTCGTCGGACTGCAAGAACCGAGCTCGGGTGAGGTCTGGATTCGCGGCAAGAATTTCGGGGCAATCTCCGATAAGGAGCGGGACGAGATCCGCACGCGGTTGGGAATGTCGTTTCAAGGAGGGGCGCTGTTTGGGTCGATGACCGTCGGAGAAAATGTGGCGTTGCCACTCCAGGAGCACACGAAGCTCGAACCATCCACGGTTGAGATCATGGTCCGTCTGAAACTGGACCAGGTGGGGCTTTCCGGGTTCGAAGATTTTCTTCCTTCGCAGCTCAGCGGCGGCATGAAGAAAAGAGCGGCGGTAGCACGCGCTCTGGCGATGGATCCGGAAATCTTGTTTTTTGATGAGCCCTCGGCGGGACTGGACCCGATTATCGCGGCGGGCATCGACCAGCTGATTCTGGAGTTGAAAAAGGCATTTCACATGACCATCATCGTGGTCACTCATGAACTCGCCAGCGCCTATCTCATTGCCGATCGGATGGTCTTGATCAACAAAGGAGATTTGATTGCGATGGGCACGGTTCAGGAAATGCAGAACAGCAAGCATCCCAAAGTCCGGCAATTTCTGGACCGTGTTCCCGAGCCGGCCGTGGCGCAAGAACTCGATTATCTGCAAATGCTGACGGAACCTTCCACCAAGCGAGGTGAGGGCGGTCAGGGGAAGAGCAGGTAGAAATGGAAGCAAGGCGTGAGCAGGTCTTTGTCGGGCTCTTTGTCGTGATCGCTGCGGCGCTGTTGGTCGTAACGGTATTCTCCCTGACCGGTGTGCTCGCCAGCGCGACGCGGACATTCCACGCAAAGTTCCACAACGCCGCCGGTCTGGAGTCCGGCGCTACGGTGCGTTTCGAAGGAGGACCAAAAGTCGGGCGCGTGGAAAAGCTAAAGATCGATCCCAACGATCCTTCCTTGATGGACATGGAATTCAGCGTTAAGAGCGATGTTCCGGTGAAGACCGACAGCCACGTTTCCATCCTGAGCTTTAGCCCACTCGGGGACAATCACCTGGAGATCAAAGCAGGCTCTCCGAATGCTCCGCGCGCTGCCGATGGTGCCTTGCTGCCGGCCGACGCTTACGTGGGTTTCAATGATCTTACCGCGCAGATCAATAAGCTCGCGCCGCAGGCTCAGGAACTGCTGGCGAACCTCAACGACCGCATCACGCAGTTAAAAGTTACCATTGATCGGGTGAATGATCTCCTCAACGACAAGAACCGCCAGAACGTTTCGGCGACTCTATCGGACCTGCACGGGATGCTCGCGGAAAACCGCCCGCACATTAAAAGCACAATCAATAATGTGAACACGGCCACGGAAAAGCTGAGCCCGCTCCTGGACAAAATCCAGAAGACCGTCGACCAGGCCAACGGAACGCTGCAGAAAGTCGACGGCCTGGTGGACGAGAACAAGGCGGACATCCGTGCCTCCGTGATCAAGCTTCGGCAATCGCTCGAGAATGTTTCCGCCCTTACGGCTCAGCTTCAACGGCTGCTGGACGACAACGACTACAATATCGAGGAACTGTTGAACAACTTGCGCATCGTTTCGGAGAACTTGAAGGAGTTCACTGATACGATCAAAACGCGTCCTTCAAGTCTCGTGAACACGCGCGAGCATCCCGACCGCAATCCCGGAGACAAGCCATGAACGTTTCTCCACTTTTCCAGAAGCGCTGCAAGATCTGTCCGCCGCACACCGGATCGGACCGGCGTCTTGCTAAGTGTGCCGCTTGCGCTCTTCTTGTCCTTGCTCTGGCCGGCTGTGGCAGCGAGCGGCCGATCAGGTATTACCAGGTGACTTATCCCACAAAGTCGTTTACGGCGCCGGATGCCATCAACGCGGCCCTTCTGGTGCGCACTTTCCAAGCTTCCCACCTCTACCTGGACGACAAGATCGTCTATGGGTTTGACTCTCCCGAAATGGGCACGTACGAATTTCACCGCTGGTCCGAACCACCTGTGGAAATTCTCCAGAACACACTGGCGCGCGGTCTCCGCGCTTCGGGGCGCTTCAAGGCTGTCTACACCATGCGAGCCGATCCGGATGCGCGCTTCATTCTCACTGGACACTTGTATGATTTCAAAGAGGTGGACGGATCGGCCATTCTTGCCCGCCTCAACTACGAGGTACGTCTGCGCGACCGAAAGGCCGGAACGACCGTGTGGGAGCATTCCTACAGCTTCGATGAGCCGGCCTCCGAGAAAAGCGTATCGGCTTTTGTCCTGGAAATGGACAAGAATCTGCAACGCAGCGTTCAGGAGGTCCAAGCGGGCTTGGAGGAGTACTTCAAGGCGAACCCGGTGCAGTGAAGCTCTTTCTGTTGAAGCGTAATTCCTGGCCTCCGCCGATTAGCCCTACACTATCAAAAGGGCGTCATTTTGGGGGCCGTGGGGCAGCACACCATTCAGCTTGAAAGAGATTTCTCGCTTCGAAGACTCGGTCGGATGACAAAATGCGGTTGGGGCATCATTGAGAGAAGAGTCGGGAGTCTCATCCCGCCAGATAAGGTACATGACATCAACGGTGGTAAATCAGCGATCCCCTGAGAACTACGCACAAACGGTAAAGCCGGCGTTTCCGTTTCTGGACCTAAAAGCGCAATTCGCCACCATCCGCGAAGAGGTGATGGCAGCGGTCACGCGTGTTCTCGAAAGCCAGCAATTCATCCTCGGCCCGGAAGTGAATCAGCTTGAAGTGGAGATCGCCGCAAAGCTCGACGCAAGATATGCGATTGGCTGCGCTTCGGGAACGGATGCTCTGATTCTGGCGCTGATGGCAGCGGAGATTGGCCCTGGGGACGAGGTCATCACCACGCCATTCAGCTTCATCGCCACCGCCGGATCGATAGTTCAGGTTGGCGCAAAGCCCGTCTTTGTCGATATCGAAGCGGCCAGCTTCAATCTCGATCCACAGAAAATCGAAACGTCAATTACTCCCAAGACCAGAGCCATCATGCCCGTTCATCTCTTCGGTCTTCCTGCGGATATGAATCCCATCCTGGCCATTGCCAAAGAGAGAAAGCTTCTGGTCATCGAGGATGCGGCACAAGCGATCGGCTCGCGCACCAAAGGCAAACATGCCGGCACACTGGGTGATTTCGGATGCTTCAGCTTTTTCCCTTCGAAAAATCTCGGGGCGGCGGGCGACGGCGGAATTATCACCACGAACGATTCTGCTCTGGCCGAGCGCCTGCGGATGATTCGCGTGCACGGCAGTAATCAGAAGTATTACCACGAAGTGCAGGGAATCAACAGCCGACTGGACGCATTGCAGGCTGCGATTCTGCGCGTCAAGCTCCGGTATCTGGATGCTTGGGCGAAGGGTCGAGCAGACCGAGCGGATCGTTACAGGCGCCTCTTCGAAGAAAAGCGCCTTACGCGCTTTGTAAGTTGCCCGCCCGTTCCTCCCTCGTCGTTTGCCCACGTGTATAACCAGTTCACGATTCGAGCCGAGCGGCGGGATCAACTGAAAGAGTCCCTTGCCCAGGCCGGCATTCCGACCGAGATCTACTATCCTTTGTGCCTGCACCTCCAGAAGGCCTTCTCTTTTCTCGGATATCGCACCGGGCAGATGCCGGTTGCCGAGCAGATCAGCCAAGAGGTTCTGTCGCTGCCTGTCTTTCCCGAGCTTACCGACGAACAACAGGACGCGGTGGTTCGCGGGATCGAGAATTTCTACCTGCATCAAAAATAGCTGGCGCAACCGCGGCACAGAACACCAGCCAAAGTCGCTGAGTTTGTTTACAGTGACGTTGTCTTTTGCAACGCCGAAATCGCGTACTCCATCTCGTTGATTCTCCGTTGCTTGACGAGTATTACTGCATTCTTGCTCCTTTCCCCATGGAGAAATACAACGGTTCTCTTGCTGCAATTTCACACGAGGAATCTCTAATTCTGCTTCAGACGAGCGCTAAGCCCTCTGTTCACAATGCGTTCTGACCGACGAGGCAGAAGCTGCCCGGTATGGCCAAGGGATTGCGATTTCTAGAATTGGAAATGGAGAGTCCAGGCCAAAAGAGGAGGCCCTTATGACAGTCATTCTGATGCTCGCGATGTTCGCCATCTTTCTGACGATCGACTATCTGAGGAAAGGCAAGGAAGCACGAGAAATAGCCGCGGCTCGTGAAGAGGCCGCGACGGCTGCCCCACGAATGCTTCCAACGATCGTGGCTGGATTCGAGCTCCCCGACAATCGCCGCTACCACCAGGGACATACTTGGGCTTTGCAAGAGAGCCCCACGCTCGTTCGCGTAGGACTAGATGACTTCGGCGCACGCCTGGCGGGAAAAATCGACGAGATTAGCTTGCCGAAGCGCGGCCAGTGGATCCGACAAGGACAGAAATTCGCCACCCTGGTACGCGATGGCCAGAAGGCCGAACTGGTTTCGCCCGTAGAAGGGGAAGTCAGCAACGTAAACGAAGCGCTCCTCTCCGACCTCGCCGTTCTGACCAACGATCCTTATGGACAGGGATGGTTTGTCTCTGTGCTTTCACCTGACCTCGCGATCAGTTTCCGAAACCTGCTGAACGGCACACTGGCTCGCAAGTGGATGGCGGAAGCTTCCAGCCGCTTGCAGATGCGAATTCCAATGCTGGCCGGCGCTGTTGCCCAGGATGGTGGCCTGGCGGTGCATGACTTGACGGTCCAGATGCCCACAACCAAATGGGCGGAAATTACACGCGAATTCTTCCTGACGTGATTGGGTCACCCTCTTTCCCAATCGACGTAAGCCAACTCGGGCCCCGGCCAAAACCGACCGGGGCCTGAGCCTTTTTGGCACACTATGTCTCCAGAAATTTGCCGCTTAAAGTCGTTACAGTGGATCGTGACGCTTGTCACTTTTGGCGGTGCCGGATCTCACAGGAATCCCTTTGTTTCTCTGGCAAACTTAACGTGGGCCAACGACTATGCGGAAGGATTCATCTCTGGTGTGGTCATTGCTGCTGAACTTCTACACGGTTCACGGACTCCCAAATTCATTATGTTGGCCTGGATGTCTGGATGACTCTCCGCCAGTGTTCTGACCTGTTCGCAGCAAGGCAAAGGAACCGCTCGCTCCAGTTCGGTCCTGGCCGGCAATGAGCTCGACGATCCATTCCCCGGTTCCGTGCACGTCCCTTCCAACGGGGAGAAGGTCGCTCCAGGGAGCATCTCCACTATGAGCAAGGGCATTCTTTACGATGCAACTCTGTGCATTGATTGCAAGATGTGTGAAAGGGCTTGCGCGGAGCACCACGGCCTTCCTTACGACGACAATATTGCAGCGGAAGAAAAGCAGTCGGACCACAAGCTAACGGTCGTCCTGAACAAGAATGACAAGTACATGAGGCGACTGTGCATGAACTGCCAGGATCCGACTTGCGCTTCGGTCTGCCCGGTTTCGGCGCTTCGCAAGACCGCTCTTGGCCCGGTCACTTATGAAGCATCGCGTTGCATTGGTTGCCGCTACTGCATGATGGCTTGCCCGTTTTCCGTTCCCAAATACGAGTGGGGCAAGGCCCTGCCTCTGGTTCGTAAGTGCGATATGTGTGCGGACCGGGTGGCCACAGGGCTGCCAACGGCTTGTGCCGAGGCCTGCCCCACGGGCGCAACGGAGTTTGGAGACCGCGACGATCTGATTGCGGAAGCGAAAGAACGCATTGCCAAAGGCCAGGGGCAATACGTGGACCATATCTACGGGCTGCAGGAACTGGGAGGAACATCGGTTCTACTGCTTTCGAGTGTGCCCTTTGAGACGTTTGGCTACCGCACAGACTTGAGCAGCGAGGCACTCCCTCCCCTGACAGGTCATGTCCTTTCGCATCTGCCTGATGTCGTTGCCGTCGGCGCTGTGGCGCTCGGAGGCATCTGGTGGCTCTGTAACCGGAAGGAAGAAGTGGCGGCGGCAGAAGGGCGCCCGGCGCCCAGCAAGGCCTAGGAGGAAGGGACATGTTCAAGGTGAAAATCACGTTCTGGCGAGTGGTCCTTGCCGTTCTCCTGGTTGCCGGCGCCTACGCCACGTTCCTGCGCTTCTTTCGCGGCCTGGGCGCCTCCACAAACCTGACCGATGCGTTTCCCTGGGGACTGTGGATCGGCTTCGACGTGATGTGCGGCGTGATGCTGGCGGCGGGAGGGTTTACGCTGACGGCCGCCGTCTATCTGTTCAATCTGAAGAGATTCAAGCCGATCGTTCGACCAACGGTGCTGACGGCTTTCCTGGGCTACCTGCTGGTGGTGCTCGCGCTCCTGTTTGACCTGGGGCGTGGTTACCGCATCTGGCATCCGCTTGTGATGTGGAATCCTCGCTCGGTGATGTTTGAAGTGGCCTGGTGCGTCACGCTGTACTCGACAGTGCTTTCACTTGAGTTTGGCGGAGTGCTCTTTGAGCACTTTCATCTTTACAAACTCCTCCGCATCCAGAAGATGCTTTTGATTCCACTGGTGATTGCGGGCGTTCTTCTCTCTACACTGCACCAATCTTCGCTCGGCAGCCTCTATCTGATCGTGCCGAACAAACTTCACCCTTTCTGGTACTCGCCCAGTCTTCCCATTCTTTTCTTTCTGTCGGCGATTTGTGTGGGGCTGGCCATGACAATTTTTGAGTCGTCCATGAGCGCCAAACACTTCGGAAAGCAACTGGAGCTTCCGCTGATCCAGTCCCTGGGCCGCACACTTCTGGTGATGCTGAGTGTTTATACGGTGGTGCGTTTCGAGGATCTCCTGCGTCGCGGAGCCCTATCTCTGCTTCGCAAGCCAGGTTGGGAAACGAGCCTTTTCCTTCTCGAAGTGTTTCTTGTTTCCGTTGCTCCAATCAGCCTGTTGTTGATTCCCAAAGTCCGTGAAAGCGCGAGTGGCTTGTACTTGGCCGCTGTGCTTTGCTTGCTCGGTTTCGTCACGAACCGCATGAACGTGGCCATCACCGGAATGGAAGCCGCTTCGGGGCAACACTACTTTCCTAAGTGGACGGAAATCTCAGTGACATTGGCCATCATCGCCCTTGGATTTTTTGTGTTTGCTGTGGCCGTGAAGTATTTGCCTATCTTCTCGCATGAGACCGTGCGGGAACCAGCGGTTGAGATTTACAGAGCCAAGGGAGAAGTGCCAGAGCTGTTACATGTCGGAGACTGAAGAAAAGCCGGTCGTCGCCCCGCGCTGGACCAGGCTGGCCACCAGCCTAAGCACCAAATTGCTTGTCTTGCTTGTCTCGTCCATGGCCCTGATCTTTGGCGTTCTGGGTTACCTGAACATTCAGCTCCATCGCCGCCACCTGGAACGAGACGCCCTGGCCGATGCCGCCCGCACCAGTAGCGTGATCAAACGCAATACTTCCTACTACATGCTGCGCAACCAGCGCGATGGCCTCTACCACAGCATTACCGAGATGGCCGACGAGCCGGGCATGCTGCGCATCCGCATCATCAACGACCAGAGCCGCATCAGCTTTTCCTCGGATCCCAGCGAAATCGGGAAGTATGTCGATCGAAACATGAAGGCGCAGGACACTCCTCCAACGGACCCGGACGCCATCCAGTTGGCAAGCCTAGTGGAGAGCTTCCGCACCTATCGCTTACCTAATAAAGAGCGCGCCCTTGGGGTTGTAGATCCGATTGAGAATTCGCCCGCCTGCAGCGGCGCCGAATGCCATGCCCATCCCGCGGAAGCGAAAACGCTGGGCATTCTGGACACAAACATTTCGCTCGCCAGCAGCCAGCAAAATGTCGCGGAAAGCACACGCCAGGTTCTCATCTATACGATACTGGCGATTCTCGGCGTCGCCGTTCTTATCTCCGAGTTCGTCCGACGCATGTTGGGAGGGCCATTACGTGCGCTGATGGAAGGCACGCACCGACTGGGCTCCGGAGAACTGGGCTATCAGATTCCCCAACAGCCCAGTGGGGAGTTACAAGACCTTGCCAACTCCTTTAACACCATGAGCCGCCAGATTCAGGAGGCGCATGACGAGATTAACGCATGGAATCGCACACTCGAGGAGCGCGTCGAACAGAAAACTCGCGAGTTGAGCGGCGCTCAGGAAGAGATGCTGCGCGTGGAGCGAATGGCGTCCATCGGCAAACTCGCCGCTGTTGTTGCTCACGAGATCAATAATCCTCTGGCGGGAATTCTGACTTACGCCAAGCTGCTCAAGAAGCGCCTCAATAAGGAGCCCCAGCCGAACGCGGAAAACATCGGCATGCTCGACTTGATGGAATCCGAAAGCCGGCGTTGTGGCGAAATCGTGAAGAACCTGATGACTTTTGCCCGCCCGACCTCCATGAACATGGAGCCCTCTAACCTCAATGCCGTGATTGATCGCTGCGTTCGGCTGGTTCAGCACCAGCTCACGTTAAAGAGCATTGAGCTGCGTCTGGAACTCGACAAGGAACTTCCGCCGGTCCGCTGCGATCCGGGCCAAATCGAGCAGGTAATCCTGGCGCTGGTGATGAATGCCATCGATGCGTTGCCGAATGGCGGGAATCTGTCGCTTGCCTCCCGAAAATCGGCCAAGTCCGAAGCGGTTCAGGTGGAGGTTCGCGACGACGGTGTCGGCATGCCCCGGGATGTGCTGGCCAAGATGTTCGAACCGTTCTTCACAACCAAGGAGCACGGCCGCGGGCTTGGATTGGGGCTGGCCATCAGCCGCAATATTGTCGACCGTCACGGTGGCCGGATTGAAGTTGCTTCGGAGCCGGGCCGTGGCACGACCTTCACGATTACTTTGCCACTGCAGTCCGGTGCTGCGTTGAAAACCAACCCCGTCGGTGTGGTGGGACGAGGAGTATAACCATGGCTACCAAAGCCAATCTGCTTGTCGTTGATGATGAATTGATCGTCCGGGATTCGCTCGATAAATGGTTCCGCGAAGAAGGATACGACGTCACCGTCGCAGAGAGCGCGCACGACGCCCTTGCCAAGATGGCGGCGAAGCGCTTCGATCTTTCCCTGGTCGATATCAAGATGCCCGGCACGGATGGCGTCGAACTCCAGCGCAGGATGCACGAGATCGATCCAGACATGCTGGTGATTATCATGACCGGGTATGCGTCGGTTGAGACAGCGGTCGCCGCGCTGAAAAATGGCGCCTACGATTATGTCTCGAAGCCGTTCGATCCGGACGATATAGCCCACACGGTCCATAACGCGCTGTCTCACAAGCGCGCGCAGATGGAGAACGCGCGGCTGCGGGAAACGGTCGCGTCCGTGGTTCGCCCGCAGGAGATTGTGGGGCAGAGTTCGGCGATGGTGCGTGTTTATGAGGCCATCCAGACTGTCGGCCCTACGGACGCAACGGTGCTTATCACAGGCGAAAGCGGCACGGGCAAGGAACTCTGCGCGCGCGCCATTCATGCGGCCAGCCCGCGGCATTACAACCCATTGGTGGTCATCCATTGCGGCGCGCTGACCGAAACATTGCTCGAAAGCGAGCTGTTTGGCCACGAAAAGGGGGCCTTTACCGGCGCGCAATATCGCAAGAAGGGAAGTTTCGAAGTTGCCGACGGCGGCACGGTTTTCCTCGACGAGATTGGCGACATCAGCCTGAAAACACAAACGGATCTTTTGCGTGTGTTGCAGGAACGGGAAATCACGCGTGTCGGGAGCACGCACCCGATCCACGTGGACTTCCGTTGCATCGCCGCGACCAACAAGGACTTGCAGAAACTTGTCGACGAAGGCAAGTTCCGCCCTGACCTCTTCTACCGGCTCAACGTGTTCCAGATTCAGTTGCCGCCCCTGCGGGAGCGCAAGGGGGATATTCCCATTCTGGTCGAGCACTTCATCCGCAAATTCTCGGCGTCGATGAACAAACGCATCATCCGCGTCGCACCGGCGGCCATGGCGCTTCTGGACCACTACCAGTGGCCCGGGAATGTCCGTGAACTCGAAAATGCCATCGAACGTGCCATGGTTGTAGCGCAGGAGCCGGAAATCCGTGAGGAAGACTTTGCACTGCGACTGCCCGTGACCGAGCACCCCCCGCGCACCCTGGAAGACGTCGAACGCGAGCACATTCTCGCCGTCCTGCAGGAGTGCAAGGGCAATCAGACACTTGCCGCCGAGGTTCTCGATATCGACCGCGTGACCCTGCACAATAAATTGAAGAGATACGGGTGGAAACGAGAGGCGGCGTCCGCGCTGTGAAGCGAATTCAACTCTTGCCGTTTGGTTCGGTTCCGACTGAACTTCTGGCGGAACTACGAAACGGTTTGAGCCGCGGTTTTCAGGTCCCTTGCGAAATTCTTCCGCCAGAGCCTGAACCACGCTTCGCGTACAACATTACACGGCAACAATACCTTTCGACGGAAATTCTTGCGCAGATGGTGAAACGCGAGACGCCCGACGCGTCGCGTCTTCTGGGCATCACTGTCGTCGATCTGTACATTCCGATCCTGACGTTCGTTTTTGGCGAAGCGCAGCTCAAAGGAAGTTGTGCCTTGGTGTCTGCACACCGTTTACGGCAAGAGTTTTACGGCCTCCCCGGGAATACGGGCCTGTTTCACGAAAGGTTGCTTAAAGAAGCCACGCACGAACTAGGGCACACGCTTACGCTCTCTCACTGTGAGGACTATCAGTGTGTCATGGCGCCGTCACACGGCGTGGAATGGATCGATCTGAAGACGAGCAATTTCTGCTCGGCGTGTGACTCGCTCGTACGCAGCCGTAACCCCATCGTAGCTTCTCTCTAGGAGCCGGGCGTGGCGCGCGCCATCAAGCCGCGCGGGAAAATTGCCCTGACCACTACGTACAGGATGGGAATGAAGATCAGGTTGAGCGTGGTCGCTGCAATCATGCCGCCAAACACCGTGGTCCCAACGGAAACGCGCCCTGCAGCCCCAGCTCCCTTTGCCAGCATGAGCGGCACAACACCGAGAATGAAGGCCAGGGAAGTCATCAGGATGGGCCGCAACCGAATGCGAGCCGCTTCCACAGCGGCGTCCAGGGTGCCTAATCCGTCCTCTTGTAACTGCTCGGCAAATTCCACGATCAGAATGGCGTTTTTGCTCGCCAGGCCAATCAGCATCACCAATCCAATCTGGCAATAGACATCGTTTGTCAGGCCGCGCAGGGCCACTGCCCCCAAAGCGCCGAGCAGAGCCACGGGTACGCCAAGCAAAATAATGAAGGGAAGCACATAGCTTTCGTATTGAGCGGCAAGGGTGAGGTAAACAAAGACCAATCCCAGGGCGAACAGGACCACGGCTTTCCCACTGGAGCGAATTTCTTCGAAAGAAAGCCCGCTCCATTCATAAGCCATTCCGCGCGGCATGGTTTTTTTAGCCACTGCTTCCATAGCCTGCAAACTCTGTCCGGTACTCACCCCCGGAGCAGCGCTTCCCGAGATTTCGGCCGAACGGAACAGGTTGAAGTGCGTGATGACCTGCGGGTTCGCCTCTTGTTGAATGTCGATGACATTGTCCAGGGGAATCATCTTCCCGCTATCGGAGCGCAGATAGTAGGCGCCGATGTCCTTCGGATCGGATCGAAAACGCTGGTCGGCCTGCAGGTAAACGCGGTAGGAGCGGTTGTTGAAGTCAAAGTCATTCACGTAAACCGATCCCATGAATACTTGCAGAGCGTCGGTGACCTGAGAAATCGGAATCTGCAGGCTCTTGGCTTTGTCACGATCGATTCTGACGAGAATCTGCGGGTCATTCGCGGTGAAGCCTGTGAAGAGACCGGCCATCTTTGGATGGGAGTTTCCCGCCGCCACCAATCGATTGGCCGTGTCGGCCAAGGTCTGCAGAGTATTTCTTCCCAGGTCTTCCAGTTCGAAAGTGAAACCGCCCACGTCGCTGGCCCCCTGGATGGCCGGCGGGTTGAACGGCACAACCAGGCCGCCCGGGATGTCCATCATCTGGCCCCGCAGCTTTTCGACCACCGTTGCACCGGAATGCTCCGGCCCTTTTCGCTCGCTGAAATCTTTCAAGTCGGCAAACAGCATGGCCCGGTTCGGGGCGGTTCCGGAAAAACCATAGCCCACGACCGTAAATGCGCCTCGAATTTCCGGGGTTTTGCCGAGTATCGTTTCCGCCTGTGCGCAGAGGTCTCGCGTATACTCGAGTGAAGCTCCCTGAGGCGCCTGCACCAGGACGATGATGTATCCCTGATCCTCTTCCGGAATGAAGCCTTGGGGAATGTACGTGTAGAGCGCATATACACAAAGAAGGGTGAAGGCGAAGACGGCCAGCGTGGCCACCTTCCACCGGGCTGCGGTATGAACCGCCGTCTTGTAGAAATCCGATCCCGCTCTGAAGGCGGAATTAAAGGCGCGGAAGAACGCTCCTTGGGCCCGTTCGCGGTGATGGCCCAGAAAAATTGCGGAGAGCGCCGGCGTGAGCGTCAGCGCATTGAAAGCGGAAATCGACACCGAAAATGCGATGGTCAGAGCGAACTGGCGGAAAAGAATTCCCGTTGACCCGGGAAACAGCGCCACGGGCACGAACACCGAGACTAGCACCAAGGAGGTCGCAATCACCGCGCCAGCCACTTCCTTCATCGCTACGCTCGCAGCGCTGTGAGGCTCGGTAATGCCTTCCACGATGTGTCGTTCCACGTTTTCAATAACCACAATTGCGTCATCCACCACAAGACCGGTGGCGAGTGTGATCCCAAAAAGCGTTAGCGTGTTGATCGAAAAGCCGAGCGCCTTGACGAAAATAAACGTCCCGATCAGAGAAACCGGGATGGTAATCGCCGGAATAAACGTGGTGCGCCAGTCCTGAAGGAATACGTAAATCACGAGAACGACAAGGATGATCGCTTCGAGCAATGTGATCAGGACATCTTTGATGGACTCGCCGATGACCTCGGTCGTGTCAAAGGCGACGGCGTACTTCAGTCCAGGTGGAAAATTCCTCGAGAGCCGCTCCAGTTCCTCTCTGACACCACGGTCCACATCCAGTGCATTCGCACCTGGAAGTTGCGAGATCCCGATGCCCATGGACTCGTGACCGTTGAAGCGCAGGATGGTTCCGTAGTCCTCGGCGCCCAATTCGGCCCGGCCTATGTCTTTCAAGCGCACGAGTGTGCCACCGGTTCCGGTTTTCAGGATGATGTTGTCGAACTCTTTCGGTTCTGAAAGCCGGCCAATGGCGCGAACGCTGATCTGATAGGTTTGACCGGTTCGGGCGGGCGGCTGGCCCACTTGTCCCGCCGCTACTTGAACGTTCTGTTCCTGCAAGGCGGCGAGTACGTTCGTCGCGGTCAGGCCGCGTTCTGCCAAACGCGACGGATCGAGCCACAGGCGCATCGCATATTTCCGTTCGCCGAAGATCATGGCATCGCCCACGCCCGGGACACGCTTGATCGCGTCTTTCACATACACATCGAGATAGTTACTGATAAACAGGCTGTCGTACTGGTTGTTCTCCGCGTACATGCCGGCGGCGAGCACGAACCCGGTGAACTGCTTCGTGATGATGATTCCCGTATTTTTTACTTCGTTGGGGAGCCGCCCGAGAGCTTGATTGACCCGGTTTTGCACATCGACAGCTGCCAGGTCGACGTCTCGCGTGGAATCAAAGGTGACCGTGATCATGCTGGTCCCGTCGTTTCCGCTGGAGGAGCTGATGTACCTCATTCCCGGCGCTCCGTTGATGGCCTGCTCGAGGGGGATGGTGACCGCGCTTTCCACGGTGCGCGCATTGGCTCCGATATAGCTGCTGGTGACCAACACCTGTGGCGGCGCCAGTTGCGGGAATTGCTCGATGGGCAGAGAGGGAATCGCGATTGCCCCGCCAAGAATAATCAGAAGGGCGCAAACCGTAGCGAACACGGGCCGACGGATGAAGAAATCTACAAACAAGTCCCCTCACAGCCTTTCTCTCGAATGAGTGGGAATTCTTGCTCTGAAAACCGGGGAAAGAGCCCCAAGCCGTCATTCCGAACAGAGTCTGCCGAGTAAGGAATCTCCCGGTCCCTTCTTAACTTACTCGAGGAGGGACTCCCCGTTTTACCCGAAATGACGAGAAGCGCGCTTTTCCACAATCAGTCTAGCCGACTACTTTTGTTTCTGTTCCGCCCCGGCGGATTTGGCAGGGGCGGTCTTCGTGTCGCTGATCTGTTCGCTCACCGGGGCTCCGTCTTGGAGGAATTGCAACCCAGAAACAATGATATGGTCGCCGGAATTCATCCCTTCCTGGACCGTGTAGTCGTTCCCAACGATATCGCCCAGTTTCAGAGGCCTCTGCTTTGCCACGGTTCCGTTGCCCTCCTTCACTGCGGCAAATGCAAAGAACTCCCCGTTGATCCGCTGTACGGCTAGTACCGGAATCAATTGGCCTTCTCGTGTTCCCCAGGTAATCTGCGTGCGCACCTGCTGGGAGATCCGGAAACTGCCTTTCGTGTTGGGAACCGCCGCCTTGGCCAAAACCGTTTGCGTATCCGGATCCACTTGCGGCGAAACAAAAGTGATCTCCGTGTCGGTCAGTACACCGCCGTTTTCATCCAGCAACTTCACAGGAAGCCCCTCGCGCAATGCCCGGGCGCGCGATGCCGGAATATAGATGTAGGCCTCGAGCGCTCCCGGTTCATCAACGGTCGTCAGCAGCGTGGAGACCGTCACGCGGTCGCCCATTCGCACCGGGATGTCTCCCACAATCCCATCCATCGGGGCGCTAACGCGGTAGTAGTGCAACTCAACGTCTTGCTGTTGCACTTGATGTTCGAGCGAGTTCAGCTGCGCGACGGCGGAATCGTAATTCGTTTGCGCGTTGTCGAAATCTTGTTTGGAGATGACCCCTGCCTCAAACAGCTTCTGTGAACGCTCCAGCGAGACTTTTGCCAGCCGGACATTCGCTTCCTGTGCCGTGCGCGATGCCTCCTGGCTGCGTACGGTCGCCTCCTGCTTCAGTGGGTCGATCTGCAGCAGAGAATCGCCCGCTTTTACCTTATCCCCGGACTTGACGAAGATCTTTGTCACTTGCCCTTCTACTTGCGGATTGATCGTCGCGGAATGCCGGGACTTAAGCGTGGCCAGAAATTCCGTCGTGTCGGATATTTTTTGCGGCTGCGCAACATAGACTCGCACAGGCATCGCCGGTGGAGCGCCACTGTCGGGCCCGCCGGCATTGGATTTCGAGCCGCACCCGCTTGACAACAAGGGAATGAGGCACGCGGCAAGCGCCGTCATAAGCCAGTGCCGCGGCTCAACCTTTGTAGCGAAGGAGTTCAGACGCCTAATGAGTTGTCCTGAGGGCATATCCGAGCACCCTATATTACGACAACAGGCACCGCTCTGCATATGACGTGAAAAAATGTCGAAGGTTGCCGGTTTCTTGATTGGAGGGGGAGGAACCCGTTTCAGTACATATCCGAGGGATCGATCTTCTTCCCGGAAAGACCCAGTTGCAGGACCTCTATGTTTTCGGGCCGGTCAAACACCTTGCCGGGCCACCAATGCTTGATCAGGATACGGAATCCGCCGAAGGCAATCCCGAACAGAGTGGCCACCACCATGAAGAGGCTGGTGAACAGGAAGATTTTGTACAGCATTTTGACCAGAGGAGGGTCGGTATACGATTGATGCGGCTCGTTCCAGGTCACCTGCGTCTCGTAGTTGACCTCGTCCCGAATGGCCTCGGCGTGCATCGGGGACGTGGGCGCGAAGATGAGCGAGAGAAGGGACGCCTTTCGCTCCACCGTGACGCCGGATTGTTTAGCGGCGAGGGGCAGCGCAGCTTCGAGGTGGTGCTTATGGTTCTCCGCGACCTGCGGCGTGGGGTATTCGAGCAAAAGCAAAATCCCGCTTCCATGCTCGCCTTGGTACCGTGCGAAGATCGCTTCGGCTCCATTCTGAAAGCCAACTTCCTTGGCCAAATCCGCATAGGCTCGTTGATTCAGCGAGTTCATTGCGGCCCGGAAGGCCTCCGGCCCCAACGCATATTTTTCAGAGCCAAAGATGCGCCATTCGACAGGCAAATAGCCTTTAAGCGGAGGAAAGGGAGAAAGATCCGCTCTCGGTTTCAGTGCAGCCGGAAGGTCGGCGAGGCTTTCGGGTTTCGTGCCTGAAGAGAGTGTGGCTTGCACAACGAAGTTGCCGATCAGAATGCGCCCGTCATATTGGCTGAGTGCGGAATCGTTGCCGATGCCCATATTCTTCATGCCCTGGGCCAACAAAAAAGTGTAAAACTCATACGCACTGCTGGGGTCTTTTAGTTGGAAGGCGCGGAGGGTGATTTCATCCGGGCCTTTGCGGTACGAGCGCTGCTCGATCGCTTTCAAGCCGGACTCCGCCAACACCTGGTCTGGGTTGGTTCCCTGCGCCCAATTGACGCCCAAATCCTTTGTCGTTAAGGCTTTTGCCGGGCCTGAGGCATTCCAGTTTCCAAAATGCTCGGGGAGGATAGTGGTCTGCGCGGAAACACCCCCGCAGAGGCAAGCAGCCAACACAAAACCTACGATCAGCTTTCGCATGACAGCCTTTTGATTAGACGTTAACAGACTACTTCTGGTTCCTCGATTGTTCAACTGTAGGGACAACAGGCGCGCGCGCCGGCCGCGAGGAACTGTCCTCGGCCACGCTGTTCAAACTCTGGAGATAAGCGGAAACGCCTTGATAGACGCCTTCCGCAATGTGTTGGCGATATTCCGGTTTCTTCAGGAGTTGCTCGTCGGACGGATTACTGAGGAAGGAAATCTCTGTCAGGATCGACGGCATATCCGCGCCAATGAGCACGACGAATGGTGCCTTGCGTACGCCGCGGTTCTTCACCGGCTTGGCGGTCCTCTGAATGCGCTTCGACAGGGAATCCTGGACGTCTTCTGCCAGTTCCTTCGATTCGTCGATCTTCTCTGTGCGGGCAATCTTCTTCACGAGGTCTTCGAGGTCGTGCACGCTCTCCTGCGAAACGGCATTTTCTCTGGCAGCCACTTCCATGGCCTCGGGCGAGCCCTTCAAATTCAGGTAATAGGTCTCGACGCCACGCGCTCCCTGATTTGGGCTGGAGTTCGCGTGGATGGAAATGAACAGGTCGGCCTTGGCATCATTCGCAATGCGCGTACGTTCTTCGAGCGGTATGAACGTGTCATCCGAGCGCGTGAAAACCACATCCGCTCCGGGCAGTTTCTGCTCGATTATCTTCCCGAGGCGCAGCGCCACGTCCAGGCAAAGGTCCTTTTCCATGAGGCCCGTTGGACCGATCGTTCCTGTGTCGTGCCCTCCATGCCCTGCATCGATGACGATACGGCCGATCTTCAAGCCCAGAGTGCGTGTCAGTGTGGATTCGCCATCGCGGGTCGGCACGGCGGCCGAGACAGGCTGTACCAATTCCGGCTTGCTCTTCGAGCGCGAACTCGTGTTGTGGGTAAGGGAAGTCTTGCTTGGTTCGGGGATGGTCTTGCCAGCAGGAGCGGGAGGCTGCTCGTCCTTCAACGCGATGGTGTCATTGAGCTGTGCCTGTTTGGAGGCAGTGACAACCGGAGGCGCGTCCGGCGCGGCATCGTTATCGGACGGTTGCGTCTGGCGCACAGTGGGTTTGCTCCTGGCGTTCCGCGCGGTTTCCGTCGTATTTGGCTTTGCCGGATTCGTCGATGAATACAGCTCAATCACAAGACGCGTAGGCTTTTTGGTCAGCGAAGCCGCATAATCCCGCACGCCGTTCACGTCGAGCACCACACGCACGACCCCAGACTGGTTCTGCGCGACACGCACTTTGGTCAGCAAATTACCGCTGACGTGGACATCGGCATGCGCCACCGCAGGGCTGAGCCGCGCCGTGTGCAGATCAAAATAGATGCGATCGGGATTGGGAATTCGGCCGGAGGCGTACTGCACGGAATCTTCGAGGTCGATGATCACTTCCGTGCTGTCAGCTGTGACGTTCGTGCGGATTTTCTGAACGCGCGGAACGGCAACGGTCTTTGCCGGCTCGCCTCCGCTGATAATCTTCCGCGAATCGTCTGAATTTGATTCAGCCTTCACCGGAGCTGCTGCCGCCGGCAGCGTGGAGGTCTTTGCGGCAACCTCCCCCGCCTCTGCGCTCTTCCTTACCGCCAGTTCGGCCAGTGCTTCCTGGACTTCGCGCTTGTGCGTCGAGTGCGGAAATTTCTTGGTGAAATCCTGATAGGTTTTCGTGGCACCGACAAGGTCCCCCAACTGGTCTTTTTGGAGGCTGGCCAGGCGAAGCATGGCGTCCTGTGTGTGCTTGCTGCTTGGATAATCACGGATGAGATACGCGTACGTGTCTGCGGCCGTTTGGTAGTAGCTTCTTCCGAAATGATCGCCCATCTCGGTGTTTAGCTCCCCGACCGCAAACAGCGCGTCCGGCACTTCCGCCGCGTGCGGAGTAATCATGTACACGCGCTGATAGCCGGCCACGACCTTTTTGTATTCAGAAAGCGTCCGCTGATCCGCCGGCTTGCTGTTCAGCAAACCGCGCAATTCTTCGGCACGCGCATACTGCGAACTGGCCGCTTCACGCTTCAGGTCCGAATTGGTTGTCGTGGCGCGGACTGGGCAGGGAACCAGGTACGCCGACAGGATAAAACCCAGCGAAACCACGGCGAAACACTTGCTTAAATTTTTTGCTCCCCCGTTCATCCGTTCCCCACTACTTCCCCAGCTTACCGTGTTTCTCAGTAGTCGTTGGTGAAAACCACTCTGCCATTGGGCTCCACAACTTTGTGGATGGGACTTGTTCGCATATAGGCGTTATCCAGCCTGCCTGAGCCCGGGCGGAAGTACGCTTCCTGTACCCGTTGCACGTAGCTCCGGGTCTCCCGATACGCCGGAACCCCATGCGCCCTGTCTACCGCACCTTCTCCGGCATTGTACGCCGCCAGAGCCAAATCCAGGTTGCCGTTGTAGCGCTCCAGCAATGTCTTTAGATACTTAACACCCGCATCTACGTTTTGTTTTGGGCTAAAAGCATCGTTAGCCCCGAACCGTTGCGCCGTCGTCGGAATCAGCTGCATCAGCCCCAAGGCGCCCTTGCGGGATACCGCCGTGGGATTCCAGTTGGATTCTGTCTCAATGACCGCCCTTACGAGCGCGGGGTCCACCTGATGCCGTTCCGCTGCCTCCCGCACCAGCTTTTCCACGCCATCCCGGTCGATATTGACCGCCGGGCGATTCTCTCCCGTGAAGGAAAGCTCCCGCGGCATGTAAATGGTGGTATGGGGCTTAGCAGCCATCAGGCGCACAGGAGCCGGATCCGCATTGATGAAGAAGCGGCGTCCGGAGGCGTCCGTCGTGCTAGCAATTTGCGCCATCACCGACCGAGGAGATGTAATAAGGCACACGCCCACTGCAAACACAACTCCTGCATGCACTAAATGGTCTCTGGTTAGGCCCATTCGCCTCGGGGAAGGCATAGGTTTGTACACCAATTCCGTGGCTGCAGCCCGACGGGTTTTTGCCCTCTGGGCCAGCAGGATTGTCTACTTTGGAGGCCATGATGCACGCAAGTGCCAATGAATGCGCTACTTGCATGACGCACAGCCCCTGGCGCCAGGCTAAATTATAACAATGGTTCGAGTAGGGAGGGGACGCTCTGCAAGGCACTTTTTAAGGCCGATGTGTCTTTTCCGCCAGCCTCTGCCAAATCCGGCCTTCCGCCCCCGGAACCGCCTACTTGCTTGGCCAAGGCCTGTATCAGCTTGCCAGCATGGACCTTAGCGGTTAGATCCCTGGTGACACCGGCGATGAGGGCCACTTTGCCGTCTTCGGCCATGCCGAGGGCTACGACACCGGATCCGAGTTTCTGACGAAGAGAGTCCACGAGCTGGCGCATCCCGTCACGATCCACATCGACAACCTCTCCGGCTACGACCTTCACGCCCTTGACGTTCTGGACGCGTCCAAACAGCTCGTCTAGCTGGCTCAAGGCCCCTTTGCGCT
>Ga0187782_10000134_pt1 | contig 43443 bp, 44 predicted proteins | sample 0715_SJ02_MP15_2_FD_132454 | JGI IMG/M metagenome (GOLD analysis project Ga0187782, IMG submission 132454) | Tropical peat soil microbial communities from peatlands in Department of Meta, Colombia - 0715_SJ02_MP15_20_MG | ecosystem: Environmental > Terrestrial > Soil > Wetlands > Peat | place... | reverse complement strand
TGCTGGTCGCTGGGCATGACCGCGCATCGGCGAGCTCTCAGGCGGTCCCCGAGCGCACGAATGACGTTGCCGCACACGAGGTTGTGCTTCGGGCTCGCGCCCGCCATGGCGAATACACGGCCCGCCAGGTACTCGTGCTTGGTCTCCGAGCCGCGCTCGAAGGCGAGATACTCGGCCGGCGAGGCGTCGTGAGGCTGGGCCATCGAGGTTGTTGTAGCACCGCCCCGCGCCCGTTTCCCTCGTGGCGGCCGCTGCACGCCTTCCGGAGACGAGCGTCACGTGCCACCCTTTCTCCGTCCGTCGAACATCACGACGTTGGTGAGCCGGGTAAGGCGTCGAGCACGATTGCCCCGCGCCGGGGTCAGTACCCCCGCTTTGGGGCCCAGTCGGATCGCCGATCGGGCTTGTTTTCTCGATCTTCCGTGAATCGCCTTCCGTCAGCTCGGAACCTAAATCCGCTGCGTCTGCCAGTTTCGCCACCCGTGCGGTGATTTCGTGGGGAATTCGTGGGGGAATCCTAAGCGCGTGCAGCCTTCCGTTCCGACCTTCGCGTTGCTGGCCGGTGCCGCGAGAGGCAGGATTGCACGATGACGCGCGCTCGGTGGTTCGCCTTGCTCGGTGCACTGGTGCCGTGGGTGGGGTACGACGCTTCGGCGGATCCTCCAGCGCCGAATCCGGCGATTCAGCCGGGCGAGTATATTTTCGCAGAGGGCTGGCGCCTGGGCACGTTGAGCGTTGAGGCGACGAACGGCAAGCTGAGGTTCGCGATCAACACCGTGGGCGGCAACGCCCATGTTTGCGAGCTGACGGGGACGATCGCCGGACTAGAGGGTCGAACGGACGCCGAGGGCGCCCTCCCGGCGTGTGTCATTCGCCTCACGCCCCTCGGCAACGTGGTCACGGTTGATGCCCAGACGAACGAGGCATGCCATGCGTACTGCGGCGCCCGCGGCTTCTTCGTGGGCAAGTACGTCCGCCCCGTGCCCGAGTGCGTAGCCGCGGCCGTCAGCGCAACGCGGGCCACGTTCAAGCGGCTATACGACAGCAAGAAATTCCAGGAAGCGCGTGCGACGCTCGAGCCGCTGCTCCGCTGCGAAGACGTCGTTGATTACTTTTCGATGGCCTGGATCCGCAACGACGTGGCCGTAGCGAGGCATGCACTGAACGACGACGTGGGCTGCCGCAAGGTCCTCGAACCGCTTCACTGGCTCGCCGCCGCCGATGACCCGGCAGCGAACCAGCCGGCGTACAAGGACGACCTCACGCGGATCGCGAGCGCGACACGCTTCAACCTGCAGCTTTGCCGCGGGACTTGACGAGAAGGGCGACCAAGACGGCCCGCGACGGTGAACGGAAATCGCGCGCCGAAACGACGACGGGACCTCAGTCATGCCACCGACGCGAGCACCAACCGCCATTCGTCTCACGATGGGCCAGGGCGAGAGGTAACGACGGTTCCTCTCCAAATTCTCTCCAAAGAACTGGGTCGATTCGAGAGGACTGAGCGGGACTCGCGAGGACTCCCGGTTCACCAGAAAGCGCTGCGATTCTCGAGCCCTAGCGACGAAAGACGAGCGGCATCGCCAACTCAGAAAATGCCACTTGCTAGGGTTCGACTCCCTTCCCGTGCACTTCCTGTCCGTCGAACCGCAGTGGGAAGAGATCGACCTGTCGGAACATCTGCCCAAGCTCGACTGGATCATTCAGGGCGGACAGTCGGGTGAGGGCGCTCGTACGTTCGATCTCGCTTGGGCACGGACGCTGCTCGATACGTGCCGGCGGGCGAGCCGTGGGACCGGCCCATGTTGCCTTGCTTTCGGGCGGGGCCTATCCGATGACGATGCCCGCCCACCGAACACCGTCAACGAAGCGATCCGTCGTGAAGGCGCTCACGTACCGCGTCGCCATCGTCTGCCTCGACTTCCTCGTCGTCTACCTTTTCACGCACAAAGTCGAGGTCGCGTTCGGCTTCATGATCGTCAGCAACATCTACACGACGGTCGGCTACTTCGTGCACGAACGCATCTGGGCGCACATCCGGTGGGGCACGGAGCTGACGAAAACGGGATAGCCTCCGCAGCAGGGAACATGCCCGGCCCCATCGAAACCTTCATGACGGCCGATCATCGTCGGCTCGACGAGCTGCTTGCGAAGGCAGACCGAGCCGACGGAACGATCGACGTCGAGGTCTACGCCGTGTTCCGGCAGGGACTCCTCCGGCACGTCGCGATGGAGGAGAAGATCCTGCTCCCGCACGCGAAGGGCAAGCGCGGAGGGGAGTCGCTCGCCGTCGCGGCGAAGTTGAGGAAGGACCACGGCGAGATCGCTGCAATCCTCGTTCCGTCCCCGACGCCGGACCTCTGCGCCAAGCTCCGGGCTCTGCTCGCTCGGCACAACCCCCTCGAAGAAGGAGCGGAAGGGCTCTACGCCGTCTGCGACGACCTTGCCGGCGATGAAGCCGAGCAGGTGGTCGAGCGGCTACGAGCGCAGCCGGCCGTGCCGATGGCGCCGCACTATGACGGGCCGCTCGTGAGCAAGCATCGGCGGTAGCGCAGACGGGAAAAACCGGCAATCGACGGGCGATTGACTGTAAGAGGCCGGGCTCGCGGTCCGTCAGTACGGGTGAAGGTAGCAACTGACCGCCTTCAACAAGGAGCCCCCCATGAACCCGATTGCATCGAAACCCGCGGCCCCGCGGCCGATTCAGCAACCGTCCAAGAGCTGCCCCTGCGGACCCGGTTGCCCATGCTCCCCATGCGAGTGCGGCGCGTCCTGTCGTTGCGGAAACGTGCCTGCGAGCCCACGCTAGGCTCAATGGATCCTCGCCTCGTCGTCGGACTCCTGGCTGAAGAGCGCACGACGTTCGTGCGCCTCGCTCGTCATCGGCTCCGGACCGACGCGGATGCCGAGGACGTTGTGCAGCGAGCGATGATCCGAGCAGCGGAGCGCGCGGGGTCACTCGACGACCCCGAGCGCGTCCGTGCGTGGTTTGGCCGGACGTTGCGTCGGGGCATCGCCGACTTCTATCGGTCGCGCCGTCCAGAGCGCGCGTCCGACTCGGCGGGCGGGGAGGTCGCCTCCGACGCGCCCGAGATCGCGCGCACGCCTTGCCAGTGCACTCTGCGCCTCCCGGACGATTTACCCGCCGGGTATGCCGAAGTGCTGAAGCGAGGCGACGCGGACGGTCGCTGCGGTAGGCTGCGTGGCACTCCCGAACGCAGATCCCAGCCATGAGACTTCACTCTTCGCGCAGCCCCTTCGCCCAGCGGTGGCGCGGCAGGCGCCGGAACCCTTCCCGCTCGTAGAGGTGCTCGGCGCGTTCGCGCTCGGCATCGACCTCAAGCTCGACGGCTCGACAGCCTCCCTCCCGGGCAACTTCGATCGCGCGGCGGAGGAGAGCTAGCCCGACCCCTTGGCCGCGTCGGCCGGGGATTACGAACAGCTCGTCGAGCCATGCGACTTGCCCGCCGTGCTCAAGAGTCCAGGTGTAGGCCAGCACGGCGATCCCTGCCGGATCGGGGTCGCAAGCGAGAAGCACGCGCCCCCGCTTCTTGTCGCTCAGGAGACCTCGGAGTGCTTCGGGTAGCTCGCCAGCGGGCAGGTCGATCCCGTGCTCGTCGAACTGCGCGCGCAGGAGTTCTAGGACGTCGTCGAGATCGTGGACGTCTGCGACCCGAACCTCCATCGGAGTCTCATAATACGGCCGGTCGAGCAATGGGCTCCACGAACGGGTGCGTGCTCGTCTTGTCGGCTTCTCGAACATGGCCGGCTCGCGTTCCCACATCAAGACGAAGCGGCGGTGCCCGCTCGAAGCGGCGATTAGCGGCCCACCTCGCACGGGATGTATCGAAGCACGATTATGCTACGATACGAGCATGAAGAAGCGGCCTGGCGGTACGACTCACCTGTCGATCTCGCTTCCCACCGAGGAGGCGAAGATCCTCAAGCGCAGGGCCAAGCGCGTCTACGATGGGAATGTGTCGCGGGTCGTCAGCGACGCGATCCGGTACATTGCGTACGAAGAGGGTCGCGACGCCCTCATTGCTTCCTTCGGCGGCAGGGGCAAGCCCACGCCGGCCGAGGCGGCGCAGCTCGACGCCGCCTGGGGCCTCGTCGCGAAGAAGTCGGCGTGACCGGCCCGGCGATCACCTTCGATACCGGCGCCGTCATCGCGCTGGAGCGCCGGAAGGACCGCGCGATGAAGGTCTACACCCACGCGCGGGATCGCGGCGTCGTCGTCGCGACCCCCAACGTCACGCTGGCGGAGTGGTGGCGGGGGCGAACCGACCGGCGCGAGACCGTACTGCGAGGGCTCTTGGTCGAACCCGCCTCGGACGAAGTGGTGAAGCTGGCCGGCGTCGCGCTCGGGAAGGTCCGCGGGGCGACGACCATCGACGCGATCGTCGCGGCCTTCGCCGTCCACCGGACGGGCATCGTGTACACCGGCGACGTCGCTGACTTCGAGGCTCTGGCGTCGTTCTTCCCCGCGCTTCGGGTCTTTGCGATTTGATCGAGCGTACTCCCAGCTCGTCCTGCCGGCAGAAGAAGTGTCCGCAATCGTCCGAATCGTCCGAGGAAGGGGCGGTCTGCGCCCATGATCCCCCTCGATTTCTCGAAGGATCGAGAGTTCAAGGGACCGCGCCCGATTTAGGTTCCGCCGCCGCAAGGCGTAAGGGTTCGACTCGTGGCAAGCCTTCGAACGACGCTCTCATGACCACGCCCCACGACCCCGAGGCTATTCCGGGCAAAACCGTTGCCCTCACCAGGCATGCGCGTGACTGCGAATGCCGCGGCGGGGACCGACCGCGTGCGGCGGGCGCCTCCCACTGTGCGTACGAGCGCCTGGCACCATATCTCGACCTGCCGTCCAGGCTCGCGAGAGACGGGTGCATCTCCGATCTCGAGTTCGACGAGGTGTACCCGCTCGCGGTGCGAGCGGTATCCTCCTGGTTCTGGACGCCCGTGCGGGTGGCGCTGAGGGCCGCTCAGCTCCTGGCGTTCGGGGCTCGCAGTCGGGTTCTCGATGTCGGCTCGGGCGCCGGCAAATTCTGCATCCTTGCCGCCGCTTCCACCGGAGCCACCTTCGTCGGAGTGGAGCAGCGCGAGCGTTTCGTGCGTGCCGCGCGCGAAGCCGCGCGGCGCTTCGGTGTGACCTCGGCCCAGTTTGTTCACGGCACGATGGACGCGGTCAACGTGCTCGACTTCGACGCCGTCTATCTATTCAACCCCTTCGAAGAGAATCTTTGGCAGCATGAGCTCCGCCTCGACGACGAGGTCGAGCTGTCCGCAAAGCGCTTTGCCGCCGACGTGGCGCAAGCGCGGCGGTTGCTCAGCCACGCGCGACTGGGGACGCGGGTCGTCACCTATCACGGATTTGGCGGAAGAATGCCTGTCGGCTATTCGCCAGTGCTGCAAGAACGCACCCGACTCGGCGACTTGGACCTGTGGATCAAGACCCAAACGCATTCCGAAGCGGGTCAGTCCGTTCGCCTGTGCGTCGACCTCCCCGACCCGACGGAAGTCGAGCGCACCCATCCCCCCGCGTTTTGCCGAACCCGGGTGTAGATCCCGGCCCGACGATGCTTCGCGGGCTGCTTGCCCGCGGTCAGTGCGTCGTCTGGCGCTCTTCGGGATGGTCCGTGGGTTCATCTCCCGGCGAGTCGACCCCCTCGCCGATGCCGCGCGCGAGGTAACGCTGGATCGTGCGCACGCTGACGCCAAGCCTCTCGGCCGCCCGCGCCCGGTTGCCTCCCTCGAGTGCGAGGCTCGCCTCGATGATCCTCTCGATGTTGCATTCCAGAGACTGACCGAGATCGATAGAGAGCGCGGACGACATCGACGCCCCACGGGTGTGCGAGGTCGCCCGGGTGATCTCCTCCGGCAGATCGCGGATCCGGACCCGCTTTCCGGCGCGCAAGAGGCACAAGGTCTCGACGACATTGCGCAGTTCTCGCACGTTGCCGGGCCAGACGTGGCTCACCAGGGCCGCACGCGCCGAACGCGAGAAGCACGGCGCGGCCGTCCCGTGCTTCGCAGCGAGATGGCCGACGAAGTGGTTCAAGAGCAGCGGGATGTCCGCGCGGCGGTCCCGAAGGGGAGGCACTCGGATCGTGATTCCTTGGATCCGATAGAAAAGGTCGGCGCGGAACCGCCCGGCGCGCACCTCGTCGTCCAACGCCCGGAGCGTCGCAAAGATCAGGCGCACGTCTGCCAGCAGCTTCGTCGACCCGCCGACGCGCATGAAGCGCCGGTTCTCGAGGAAGCGCAGGAGCTTGGCTTGCATGGCGAGCGGCATCTCGCCGACCTCGTCGAGGAACAACGTTCCGCCCTGCGCGGCCTCCACCTTTCCTTTGACGAGCTCGGAAGCGCCCGTGAAGGCTCCCCGCTCGTGCCCAAAGAGCTCGCTCTCGAACAGCGACTCCGGGATCGCGGCGCAGTTGATCGGGACGAAGGGGCCCGCCTTGCGCGGCGAAAGCTCGTGGACACGCCGGCTGAGGATCTCTTTGCCGGTCCCGCTCTCACCGACCAAGGTCACCGCGACGTCCTTCGGCGCCACGAGATGCAGCACCTGGTCGAGGCGGCGCATACTCGCGGATTGCATGATCGGAGTGAAAACTACGTCAGGATGTCGCTTCCGAAGGCCCATCGGTGAGGTCCGACTTCGGGGTGTCGTGAGCGTAGCGCGGGAGGAGCGGGATGTGGACCCGGTCACGCATTTTCATGGGAAAAAGGGGCTGGAATGGTCACTGCACCGGGCGGTCCGGATGCCTTCCGACCCGACCGGCGAGGACCTGACCTTCGACGCCCTCTTTCCGAGCCCGGTGCGCGGGCGCTCCCGTCGCTTCTGGACGCCCGTGGCTGTGGCTCGCCGTGCAGCCACGCTCTTTCGGGATTCGGGCCCCCGCTTCGTCCGCGACACGCTCAAGGTCGAGCATGCGCTCCGAGGCGCTCGGGTCGGCTCGCTCGTCGTGACCTTCCATGGCTCGAGCACGCGCGTCCCCGGCTGCTACGACCTGGCGCTTGCCGAGCGCGCTGGCTCCGATTGGCTGCGGCTCTGGGTCAAGAGGCGCGAGACGGATGACGGCTCCTTCTTCCTCGAGGGGGACGACTGGGTCGTGTGGCAGCCTCCGTTCGGCAGCATCGCTTGATGCCTCGGATGAGACGCCGCGCGAGCCTGTGGAGATTTGTCGTGCGCGGTCTCGCCGGGCTCCAGCGCCCGCAACTCGTGGCCATTTAGTCGAGCTTCGGAGCGCGCACCGACCACCCGAGGTGCGGCGTTCGAGCCAAGGCGACGAGCGAGCCCTCGCGAATGCGATCGACGCCCGCGCCGTTCGGAACTACGTCGGGGGAACCGATGACGATCGCATCGGCCACGCTCGACAGACCAGAGGCAAGCCTCCCACAGAGTAGCCGTACATCGTGTCGCCGTCCGAGCGAATGAACGCCGCCCCGCCGAGCCGTTTCGCGCGCTCAAGGCCCATGGTGGCGCGGCGCAGCGCGGTTTCGTCGGTCGATAGGGTGCCGAGGCCGGCCAAGTATGTCAGCAGGTGCGTGCAGACGAGATCCCCGGACGTGCGAAGGAAAATGCGCGAGGGAGTCCACGCCGGCTCGAATGTGGAGCGGCTCCTTGCCGAGAATGCCGAGGATGCTCACGCGGGCCTCGTCGCAGCGCATCCGAGCGCTGGCTCCCGCCCCACCCCCAGCAAGGTCCCGTCGGCGACCTCGGTCCAGGGCTCCCCCTCGGTCACCGGCTCGGACGCGACCAGGACGGCTTCGAGGTTCGTTCCGTTGCGGCGCTCGAGCAAAAAAAGCGGCCGACCGGATCGGTATGCGTAGAGAACCTCGCCGTCGGACAGAAGAAACGTGGCGGTGCCGAGCGACGGAATGCTCACGAGCTCCGCCACCGCCCTCTCGAGGGCCCCGGTGACGTCTGACCGTGACGCTTGCTCTGCCCGGTGAATCGGCAGGCGTTCCAAGAGGAACGCGAAGAGCTCTTCGCTGTCCGTTTCCCCGTGGGTGGTGATTCGTGCCGAAGCGCCTACCGTGCGAAGTGCCTCCCGCCGCTCGATCGTGCCGTTGTGCGCGAAGATCCACCTCGCGTGCTGGAAAGGATGCGTGTTTTCGAGCGCGATCCGGCCGACGGTCCTTTTTCGAACGTGCGCGACCAGCACCGAGCCTTCGGCCTGCGCGGCGACGTGGAAGGCGGGATCGTCACAGGCGCTCGTCATCTGCTTGGTGACGCGCCAGCCGCGGCAGATTGCATGAGTGGCGATCCCCCAGCCGTCGCCGTGCTCGCGGCCGAGCACGGCCAGGCTCCGCGGCGCCTCGCGCAGGCACCGGCTGAAGCGGCGCGGCTCGCGGCTGACGATTCCGAGCAAGCGGCACATCAGGGCACCAGGGGAATGCGACTCATGGCACACGCGGCCGCCCGCTTGGGTGAGCGCTCGGATCGCATCGAGGAGGTCCCAGCCAAAGGAGGGCCTCGGAAACAAAACAGGCGGAAGTGACCCCCCATCGGCCTCCACCACCTCCCGAAGCCGATCCGGCCATCCGGTCACGAGCAGGGCGAGCAAGCGAGGACGGGGGCGGCGAAGGTGGGCGGACGAAGCCCCGGACCTGCTGCTCGTCGAAGTCGTCTGGGAAAATGACCGTTGCGGTTGTCCCCGGCGGGGCCGCCTCATTCAGATCGCCGATGGCGCGACTTCGGTGCGACGCGACGCCGGCGTCGATCATGGAGCGGTGAAGTGCGTCGAGGGTCTCTGCGTTCGCTGAAACAATCGAAACCTGAATGGGAGCCGCTCGCTCCTCGATGGCGGCAGGTGGGACCACGAGCGACGGCGCAGCAAGCGACATGCCGGATGGAAAGCGGCGCCCGACACGCGGCATCGAGAGGACCAGGGTCAGCCAGCCTTCCCAACACGACAAAATGTCGTGCCATCCCCGCGCTCTGTCGCCCAAATTCCAGACAGGATCGACGGCAAGCAGAGGGCGACCCGCCCCCACGCGACACCGCCGTCATTGGTAGCGGATTTTCGCGGTTCCCGTCACAGCCACCGTGGCCGAGCGGGCGGCATACCGCTGCATCGTTCGCAAGCTGACGCCGAGGCGGCGAGCGGCGCGCGAGCGGTTCCCCGCCTCGAGGGACAGCGCGGTCGCTAGAATCCGGTCGATGGTCTCGTCGAGGGGCGCCCTCAGGCTGATGACGAGCGACTCGCCCTCACCGGCAGGCGCCGACGCGATCTCCCGTGAGGTTTCGAGCACCGCGTCCCGCACGAGCTCGGGCAGATCGCGCGGGCGCGCGAGCCGGCCACTGCGAAGGAGACACAGAAGCTCGACCGCGTTGCGAAGTTCGCGCACGTTTCCCGGCCATGGATGCGCACGCAGCGCGGCGAAGGTCGCGCGGCCGATGCGCGGAGGACGGACGGCATGCCGGGCCGAAAGCTCGCCGACGAAGAGCTGGACGAGCGGCTTGATGTCCGCGGGGCGCTCGCGCAAGGTCGGCACCTTCAACGTGATGCCCTGGATGCGGTAGAAAAGGTCGGCCCGGAAGCGACCGGCTCGCACCTCGTCATGCAAAGGACGAAGGGTCGCGCAGACGAGGCGCGTGTCCACGCTGATCTTCGTGCGGCCCCCGACGCGCATGAACCGGCGGCCCTCGAGAAAGCGCAGCAGCTTGGCTTGCACGCCGAGAGGCATCTCGCCGACTTCGTCGAGGAAAAGGGTTCCCCCGCCGGCCGCCTCGATCTTGCCGAGGGCACGCTCGCTTGCGCCGGTAAAGGCCCCCTTCTCGTGCCCAAAGAGCTCGCTCTCGAAGAGCGACTCTGGGATGGCCGCACAGTTGATCGGGACGAACGGGCCGCGTCGGCGGTGAGAGAGCTCATGCACGCGGCGGGCGAGCACCTCCTTGCCAGTACCGCTCTCGCCGACGAGCGTGACCGTGACGTCTTTCGGGGAGACCGTGCGAATGACCCGATCGAGCCGGCGCATCGCCAGCGACGCCATGACCGGTTCGAAGACAATGTCCATCGGCCCGCTGCCCCCGCGCATCGCTCGTCACGATAGCGGAACGCAGCCGGCTCGTCGCGGCGGTCTCACTTCGCCGGCCTGTCCGGCGGAACGCCGCGCGCCGCGTCGAGCTTCGCCCGGATCGCGTCGAGAATCGTCCACGCCCACGCGGGCTTGGCCATGACCAGTAGCCCGTCTTCCTCCTCAGCCGAGCCACGCTGGAGCTTGTCGAACCGTCGCGGTTCGTTGGTGACGACGACCAGCAGCAGGTCGGGCCGCTGCTTGCGCGCGGTGCGAAGCGCCGCTTCTACCGCCTCGGGATCGAACTCGTCCGGAAAGACGACCGCCGCGGCGGCCGAGGGCGGAGTCATCTCCACGAGACGCTCGACGTCGCGCGTGCCGTTGCTGAATACGCCTGCGTCTCGGAGATAGGCCTCGAGCCGTTGCGCCGTCGATGCGTTCTTCGAGACGACCGTTACCGCGAGCCGGGGCCTGTGGGCAGCAGTCGACGACGAAGACATGGTCATCTCTCCCCGGGGCGTTGGCGCGGGCTCCGATTCACCGCCATTCGCCGACCGGTTCCGCTGGTTCCTTGCCTCGGGTGATGGCCGCCCGCGGGAGCCAGCCCCAGAACGGTCGCTCGTGCATCGAGGCGCGCGGGTCGCGTCGCACGCGCTGCGCCAGGGCTGGGCGGCTCGTGACGAGCACGAGCCGGCAGCGCTTGCGACCGAGCCCCGCCCACTCGCAGGCGAACCTCTCTGCGGAGCCCGGATCGAAATCATCGGCGAAGACGACGAGGGCGTCGGTATCGGGCCCGGGCGTCCGATCGCTCCGCGCGTGGGCGATCGCCCCGAGCGCACGCAGGTAATCGGTGTAGGTGTCCCGCGTCTCCGGATCCCGCGCCAAGACGACCACGCGAAGACCGAGGGGCATACTGAAGCCGGACACGCGCGCCGCCTTGTGCAAACCATGCGCCAGTGCGCGCGACCGCCTACCCGCGGGAATTGCGCGCGCGGACCCGGAAGTGAGAAGGCCGGGTTGTCGCCCAATCGGCTACGTCATCCTGTCGCGATCCGCACTGGATAGCTCCGGAGTCAGTCGCCAGTTGGCGCATGGAAGGGGATCGATAGGCCGAAGGAGCCTCGCGGGGGGGCAGTTCCCGCGCGTGGCCCCGGTTTTGGGTTCGGTACGGTGCTTGCGTAGGGCCGCGGGCCCAGGAGGACCATGAAGCTGACCGTTCGCGATGCCGCCAGCCTGCTCCACGTGTCGGAGCGCGACGTCTACCGCTGGATCCGGGAGGGCAGCATCCCCGTGCAGAAGGTCCACGAGCGTTATCGGTTCCATCGGGCGGAGCTGCTCGAATGGGCGACGACACGCGGCATTCGCGTCGCCTCCAAGGAGTTCGAGACCCCGTCCGCGAACGGCGCTGCGATGCCCCATCTGGCGGATGCCTTGAAGGCCGGCGGCGTCCACCGCAACGTTCCCGGCCCCGATCGCCCCTCGGTTCTGCGAGCGGTCGTCGAGCGAATGCCGATCGAAGCGACGGACCGCGATCTCGTCTGCGACTTTCTCTTGGCCCGTGAGGCGCTCGGCTCGACCGGCGTCGGCGAGGGCATCGCCATTCCTCACGTGCGTAACCCCATCGTGCTGCACGTCGATCGGGCGTCGGTCACGCTCTGTTTTCTCGAACAGCCGGTCGACTTCGACGCCATCGACGGCAAGCCGGTCGACACTGTGTTTTCGCTCGTCAGCCCGACCATCCGAGGACACCTGTTTCTCCTCTCGCGCATCGCGGCGGCGCTGCACGACGAACCCTTCAAGCAGGCGATCTTGAGGCGCCAACCCGAAGAGGAGATCCTGCGCCAGGCACGGCGCATGGAAGGGTCGCTGCCGCCGCCGAAAGGAGCGGCCGCGGAGTGATCCTGCTGGTCGTCGCGCTCGGCGTCCTGTTCGGCGGGGGCCTGATCGCGCTCGCCGCGACGCGCTCGGCGCGGCTTGCCTCGGCATGCGGCGCCGGCTTCACGGTCCTCGGGTGCTTGCTCGGCGAGGCGTACGCCTTTCAGGCGCTCTCGAGCAGGACGGGCGGAGCGCTCGCGTTGCGCTGGGAGGTCCCGTACGGCTGGCTGCGCATCGGGATGGATCCGCTCTCGGCGTTCTTCCTGGTTCCGATCTTCGGCCTCGGAGGGCTCGCGGCGCCCTACGGCGCGGCGTACCTGTATCCGCGACGGGGAGAGAAGACGCTCGGACCGGTGTGGCTCGCGTACGCCGTGCTTCTCGCCAGCATGGCGCTCGTCGTCGTGGCGCGTCAGGCCGTCCTCTTTCTCGTCGCGTGGGAGGTGATGAGCCTCAGCGCATTCGTCTGCGTGACCTTCGAGCAGGAAGATCGAGAAGCGGCGCGGGGCGGCTGGGCGTATCTCATTGCCTCTCACGTCGGGACCGCGGCCCTACTTGTCCTGTTTCTTCTTTACAACCGCCACGCCCACGGCTTCGCCTTCGACGCGTTTCGAACCGCCTCGCTCAGGCCCCCGGTCGCTGCGGTGCTTGCCGTGCTGGCGCTGGTGGGTTTTGGCGTGAAGGCCGGGTTCGTTCCTCTGCACGTCTGGCTGCCCGAGGCGCACGCAGCGGCGCCGTCGCACGTGTCGGCCGTCATGTCGGGGGTCCTCATCAACATGGGCCTGTACGGCGTCCTTCGCACGTTGTGGCTGCTGCGGCTGCAGGCGACGTGGGTCGGCATCGTCCTGGTGAGCGTCGGTCTGGCCGGTGCGGTCATGGGCATCGCGCTCGCCTCGTACCAGCGCGACATGAAGCGCGTGCTCGCCTACTCGAGCATCGAGAACATGGGGCTCATCACGCTCGGCGTCGGTATCGGCTACTGGGGTTGGGCGTCGGGTCACTCCGAGGTGGCCACGCTCGGCCTGGCCGGCGCGCTGCTGCACCTCTACAACCACACGCTGATGAAGGGCCTGATGTTCCTGGCGGCCGGCAGCGTTTTGCACGGCGCGGGGACCAAGGACTTGGAGCGGCTCGGCGGGATGCTCAAACCCATGCCGCGAACCGGATCGCTCATGATGCTGGGCAGCGTCGCCATCGCGGGCCTGCCGCCGCTCAACGGCTTTGTGAGCGAGTGGCTTCTTTACCTCGCGCTCCTGCGCGCGGCCCTTTCTTCAACAGGGGCAGCCTCGGTGCTGCTCCTCGTCGCTGTCGGCGTGGTGTCGCTGGTCGGCGCGCTGGCGGGCCTCGCCTTCGTCCGGCTGGTGGGCACCGCGCTGCTTGGCCAACCCCGGAGCGACTCGCCCGGACACGCCCACGAATCCCCGCTGCCCATGATCGCGCCGATGGCGCTTCTCGCCGCGATGTGCGTCGTCATCGGGCTTTACCCGCAAGGGGTCCTTGGCGGCGTTTCGTCCGTGGGCGCAGAGCTCTTCGGCCATCCCGCCGGGTTCGTCGTCGACGGCGCGCCGCTCGCGATGCTGGCGAGTTTCAACGCCGGGGCTTGGAGCCTGTTCGGCTTGGGCGCCGCCGGTGCGGCCTTCGTTCTCCGCAGAGGAGGCGTCGCGGCCGATGTCACCTGGGGCTGCGGCTACGCCCGGCCCAGCGCACGCATGCAGTACACGGCCCGCGCGTTCTCCGAGATGCTCTCCGAGCGCCTCCTCCCGGGCCTTCTGCGGGCGCGCATCTCCTCACGGCAACCGACGGGGATCTTCCCTCCGCCCGCTGCGCTGGCGTCCGACTGCCGGGACCCGATGACGCGCGGCTTCTACGAGCCCTTCATCGGACGATGGGGGGATCGCTTCGCGCGGCTGCGCTGGATGCAGCAGGGCGTGCTGCACATCTACCTCGTGTACATCCTCGCGGCGCTCCTCGGCGGCCTCGCCTGGTCGTCCTTCGTGTCGTGGAGAGCTGGATGAGCGCGGTGATCGTCATCGTCGCCATCGGCCTTTTGGGCGTGAGCGGCCTGCCGGGGCTCTTCTTCGGGCCTCGCTCCCCAGTGGGGGAGCGCGTTGCCGCCACGCTCGTGCTCGCGGGATCGATCCTGGGGCTCGGCGCCGCATTCGCAGGCATGGGCAAGACGGCGGTATTCGCCCGGTCGTGGGCGGTCCCCGGTGGAGACCTCGCTCTTCGTGTGGACGGCCTCGCCGCGATGTTCCTCGTGCCGCTCTTCGTCGTCTCCTCGCTGGGCTCGATCTACGGTCTCGAGTACTGGGCCGCGCGCGAGCACGCGGCCGACGGCCGGAAGCTCCGCGCCTTCTACGGACTGATGAGCGCCGGCATCGCGGTGGTGTTCGTGGCGCACAACGCGGTCCTATTTCTCGCGGGGTGGGAGACGATGGCGATCGCGGCGTTCATGAGCATCACCACCGAAGACGAGCGCGAGGGCGTTCGTCACAGCGGATACGTCTACCTCGTGGCCACGAGGGTGAGCACGCTTCTTCTTTTCGCGATGTTCGCGGTGCTTCACGCCAAGACCGGTTCGTGGGACTTCGCACCCCCGGGGCGGCCGATGGACTCCTCCGCCGCGACGGCGGTCTTCGTCCTCGGGCTGCTCGGTTTCGGAATCAAGGCGGGACTCATGCCCTTGCACGTCTGGCTTCCGGGCGCGCACGCCAACGCGCCGAGCCACGTGTCGGCCCTCATGTCGGGGGTCCTCATCAAGACCGGGATCTACGGAATTGCGCGTGTGTGTTCGTTCCTCGATCGGCCGCCGATCGGCTGGGGCGTCGCGCTCCTCTTGGCCGGATCCGTCTCCGGGGTGCTCGGTGTGGCCTTTGCGATCGGGCAGCACGATCTGAAGCGCCTGCTCGCCTATCACAGCGTGGAGAACATTGGTATCATCATCATGGGTCTCGGGGTGGCCATGCTGGGGCGGGCGACCGAGTCGCCGACGCTGGTCACCCTGGGTGTCGCCGGTGGCCTGCTCCACGTCTGGAACCACGCCCTGTTCAAGGCGCTCCTCTTCCTGAGCGCGGGCGCCGTGCTCCACTCGACCGAAGCGCGCGAAATCGACCAGCTGGGTGGGCTCGCGAAGACGATGCCGCGCACGGCCCTCGCCTTCCTCTTCGGTGCGGTCGCGATCTGCGGTCTGCCGCCGCTCAACGGATTCGTGAGCGAGCTCTTCGTGTACCTGGGACTTTTTCACGGTCTCCGAGTTGACTCCCTCTGGATCCTCAGCGCGATTGGGGTCCCGGCGCTCGCGCTCATTGGGGCGCTGGCCCTTGCGTGTTTCGTGAAGGCGTACGGCGCGGTCTTCCTGGGTCAGGGCCGTTCCGATCGGGTGTCTCATGCGCACGACCCCGGTCTGTCGATGCTCGGTCCCATGGCGCTGCTCGGCGTCGCCTGCACCTTTATCGGTCTCGTGCCCCTCGCCGTCGAGCCGGTCTTGCGGAGCGCGACGAACTCCTGGGCGCCGGAGCTTGCACCCGCTGCGTCGCCGCTCGATGTCCTCTCGCCGCTCCGTCTCCTGAGCGCGGCCGGGGGATCGCTCCTCGCGCTGCTCGCCGCAGGCGCCGTGCTCGTCTGGAGGGCGCCCGACCCGAGTCGTGGACTGACCTGGGACTGCGGCTACGCCGCGCCGTCGCGGCGAATGCAGTACACCTCGTCGTCATTCGCCGAGTCGCTCGTCGGATTCTTCTCCTGGGCGCTCCGGCCGTCGGTGCACGGCGCCGCGCCGGCCGGCCTCTTTCCTTCGCCCACGACATTCCACTCGCACGTGCCCGACACGGTGCTCGATCGCGCGCTCATTCCGTTGTCGAGCGCCGGCGCGCGCGCGCTGCGATGGTTTCGCTGGGTGCAGCACGGCAACGTTCAGCTCTACCTCGTCTACATCCTGGCAACGCTGTTCGTCCTCATCCTCATGGGTCGGTGAATGACCACGGAGCCCATTCTGTCCCCCGCCGTCCACGTGCTCATCGCGCTGATCTTTCCCCCGCTGCTCCTCGGTGTCATCAACCGGACGAAGGCGGCGTTCGCGGGGCGCCAGGGACCGCCGCTCTTGCAACCCTACTACGACCTCTTCAAGCTCGCGCGCAAAGGGTCGGTCCTCAGCACCACGACGACATGGGTCTTCCGGGCCAGTCCCGTCATCGGCCTGGCGACCGCGCTCCTCGCGTCGCTGCTCGTCCCGTTCGGAGGGCAAGAATCGCCGGTTTCGTTCGCCGGGGACCTCATCCTCTTCGCGTATCTCTTCGGACTCGCGCGCTTCTTCACGGTCTCGGCCGCGCTGGATACCGGGTCGGCCTTCGAGGGCATGGGGGGCGCGAGAGAGGCCACGTTCGCGTGCCTGGCCGAGCCGGCGCTTTTCCTCGGACTGATGGTGCTCGTCAAGCGCACTGCGTCGCTCTCGCTGACCACGATGCTCGGCACGGCAGTCGCGGCGCAGTGGCGGAGCGCCGGCGCGGCGCTCGTGCTCGTCGTGGTCAGCTTGTTCGTCGTGCTGCTCGCGGAGAACTGCCGCGTGCCGGTCGACGACCCCAACACGCATCTCGAGCTCACGATGATCCACGAGGTCATGGTGCTCGACCACAGCGGGCCCGCCTTCGGAATGATCCTCTACGGCGCGTCGCTCAAGCTCTTCGCCCTCGGAGCCCTCGTCGTGGACATCGCGGTGCCGCTAAGGACTGGCAATAGGGCAGTGGATCTCGGGGTGTTTCTCGTCGGGATGATGCTCCTGTCGGTCGTCATCGGCGTCGTCGAATCGACGATGGCGCGCCTGCGCCTCCACCAGGTCCCGAGCCTGCTCGTCGCGGCGTGCTTGCTGTCCGCGTTCGCCATTGTCCTTGCGGCCAGGGGATAATCCGATGGGCTACTTCGTTGATCCCGTCCTCGTCCTCGTCCTGCTCGCCAACTTCTTCCTGCTCGGCACGAGCCGCCTACGCGCGATCATTAACGGGACCGCTCTGCAAGGGGTGCTCCTCGGGATCCTCACGCTGCTGGTTCACCACGAGCTGAGCCTCCGCCCTGTGCTCATCGCCGTCGGCACGACGGTCATCAAGGCGATCGTCATCCCATGGATGCTCTCGCGCGCGATGCGCGAGGCGGCCATCGTCCACGAAGTCGAGCCCTTCATCGGCTACATCCTGTCGCTGATGCTCGGGGCGATCGGGACGGGCCTCGCCCTGCTCTTCGTGGGCACGCTCCCGCTCGTGCCCCAGCACGTCGGATCGCTCTTGATCCCCACATCGCTCTCGACGGTCCTGACGGGCTTCATCCTGCTCACGACGCGCCGCAAGGCGATCACGCAAGTCGCCGGCTATCTCGTCCTCGAGAACGGCATCTTCGTCATGGGGCTCGCTCTCATCGAGGCGCTGCCCTTCTTCGTCGAGGTGGGCGTCCTGCTCGATCTGCTCGTCGCCATCTTCGTCATGGGGATCATCATCCTGCAGATCAGTCGGGAGTTCGCGTCGCTCGACACGACGCGGCTCTCGGCCTTGAAGGAGTGAGCGGGGCCATGGCCGAAGCGCTCGTTCTGGTCCCGCTCGCGTTCGCGCTCCTCGCGTTCTTCGAGCCCTCGACTGTGTGGCGCCGTCGGATCCTGCCGTTCGCCGGTGCCGCGCACCTCGTGCTCACCGCCGTCGCCCTGAGCCGCCCGAGCGTCGAAGGGCTCGATGGATGGTTGCGTCTCGACAGCGTCGGGCGGCTCGTCCTCGGGTTCTGCTCCGTCCTTTACTTCTTCGCGTCGCTCTACGCACCCGGCTACCTGGCCTCGCATCCGGACCGGCCCAACCGCGTCTTCTGCGCCTGCTTCATCGCCTTCATCGGGGCGCTGTCGCTGGTCACGGAGGCCCACCACCTGGGCCTGATGTGGGTGGCGATTGAGTCGACGACGCTGGCCACGGCGCCGATGGTCAACTTCCTCCGAAGCCCGCGCGCCCTCGAAGCAACGTGGAAGTACCTGCTCATCGGGTCCGTCGGCATCGCGCTCGCGCTTCTCGGGTCGCTCTTCTTGGCCTACTCGGCGCTCTACGCGAGCTTGCAGCCCTCGCTTCTGTTCGATGACCTGGTCCGCGATGGGGGGCACCTTTCGCGCCCGTGGCTGCGGGCCGCCTTCATCGTCCTGTTCGTGGGCTACGGCACCAAGATGGGGCTCGCGCCCATGCACACGTGGAAGCCCGACGCCTACGGCGAGGCGCCGGGGATGGTCGGGACGCTTCTCGCCGGGGGCCTGACGAGCTGCGCGTTTTTGGCCATTCTGCGGTTCTTTCGCGTCTCGAGCGCCGCGGGTGATGCGCCGTTCGCCGAGAACTTGATGCTCGTCGCCGGCCTCTTTTCGATGGCAGTGGCTGCGGCATTCATGGCCCGCCAGAAGGACTTCAAGCGGATGCTCGCGTACTCGAGCGTCGAGCACATGGGGATCCTCGTCGTGGGCATCGGGATCGGGGGCGCCGGGGTGTTCGGGTCGCTCTTGCACATGCTGAACAATGGCCTCACCAAGGGCGTTCTCTTTCTCAGCGCCGCCAATATTCACCGCGCCTACCAGAGCAAGAGCTCGGACGAGGTGCGCGGCGTCCTGCGGCGCCTGCCGATCTCCGGCGCGCTCTTTCTCGCGGGCTTTTTCGCGATCACCGGCTCACCGCCGTTCGGGCCCTTCCTCAGCGAGTTCACGATCCTCAACGCGGCCGTCTCGAGCGGACGCTACGGCGTGGCGGCGCTCTTTCTCGTTCTGCTCGTCATTGTCTTCATCGGCATGGGGGCCACGGTCATGACCGTCGTGCAAGGCAAGCCGTCCGAGCGCGCGGCCGCGACGGACCTCCGCGACAGTCTGCCGCTCGTGGGGCCCAGCGTCGCGCTCATCGCGCTCGTGCTCATGCTCGGCGTCTACGTGCCGGCGCCACTCGATCACCTATTGCGCGACGCCGCGGCGTCGCTGGGGGCCCCTCCATGAGCGGGCCCGCGTGGGCACGAACGCGCAACGCGCTCGCTCTCGAGAGGGCGACCATCCCTCGCTTGAGCGCGGCGGACTTCCAGCGCGGCATCCTCGACGCCGTCGCGTGCTCGATGCGCGTCGCCGCGCTCTTCGGCATTCCCGCCCAGGAGGGACGTGTGGAAATCGTCGCCGTCCTCTCCGACGATACCGAGTCGACGCTTCATCTGGCGACTACGGTCCTCTCTGAAGACTCCTACCCGTCACTCACCCCCGAGTGTCCCCAGGCGCACCTCTTCGAGCGAGAGATCGCCGAGCAGTGGGGCATCGTCCCGAAAGGGCACCCGTGGCTCAAGCCCGTACGCTTTGTGCGATCGAGGCGCCCGGGCCACGACGCGTGGAACCGCGCGGACTGCGCGCCGATCGAAGTGGGCGTCATGGACTACTACCGCGTGGAAGGCGAGGAGGTGCACGAGGTTGCGGTCGGGCCCGTGCATGCCGGCGTCATCGAGCCGGGGCACTTCCGGTTCCAGTGTCACGGCGAGCAAGTCTTCCACCTCGAGATTTCGCTCGGCTATCAGCACCGCGGCGTCGAGCGTGCGCTGGTCGGCGGTCCCGACAAGCGGACCGTGCATTACATGGAGACGCTCTCGGGCGACACAACGGTCGGACACACAACCGCGTACTGTCATCTGGTGGAGGCGCTCCAGGCAGCCCGCGTCCCGGCGCGCGCACACGCCCTGCGCGGGATCGCGCTTGAGCTCGAGCGGCTCGCCAACCACACGGGCGGGCTCGGCGCACTGGCCAACGACGTCGCCTTCCTGCCGACGGCGTCGTTCTGCGGAAGGCTGCGCGGAGACTTCTTGAATCTCACCGCGGCCCTCTGCGGCAGCCGTTTCGGGCGCGGCGTCGCCCGACCAGGAGGCGTGGGGTTCGACGTCGACGAGAAGCGCGCCGCGAAGATGCTCGAGCGCCTCGACTCTGCCGCGCGCGACCTGCGCGGATCGGTGGAGCTACTCTGGGAGAGCGCCTCGGTGCAGGCCCGGTTCGAGACGACGGGGACAGTGTCGACAGGCGACGCCGAGGCGCTCGGCCTGGTCGGGGTGGCCGCGCGCGCGTGCGGTCTCGAGCGCGACGTCCGCCACGACCACCCCGCCGGGGTGTTCCGGCTGGCGCACATCCCCGTTTCCGTCTGGCAGACCGGCGACGTCTTCGCGCGCGCGTACGTGCGCTGGCTCGAGATGCAGCGATCCATCGCATTCATCCGCGAGCAGCTCGGCGAGCTTCCGTCGGGCGCGATCGGCGGGCCCCTCCAACCGCTTGCACCCCACCGCCTCGGTGTGTCGCTCGTCGAAGGGTGGCGCGGCGAGATCTGCCACGTCGCAGTGACGGACGAAGCCGGGAGGTTCGCCGCCTACAAGGTCATTGACCCCTCCTTTCACAACTGGTCGGGGCTCGCCATGGCGCTCCGGGGAGCCCAGATTTCGGACTTCCCGCTGTGCAACAAGAGCTTCGACCTCTCGTACTGCGGATTCGATCTCTGACGAGGACTCCTTCCCATGTTCGACATTTTCGCCGCTCGTCTCAAGCAAGGATTTCGCACCGGCGCGTATCCGCGCGTGCCGCCCGAGCTCCCCGATCGGTTCCGCGGGCTACCCGTCCTCGACAGCAGCCGCTGCCCCGATGGGTGCTTCGCGTGCGCGCAGGCCTGTCCGACGGACGCCATTCACCCGGCGCCCGGGGGGCTCTCGGTCGATCTCGGCCGCTGCCTTTTCTGCTCGGACTGCATGCGCAGCTGCCCAGTAGGGGCGATTTCGCATTCGACCGACCACCGGCTAGCGACCCGCTCACGTCAGGACCTTCTGCTTCGCGAAGGGCAGGGGCTCGCGCGCGCCTCCGCGCTCGACGAAAAGATGCGCCGGCTCTTCGGCCGCTCGCTCAAGCTCCGCCAGGTGAGCGCCGGCGGCTGCAACGCCTGCGAGGCCGACATCAACGTGCTCGGAACGGTCGTGTTCGATCTCGGGCGGTTCGGCATTCAGGTCGTGGCGTCCCCGCGGCACGCCGACGGCCTGCTCATCACCGGGCCGGTCACGGCGAACATGCAGCTCGCATTGAAGAAGACCTACGACGCCGTGCCGGCCCCGAAGATCGTCATTGCCGTCGGCGCCTGCGCCATCTCGGGTGGGCCGTACGTCGGCCATCCGGAGGTCGTCGGGGGCGCCGACGGCGTCGTCCCGGTCGACCTGTACATTCCGGGCTGCCCGCCGCATCCGTACACGATCCTCGACGGCTTGCTGCGCCTCTTGGGGCGCCTCGAGCGGGACGAGACGACGACCGCGAGCTGGTCGGACCGGCTGCGCGCCGCCGCGGTCGAGACCGGCGAGGCCAACATTCGCGAGGTCGCTCAGGCCGGCCGAACGCGTGCGAACGAAGCCGTCAAGTACCTGGGCGCCTCGTTTGACGACGAAAGGGCGACGTCTGCAACGTCCGGCGACGGGGCGCCTGAGCGTCGAGGAGCCGGAAAGGAGCCGTGACGGGCCGAGTCGTGGCGAACGCAGCTCAGTCCTTTAGCGCAGCTGAGTATTTTAACTGCGACGATCCTGATCTGCCCTGGATTCTTGGACTGGAGTTGATCCGATTTTCCGGACGCCAAGCGGAGCAAGTAAGCTCCGGGAGTCCGGACCATGGCAAAGCAACGAAGGCAATTTACGGAGGAGTTCAAGCGCGAGGCGGTGCGCCTGATGCGCAACCGCGGAACGCGGACGGTCGCCCAGGTCGCCGATGGTCTCGGAATCAACGGTCACATGCTGCACCGCTCGGCGCAAAAGGTCGAACACGACGCGGTCGCGAAGGCACCTCGGGGGCGCCAGCGGGTTGCTCAGCAGTTCGTCTGCGTACACACACCTGCGCTGTTGCCGGACGCGGGCGTGAAGGTGTTCCCGTTGGCTCCGGTCGTGCCAGCGCCGTACGTGGTGCCTTCGTTGAGGAGGTCCAGCCCGTCGATACCGCAGCCGGCGTAGTTCGTGAACGTGCAGTTCGTCACCGGCGGTCCAGCCGTGTCCGGGCCCCCGCTGGGCAGGCAGGCAGCGAAGCCGTCGAAGTACAGTTCGCTCGATCCCGCCGGAGCGCCGTACGTGGCCGCGGCAGCGTATGAAAACGTGCAGTACGCAAAGCTCGTCGTACCGAAATCCGCCCCGGGAGGGTCGGCGCTTACTGTGACCCCCGACCAGTCGCCGGGGGCGGCCATCGCTTGCGCAGAAGTGAACACGATAGGGGCTGACGCGGTTCCGTTCGCAATGAACCGACCGCCCGCTTGGTTTTGGCTCACGTAGATGCCGCAGGCACCTCCGGCTGCAGGCTTCCCGAACTCCACCGTGTTCGGCGCCGCGATCGTGAGTGTCACGGTCGAGCTGTCCGTCCCGTCGACAAAGAGCCCGCACGCTCCCGCACTGCTGGTGTTGGAGTAACCCGACTCATCGACCTCGTAGGGGATGGGGATCGCAGGCCAACTCTCATCGTGGATGAGAATGTGCTGACCGCCCCCGCTCCGGTTCTGATCCTCCTGGAGGATCCCGATTGCACCCTGATGACCACTGCCGGTCGCCAGTGTGGTCGGCAACGTATCGGCCGAGTTGGGGTCGATGACGATGGGGTAGCCGCCGCTCGCCCAGTCGGGGATCGTGAGCGCGCCCGATGACGCGGCAAAGCCCGCGTACGGCCCGAAGAAGACGATGCCGCTTCCACCGTTGTAGCCCACCGTCAGATTCGACAGCAGAATGTGCAGGGGGGTAGAGTTGCCGAGAGGCGATGCGGTCCCCGCGTCGACATAGATCGACCCGAGATCGACGGGGGTATCGAGCAGCGGAGCGAACTGCTGCCCTGCGTACGTCACCGTGGCATGGCTCAAAACGGAGGTCGCATCGGCGCTCGGGTTGAAATACACGCCGCCCCAGGCCCCGGCGCTCGGGCTTGCAGCGTCCGAGGTCAGAACGATGGGCGAGCCGACGGTGCCCACGGCTTGCAGGCCGCCGGGAGCCGCTGCTGTCTGCGCCATGCCGATAGACAGGTAGGCGTTGGAAGCAAACGTTACCGTGACACCGGGCTCGATGGTTAGGACCGGGTCATTCGCCGCGTCGCCGACCAAGACGGGAAGTGGCGCATGATACGGGCTGCACGCCTGGGTCAGCGTCAGGTTCTGGGTCACGAACTGCGGCACGATGCTACCGTTGCACGCGGTAGTTCCGGGCCCCGTCCCCGCGTCGGGCTGGACCGACGCCTCCTGAGGGCTTCCGTCCAAAATGAAGCCGTTGCCGTCTTCCCCGGCGTCGGGCTCGACCGACGACGCATCCGGCCCCCCCCCGTTTTGAGCAGGGCCGGCCCCGTTCGATGACGAGCACCCGACAGCAAACGCAAAACAGGGGACACACATTAAGATTTGTGAGCTTCGCATCATGACCTCGCTTTCACTCGTTCGCTTCTTCGCTACGCGCCCCGCGTCCAGTGCGGGCCTTTTCGGTCTCGCCCTGAGGCGTCACCTCCAGACGACGGTCGCGATTCTGCCGATCGTCTTGCCGTTTCCTGTACGTCGTGATTTCGCCCGTTGGGTCTGCGGCAGTTTTGCAACGTACGTGCCGCTCCCCAAGTAGCGAAAAGTGTTCGGTTTGTCGAACGCTGTCACAGCGAGCGGAGAGGGCGTCTCGCGCTTCAGCGTCCGGCGTCACGACTGCGCGAAGAGACTCCTCGGCACAAAGACCGAGTAGGAGACCATCGATCGCCGATCGGGCTTGTTTTGCCGATCTGCAGTGAATCGGCTTGGGTCAGCTCGGAACCCAAATCCGCTGCGTCTGCCAGTTTCGGCACCCGTGCGGTGTATCCGTGGGGAATTCGTGGGGTGATCCGAGCCACCCTCGCCTATGGCGGAGTCAATCCGGTCACGCATGCGCGGGTCGTGTCGTCCGAGACCGCCGCCCGTGTCGTGGCGGTGATGAGCACGGCGGGGCTCTACGAGAACTCCGGTGAGTGGGCCTATCGCGTCGGCGTGCCCGCCAAGAGCGGGGTCGGCGGAGGCGTGGTCGCCGTCGTACCGGGCCGGTTTGCGCTCGCCACGTTCGCGCCCCCCCTCGACGAGGCGGGCAACAGCGTGCGCGGCCAGCTCGCGATCGAAAAGGTCGTGCACGACACGGGCGCGAACATGTTCCTCTCGGCCCAGCCGGCGTCCGCGCCGGTGGCGGAGATTCCCGCGCGGTGACGCTCTCTGCGTCGACTGGCCCGAGAGCCGCGTGTAGCTCGCCGAGGCGCTGCGGCACTTACCAGTCAAAGAAGTAACCGAGCGCTGCGCCGACTCCGAATTTGAATGCTTCGTCCGCGATTTCCCCGGAAGTCTCGCTCTCGCGAGAGAGCAACACCTCGTACCAGGCGGAGATGGACAGCGACTTGCGCCGGTCCAGGTACAGCCCGACGACTCCCTTGGGCACCGGGAGAAACGAGTGATCGACGAAATTCCAACCCAACCGACCGTCGAGCGCGAGGAACGTGCGGCCCGGGAGGTTGACGACCACGAGGGGGTCGACGAGCAGCAGGTCGAGCTCGGGATATCCAGGGCTGGCAAAAGAGCGGATCCACGCGACCTGACCGGTCAACGAGAGCGAGCGGGCGACGCCGACGGAGATCGCGTAGGACGGGGTCACCGCCCACGCGGCGCCGACAGGCGGCGCGACGGGTGATATCCACTGCAGACCGAGCGACACGAACTGGCGTACCTGCCCCCTACCCGCGAAGGCCCACGCGAACGCGGTGGTGACGGCGCCCAGTCCCGTCCGCGCAGGACGGTCCGGCGCATAGGGATACACCGCAAGAACCGGGACCCTGAGCTGGACCTCAAACTCTCGCCGATGGCCGAAAACGACCTGCGGGTTGAAGAGCAGCCGGTCCGCGTTCGCGCTGCCGTCGAGCCCCTGGAACGTATCGAATTGGAGGAGCACCTGGCTGCGCGAGAAGGCGACGGAATCGATGCCCTGCAGAATCTGCATGGCCTCCTGCGTCCGCTCCTGAGTCTTCAAGAGGTCGATGGCATCGACGAGCTCTGCCGACAAGAGCGCCGCCCCGGGTTCAAGCGAGCCGCACGTCGCCGACAATCGATCGCGATTCGCCTCGAGGCACGCCATGAGAGGTTCCGCCTCCGTTGGCGCGCCCGCGCAAAGGCGCTCGGCGTCGGCTCGACAGCCGGTGCGCACGCTCGTGATCTTCTCGACGGCCTCCTGTACCCGCTCGATCTCGGGGCGGCAGGAGCTTGAGAGGTCGTCCTCCTGGCGGAAAAGGCAGGCGAAGAGGCGGCCACCGCCCGGCTTGACCTCGCTACAAAGCCGCTCGGCGTCCCGGCCACATGCCTCGCCGAACTCTTCGACGAGGTGCCGGAACCGTGCCTGGACCTCGGTGCGCTTCGCCCGGCACGCCGCAGAGAGGTTCACCTCGTTCCGGCGCAGGCAACCCTCGACACGACCGTCGCCCACCCGCACGCCGCTGCAGAACCGCCTCACGTCGTCGGCGCATGGATCTTTGGCCTGGGTTGCGCGGCCCAGGAGGAGTCCGGCTGCGGACACGAAGGCAGCGACGATGCGTGATCGCAACTGGAGCCTCAGGCTCGGCTGTCTTGGTTACGCTTCGCAACATTCGATCCATCGGGCGCACGACGTCGCATCCACGGACGCGCTGAAGGCCGGCGCGTTTGTCCGTCGCCTGGGCGCCTACCCTAGCGGCGCCGAAAGCGGAGAAGCCACTTCGGCGATGGGCCGCTCGGGCAGAGACGCTATGAAATGCCGCCTGCTAGGGTTCGACTCCCTTCCCGTGCACTTTCGCGTATTTGTCTTACGCCTGGGCGGTCGCGCTCGGGGCCTTCCCGACACATTTGCCGACACATTCGTGTCGGTAAGCTCGGGGATCGCTAGGTCGGCCGCGACGGGCGTCTCGCCCAGCTCGTACCAGCGGCGGACGTCGCGCTCGTCCGTTCGGAGCATGCCCAGCGTCGTGTGACCGCTGCGGTCTGTGATCCACAACGCGTCGCGTCCGGCGAACATGCCTGCGGTGACGAAGAACGCTCGCATGTCGTGGGCGCGTTAGCGAAGCTTGTTCGCCTTCTTCCGAAAGAGGCGCGCGCGATGGATGCCGACCGCGGTGCAGTGATCGCGGTACGTCGGCGGGAGCTTGTCCCACTTGATGTCGACGAACACCGGCCCGGCCTTCGGCTTGCCCTGCATCGCGTGCCAGGCTCGGAGCATCCGCAACACCCCGGCGTCGAGCACCCAGGACCGCGGCCGGTCCGTCTTGTTTTCGTCCAGGGCAACCATGCCCTTGGCGAGGTTCACGTCTGGCCAAGTGAGCTGCTCGGCCTCGCCCTTGCGCATGCCCTCGCGGTGCAGGAAGGCGTAGGCGACGCGGTAGTTCAGCGGGACGACCACCTTGCCCACGGCGTTCACCCCAGCGAGCAAGGTCGCCTCCTCGAGCTGGCGCTCGAATTGCGCCACTCTGAGCCGCGGACGACGGGGCCGAGAAAATCCGAAAAGGCGAACGTGCACCTCGCCGATGAAGACTCCCCCTTCGCGGACACGGGACGTCCGAGCGCGCGACCGATCTACCGTCTCAGTGGAACGCCGTGCCATTTGAGCTTACAAACTCGTCCTTGGCACGTATGAGCAGGGCCTGCATTCGCGATGCTGCGTTCGTTGGGGTGTCGTGCCTGTCCATGGCATCGGCGTGCTGCTTGGTCAGTTGCGGCGGTGTCGTGGGGAGCTCGACCAACACCGATGGGGGCCAGTCAACCGTGACAGCCGGGGCATTCTCCGCTGCCGATACGCCGAACGTGGGTGACGCGGGGCCGGCGGGTTCGGCATGCGAGCACTACTACGCAGCTACGTACACTCGCTGCGGCGGCCCAGTTCTTCCTGCGAGTGAAGAGGCTCGCCAACAGGCCCGCTTCGTAAAGGTCTGCCTGAATGACATCGCCCTGCCGGGAAGCGGGATGACGGTGGCCGCCATCGAGGCGTGCGTTTCGGCGCTCGACGTCTCCGCATGCGAGCTGCCCGACGGGCCGCCCGTAGCATGCAACTTCACGGGCTCGCTCGCTGGAGGCGCAGCCTGCAACGAGGGGCTCCAATGCCAGAGCGGCCAGTGTCAGGGGACCGTTGCCTTCAGTCCCGAGGGTCCCATCGGTCCTTATACATGCGGAACCTGCGCGCCGTTCGTCCAGAACGGCCAAGTGTGCGCGCAAGGGAACTTCTCGGGCGGCTGTGGCAGTCAGGGGAGCTGCCTACTCGAAGCGGGCACGGGGTCGTCAACGTACCCGACGTACACTTGCGTTCCGATCAGCGAAGGGGACGCAGGGGCGAATTGTGACGAGCTCTCGAACCTGTGCCAGCCCGGCCTGTACTGTGCGGCGCAGACCGGACAATGCCAAGAGCTCGGGGATGCCGGGGCTCTCTGCGGAGAGGGCGCCACGCCGCCGGGCGATCCGGGCGGCTGCATGGCTCCTCTTTCTTGCATCGGCGATCCGGGGATGGCGACCTGCGGCCTTGGGGCCTCTGGCGCATTCTGCCTCGATGATGATGACTGCGCTGCGGGCTTGGGCTGCGTTCCGGGTTCCTGTGGGGGCGAGGGCGTCGTCGTACGGATCGGCTGTTCCGCGTCCGGGACTTGCCAACCGGTGACTTGGGCTTCGCCCGGTCAGGGGTGCGATGGTTACACGACACGGTGCCTTGTCGGTTCCTGCGGAGGTTCAGGCTTTGGAGTGCTCGTCGCACCGGCCGACGGCGGGCCCGCGATGGGCACTTGCCCGACCATCGCGGCGGATGGACAACCTTGCAATTCGGAGTGCGACGTGTCCGCCGAATGCTTCAGCCCCACCGGCAAAGCTGGAATGTCGGGGCTCACGGGCACTTGCACGTTGCTCGACAGCGTTGTTTGCGAATGATTGACCGTCGTGCAGCGCTCGTTGCCCGTCCGAGGTCCGTGGCCGCGTCCGAGACCGTCGCCCGGACGACGAACCGTTCTGCGGCCCCCGCCGCCTGTCACCGCTCCGCAACGGCTCGTCCGGGTCGCCCTCGTCTATTTGCCTCCTTCCATCGATTGGGCGATAAAGGTCGCATCTGGCGTCGCCGGCTCCTTCTCGCCCTCGGTCTCCTTCTCCCGGCGGGAGAAGGGGCCACGAGCGTCTGAGCGACGCACGTTTCGAGCAGTGCCCCTTCTCTCGCCGGACGGCGTGGAGCGGGGTTCCGTCGTGCTGGTGTCCCGCTCCGCCACCCAAAAAAACGGAGCGCCACCATGACGGACAATGTTGCAGCCGAAAAGACCCTATCGCCTCGCACCACGATGACGGGCGCTTACGACGCGGAGCGCGGCATCAGAGATCTACTGTCGAGCTTGTCACGAACCCCGGATAGCGCCCCACGAAATGTGGCCGAGTGAAGCACAGCCAGTCTTTGGCCAGCACGTCAAACCTGTTAACGTCCCTGGAATGGCCGACCTTGAAGCGACGATCCGAGGGGTAGAGGAACAGCTTTGGAAAGCGCAGCTTTCGGGTGACGTCGCCGTGCTCGATGACCTGATCGCGGACGACCTACTGTTCACGGGGCTGGCTGGCTCGTTGGAGACGAAAGCCGCCGACCTTCAGCAGCATCGATCAGGGGCATTGAAGATCACCAAGCTCGATCCAGTGGAGTTCCACGTGCGCGCCATCCCGGGAGGTGCGATCACCAGCGTCAAGATGGATGCCGCTGCAATAATTGCCGGCAAGCTTACGTCAGCCATCCTGCGCTACACGAGGGTCTGGATTTCAGAAGGCGGGCGCTGGCAGATCGCCGGTGGCCACATGAGCATAGTCGGCTAGTCGTCTGCGTCGCGTGACCCTTACGACCTCAACTGGGGGTGCGTCCCGAGCAAGGCCGTGATCGCGACGAGCCACACCGACGAGAAGATGCAGCACGGGGGCTTCGGCCTGATCGTCAACCCGCGTTGTTGACCACCAGGTCGATATGGCCGCTCGCGTGAAGCACGTTGGCGATGAGCGCCTCGATGCTCTCCGACTTGGTGAGGTCGAGATGGTGGACGTGCGCCCCCCCTCGCTTCGAGGTCCCGCATGGCCTCGGTACGACGAGCGGCCGCGTGGACCTCGTACCCCTGCGCGAGCAGGCCCAGAACGGACCGTTGGCCCCAACACACGGCCCGCGCGGGCCTCGCGTGGTCCTCGGACGCGCTCTCGGTTTTTCGTGTGATCGCCAGGCGCGACCGCGCACCACTCATGGGCGCAATGCACCGTTCAAAAGAGAGGCGGCGTCTTTTGGCCCCAGCGGGGGCGCGAGCCTGCCGAATTTCGTTGCTCGTCGGCGGGGCCCTGTGCGCCGCTGCTCTCGGTTCGCGTGAAGCGCGCGCCGACAATCCGGAGCACACTCCAAGCGTTCACCTCGACGTGGCCCGCGACGGGGCGGTGCCGGGGTGTCCAGGGGCCGCTGAAGTGGCCGCCTCGGCCAACCATGTGCTTGGACACGACCGTGTGCGCACCGCCGATACGGACCCTCGAGACGCCGAGCTCCGCATCCTGGTGGCGTTCTCGCGCGACCACAGCGGATTCGGCGCGACAGTGCGCGAGGCCGGCGCTCGCGACGGCGAGCGAATCCTACGGACCTCCGAGCCTACCTGCGACACGCTCACGTCCGCCTTGGGCGCCACCATCGCCATGATGATCGACGCCGCGGACGCGGCCCGCGACTTCGTTTTGTCTGTCCCTACGACCGCCGAGGCTGAGAAAGCCTCCGCGATGCGGCTCGCGCAAGCGCCGTCCCACCCCCCGCTGTCGGCGCAGCAGCGCGATCGGGTCGGGTCGGCGCTCGATGACGGGGACGACTCGCGGGCCGTCGGTTACGATCAGCTACGCGGCGAGGAGGCGCTGGCGAACCGGCGGACGGCGCTGGACGGGGTCTTTGCCGAGGCGCTTGGAAATGGCCTCTACGACTCGCTCAACTACGAGCGCATGTTCTACAATGGCGTGTTCAGCGTCCGGGTCGGGCTCGGTTTCGCGCCGCTGAACGTCTGCCTGGCGCCGTGTGGCAGTCCGGCGCCTGGGCCGGCGGGTGCCCCTCAGTATCGACGGGCCGACGAGTTCACGATGCCCGTGCTCGCAAGCTGGTTTTGGGGCTCCGCAAGTCACAAGCTGCAGGTGGGCCTCGGAGTAACGGGAATTTATCGCACGGGCCAGGTGGGCCACGACGCCTACCAAACCGGCGACGGCACGTTTCTCAGCGAGAAGGAGGCTTGGTTCACCGGTGGCCAGTACGACAGCGTATTCAGCAGTGCTAACAAAGGCTTCGACCTGGCCGGGACCGCCGTGGTCGGCTACCGATTCATTCCCGCTCACGGCGGTCCAACCTTCGGCGGGGGACTGACGCCCCTGTTCGGCGCGCACGGGGTCCTGCCCTGGCTGTGCGTCAACGCGGGCGCCGAGTTCATGTAGCCTTCGGTAGTCCCGAGTCATGCGCGTTTTTTTTGATCGCGGCGCTGTTCTCCGGACCACGTACCCGCGATGGCCCCCGACTTCGCCGAGTTCTACCGGCAGCACGTGCGCTTTGCGTGGCGCGCGCTCCTGCGTCTCGGCGTCCCCGAGAGCGAAGTGGCGGATGCCGTGCAGGACGTGTTCATGGTGGTGCACCGCAAGCTCGGTGAATTCGCTGGACGCTCCAAGCCGACCACCTAGATGTTCGCGATCTGCATGCGCGTCGCATCGGAGCGGAGGCGCTCGTCGCGTGCGCGGCGGGAGATCCAGTGGACGGACAACGCATCGCAGGAGCCAATCGGAGATAACGGGATCGCAGCACTCGAACGAGGCCAAGCGCGCGTGCTGCTCGAAGGGATTCTGAACAAGATGCCGGAGGAGCAGCGAATCGTCTTCGTCCTTTTCGAGCTCGAACAGCTCTCCGCGGAGCATATCGCCGCGCTGCTCGAAATCGCCGAAGGGACGGTCCGCTCACGCCTCCGGCTGGCGCGCGGCGTATTCGAGCGAGCAATCGCCCGCCTCCGCGCCTCCGAACAAAGGTTGAGCGCCACGCTCAATGCCGTTGTTGAGGGCTGGCGATGAAGGGCCCGACCCGAATTCTCGAGCGTGCTCTGCCGGGGAGCATCGAGCGCGTGCTGCTCGACAGCGCGGGCGCGGCGGAGCCCACGGACGCGCAGTGCGAGGCGACGTGGGTTGCCCTGGCCGCACGTCTGGCAGCCGCCGGGGCGCTGTCGGCCCCATCGTCGAGCTGCGGCCTCGGGCCAACGCACATTGCTCCCGAAGCGCCAGGAGCGGGCGTCGGCAGCACGGGGGGGCTGTCGACGTCGCCGGCGGGAGCTGCGGGGGGCACGATGGGCATCAAGGCAGCCGCGATGCTCGGTCTGACGGTGCTCGGGGCGGCAGTCGCCGTGGTCGCTGCAACGCCCGGGCGGGCTCATCGCGTCGAAGGGGCCAGCAGCGTGCCCGAAGCGGTATCACGAGCCGCGGCCGCCTTGCCCCTTGCACCGTCAATCGGCCTCGAGCCGACGGGGTCCCGGGCCCCTGCGCTCGAACCGGCCGCGCCTCCTGCCGCCCATGCGGGGCTGGCCGTCGCGACGCCTTCGCACCCGCTCTCGCCGCCAGCAAGTGCCCGCCGGTGGCTTCCGAGAGACCCGGGCGCCCGGGCGCTCCTGGTCGCGGAAAGTTCGCTCGTCATCGCGGCCCGCGCTGAACTGCGGGCGGGGCGATGCGGCGACGCGCTCGAGCGTTTGCGAGAGGGGTCCGAGCGCTTTCGGGGTGGCGCGCTCGAACAGGAGCGAGAGGCGCTTCGGGTCAGCGCCCTCGGCTGCACGGGAAGTGCCGAGGAAGCTTCCGCCGCGGCCGCCGCCTTCGTCGAGAGCTATCCAGACAGCCCCTACGCGGCCACGGTCCAGCCGCACCTCGCAGCGCGCTCACCGGGGCGCTGATCTTCTCTCGCGTCGAAGATCTTGCTCAAAGAGGGCGGGCATTGTTTCGGGACCTCTCGATAATACGGACTGCCCTACTGCGAAAGGGCAACAGCAGCGGTGCCTCATCCGCCGCCACGGTTCCTCGACTTCTCGATGCATGCGTCCATCGAAATCGGCCCGGAACCGACGAGCACGAGAAAGAGGCAGCCGAGCAACATCGAGCAATCGGTGCGCGCTTCGTGGGCCGTCTTCCAGAAGCCGTCCTTCATCAACATGGGGATCTTCGTCGTCGCGATGGCCACGAGGATGTCGACGAGCAAAGGGACAGCCGCGAGTCGAGTGAGCAGACCCACGATCACGAAAAGCCCGAAGACGATCTCGACAACGCCGACGAAGGGGGCCATCCAGACGGGCGCGGGGATGCCGATCTCGGTGAAGCGTCCGACCCCGAGCGCGTCAGGATACAAAAACTTCTGGACGCCCTCGGAGAGGAAGACGACGCCGACGAGTAGGCGGACGAGGACTGTCGCGGCGGGGCCGTCCGGGCGAGCAACTCGATCGACTATGTCACCGAGACGATTCGTTCCCGCACCATGAGAAGAAGGCGAGCGATCCACCAGTCATACCCCCCGAAAAAAAGCGTACCAGTCGACGAAGGCGCCGAGGCCCATGACGTCGACAAACGTGTGACTCATCGATTCAACTTGCGCGTAATGGAACGAGCCACTTGCAAGGCAAACGCTTAAGGAGACCGTCGCTCTGGCTCACGCAGAAGGGACGTCGGGCCTGTCCCGTCACTCCGCGGCCGTATCGCGACGCAAGGTGTCCTCGGCCGTGCCGGCGCTGAGCCCTTCGATCGGGCCGCTCCGGAGTTGGTACCCGACGCCGTGCTCGGTGAGAAAATAGCTCGGACGAGCGGGGTCGCGTTCCAGTTTCTGACGCAGCCGCTGCACGTAGATGCGCACGTAGTGTGGGGCATTGCGACCGCGAGGTCCCCAAGTCGCCTCCAGTAGTTGTCGATAAGTCATGACGCAGTTCTTGTTGCGCATCAAGGTCGCACAAAGCTTGTATTCAATGGGCGTGAGGTGAACCTCTTGGCCGTCGACCGAGACCCGTCGACCTGCAAGATCGATCGTGAGGTTTCCGGCCACGATCACAGAATGGCCACGTTTCGATCCGTCGCGAGCCATCTGGCGGAGCCATATGGTTATTCGACCGAGTAGTTCGCTCAGCGTAAACGGCTTCGTGATGTAGTCATTTGCATCACTATTGAGGACGGACACCTTGCCCTTCTCGTCGCCCCGTTCCAGCATCACCAAGATGGGTGCGCCCATCCATCGGCGAAGCTCGCGAATGACGGCGACGCAATCCAAGCCGCGCAACCCCATATCGATGAGGACGACCTCCGGATTGTACGAGCATGCGAGGCTGAGAGCCTCCATGCCGTCTCTTGCCTCCAGAGTCCGGAATCCTCGATCACGAAGCACGGCACGGAGCACCTTCTGCATCCCGGCGTCGTCGTCGACGACGAGGATCCACGGGCAGGCATTCGAACGTGGCTGCGCTGCCGTTCGCCCGCGCCTTTTCGTATCCCGCGCATGATGCATGGTTGGCTCCTCTCCGCATCGCGAGGGCGCCATGAGCAACGAGCGCACCCAATTTCCGCACGTGGAAAGCACCGCGAAATTTCGGTTCGCGCCTGAAGTGCCCATCAAGGTCGACGCAAAGTTTGCCGGTTGCACGCACGTCTTGCGCCGCTCTGCAGGGGGGAGCGTTGACGCCGTTCGCCACCACCGCGATGGCTTGGCGCGGAGCAGCTTGCTTCTGGAGAAGACGCACGATCGCGAATGACGACCGACTCTCACTCAACCCCTCCGCCATCCAGCGAGCTCGTCTGGGACGAGCAGCCGGGGCAAGCGCCTCCAGGTCAAGACGTGGTTCGCATCGCGCGACATGCGCCCCTCACGCCGATCGGTCTGCGCGGGCAGGCTCCGACACCCGCGTTCGGTCGCGCCTGGGGTGCGGTCAAACGTCTGACGCTCGGCCCCCCGCTCGCCACCGCGCAGGCCGATCGGGAGCTACTCTCGAAGAGCAAGGCGCTGGCGGTTCTCTCGTCTGACGCGCTCTCGTCCGTGGCCTACGCGACCGAGGAGTCCCTACGCGTGCTGATGCTGGCGGGGGCGGGCGCTGTCGCCGTCAACGTACCCATTGCCGTGGCGATCCTCGTCTTGCTGGCCGTCGTGACGCTCTCGTACCGCCAAACCATTTTCGCATACCCATCGGGCGGAGGATCCTACGTCGTCGCATCGCAGAACTTGGGTCGGATCGCCGGGCTCGTCGCCGCCGCGGCACTCTTCATCGACTACGTGCTCTCGGCCGCAGTGTCGGTTTCCTCGGGCGTTGCGGCGCTGACGTCGGCGGTGCCGCCCTTGGCGCCGCATGCCGTTGCGCTCGGCCTCGTAGCTCTCGGCCTCCTCACTTTGGTCAACCTGCGCGGCGTCCGCGAATCGGCCACGATCTTCGGAGCTCCCACCTACCTGTTCGTCTTCACGATCCTCGGCGTGATCGCCGTCGGAGCCTTTCGTGCCTGGATTCTTCACGAACGTTCGTACACCGGGGAAAGCGGTGACTTCGCCCGGGAGACCTCACCGTTGACCGTGCTGCTCGTGCTCAAGGCTTTTTCATCGGGGTGCACCGCGATGACCGGCATCGAGGCGATCTCGAACGACGTCCCCGCGTTCCGGCCTCCGCAGGCCCGCAACGCCGCCAAGACGCTCACGTGGATGAGCGCGCTGCTCGGCACCATGTTCCTCGGCATCACGCTTCTCGCAAAGCATCATCGGATCTTGCCTCGCGACGACGAGACCGTCCTCTCCCAGCTTGCTCGCGCCACGGTCGGCGGCGGGGTCTTCTACTATGGAGTTCAGCTGTCGACGCTTCTCGTGCTCGTGCTGGCCGCAAACACGAGCTACGCCGACTTCCCGCGGCTGGCGTGCGTGCTCGCTCGAGACGGGTTCATGCCGAAACAGTTCGCCTTCCGAGGCGACCGGCTCGCGTACAGCGTGGGCATCGTGGCCCTGTCCGTCGTTTCGATGCTCCTCGTCGTCGCATTTCGCGGCGACGTCAGCGCGCTCATCCCGCTCTACGCGGTCGCCGTTTTCGTTGCGTTCGCGCTCTCGCAAGCCGGCATGGTGAGACACTGGGCGAGCCGGCGCGGCAGCGGGTGGATCGCGTCCGCGCTGATTAACGCCGCCGGCGCGACAGTCAGCAGCGCCGTGGCGATCGTCGCAGGGGCAACGAAGTTGGCCGGTGGCGAGCCGCTGTTCACGGCGTTCGGTCTGCACGTGCACGCGGGCTCGTGGGTGGTCTTGGTGCTCATGCCACTGATCGTCTGGATGTTCCTGTCGATAGAACGCCACTATCGGCAGGCAACATTCGAGCTCGCAAACGAGACGCCGCTGGACCCCGAGGGGCTCCGACACAAGGTCGTCGTCCCGGTGTCCGCGATGAGCCGCGTCGCCCTTCAGACTCTGGCATACGCTCGCTCGCTGACAGACGATGTCTCCGCGGTCCACGTCGCTGACGACCGCGCGGCGCTCGAGCAGTTGCGGACCGCTTGGCTCGAACAAGCGAAAGTCCACCCGTTCCTCGCGACCGTTGAGCTTGTCCTCATCGAGTCACCCTACCGGTCCCTCGTCGGCCCAATCCTCGCGTACGTCGACGAGGTCAAGGCACGAGACAACAGCGCCACGTTGAGCGTAATCGTTCCCGAGCTCGTCCCCTCGCGCTGGTCCGAGGTCTTGCTGCACAACCAGTCGGCCTTCCGGCTCAAGGCGGCGCTCCTTTTTCGACCGGGCACGATCGTCACCAGCGTGCCGTTTCACCTTCGACGCCACTTGCCGCGACGATGACGCCCCGTGACCCGCAGCACGCCGACGTCAGCAGAAACCTGGTCCCTTGGCGCGCTTCGAGCTCGGTTTCCGAGCCGGCCCACCGATAGTTACTGTCTTGCGCCGACGCCTACACGCGTCACGAACCAGGCAGCGGCGCCGCCGTCTTCTCCCGGGAAGAACGTAACGTCTTGCGTCCCAGCGCCACCAAAGATCCCCTTGAAGCGGTCGCTGGCGACCTGTGTGAGCTGAGTCGAGGTAAACGAGACGATTGGTGTCGCAGACCCGTCCGGAGACGTTTGTCCGTTCCAATCAGCGACGAGCTCGCTGCCTTGAAGAGAAACGTTGATCGTGCCGAGACCGGCGTCCGGGCTCTGGTATATCCCGTAGGGGTCCACGTAGGTTCCTTGGTAGCCCGTCCAACTGCTCGGGGGCGTCGTCACGACAGGCGCCTTGGCGCTCGGTGGGAGCAGGAAAGTGTCCACGGCAAACTGCGAAACAACGTTGGGGTTGCCGCTCGACGAGTTGAAAAACACGACCACCGCCCAGTTCTGCGCGGGGACCATGTAGATCGAACTCTGGAAGCCGTCGATATTCCCCTCGTGCCAGACGCGGTACACGTTGCCCTCGTAGAGAAAGAGGCCGTAACCGTACTGTTCGGTGTTATCGGGGTAGTTGTCGGTCTGCGCCCATTGGGTTTCCATTGCCGCCACCGAGGACGGCAGAAGAACCGAATCTCCGGACGACATCAGCATCTCAGCGAATTTGGCGTAGTCCGCGACGCTGGCGATCACGCCGGCGGGGGGGCGCTCGACCGCGCAATCGTACGCGTTCGGCTCGAGGAACGTGCTGCCCTCGTGGCCGACGGCGTGATCGGCGGCCATCGCCACCGCCGGGTCGAAGGTGGCCGTGCTCATTCCCGCCGGGCCGAGAATTAGGTTGGTCGCCGCGTCCTCGTACGCCTCGCCCGTTACCGACTCGATGACCCATCCCATGAGCGAGTACCCGGTGTTGTTGTAGTTCCACACGCTGCCCGGCGATGTCCATAGCGGAACGGGACCATGCGAGTTGAACCATGCGGCCGACTGTCCGAGGCCTACGGGGCAGGAGACCTGCTCGAGATTGGTATCGGGAAGACCGGATGTGTGAGTGAGGAGCGCGTGGAGTGAGATGGTTGAGGCATCGAAGGGGGGAGCGAGCGCATAGGGCACGTATTGCGTCACGGGCTGGCTCATGTCGAGCTCGCCTTGCTCGACCAACTTCAGCGCAGTCGCTGCCAACACCATCTTGCTCAACGAGGCGACGCGAAAGAGCGTCGAGGGTTGGACCGTGTCGGGCTCGCCGCGCTCCTTCACGCCAACGCCTGCTTGCAGGGCCAGTGTTCCGTTCTCCACGATCGCGATGGCCGCGCCCGGGATGTCGTTGGTCATCATCTGGTCCTGAAGGAATGAGAGCACCGTGGCATACCGAGGATCGGACGCTGCGGACGAAGACGAGGTCTGGACGGACGGAAGGCCTCCGGACGTCCCAGCAGGCTCCGACTTGCAACTTGGCTCGAGTACCGCGATGTGGACCATCACGAGCCAACGAAGCAAGGCTGTTCTGCGCAGGCGCGTCGCCGCGAGAACCAAAACTCCATGGCGCGCGGACTCGGTCATCGGGCGGCCGAGCTGCGGCAATCGTGCCACGGGCGTGCCTTTTGATGTCAGCCCAAAAATCGTTCGCGCGCGGCCGGGTGTGTCTCCAGTGACTGATGGGTCGCGTAAACGGCACTTCACGACTGCCCAGCATGCGAAGCGCCAAGCGGTCGCGGTCGCGCGCGCGGACCTCGCGGTAGCCACGCCAAATGCGATCGAGTGCAGGCGACGCGACCCACGGCACCGTTCGTGCCGCCCGCGGACGGGCGGGGGCCGGGGGGGTGTTGCATGCGGGGCGAGGGGGTCGGGGGGGGTGTTGCATGCGGGGCGAGGGGGTCGCGGAGGGGGAGATCGTTGCCATGGCAGCCATGGCAATGATCTCGCCCCAATCGCCCCGGCGCGCGGCACGGCGCGGCCACCACGAGACATCCACGGAGGCGACGTGCCATCATCGAGCCCCTCGATGGCCCCACTTGCCGCCCAGTGTCGCGCCCAGCCGGGAGAGTTCGCGCCGGTCGTGGATCGAGCCAGGTGCGAGGGCAAGGCCAAGTGCGTCGTGGTCTGTCCGGTGCAAGTGTTCGAAGTCCGCGGCATCGACGACGCCGACTTCGCGAGGCTGGGGCTGCTCGCGAAGCTCAAGAGCATGGCTCACGGCCGGAAGACCGCGTATACGCCGAGGGCTTTTTTCTGCGAGGCGTGCGCGAAGTGCGTGGAGGCGTGCCCCGAGAAGGCCATCAAGCTCGCTCGCGTCACCGACGCGTCATGACGCCCCGTCGCGACTGCCGCGCTCGGCTCGCGGGTCGGGATGGGTGGCGTGAACGCTTCCATGCGCTCGGGGTATGGGCCTTGTCTCCTGCTCGCGGACGTGGCACCGCCTCGGCATGACCACGCTCGATCACATCGGCATTAACGTGTCCGACTATGCTCGCTCGAAGAGCTTCTACGAGAAGGCACTCGGCCCGCTCGGCATCACTGCCGTCATGGAGTTCGGCAAAGCTTGCGGCTTCGGGCGCGCCGGCAAGCCGGACTTCTGGATCGGCGAGGGAGCGACCAGTTTTCAGAAGCCCGAGCACTTGAAGGTCATCACGCCCATTCACGTCTGCTTTGTCGCGCGCTCGCGCACCGAGGTCGATGCCTTCCACAAGGCCGCTCTCGCCGCAGGCGGCAAGGATAACGGGGGACCCGGCATTCGCGCGGAGTACCACCCCAGCTACTACGGCGCGTTCGTGCTGGATCCGGACGGTCACAACGTCGAGGCAGTCATTCACTCGGCGTGACGAGGCCGCTTCGCCATCGCGGGCGCAAGCACCAGGTGAGCCAGCTTCTCTGGGCTCTATGCGCTGTGTGCCCGCTCACCGTTCGCGCTGGGACGGGGCGCGTCGGCCCCGTTGCTTGCCAGATGTTCAATGAGGAGTGCAGCCACTTTTTCGGGCGCGTCGTGATGAACCCAGTGCGACGCCTCGGAGATATGGACGACCCGGGCGTTCGAGACCCAGCCCGGGGGTGGTTCCGCGAGCGCGGCGTTGAGGTACTGGTCCTTGTCACCCCAGACGACGAGCGTCGGGACGTCCACTTTGGCTCGCGGGATCCCTCTCCGGACGCCGTCCCAAAAGCCGGCTCGGTACCAGTCGATCGCCGCGTGGAGGGCGCGCGGCGAGCGAATTCCCTCGACGAGGTCGTCGATGTCGCCGCGGGAAAGGCCGTCGTTCGCGAGCGAGCGACGCACGAACCGAAAGTCGCGCCGCGAAAGAAACCACTCGGGGACGCGGGGGATGAGAAAGAAGAAGATGTACCAGCTTTTCTTGAGCTGTGACCACTTGCGGATCTCGCGCTCGAAACCCACGGGATGAACGGAATTGAGGATGGCGAGTCGTGAGACCAGGTCGGGTCGGACCATCGCGGTCCCCCAGGCGACGCCCCCGCCGAAGTCGTGCCCGACGAGGCACACCTTCTGCCTTTCGAAACCGCGCACGATGGCAGCGACATCGTCAATCAGTCGACTTGGGGAGTACGCCGATGCACCGACCGGCTTGTCGGAGTCGCCGTAGCCGCGAAGATCCGGGGCCACGGCGAAGAAGCCTGCGCTTGCGAGGGCGCGCATCGGCCGTCGCCACGTGGCCCATCGTGCGGGGAAGCCGTGAAGTAGCAGCACCATAGGGTCTGCGGAGCGGCCTGCGGTGACGCACCGGAGCCGTACGCCGCCGCTGGCGACGGTCTGAGTGTTGAAATCCGACGGCACCTCGCTCATGCGTCATGGCGTAGGAGCGCGGCGAGAGCGACGCAAGCGAGAGCACCAACCCGAGCACGACGACAAGGTTCGTGAGCCCTGTCGCCGCCTTCACCATCAGCCTCCCCCGGCCTGAATCCATGCTGCCAGCAGCGGGCGATCAGTCGGCGCGGTCGTACCGCAGGAAAACTACGCCGCCGGGAAACGCCCTCGTCTCGGCGAGCACCTCCGCCCGGATGTCCGGTCCAGCGAGCCGGCTGTTGTGCTCGACCGCTCGCCTCGTCTTCGAGAACACGACCTTCGGTAACCGTCTCCAGATGCATGCGAGCTCGGCAATCGGCTGCGGCGCCGACAAATTCTGATCGGCGGTGGGCCAGAAGCTCGCCATCAGCTCGTAGGTTCGCCGCCCGTAGAGGAACGCGCCTACCTTCCCTGCGCACTCGTTGAAGAACCGAGACAGCTCGTCGTCGGGAGCCGTCCAGTCGATCTCGCCGCCGCGCGTCTCGATGAAGCCGTCGAGCGAGACGGTCATCCAGTAGACGACCTTGCTCACCCGGCCTTCTTCGCTCACTCCGTCCTCCTTGCTCACCTGGTCCTCGCGCCCACCCGGCCTTCTTTGCTCACCCGGGCCCTCGCGCCCTCGGCCATTCTCGCCTTCAAGAGCTTGCGAACCAGAACTGCGGGCAGCGGCTCGTCGAAGTGAAGGGCGCTCTTGGTCGAGCTGTAGCCTTCGATCTCTGTCGCGAGGGTCCCGAGTGTCGCCCCGCTGAACGGGCAGTAGGAGCAGCCCTTCGAGGTCGCCGAGAACCCGCGATGATCCTGCCCTCGAGGCGAAACGCCGGGATGCGGTAGCTGATGCACTCCTCGACCTCGGGGACGATCGCGTGAATCGTCGTGCGCAACTTCCGAAGGAGAGCGCGGCTCTGCGCGCTCACGCTCTGCAGGTACCGGTCGATGGCTGGATCAGGCAACGCGCAACGGCGCAACGATGCCGGAGCTGGCCGGGGTATGCTGCGTACCGATGGCCGGTAGCCTCGTTCGTCACACCGTCCGCTTTCTCGACGGGTACGTGCCTGGCGAACAGCCGCCGCCCGGTGCGGGGGTCGTGAAGCTCAATACCAACGAGTGTCCATACCCGCCGAGCCCCCGCGTTCTCGACGCGCTGCGCGCGATTGGGCCGGACGCGCTGCGCCGCTATCCGCCGCCCATGGCCGACGACTTCCGCGCGGCAGCATCCCTCGCGCTGGGCGTTCCGGCCGATGCCATCCTCGCGGGCAACGGCAGCGATGACATCCTCACCATTGCGACGCGCACATTTCTCGCGCCTGCCGACGCGCTGGCCTTTCCGACGCCGACCTACTCGCTCTATCAAGTGCTGGCCAGGCTGCAGGACGCTCGAATCATTGCTGTGCCCTGGGCCGACAACTGGTCGTTGCCGGTCGACGGGCTCCTGGCCTCGGGCGCACGCGCGATTTACTTGGCGAACCCGAACGCGCCGAGCGGCACGACGGTGCCCGTGGCGGCGGTCGAGGAGCTCGCTCTTCGTTTCGACGGCGCTCTCCTCGTTGATGAGGCCTACGCCGACTTCGCCGACGCCAACTGCCTCGAGCTCCCGTTTCGCCGACCGAACGTGATCGTCGTGCGCACGATGAGCAAGTCCTATGCGCTCGCGGGCATCCGCTTCGGGTTCGCGGTGGCCAACCCCGATGTCATACGCCAGATGGCCAAGGTCAAGGACAGCTACAACTGCGACGCAGTCGCGATCGCCGCGGCGACGGCCGCCCTGGCGGACCAGGAGTACGCGCGCAGCATCTGGGAAAGGATTCGCGCCGAACGAGAACGGTTGACGTGCCTGCTCGACGAACGCGGCTGGCACGTGCTTCCGAGCCAGGCGAACTTCGTTCTGGCGACGGTGCCCGGCGGAGACGCAAGCCGCGCCCTGCTCGCGCTGAAAAAGCGCGGCATCCTCGTGCGCCACTTCGACGCGCCCGGGCTGCAGGACAAGCTGCGCATCACCGTCGGTTCGCCGGAGCAAACCGACGCGCTCGTCGCGGCGATCGACGCGGGGCCGTAGTCGAGTTCGACGTGGTGCCAGCGGCCCGTCGCCTCGTGCCCACGCCTGAAGCGCCCGGGGCGCCTGGAGCGCAGAAGCGCCTCAAGCGCAAAAGCGTCTGAAGCGCCTGAAGCGCCTGAAGCGCCTGAAGCGCTAGGGCGTTGCCAGCAGCCACGCGGCGACGTCGTCGTGGAGCGCCTGGGGCTGGGCGACGGCGACGAAATGTCCGCTGTCGTCATACGGCGGAAATCGAATTTCGATAGCGGGTGCCGGGCCGCCATCCTGGTCGGACTCCAGCGCGGCTGCTCCGCCGTCGGGGTCGAAGCTCACGGTGAACCAGCCTGGCCGCGCCACGCCGGCGCGCGCCGTCGTATCGACGGTGACCGCGCCGAACTGCTCCAGGGCGGCCGGGATCGCGGGCGCGTAGATCACGGCATCGTACCGCGCGTCGGTGATGAACGTCTGGACTCCGCTCCGCAGGTTCGCGACAAACGCGTCCTGCGACCCGGGGCCCGTGTACAGCGATTCGCCGACGGGGCACGCCGTGGCCGGAACCACCAGGTACCGGTCCGCCGCATCGAGCGCCCCGAGCTCGGCGGACCATGCCGCATTCATCTGCTCCTGCACGGGATCGGTCGTGCCGACCACGCGGAAGGCCCCTGGGCGCGCCGGAGGGGCCATGAGAGGGATCGAACGGGGGTCCGCCGCGAGCAGGCTCGCCGCGTTGGCGAAGCTCGTGAGCACGGCGGTGGGCGTGTCGTCGATGTTCCGTGACCAACCGTCGGGCTGGCGCACGTCATACGGATCCTGGCCGGCATCGACGGCACCCACGTAGGGATCGCTGGGCACGAGCTCCGATTGCTCGGCGTACTGCAGCCCGCCAAGGACGAATGGCTGCAGCAGGACGACCCAGCCAAACTGCGTGACGGCCACCGCCGGATCGACGACGGTGCCCGCCAGCCCGGGAAAGACGGCGTCCCAGTGCGCCTGGATCATCGCCTCGAGCGCCGGATCCACAGGCGGCGCTTCGGTCGAGTAGCGCAGGAGCAGGTCGAGCATGAGCGTCGCCCGCTCCCCCCCATAACTCTGGCCGACGAGGACGACGGGCGCGGCCTGCAGGGTCGGATGCGAATCGAGAAAGGCGAGGACTACCCGCACGAAGTCGGCGGCGTCGCCCATCGGCGAGAAGGCGCAACCAGCCGCAGCGTCGGACGTCGCTGGCGCCGATTCATCGCGTAGCTCGTACGAGAAGCCCGACTGCCGTTCGTCGACGAAGAGCAGATTCGCGAAGGACGTCCAGCTCGCGGAATTGGGCGCCGGGGGCACGCTCGGCGCCGTGGGTGATGCGAGCGTTGCCCGCGCAGTTCCGAACGGCAAGAGCTCGAGCGAGCTCGGGTAGCCCGGCCCACCGGCCATGAAGACGGCGAGCGGCCGGCTCGCGGCGTCGCCGTCGGCCGCCTCGAAGACGTAGAACATGCGCGCAGGAAATGGCGAGCCACTCTCCTGGGGAGGGACGTCGACGAACCCCGTCTCGTCGTCGACGGCGCCAGGGGACGCGCCCGCCCCGGCCGCCGGCGCGCTTGCCCTCGACCCGTCCGCGCGGCACGAGAGGCTGCCGGCCGCTGTCGCCGTCGCAGCTGCTGTCACGAGAAGCAGGGAGAACGTTCGGCTCAGCAGTACGCTCAGGATGCGGCTGGGCCTTACTGTGCCACGGGTTCGATCCGCGCGCCCGTACCAGCCCGCCCGAGGGCGCCGAGCCCGTTCGCGCCGAACGTGTTCACCGAGTCCGTTCACCCCGAGTTCACCCCGAG
>Ga0187782_10000133_pt1 | contig 43516 bp, 36 predicted proteins | sample 0715_SJ02_MP15_2_FD_132454 | JGI IMG/M metagenome (GOLD analysis project Ga0187782, IMG submission 132454) | Tropical peat soil microbial communities from peatlands in Department of Meta, Colombia - 0715_SJ02_MP15_20_MG | ecosystem: Environmental > Terrestrial > Soil > Wetlands > Peat | place... | reverse complement strand
GATGTTCCGGTCGTCCGATCTGCCGGTCGAGGCCGCCCGGCGAAAGCGTCAAGCGTGGAGCGCTCTCTGGATCACCGTGGCAGGTTTGCATGCGCTTGCGCACCGATATGCTCTCGCCGCCGCGAGTTTCGGGCGGGCGATTGTCACGGATCCGTCAACCGTCGTCGTCACGCTTGCTCGAGCGGGCACCGGACGCTGGATGTCCATTCCGTCCGCGTGGCAACCGGTACACACGGGGAGAACGGAGCACGCCTGATGGGGGCGCCGACCGTCAGCGTCATCACCGCAGTCTACAACGCCGGCCGGTTTGTCGAGGCAGCCATCGCCAGCATCCTCGCCCAGACATATCGTGATCTCGAGGTGATCGTCGTCGATGACGGCTCTACCGACGATACTGCCGCGCGCGTCGCGGCCTTTGGCCCGCGCGTGACCATGATCGCACAGGCGAACGGTGGCGTGGCGGCCGCCCTCAACACCGGCATTCGGCACAGCCGGGGCACGTACGTGACGTTTCTCGACGCCGACGATGTCTGGCTCCCTCAGCGGATGGCGCGCGTAATGGATGCGTTTGCGCGACACTCGGAAGCCGGCGCAGTGTATCATGGATACGCACCCATCGACGCGATGGGCAGGCCAATCGGGCACCCCTTCATCCCTACCCGGAGCGCCAGTATCCTGGAACCACTGCTCTGTGGATTGTTCGTCGGCCAATCAATGATCACGTTCAAACGCAGTTACTTGGATCGGGCGGGCCTGTTTGATCCAGCGATGCGGATGTTGCCCGACTGGGATTGCTTCGTTCGCATCGCCTTAGGAGGCTGCGTGTTTGAATGTGTTCCCGAGGCTCTCGTCCACTATCGCCTACACGACTGCAACGCGTCGCGCAATTTTGCCGGGGTTATCGCATACGGTCGAGTCGTCCTTGATCGCGCATTTGCCGACCCCAAGCTACCTGTTAGGCTTAGAACAGATGCTTTCCGGGCACAGGCGTACGGCCAGTTGTCGATCTCTGTGGCGGCGCGGTATCTCCAATGGGGCCGATGGCCCGAGGGCCTTGCGTTGCTGCTGGACGGCGTCCGCCTGGAGCCCCGCATCCTGCTCCGGCCGAGCTTCTACCTGGACTTTGCGCAGCGGGCTCTGCCCATGCTTCCCGCGGGTGAGCCGGGGACAGGCCGCACCGAACGCGCGGATCGGGCGGCCGCGCTGCTATCAAAGGTACTCGCTGGGTTGTTCCAGATGCCGGACCTGCCGCACGACGTTGCCAAGCACAAGCGCGGGGCCTGGAGCGCCCTGTGGGTCGCGACCGGCGCGCTGCACGGACTCGTAGGCAGGCGTCCGCTGGTCGCCGTCAGCCTCGCGCGAGCATTTCTTTCGCATCCACCGACCGTCACCGGCGCGCTCGCCCGGGCGAGCACCGGTCGCTGGCTGTCAGCACGATCGCTGTGGCAGTCCGGCCCCATCCGCAGCGCGGGGAAGGTTTCGTGAACGGCCCCCTTGTCAGCGCGGTGATCCCGGCGTACAACGCCGGCCCGCTCATCGAGGACGCTGTCAGAAGCGCACTTGCCCAAACGTATCCGCATCTCGAAGTCATCGCCGTCGACGACGGCTCCACGGACGATACATGCGCCCGCGTCGCCGCGTTCGAGTCGCGCGTGACCCTCATCCGACAAGCCAATGCCGGCTGCGCGGCCGCCAGGAATACTGGCATCCGACGGAGCCGCGGCACGTATGTTGCCTCCCTCGACGCGGATGACGTGTGGTTCCCTGAAAAGATCGCCTCGGTCGTGCAAGCGTTTGAGCAAGACGACCAGGCGGGGGCGGTCTACCACTGGTGGTCGTTCGTCGGCATCGACGGGAAAGCCGGGCCCCAGATCTATGCGCCCGTGCATAACGGCGATGTGGTGGAGCCGTTGCTCATGGGTAATTTCTTGAGCCCGTCCGCGGTGACGATTCGGCGAACGTGTCTGGACCAGGTGGGCCTGTGCGACCCTTCGGTGAGTTGGGGTGAGGACTACGACCTATTCCTCAGAATGGCGCTGGCCGGCCACAGGTTCCAATATGTCCCAAAGACCCTGGCCCGCATCCGACTGTCCGACAGGAGTATGACGAGCAACCCTGCGAGGCAGGGCCGCGGTCAGCGCGCCGTCCTGGATCGCGCTTTTGACAGCGACGCGCTGCCGGCGAGGCTCCGCACGTCCCAAGTGCGGGCGTCTGCATACCAAACACTGCTCGTGAACACCGCTATGTCCTGTCTGTGGCGAGGCCATCTCGAGGACGCTCGCGCTTTCCTACTCGAAGGCGTGAGCATCAGACCTGAGGCGCTGGAGCGACCAGGCTTCTATGTCGGCCTTGCGTTGCGTACGTTGCCGGCAGGATACCAGACGTGGCAGGAACTGACCAACAGGATGGATGCTGTCGTGCCACGACTGACCGGCCTGTTGCATGCGTTGTTCGCAACACCCGGACTCCCGCCGGAGGTCGAAGCTCGCCGGCGAATCGCCTGGAGTGCCGTCTGGATGGCTTTCGGACTGATCCACGCGGCGAAACGTCGGTGGTCGCGTGCCACCGCGTACTTTGGACGCTCACTCGTCGACGATCCGCTCACGATCCCAATGGCCCTGGGCCGGGGACTGAGGGGTAACTGGAGGAGCGTGCGGGCCGCGCTCGGGATCTAGGATGCGCATCCTCTTCGTAACGCGAGACGATCCGTACGGCGCGCTGACGGGCGTGGCCACATACGTGCGCGATCTGGCTGAGGCACTCGGCAAGCGGAGCCACGAGATCGCCCATCTCCACGTCAGCCCCGGACCGTGGTGGACACGTCCCCGCCTCCGCTGGACGAGGCGCGGCTCCGTGCTGACCGGGGTGGTCACCGTGCCCGCCGTCTCCCGAACCGAGGAAGAGCGCCTCCGAGCGGACGTCACGTGGAGCGAGGTCGAGCAGGTGCTGACGAGAGCGTTGGGAACCATTCGACCCGCCGTCGTCCACATCCACGATCTCTCCGGTGTTCCCGCGGAGCTCGTCCCCACCGCGCAGGATGCCGGCGTGCCGGTCGTCGTCACCATGCACGACTTTTGGCCGTTCTGCCGCCAGTTTCTTCTCGTGAGGCGCGGGCTCGTTCCGTGCCCTGGATCCGATGGAGGGCGGAACTGCGCCAAGTACTGCGCCGCGCAACCGGTATCCGCGGCACGGCGGTTCGCGCAGTGGGCCGACCAGGCGCTCCCCGGAGGAGTGCGAGACGGTGCGCGCTGGGCGCTGGGGTTGTATCGCCGGCGGAGCGGCGGGAGCGGCTCTCAATTCGTCGTGGTGAACGGACCGTCGTCCGACGGCGTGCCCGACGAGCACCTCCTCGACGCGTATGCGAAACGCGAGACGCGGATGCGGCACGCGCTGCTGCGCGCGGACCGTCTGCTCACCGTATCGGAGTCCGCGAAGACCGTGTACGTGCGGCACGGATATCCGGAACAGCGCATTCACGTTCTGCCGCTCGCGCTCAGGGTCACCGAGCAGGTGCGGCGCCGCGTTCGCGAATTCACGGGGTACCCCGTTCGCTTCGGCTATCTGGGCCGGGTGAACCCGTGGAAAGGCGCCCATCTCCTGGCCGAGGCCGTGCGCGGCATCCCAGCACCGCGCGCCCAGTTCACGTTCTACGGGGCGGTCACCGACGAGGATCGCTCCTACCTCACGACGTTGAGCGGCCGCCATCCCGGTCTCCATTTCGTGGGGCGGTACACTCGGGGAGACCTCATCCGCATTCTCGACGAGATCGACGTCGCGGTATTCCCCTCGGTCATGATGGAAACACTCGGGTTGGTGGGGTTGGAAGCGCAGGCCGCGGGGATCCCGATCGTCGGCGCGGCGCACGGCGCGATCACAGAGTACGTCAAGGACGACACAAACGGCCTGCTCTTCCCGCCCGGCGATGTGGAGGCGCTGCGGGCCCGGATCCTCCGCGTGGTGGAGCACCCGGATCTCATCGCCCGGCTGTCGTCGGGAACGTCCGCTCCACGGCACATGGCCGAGCACGTGCGCGCCGTCGAGGCCGCCTACGAGGACGTCGTCCGCACCTGGCGCCGGGCAGCGGCAGCCGCCGACCAAAGCACGAGCGTGACGTCCTTGGCCGTTGCGTCCGGCTCACAGAGCGAAGCGCAGGAGGATGCGAGGGCATGAGCGAGAGGTTGATGGGAATCGTACCGGCCGGCGGTCGCGGGACGCGCCTGGCTCCGTACCCGGGCCCGAAGGAGCTGTTTCCGGTAGGCTGGCAGCCGTACCAGGTCAACGGAGAAGTGCATCGCCGTCCCAAAGTGGTCAGCCAGTACGTCCTGGAGAGCATGGCCCAGGCTGGAGTACGCCACGTTTTGATGATCGTCGGCGAGCACAAGTACGATCTCCTGCGCTACTACGCCAGCGGGGAGCGCGTAGGCTTGCACCTCTCGTACCTCTACCAGGACGAGCCGCTCGGCATGATGCATGCGATCGACCTGGCGTATCCTTGGACGCAAGGAGCGCGAATGGCGTTTGGCATGCCGGACACCATCACTCACCCACCGGACGTGTTCGAGCGGCTCCTGGACGCGCACCGGCGCTCCTCCGCCGACCTGACGCTCGGGCTGTTCGAAACCACGCGTCCTTGGAAATTCGGCATGGTCGAGATGGACGAGTCCGGCCGAATCGTCGCGCACGTGGACAAGCCTCGGACAACGACGCTCACACACATGTGGGGGATCGCGGCTTGGGAGCCGTCGTTCACCGAGCTCATTCACGAGATCAACGGCCATCCTGTAGAAGGGCGCCGTCGGGAGCCGGTGCTCGGCGACGCCATCGACGAAGCCATCGCCCGTGGATACCGGGTGCAGGGGCATGCATTCCCCGACGGGTTCTACGTCGACATCGGCACGTACGACGAGATCGTGGAGGCCCAGGCGAAGATCACGGAGGTGCTCCGGTGACGGCACCCCGCGTCTCCGTGGTCATCACGACGTCCAACGCGCGGAGTGTGGTGGGGGCGTGTCTGGAATCGCTGCTGGCCGACCTGCGTAGCGCGGGCGTCCTCCACGAAGTGATCGTCGTCGACGACGCCTCGGCCGACGGGACCGCGGACTTCATCGCGGAAACATTTCCTGAGATCAAGCTCGTCCGCGCTCCCGTCGCGATGGGATACGCCGGTGCCAACAACGCGGGAATCCGCCTGACCACGGGGGATGCGGTCTTCCTACTCAACGCGGATACCATCGTCCACCCCGGCGCGGTGCCGACATTGCTCGCGGCCCTCGACCGGTATCCCGACGGTGCGGCGGTCGGGCCCACGCTGCTCAACCCCGACGGCACGATCCAGCGGTCCTGCTGGCGTTTTCCCCTACGCACCTTGATCGGCAACACGCTGTGGCTGTTCCGGACCGGCGTATGGGACGACTACCGGGCCTGGGACCACCATGCCGACCGCAACGTGGACTGGATCAGCTCGGCTGCGCTCATGGTTCGGCAAGCCGCGTTCCCGACCGTGGGACTCCTGGACGAGCGATTTTGGGTGTACGGGGTGGACATCGACTGGGGCCTGCGCGCGCGTCGCGCCGGATACCAGATCGTATCGATCGCTGACGCCCGAATCGTCCATCTGGGCGGCCGGTCGTGGGGAAACGCGACCGACCGCCAATATGAAGACCACATGCGCTCACAGGCGCTGCTGTTCCGCCTTCACTACGGGCGTGCGGGCCTGATCCTGTTTCACACGACGGTGCTGCTCAACAGCCTGGCACGGGTGCTCGTCTGGGGGCTACCGTCGCTGCTTGGACTCGAAACGGCTAGGCGCAAGACCGGTGAGTTCCTCCGGCTCCTTCGCTGGAGCGTGACCGGCCGCGCCGGAACCATCCCGCCTGCGGAGCGCAAGCTGTCGCCGTGAGACTGCTGGTCGCCTCCCCTTTCGTCCCTTACCCGCTCGACTTCGGCGGAGCGATCCGCATTTACCATCTGCTGCGCCATCTGGCGACGCGGCACGAGGTTGTCCTGCTGTGTCCAGAGCCGATCGATCGGACCGCGGCCGACGCCCTGAGCTTCTGCACCGCCGTGGAGTCCTTCCCGGCACCCGCCTCCCGGCCGTGGCACGAGCATGCGCGGCACCTCGCGGGCCGCCTCCCCGCGTCGGTCAGCTTGACCTCCGAGGCGCTCGCCACACGCGCGCATGCGCTCCTCCGCGGGGCGCGGTTCGACATCGTGCAGGTCGAGTTTCTCGGACTCGCGCATCTGCGGGAAGCGCTGCCCGCCGGCCTGCCCACCGTGCTGGTCGAGCATTGCCTGGCGACCGAGGCACGAACGCGACAGCTGGGGCTCATGCCCTGGGGACCCCGGCGCCTCTACTACGCGCTGGATTTGCTCAAGCTGCGCCGGTACGAACCGGCCGCGATCCGTTCGTTCGACGCCTGTGTGACGGTGTCCAGCCGAGATGCGGAGCAGGTGCGAACGTGGGCGCCGCAGGTGCGGACGACCACCATCCCCAACGGGGTCGACACCGAGTTCTTCCAGGCCGCCGGGGATACCGGTGAGGCCGAGATGCTGTTCCTCGGCTCGTTCCACCTGGACGCCGCGAACGTGGACGCCGCCGTGCAGATGGCATGCGAAATCCTCCCGCGGGTGCGGCGGCATGTTCCGGACGCCCGTTTGACCATCGTCGGCACCGCCCCTCCGGCCGCCGTGACAAGACTCGGCGGGCTTCCCGGGGTAACCGTGGCCGGCGGCGTCCCGGACGTGCGGCCGTATCTCGCGCGAGCCGCGATCGTGGCCCTTCCCCTGCGCGCGGGTGCAGGCACCAAGGTGCGCGTGTTCACCGCGATGGCGATGCAGCGCGCGGTGCTCGCCACTCGGCTGGCTGCCGAAGGGCTCGACGCCGCACCGGGAGAGGAAATCGTGATCGCGCACGACACTGCGCGCTTCGTCGAGGAAGCGGTCATGCTGCTGCGGGATGCGCCGCGCCGGGCACGGATCGGCCGCGCGGCGCGCGCGCGCGTGGTTCGCGACTACGACTGGCGTGTGCTTGCGCGCAGGCTGGAAACATTTCACGAAGCGCTGCTCGATCGCCCGGCCGCGCGCGCCGCCCTCACCGAGGCCGGAAAGATGACGTCAACGCGGAAACCCAAGGAGCACTCGGCATGTGCGGAATCTGCGGATTCGTAACTACCGGCGCCGGAGGGGACCACGACCGGGCCGACCTGCGGCGGATGACCGACGCGCTGGTGCATCGGGGCCCCGACGACGAAGGCCATCACTTCCAGGGCCCCGCCGCGCTGGGGAGCCGACGGCTCAGCATCATCGACCTCGAAGGCGGGCACCAGCCCATCGGCAACGAGGACGGCACGGTGTGGATCGCGTTCAACGGGGAGATCTTCAATTACCGGGAGCTGCGGAACGACCTCCTGTCCAGGGGACACCGGTTCAGCACGGCCAGCGACACTGAGGTCGTCGTCCATCTCTACGAGGAGTACGGGCCTCAATGCGCTGAGCGGCTGCGCGGCATGTTTGCGTTCGCGATTTGGGACGATCCGCGCGGGATCCTGGTCCTGGCGCGCGACCGGCTGGGGATCAAGCCGCTCTACTACGGCGAGGGCGGCGGACGCTTTGCGTTCGCCTCCGAGCTCACGAGCCTCCGCCTAGCGCTTCCGGGGTCACCGGAGTTGGATCCGCAGGCCCTCGACGAGTACGTCACGCTGGGCTACGTCCCGTCGCCGAGAACGATCCTGGCCGGCTTCCACAAGCTCCCGCCCGCGCACGTCCTGGAGTGGACGCGGGGCCGGACCCGGCTCCACAGGTACTGGGCCGTACGCTACGACACGAACGAGCACCACACGGAGGCGGCCGCTACCGATCGGCTGCGGGCGCACCTCGAGGACGCGGTGCGCGCGTGGATGATCAGCGATGTGCCGGTCGGCGCGTTCCTGAGTGGCGGCCTCGACTCGAGCACCGTCACGGCGCTGATGGGCCGCGCGACGCGCGAGCGGGTCAAGACGTTCTCGATCGGGTTCGACGATCCCGCGTACAACGAGCTGGGCTACGCGCGGCAGGCTGCTGCTCAATGCGGCACCGACCACCACGAGGTGGTGCTCGACGACGGCGAGATCCTGCGCCTGCCGGAGCTCGCGTGGTTTCTGGACGAGCCCATGGCGGACGACTCCACGATTCCGATGTTCGCCGTATCGCGGCTCGCGCGGCAGCACGTCAAGGTCGTCCTCTCGGGCGACGGCGGGGATGAACTGTTCGGCGGGTACGTATGGACGACACGCGATCAGTTCAGGCGCACCGCCAGCTGGCTTCCTGCACCCGTTCGACGTACGCTTGCCCGTGTTGCGGCCGATCGTCAGCCGGTGCCGGCCGGTGGATGGGCCGGCCGGGTGCGCAGCGGCCTCACGGACATCGCAGGGACGATGGAAGACGGCTACCTCCGGCGGACCACGGTGCCGGCGCCCTTCCGGGCATCTCTCTATCACCACACGCTCCGCTCGCGGCTCGACGGGCATGACGGGGCCGCCGCGGTCCGGGACCTGTTGACCACGACTGCGGTCAAGGACGTCCGCGAGCGCATGCTGTTCGCGGACCAGTCGCTGTACCTGCCCGACGATATCCTTTTCAAGGTGGACCGGATGAGCATGGCTCATTCGCTCGAGGCACGCACGCCGCTCCTCGATCACCATTTGGTCGAATTCGTGGCCACGCTCCCCTACGACCTGAAAGTCCGGGGGTTGACGTCGAAGTACCTGCTCAAACGCGCGGCGCGAGGCCTGGTGCCGCCCCCCCTACTGCGCCAGCGCAAGCACGGCTTCAGCATGCCGGTCGGACGATGGCTGCGAGGGAAGGCCGGCGCGTCCGCGCGCGCGATCCTGCTCGGGCCGGATGCCGAGCGGCGCCAATTGTGGTCATCGCCGTTCGTGCGGTGGATGTTGGACGAGCACCAGGCCGGCCGCCGCGACTTCGGCCGGCGCCTCTGGAACCTACTCGTCTTCGAAGTGTGGGCGCGGCTGCGTCTGGACGGGGGGAGTGTCGAGAGTTCTCCCGCGAAGCTCGATGATCTCGTCTAGGGACTGCCGATCGATCGGGGGCATGATGACGGAAGGGAAACGCCAATGAGGCCCATGGCAGCCCTCCCGGCGGATGCGACGACGCAGGCGGCCGCCGCCGCCGCGATGCGTAGGACATTCGTCCGCTACATGCGCGAAGGCCCGCCGCCGAGGATACGGGTGATCCCCGGATCGGACCCCGCGGTGCCGCCCCCCGTGACCGTGATCATTCCCACGGTGGACGGCACCCGCGGGGGCAATCTTGGCCGCCTGCTCGACGATCTCCGGAGGCAGACGTTCGCACGGTTCGAGATCGTCGTGGTCGAAGGTGACCGCCGGCAGGGACGGGCGATCAACACGGCGGCGGCCATCGCGCGGGGCGACATCCTCGTCACGATGGACGACGACACGCGGCTGGGCCACGACGACCTTCTGGAACGGATCACCGGGGTCTTCTCGGCGGATCCCTCGATCGGGATTGCGGGGGTCAGCAACGTGATCCCCCCGGACGCGTCCTGGATCGTGCGCCGGGCGATGAGGGAACTCCCCCGCCGGTCGTCCAAGCTCGTCGACACCGTTACGGACAGCGACATGGCCGAGCATCCGTGCCTGGCGATCCGCAAGGACGTGTTCTACCGGATCGGCGGCGAGCACGAGTGGATCCCCAGAGGGTTGGACCCGTATCTGCGGCAGGAAGTACGCCGCATAGGGTATCGGGTGGTGGTTACGCCGCACGCGTGGATCCACCATCTTCTGCCCTCGACCCTCCGCGGCATCCTGCGCCAGTACTTTCGCAACGGAGTCGGTGCAGCGTACGTGGCGAGATTCTATCCCGAGTTTGTCATTGACCAGACGCTCGACCACCGCGCCCGGCCGCGTGCGGCTGGGAGCCGCCTCACCCGCGCCGTCCGCTATCTCGGCCGTTTCGCCGGCGCGGTCGTCACGATGCAGTGGATCTATCTGGCGACGCTGGCGTCGTACGCGGCAGGGTACGTGTGGGGCATGCGACGACTCCGAGAAGACTCCCTATGATGACACGCCCGGCCGCGCGAGGCACGGTGCCCCGACTCCGGCACACGGGCCTGCGGATTCTGCTCCGCCGGTCCGCGGAGGAGGCGCAGACCCTGCACGCCGAGGCGCAGTGGTGGGTCCCGGACGTCATCCGGGCCCGCCAGTGGATCTGGCTCCAAGAGATCCTGCACGTGGCGTGGGACACAAACTCGTTCTACCGGGAGCGCATGGCGGAGAGCGGCCCTCCGCCGCTTGACCCTGCGCGGTTTGGCCGCGTGCCCCCGCTGACGCGGGAAGACCTTGCCGCTTACGCGCGGGAGATCGGAAGCGAGCGCTGGCACGGTCTCCGGCGCACCTCGGGCGGAAGCGGTGGCCCCGCCGTGTCGATCCCGGTCGATCGGGAAGCGTACGGCTGGTACATGGCCGGGACGTGGCGCGGCTTCCAATGGTGGGGAGTCGAGCCGGGCGAACCGGTCGCGTTGATGCTCGGAAGCTCGCGCGTCCCGCCGGTGTACGCCCTGCTTGCACGAGTCAAGGACCGCCTGATCAACTGGCGTCGCTTTCCGGTCGACGCCGGGTTCGATGACCGGACACCCCGGGTGCTGGAGGACATCGAACGCTTCCATCCCTCGCTGCTCTACGGTTATCCGTCCGCGGTCCACCGGCTGGTGCGGACAATCCGCGTACGAGGCCGCCGGCTCACCGCCCGGCTCAAGGCCGTTGTGCTCACTGGCGAACCTCTCTACGTCTTTCAGAGGCAAGCGATCGCGGAGACGTTGGAGTGCCCCGTAGTCGAGGAGTACGGCTCGGGGGAGCTCGGTTCTGTGGCGTTCGAGTGCCCGCACGGGACGCTTCACGTGACGGCGGAGAACGTGTTTCTGGAAACGGTCCCTGCCGAGAGCGGAGGGGAACGCGTGCTCGCGACTCACCTTCGCAATCGAGTGTTCCCGCTGATCCGGTATGAGATCGGCGACATCGGGGTCATCGACGCGGAGGCATGCGGCTGCGGCCGGGGCTTGCCGACGCTCAGGATTCTCGGCCGCGACCGCGATCGCCTCGATGACGGGCGGTCGCGCAGCCTGGCGAGGCCGCTGGTTGAGCGGTGCCTCGGCTCCCTGCCGGAGGCGCTCCGGGGATCCGTGCGCATGGTGCATCCTGAACTCGGCGTTGTTGTCCTCGAGGTGGAGCGAACGGTCGGCGGGGTCGCGAGTCTGGACCGTCTCGCCGACACCGTGAATGAGGCATTCGATCCCGGGTGGCGGGTCGAGGTACGGCCCGTGGACCGGTTTGAGCGACTCCGGTCAGGCAAGCTGCCGTATTTCGTGCTGAGCGCGGGGCGGATATCGTGAAGGCACTGCTCCTCACCAACGACTTCCCGCCCATGCCCGGGGGGGAGGCGACGTGGTACGCACGGATCTGCGCGACCGTTCCGGGCGGCGATGTCATCGTGTTAGCCCCGCACGTGGCGGGCGATGACGCGTTCGACGCGGGCCAGCCTTACCGGATCATCCGGCGCCATGCGCCCGTACGGCCGCACCCTGTCGCCCGGCTGACCCAGCTCGTCATTCTCGGAGTCCATGCAGCGAGACTCGTTCGGCGCGAACGGGTCACGGCGATCCATGTCGCGCACCTGTACCTGGGCCCGATTGCGCTGGCACTGCGACGGCTGTTGGGGGTCCCGTACGTGGTCTATCTTCACGGTGGGGAGATGGCGCCGTACATGAGGTGGCCCCTCGTCCGGCGGGCCGCGGGCGCGGTGATCCATGGCGCCGACCGGGTCGTGGTCAACAGCGACTTCACGCGCCGGCACTATGCGGCGCTCGGCATGTCCCACCCGCGCCACGACGTCCTGACGCCGGGCGTGGACACCCGCCGCTTCCGGCCGGACGCCGATGTCAGGAGCGTGCGATCACGATACGGGCTCGACGGAGCACGGGTGATCCTGACCGTCGGCCGGCTGATCGAACGCAAAGGACACGACGTGGTCATCACCGCCCTCCCGGCCATTCGGCGGTCGATCGGCAACGTGCGATACGTGATCGCCGGCACGGGCCCGGAAGAGGCGCGACTTCGCGCGCTCGTGCGCGAGGTCGGGTGCGAAAACGCCGTGGTGTTTGCGGGCCACGTGGCCGACGGCGACCTCCCGCAACTCTACGCGGCGTGCGATGTCTTCGTGATGCCGAGCCGCGCCCTCGACCAGCGGGACGGTGTCGAAGGCTTCGGCATCGTGTTTCTGGAAGCCGGCGCGTGCGGAAGACCGGTCGTCGCGGGGCGGAGCGGCGGTGTGACTGAGGCAGTGCTCGACGGCGTGACGGGGATCGTCGTCGCTCCCGAGAGCGTCCAAGAGGTGGCTGACGCGGTGGCTCGTCTTCTCCGCGATCGAAGCGAAGCAATCCGAATGGGTGCTGAAGGACGCCGCCGGGCCGAGATGCTCGAGGCGGCTTGGCATCGCGTCCTTCGCGGGATATGGGCCGATGCCCGGGACCAGACGCGTCCCTCACCCTTGCCCACCGCAGCCGCGGAACCGCAGGAAGACCGTGCATCCCCACTTCCTCCGGGTGCGCTTCGATGACGCCATCGCATCCGTGTGCCGCCACGGACATCGCGGGCTCCGGACTCTCTCGCGGGACGGCGCCCGGCCGACGGATTCGTGTCCTCCACGTAATTACGCGCATGGTCATTGGCGGCGCGCAGGAGAACACGCTATTGACGGCCACACGTCTGGACGGTCTCCGTTACGACGTCACCTTGGCCAGCGGACCAACGGTCGGCCCCGAGGGGACCCTGGAACCGCGCATCCCGAGAGACTTGCGCTTCGTGCGGGTGCCGGAGCTGGTCCGGGACCCGCACCCGGCCAAGGATCCGGTGGCGTTCGCCCGCCTCTACCGGCTCATACGCACGGGCCAGTTCGATATCGTGCACACGCACACGACCAAAGCGGGGCTGCTCGGCCGGATCGCCGCGGCGTGCGCGCGCGTCCCGGTCATCGTCCACACGCCACACGGCCACGCGTTCCACAACTATCTGGGCGCGAGAGGCTCCGTGGCCCTCCAGGCCGTCGAGCGGATGCTGGCGAAGCGCACCACACGCATCATCTGCCTCACCGACGCCGAGCGCGACGACCATCTCCGCCTGCACATCGGCCCTCCGGAGAAGTTCTGCGTGATCCACAGCGGCGTGGATCTCGAGCGGTTCCGGACGCCCTTGCCCGCGCCGGCGCAAAAGCGCGAGATGCTCGGCTTGCCGCGGCAGGGCCCGCTGGTCGGCTGCGTGGCCCGTCTCGTGCCGGTGAAAGGCGTGCACTATCTCCTCGAGGCCATACCCGCTGTGCGCTCCGCGGTCCCCGGCGCGACGGTCGTCTTCGTCGGCGATGGCCCTCTCCGCTCGACGCTGGAGAAAGACGCGGAGTCGCGAGGGCTGGGAAGCGGCGCGGTATTCCTCGGCCTCCGCGACGACGTAGCGGAGATCCTGCCGTTGTTCGATGTTGTGGCGCTCCCGTCGCTCAACGAGGGCATGGGCCGTGCCGCCGTCGAGGCGCTCGCAGCGGGCCGGCCCGTGGTGGGGTCGCGTATCAGCGGCATCCAGAGCGTCGTCGCCGATGGGGAGACCGGATTCCTGGTGCCCGCGGGCGATCCAAGAGCCCTTGCGGACGCCATCGTCCGGTGCCTCCGGGATCCGGAGCTACGCCGCAAGTTGGGAAGAAGAGGGCAGGAGACCGTCGGCCCCTTTGGGATCGACGCCATGCTTCGCGACATCGACCGACTCTACACCGGGCTGCTCGCGGCCCGGTGGCGATCGCGCTCGGACGAACCATCGATTTCGCTCGGATGACCGCTGTCGATAGGCGTCCTCCTGTGTTAGGAGGAAGCAGAGAGCTATTCCGACCGCACGTCCGGTTGTTGTGGAGGAGATCATGCGAGTACTCGTGACCGGGGGCGCCGGCTTCATCGGTTCCCATCTGGTCGACCGGTTGATGGACAGGGGCGACGAGGTTTGCGTGTTGGACAATCTGTCCACGGGACGGATCCAGAACGTGCGCCACCACCTGGGACATCCGCACTTCAAGCTGGTGAACGACAGCATCCTGAACCGGAAGGTCGTCAACAGGCTGGTCGAGTCCTCCGAGGTGGTGTTTCATCTCGCAGCTGCGGTGGGCGTCTGGCACATCGTGGAGAATCCCCTGGCCGCGATCAGCGTCAACGTCGAGGGCACCGAGAACGTCCTCCGGGCGGCGTTCAGCTTCTGGCGCAAGGTCGTCATCGCATCATCGTCGGAGGTGTACGGGAAATCCACGAAGGCGCCGTTGAGCGAAGACGACGACCGCGTGCTCGGGCCGACCAGCATCTCGCGGTGGTCTTACTCGTCCTCCAAGGCCATCGACGAGCACTTCGCGTACGCGTACGCAGCGCGCGGGCTCCCCGCGGTGATCCTGAGGTTCTTCAACGCCTATGGGCCCCGGATCCACGAGAACGGGTACGGTACGGTGGTGGCCCGGTTCATCCATCAGGCGCTGAATGAGCGCCCGCTGACGGTCCACGGCGACGGCCGCCAGACGCGGTGCTTCTGCCACGTCGACGACACGGTGCGAGGGATCCTGCTCGCCTCGGAGGTCCACGAAGCCGAAGGGCAGGTCTTCAACATCGGCAACGACGTGGAGATCACCGTGCACGATCTCGCGTTGCTCGTCAAGAAGCTCGCGCGGTCCGAGTCCGAAGTGCAGTTCGTCGCCTACCGGGACTACTACGGCCAGCGCTTCGAGGACACTCCACGGCGGGTCCCCGATCTCCGCAAGGCCCGCCGGATCCTCGGGTACAGCCCGGAGATCCGGCTGGAGGAGGGCCTTGCACGAACGATAGCGTGGTGCCGAGAGCACCGGTTCGTGGAGACGGCGGAGGGCCATCTGACCGTAGAGCCATGATCATTGCGATCCACCAACCTCACTATCTCCCGTGGCTCCGCTACGTTCAGAAGATCGCACGTAGCGACGTCTTCGTCCTGCTGGACGACGTGCAGTTCACGAAGAACGGCTGGCAAAACCGAACGAGGATCAAGCATGCGCAGGGATGGATGTACCTAACCGTCCCCGTGCTCGACGCGTTCGGCAGGGCGATCAACCAGGTGATGATCAACAACCAGCAGCGGTGGCGCGCCAAGCACTGGCAGGCGCTCCAAACGAACTACGGACGGGCACCGCACTTCGAGCGATACCGCGGACTGCTGCAACCCACATACGAGCGGCCCTGGGAGTCCGTAAGCGAGCTCAGCGCCCACCTGCTCCACACCTTGCTCGGGGCGCTGGGGATCCGCACGCGCCTCGTGCGAAGCTCCGAGCTCGGCGTCTCCGGCACGGGCACCGCGAAGGTGATTGGAATCTGCCGGAAGCTCGGCGCGACCGTCTACCTGACGGGCGACTACGCGGCAACGAACCACCTCGATGTTGCCGAATTCGCCCCCCACGGCATCGAGGTGCGGCCCCAGGGATGGCACGCGCCCACGTACCGCCAGCAGTTCCCGGCGGTCCCGTTCATCCCGGACCTGTCGATCGTGGATCTTCTTTTCAATGAGGGCGAACGCAGCCTCGCCGTGCTGAGCGAGCGCACGCACGAATCCGCAACGGCATGACGCACCCCATGTGCGGCGATGTCTCTTGAACGCGCCGTGATGGACAGCAGCACCCCAAGCCATTGGAGCTCACCGGATGAGAAAGCAAGAGAACAGCAGTAATCGGCGTGCCCCCGACAGGCTCTCTCGCCGGGCGCTCGTGGGACGCGTCCCCCGGCTCACCCTTGGCGCGCTGCTCCTGAGCCAGGTGGGAGGCTCGCCGCCACCAGGCGACGCGGCGCCCGCGTCGGGACAAGCGTCGGCTGCGCTGCGTCGCGTCGCCACGCTGGACACGCCCCAGGGGTTTGGCGGACCGTGCGCGTTCACTTCGACCGCCGGCAAGACCGTCCTCGTCATGGCGAACGGCGAGAGCGCCTACATGAACCAGCTCGCCTTCGACGTAGCGTCCCCCGAGGCGCCCCGGCTGCTCGCACGAGCCGCGGGGTTTCCATACTTATGGGGCGTCGCGGCGGCCGGAGACTTGGCCGTGTTTGCATCGTCCGTGAACCCCGGGATCGGAGCGTACCGGTCGACGACGCTCGCGCCTATCTGGCAGCGATCCCTGCCGGCGACGACCCACTCGGTCGCAACAGACGGGACCAACGTGTTTCTCGCGCAGGAAGGTACGTCGAACCTGCTCGTGCTCAACGGCAGAAGCGGGGCAACGCTGGGCACCGCCGCGCTTCCTTCACGGGGTGTGTTCGGTAAGATCTACGCCACGGTGTACCACGGCGGCCGCGTCTACGTGGGAGACCCGTCACTCGGAGTGGTAGTGTTCAACGTCACGGCGCCGGCATCTCCCGCATACGCCACCAGATTTGGCCGGGGCACGAGCAACATTGCTGTCAACGGCACGCGCGCCTGGGTGGTGCCAACCTCCTTCGGCGGAGGAGGCAACACGCTGGAGTGCTGGGACCTGAGCAAGCCGGCGGCTCCCTCGCGCGTGGGCACGTACTCCCTGCCCGCGACACGCGAGAACGGCAACCCGGTGCGTCCCACACTGTTCATGCCGGCCATCAATACCGATGGGACCCGACTCTACGTCGTCTTCGTCGACCTAGCCGAAAACGGCAACGACAGCGTCTGGAATGCATCCGGATTCTACCTGTTCAACGTGAGCGGCGACACCCCCCTCCCGATCAACCGGTTCTCGTACCAGATCCCGCCAACGAACGGGTACCCGTACCCCGTGGGAATCGCGACCGACGCGGGAGGCAAGGTCATCGCGTTGACGAGTTACTACTACGGGGTCCAAATATGGCAGGCTCGCGAATCGGACCAGTGGGTGCTGGCGAGCAAAGTGCCCACCGTCGGAGAGTGCCGGGACGTGCATGTCGACGCCGCCGGCAACCAGATCGCGCTGGGGCGGTGGGTCGTCACGAGCAAGACGGCGGACGGGCGCATATCCTACTACAACGAGGTCGGCTATTTGTTCGAGGGATGGCGTGCGTATACGCAGGGCACCATTCTGGTGATGGACCCACTCTCGTCCGGCGGATTCCCCCGCGTGTATTCGGTCGCGGCCGGCCAGTTGACGCCGCTGGGGACGCTCAAGTTGAGCGGGGGAATTGTGACGGACGCCGCATACGACGGGTCAGGCTACGTGTACGTCTGCAGCGGGAGCAGCGGCTTCACCGCCGGGCGGGTCGGATCCGGTGGACGCACCAACGTCACTCAGCTCGGGACGGCACCGGTGTACCCGGAACGGGTTGCGTTGAACGGCAGAACCCAAGCATGGGTCGTGTCTCCCAAAGAGGGCGTCGCCTGCGTGGACATCAGCAATCCCTCGTCCATGTCGGTCGTAGCGCGGGATCCCCAGCCGTTCACCGAAAACGGCATGTGTGACATCTGCGTCACCGCCGGCCGCGCCTACGCCGCGTGCGGCAGCGGCGGCATTCGCATCTACAATCCAGCCACGTTGAAATGGACAGCCGTGATTGCTGCGGACCCGCGATCCGGTAAGATCTTCCCGACCTGGGTCGAGCCATTCACGAGCCCGACGACGGGGAAATCATACTTGATCGTCTGCCACTACGGAGACGGCCTGTCGTACAATCCACCCGAGGGCCTCAGGATCTACAGCCTCACCGATCCAGACGCACCTGCTCTTGTCGCCGACTACCCGGTGGACGGGGATGCCAATTTCCGGTGTCGGTTCGCGAATGGATACATCTACCGTTGCGCGTTGTGGGGCGTGGAGCAACTCGCCCTGAGCGCGGCATGGTGAGCGGAACGGGCGAAATGGCAGTAGCAATCCTTCGTCGTTGCACGATGGCGGCAAAAACGACCCATCTCCAGAATAGCGAACACACGATCGCATGTAGAGGGATAGTAGGTTTTTGCTTCAGCCATCACCCGAATGATCCAGCCGTCCAAAGGACAACCGCCGTTTCGTCCTATTGGCTGACCGCCCGGCAATGGCCCCGCTCATATACTGTGATCACTGGGGTTCAAGGTGGAGACATCGTGAAGGAGTTTTGGACCGGCCAGCGCCTGCTGGTCGTGGCGCCTCACGCGGACGATGAGGCGTACGGGTGTGCGGGGACGATCGCCAAGGCCAAGGCCATGGGCGGCGACGTTTTCGTCATCGTCGGATCGGTCGGAAACCTCCAGCATTACAATCAGGGGCAGCCCACCGTCACCGGGGAGACGCGCACCGAAGAGGTGCGCGCATCGATGGAACTCCTCGGCGTCGACGGCTACGAGATCCTTTACACTGAGACGGACCGGCATCTGCGGCTCGACGCCGTCCCGCAACGGGACCTCATCCGTCTGCTGGAGCGGGACGCAGCGTACGCGATCGACAAGGTTCGGCCGACCGTGATCCTGCTCCCTGCTCCCTCGTTCAATCAGGACCACAGAGCTCTCTTCCAGGCTGGCTTCGCCGCGTGCCGCCCGCACGCACGGCGCCAGAAACCGTTTGTCAATCACGTGCTGTCATGTGACGCGGTACAGCTCGGCTGGCGGGAAATGCCCTTCCGCCCCGACGTTTACGTGGACATCAGCGAGTATTTGGATGTCAAGCTGCAAGCGCTCAGTTGTCACCGGTCTCAACTGCGCCCGGACCCCGATCTGGGGAGCCTCGAGAACGTGGAAAGACTTGCGCGTCTTCGAGGAGCTGAAATTGGGGTAAGTGCGGCCGAAGCGTTTGAATGCCATCGGGTGGTCCTGTGATCCCCCACTCTCGCCCCACGATCACAGCGGACGACATCGCCGCAGTGAGCGCCGTGCTCCAGACGGGGCAGATCGCCCAGGGAGAACAGGTGCAGCGGTTTGAGGAAGCGATGGCATCAGTCACCGGCAGGCGGGGGGCCGTCGCGACGAACTCCGGGACGAGCGCACTCCACCTGGCCCTGCTTGCGCTTGGCGTGGGGAAGGGCGATGAGGTGCTGATGCCGTCCTATACCTGCGTCGCACTGGTGAACGCCGTGCGCTACGTCGGCGCGACTCCCAGGCTTGCTGAGATCGATCCCCGTACGTACAATCTCGATCCGGACGACGCTCGGCGGCGCCTGACCGCCGCCACGCGGGCGGTGATCGTCCCCCACATGTTCGGCCTGCCGGCGGACCTGGCACCGATGACCGAGTGGGGCATCCCGATCATCGAGGATTGTGCGCAGGCCTTCGGGGCGACGTATCTCGGCCGCCAGGTTGGCAGCTTCGGCACCATCAGCATCTGTTCGTTCTACGCGACTAAAGTATTCACCACCGGTGAGGGGGGGATGTTGCTGTCAGATTCCGACACTCTCCTTCAACAGTCGCGTGACCTGCGTGACTACGACGGACGCCCCAGTCTGGAGCTACGCTACAACTACAAGATGACCGATTTTCAAGCCGCGCTCGGGCTGAGCCAGTTGGGCCGGCTTTCGGGGTTGCTCGCACGTCGGCAGGTCCTGGCGTCGCGCTACAATCAGGCGCTTCAAGGTCTGCCGGTCCGCCTGCCCGAAGGCGATCCAGACCGGACCCACATCTTCTACCGGTACGTGATCGGCGTCCACGACGCGCGCGCGCTGGCCGCGCGGCTTCAGGCGCAGGGCATCGAGTGCAAGTCGCCGGTCGGCAGACCGCTGCACGAATACCTGGGGATTGGCGGGTTTCAACACACCGACCACGCGATGCGAAGCGCGCTGTCGCTCCCGCTCTACCCATCGCTCTCGGACCTGGAGGCTCACACCGTCGTGCAGGCAGCAGTTCGGAACCTCATTCGAGAGGAGGACCGCTCACGATCAGCCCTCTCTTCTCTTTCCTGACCGCGTGCGGCTTGGCGCTTCTTCTGACCCCCGTCTGCGGCGCGCTCGCGAGGCTTTGGGGCGTGTTGGATCTGCCGGCCCCCCGCAAGCTGCACATCCGGCCGACCCCGCTGCTGGGCGGGCTGGCCACCTTCGTCGCCTTCGCGATTGCAACCGCGCTCTTTCTGCGGCCGGTCGTGCCCGGCCAGATGGCCCTGCTGCTCGTGGGCGCCGCGGTGTTCGGACTGCTGGGGCTCTTGGACGATCTCTGGGATGTCGGAGCCTGGAAGCTGGTCGCAGAGGCAGTGGTGGTGACGGGGATCGTGTGGTTAGGGGGATTTCAGATCAATCTGCCGTGGCCCGGAAGCGGCGCGATTCTCGCAATTCTTTGGATTCTGGGAGTGGCCAATGCGGTGAATTGCCTCGATTGCGCGGACGGCATTGCTCCCGGCATTGCGCTGATCGGAGGTCTCGCCCTCACCGGGCTGGCCATTGCCCTGGGACGTTGGGGCGTGGCGGTCGCTGCAGCGGCCATGGCGGGAGCTTCGCTCGGCTTCTTGCGCCACAACTTCCCTCCGGCCAAGATCTTCCTTGGTGATGCCGGCAGCCTCATGATCGGCTTCCTTCTTGCATCGTTGAGCGCGGCGCTCGCCGCCCCCCGAGTGTCCAGCGAGTGGGCGGCGCCGCTGCTGATTCTCGGCATCCCCGTGCTGGACTTTCTCTTCGTGCACGTGAGACGCTACCAGCAAGGCATCCGGAACCCGCTCAAGCTCATCACGTCGACAGGAAAGGATCACCTGCCACATCGGCTCCTGCAAGCCGGATTCTCAAAGAGAGAAACCGCGGTGCGCGTCTACATCCTCTCGACGGCCATGGCCATTATTGGCATCGTACTCGCGCTATGGGGACCGATCGTGGCAGCCCTCCTGGCTGCACCGCTCCTCCCTACGGGCCTTTGCCTCCCGTGGGGCGCCGGGAAGCTTCCCGAGCGGCTTGGACGTCTTGAAAACCCCGATCGGCTGTAGCTGGTGACGGCATTCGGAAGGCGTGGCGAGGGCGCGGGATTGAAGCGCATTGTCGCGCACGCCCATGACCTTCGACTTGGACGAAGCCGTGCGCACAACGTGTGAACCGCCGTAGAGAACGGGCGGCGCAACTGGCGAAGACGCAAATGAGGCAGATGAGTCAGGGAGCGTTGCGCCGCCTCGGTGCGATCTTCCTGACGGCCGCGGCCACGCCGGGAGGAATTCTCGCCTTGAGCGCCCGGGCGCCGGACCGAAGACGCTGAAGCGGAGTACCGAACCGATCGAGGGCGTACCCGAACTCCTGTGCAGTCCAATCCGACACCACGAGCCGCGGCAGGACGAACGGCGTATGACCGGCGCCGCACGGCCCGGGATCAATGGTGAGCCCCGCACGGAACCCGGCGGCTTCGGCGGCGGCACACACGCGTTCATCAGTGTGTCCGAACGGGTACGCGAACGCGATGGAAGGGCGCTGCACGTGATCGGCGACGGCGGTCTTGGAACCTTCGATCTCCGTCCGACGAGCCTTCTCGGATATCCCGGGCAACGAGGGGTGCGTCAGCGTGTGGGCGCCGAACGCAACGCCCCGGTGCTGCATATCCTGAACGTCGTCCCAGCTGAGCGGCCGGGACTCCACCATGTCTGCCCGGGCGCCGAGACGATCCATCCACGCGTCCCGCTCGGTGCCATCGTCAAGCACCCGCAACCGCGCGTGCAGATCTCGATAGACACGGCGGGCTGATGCGGCGGACGTGAGGTCGGCGCGCGCCCCCAGGCCGGCCGGCAGGGTAACGACCTTCCCCGACTGCGCGCGCAGATACGCGTCCAGCCGGTCCGTCCAGAACGGCCGCTGCTGTTCGACGTACCGGGTCACGAGAAAGATCGTCGCCGGGACACCCAGATCTGCGAGGACCGGAAGCGCATTGGCGCGGTTGTCCACGTAGCCATCGTCGAAGGTGACAGCCGCCAAGTCCTCGGCCCGGCCGCCAGCCACGAGCCTGGTCACCAGGTCGTCGAGTGCCACGATGGTGAAGCGCCGAGCCAGAATCTCCATGTGCTGTCGGAACCGAGCTGCGGTGACCTGGATCCCTCTGCCAAACGGGTCAACGGGCGGCGCCGTGACGACGCGATGGTAACAGAGAATCAATGCGCCCGGCATCGGTGACCGGAACCTACACCTTCGACGGTGCTCCCCGGCGGGTCTTCGACACGACGTCTTCGAGCACCGCCGCTGCGCAATCGACTTCGGCCTCCGTTGTTCGGCGGCCCAGCGTCAGGCGAACCGCCGCAGCGGCCCATTCCGGTGCTAGCCCCAGGGCCAAAAGAACGTGGGACGGCTCGATGCTTCCGGAAGTGCACGCCGAGCCTGAGCTCGCCGCAACGCCTTGGAGATCCAGCCCAATCACGAGTGATTGGCCGTCGGTGCCCTCGAAGGAGAGGTTCACGTTGTTGGGAAGCCGACACGTCAGATCGCCATTCAGGCGTGCCCCGGGAATCGTGAGCGCGCGCGTCATGAGACGGTCTCGGAGCGTGCTCACGCGGATCCGCTCTTCTTCCATCAACTCGCCCGCAAGTTGCAGCGCTACGCCGAGGCCGACGATTCCGGGAACATTTTCCGTCCCTCCCCGCCGGCCCCGCTCGTGCTCGCCTCCGTGCTGGATCCGGCGGCAGGGTGTCCCGCGCCGAATGTACAGGGCTCCTACCCCCTTGGGGCCGTACCGCTTGTGCCCGGAGATCGACAACAGATCGATCCCCATCGCGTCTACGCGCATCGGAAGCGCCCCAACCATCTGCGTCGCATCGGTGTGAAACGGAATGCCTCGTTCGCGCGTCATCCGTCCGATCTCCAGGACCGGCTGCACTGTCCCGATCTCGTTATTCGCCGCCATGACCGTGACCAGCGCAGTGTCCGGTCGTAGCGCACGGCGGACATCCTCCGGGTCTACGAGCCCCCGTCCGTCCACTGGCACGTACGTGACCGAGTAGCCCAGGTTCTCGAGAAACCGGCACGATTCCAACACGGCGGGATGCTCGATCGCCGAGGTCACGATGTGCCGGCCTCGTTCCTCCTGGGCGAGGGCCACCCCGAGCACGGCGAGATTGTCCGCCTCGGTCGCCCCGCTCGTGAACACGATTTCCGATGGCTGTGCGCCGATCAGCGCCGCCACCTGCGCACGTGCAGTGGCGACGCCCGTCCTCGCCTCCTGCCCGAACGTATGCAGGCTGCTCGCATTCCCGTGATGTTCGGAGAAATACGGCAGCATCGCGGCCAGGACTCGATCATCCACCGCCGTACTCGCCGCGTGATCCAGATATACGTGCACCGGTTCGCTCCTCCCGACTACCTGGCCCCCGTCATCCCCGCCACCATCTGTTCGATGGCCCCCGCACAAAAATCCCATAGGTGTCAGGTTGTGTCAAGATGAGCGATTCATCTCGCTGACCCAACGATCTTACCTCTCAAAAGAAGGGGACTCTTATCATACTTAAGGGGCTGAGCGAACTTGCCCGGGAAATGAGACACTCTTGCAGGTACCTCCAAAGAAGGGTGGTGTCCTGGCGGCTTCTCCTTTACATCGTTACGCTTCAATGATAACCTTTCACGGATTACCCACCTTCCTACATCGAAACGAGGCGAACATATGCACGAGCCGTGTTCAACGGTCCGTGGCGAACGTGCTCGATCACAGACGCGACCTCAGAAGCGGCGCTCCATTCGTGAGAACCGTCGCCACACCGGGGGCATGTTGAGCCAAGCGAAGAGAGCGGCGTTCGGCTGCCTCAGGGCCGTGATGCCGAACCGCGTTAGGGACGCCGTGTTCGTCCTGCGAAGGTACAAGAGGAAGTTTGGAACCTTCCCAAACGTGGTGAGGCCGACGACGTTCAACGAGAAGGTCATTTGGCGCATGCTGTTCGACCGCCGCCCGATCTGGACGCGCCTTCAGGACAAGTACGCGCTCCGTGGCTACGTCAAGGAGCGGCTGGGCGAAGATATCCTGCCCAAGCTGTACTGGGTTACGCAGGATCCGTCGGACATCCCGCTCGCGGACCTTCCCCGGCAGTTCGTAGTGAAACCCACGCACGGATCTGGGTGGGTACGTCTGGTACCAGACAAGGTATGCCTCGATGACCAAGAACTGATCGCCACGTGCCGCTCCTGGCTGGCTCAAAACTACTACCACGTCGAGAGAGAATGGGCGTACAAGCACATCGAGCCCCGCATCGTCGTGGAGGAGTTCGTGAGTGACGGCACCGGGAAATATCCGATCGACTACAAGATCTACGTCTTCGGCGGGCGGGCGCGCCTCATCCAAATCGACACCGCACGGTTCGAAGACCACCGGCGGGACATCTATGACGTGTCGTGGACCAAGACCGGTGCCACATCGGAGTACCAGAACGCCGACCGAACGCTGGAGCGCCCAGCACACCTGCAGGAGATGGTCGCGTGCGCGGAAGCGATCGGGGACGGGCTCGACTTCATCAGGGTGGACTTCTATGACACCAAGGACAGACCGTATCTGGGGGAACTGACCACGACTCCCGGTGGGGGAATGAACACCTGGGGCCCGGTGGAGTTCACTCGGTACATGGGAGGGTTGTGGAAACTTCCTTATGGCGTGATCATGTCCGGGAACGCACGTATGGGGCGCGCCGCGTTGCCCCAGGCAGACGCCACACCGCGACGAGGAGCGCCAGGCTGATGACGGACAGCGAGGTCGGGGCGCGGTGAACACGACGGTGACGGGTGCGAGGGCGGTTGGCCTGTTGGGTGCGCTGAAGCGGGCGGGCAAACGGGCAGTACGTGCGCTCGGAGTGGATGTGATCCGATATCCGCCGATCAAACAACCTCCCGCCTACCCGCAGGATTTTACCGAAGACGATATTGCGCTGTGCTCAACGGTGGCTCCCTACACCATGAACGGGCTGATCGGAATCTACGTCACGTGCTCGGCCGTACAGCACGTGGTGAAGCACGACATCCCCGGGGCCGTCGTCGAGTGCGGCGTGTGGAGAGGCGGAAGCATGATGGCTGCCGCCTACACGTTACTGAAGCTTGGCGACACGCGTCGCGACCTGTTCTTGTTCGACACGTTCGAGGGCATGACCGAGGCCACGGAAGTGGATGTCAGCTTTTGGGGCACACGCCCAGAGGAGTTCGACGCCGAGAGCCGCCGGGCGGGCGAGCGTTGGCTCTACGGGTCCCTCGAGGACGTCCAGCACACACTGCATTCCGTCGGGTATCCTGAGAGCAAGATTCACTTCGTCAAGGGCCGCGTCGAGGACACCATCCCGGCGCACGCGCCGGAGGTGATTTCGTTCCTACGGCTCGATACCTGCTTTTACGAATCGACGCGGCACGAACTCGTTCACCTGTTTCCTCGTCTGGCCCAGGGGGGCCTATTGACGGTCGACGATTACGGAGTGTGGAAGGGCGCGCGCCTCGCTACGGACGAATATGTCGAGCAGAATCGGCTGGCGCTTTTCCTGAGTCGCATCGACGCCCACGGCGCGAGGATCGCGGTCAAGCCGTAGGAGAGACTCGGGCTGCCGAGTCAGCCCTTCCACGGCTTTCGTGCGACGATCCTGAGTTCAGGCCGTCATAGTAACGGACACCCGCCACCCCGCGGCGAGGTGCGAGTCCAGAACGGCGGGGCAACGAGGCGTCTCGCTCGGTCCCGGGGGCAGCCGACCCGCCGCGCCCCAGCGACGTCACGGTATGAAGTCCTGACCCGTGCCCCGGCGTTGGAGCAACGCGTACTGCTCTTCGAGCACCGGTCCTTGTGCGTCCCGTCGCAAGAACCTCGCTCTGTCGACACACGCACTCGCGAGCCGTGCGACGAATTGCGTGGGATCATTGCGGAGCGCAAGCGCTAGGGCGCGGGCACTCAGGGGTCGCTGCCCGGCCAGAAGGAATCCGACCGCCAACTCCATCCATATGCGGGCGAGCAATCGCCGCGTCTGTATCGACGCCCCGCAGGACCGTTCAACACCCTCGCACAGGGTTGTCGCCGTGTCAAATGGAGACGGTGACGCCAGCACCACAGTCCGCGCAAACCATGCGAGTGTCCGCCGCCCGTGCGGCAGCCGTGCCAGCCGTGGATACTCGGAGATGTGAGCAAGGACTTGCGAGACACACTCCGAATCGGGCAGGTCCCTGAGCGGTCGTGCGACACTAAGCAGATCACGCAGGTTTCCGAGCTCCATCCGGTCGATGACCCGCTCGCGAAACCGCCCGGACAGGCGAGGCTTGAGTGCGAGCGCTCTCGCAATGAGCTCGCGATAGAGTGGCCGGCTCCTCCCGGTGGCAATCAGCGTGAGAAACAGTCCGGCAGACGACCACCGCCGAAGTGCCACGGGGCTGGCCACGAATGCAAATGGGAAATATCGAGCGAGCCGGAGAAACATGTCATAATCTTCGATACCTGCTCCTTCGAAGCCGCCCACTCGCTCGAACGCCGTTCGACGGATCAGCACGGCGAGGACGCTTATCAGGAAGTTTCCTCGGAGGAGCAGTTGCTCAAACACGTACCCCGAGGGACCGTCAACGGGGGCGATGGGGAGTTCGATCCCGTTGAACACCCGGAAGGTCGGACTGTACGCGAGGCCGACCTCCGGACGCGACTCCATGACCGTGATCTGCGCTTTGAACCGCTCGGGTATCCACAGGTCATCGTCGTCCAGAAATGCCATGTACTGACCATGGCTGGCCGCCGCGCCTATGTTCCGTGACGCGCTGAGCCCTCGATTTACGGCGTTGCGGATGTACCGCACAGGGTACCGCGCAACCACATCCTGTGTGCCGTCGCTCGAAGCATCGTCGACGACGACTGTCTCGAGATCAAACAACTCCCCCTGCCCTTCCACTGCCATCACCGAGTCCAGCGCCTCGCGCAGGAGTGCCGACCGATTGTGAGTCGGGATGATGGCGCTGATGAGCGGTCGATCACCGGTCATGGGGGGACCCTCTCCCTGGCACAGATGGCCAGTGAATCAGCGTCAAGCTCGGACTCTCCTTTGCCGCGCCTGCCACCAGTGGCGACCCATCGTGCGAACAGGAAACGACAGCGCACGCCGAGGACACGTCGCGCCCGGCCCAAGGATAGCACGCGCCTTGTCCTGCCGGGAAGCTGGCGCAGCGACTCCGAGAAGTCCTCCCGTCCGCGGGGCGAACCGTCACCGCAGCACGATAGACCGCCGGCTCGACTGCTCTCGCCACGCGGTCGTCCACATGGCCGAACGGACAAGGGAAAACGGTACATGCAGCCCCGACGTGCGCAACGACTTCCCCCCGGGAGTGTTCGATCTCGTACCGCAGCGCCGTATCAGACATCGCAACGAGAGATGAGTGCGAAACGGAGTGCGCGCCGAAGGCGACGCCCTTCGCGGACATCCGCTCCACTTCTTCCCAGGTTCGGGTCGAACGGATCTTCCGACACCGCCTCCATGACGCGATGGTAACAGAGGATGAGTGCGTCTCCCACGCAGGGGCCTTCCCCCGGGCGGCCTGTTCCAGCCCAGGTTTGCAATGAAAGCCGCCGTGTGCCCCCCACTGCAGGACTGCGGTCAGAAACCGTTCGCGTTTCTGTCCGTTGGCGGCCAGGCAAAGAAGCTCAGCCGACGCGCAGCACCGTGTACCGCGACGGCCGCAAGACAGTCAGGGCCGACGTCCAGGTCTCTTACGCACCACCGGACGCACCGCCACGGGATGACCTCGATCCCCTCGGTCCGCCCCACGGCCATCGGCGCGCCCCCCACGATCGAGGCATCGATCTCTTGCGGAGGTGACGACAACCCCTCGCCTTGGGCCTTGAGGCACGCTTCCCGCCTGGTCCAGCAGCGAATGAATGCGTCCGGCCTCATCGCCGGAGGCAGTTGGGAAAGCGTTGCGTACTCGCGTTGTGAAAAGTACCGTCTCGCGACGCTCGCGTCCATCGGATGGGGACGGCACGGTTCCAGATCGACGCCCACCTGCCCGTCACCTGCCACCGCGTACAGGGCAATCCCGTCGGCGTGAGACACGCTGAACCGGATGCCCTCGTCCGACCCGGCGTCCACAGCAGGCTTGCCTCTTGTACCGTAGCGAAAGCGCAGTCGGCCAGGATGCGTGTCGCAGTAGCACGCAAGGCACGAACGCAGGAGGCCGCGCGCAGCGACAAACCGATCCCGGTCCCGTGGAAACCGGAAACGCTCCATTCTGTCGATTTCGTCGGGGGTCAGGAGTTCCACAAGTGCCTGTATTCGCCGCGCGGTCAGGTCGATGCACGCCAGCCAAATATGGACGTCACCTGTGCGCAGTCGGGGAACTTCGAGGACGCGATGCATCCCGTCTCCGCCCTCCGACCCTATCGCGGCAAGCGACAGCACGTCAGCCGCCGCCCCCAGCGTGGTCGGCATGCTTGAGTTGGGCGTCCCGCAAGCACTCGCCCAGACGCTCCGCGAGGACCCCGACGTACTGCGTGATCGAGACGAGGTGCTCACCAGGGATAGGGTGGACCTCGACCTCGGAGGCGATCGACCGCCACCACGTCGGGGAATCCCGGTACTCGTCGCCTTCCGACAGAAAGAGAGTAACCTTGCCAGCGTACCGTTGAGGCACATAGCCGGAGATCGCGCCTCGGTAGATCCGGGTGAGGTCCTCCCAGGTCAGCCGATCGGGATGGTCTCTTGCGGCCACTGGCTGCCTCCGAAGGCGCTGCCGGAGACGCACGTAGCGCTCGCGCCGTTCAGGGCGTGTCAGCCGCTGGAGTGCGCCGAGGCCGTCGACGAGTCGATACAAGAGCCGGGCGCTCGGGCGGACGTTGGACACGGGCGCATCCAGCAGCGCCAGAAAGTCGACGCGTTCACCGTCCGCACGGAGGCGCTGGGCCACCTCGAACGCGATCAGGCCGCCGTTACAGTGGCCTCCCAGCAGATACGGTCCCCTCGGACGGATCGAGCGAATCGTGGCGAGATAGTCAGCCGCCATCGCCTCGATCGTTGCAGGGACCGGTCTGCCGTCCAATCCGTGCGGATGCAATGCGTAAAATGGCTGTTGCGGACCGAGCGCTTTGGCCAGGTTGAGGGTGTAGAACCCTCCGCCCGTGTAGTCGCCATGCAGGAAGAAGAAGGGGAGGTTGGATCCGTCAGGGTAGACCGCCGTCACCGGTGACGAAGCGAGTCCCGCCTCTTCTCTCAGCGTATCTGACAGCTGTCTGATGGTTTGCGCCCGATAGAGAGTGGTCACGGGCAGGTGCCAGCCGGTAGCCTGCTCGACGCCCGCCAGCATCCGCACCGCCGACAGCGACGTGCCGCCGAGGTCGAAAAAGCTGTCGTGGATGCCAACCTGGTCGATTCCCAGCACGGTCTTCCAGACCCGCGCGAGCTCCAATTCCAGCGAGTCGGAGGGAGCGACGAACGTGGCGCTCAAGGCAGACGCGAACTGCTCCGCCATCTGACTCCGTTGGAGCTTCCCCGTCGGCCCTTTGGGAAGCCGGTCCACCAGCAGAATCCGGGACGGGGTACGGAAATCTGCAAGACGCGAAGCTACGAACTCGCGAATCTCTGCCTCCGTCGCCGTGATGTCGCTCCGCAGCACTACCGCCGCGGCCATGTTCTCGCCGAGCACCCGATGGGGAACCCCGAACACTGCCGCCTGCACGACCGCCGGGTGATCGAGCAATACTTCCTCAACCTCGCGCGGGGAAATCTTGACGCCCCCTCGGTTGATGATCTCCTTGAGACGGCCCCGGATGAAGACATAGCCGTCGGCGTCGACCACGCCCTGGTCGCCCGTCCGGAACCACCCGTCGACAAATGACTTGCTGTTTGCCTCAGGGTTATTCTCGTAACCCCGTGTCACGGTGGGGCCTTGAATCACGATCTCGCCGATGGCCCCGCTCGACAGTAGCGCGCCCGCCTCATCCATAATGGCCACCCTGCACCCCGTGGCGGTTCCACCCGAGCCGGGCTTTCGCGGGAGAGGCGGCAGCGGATTGCTGCTGATCTGATGTGAGGCTTCGGTCATCCCGTAGGCCTCGAGGACAGGGGCGCGAAACGTTCGCTCCAAGTCCGCCATGACCCGCGGCGGCAAGGGCGCCGAGCAGGAGCGGATGAACCGGAAGGCCGATCGGTCGACGGCGGCCCCAAACTCCGCCGCGCGAGACAAGATGGCCTGGTGGATAGTGGGGACCGCCGTGTACCAAGAAGGCCGAAACTCGTCCAGCCATGCGAAGAACGCAACCTCGTCGAATCCGATGGGGCAAACGATGCTCGCGCCCGCCGCCAGCGTCGCCAGCGTTGCACCGATCAAGCCGTGAATGTGATGCAGGGGCATGACGTTGAGGCACCGGTCTTGACCGTCCAGCCGCAGCGTGGTGGCGATCGTGTGTGCCGATGTGCAGATGTTCTCGTGGGTCAGGGCGACCTGCTTGGGCCTCGCCGTGGTCCCCGAGGTATGGAGCACCAGCGCTGTGTCGCCCCGTGTCGCGAACACCGCCAGCCGTGTCCACGGCCGAACCTCCCCGGAGAGGATGAAGATCCCGGCCGGCCCCGCCGTGGCAGGATGGAGCTCAACGATGTCAATGCCCAAACGCCTGGCGACCTCGACGGCGGCCGAATCGGCTCCCGACTGCACAATGAGCGCCTTGGCGTGCAGGTCGCGGAGGTAGAATTCGAATTCCGGCGCGCGTAGAGCCGGATTGAGAGGAGCATAGGTCGCCGACGCTCCGACGGCAATGAATGCGGCAGCGAGCTCCGGACCGCTGGGGATGACCGCGGCGACCCGATCGTTGCGCGCTATTCCGATCCCGCGCAATGCGTCGCGCACCTCACCGGCGAACAGGCGCAAGCGGTCGTACGTCAGGGGGAGGCGTCCGGGAGCAGCTATGGCCGTGTTTCCCGGGCCACGGTCCGCGGCCGATCGGAGCAGATCTGCGATGCACAGGTCGCGGTACGTCACAGGCACGCTACAGGTGCGGTGGACATGAACGTATGATTAACGAAGTTTGTCACCAGTCATTCACATCTCATGAAAGACACTACGTTAGACAAGATCTCAATCGCCTGCCGCAGGATGGACGGTCGAATGAGATCCAAGGGCCATAGCGACCTGATCGTACGCCTGAGCGCCCTGGTCGAATGATTTACGAACGCGGGTTCGGACCTTCGCGCGTGGGTGCCAGGCTCAACCCTCGCGTCCCGGCCGCTTCGATGACGCAGATGGCCAAGCAGGGCGAACTGCCATCCATCGTCTAATCCTAGATACGGGTGTCGATGTCGCGCGCGGGGCACGCTCCCCCTCGATGGGAACGCAGACTGGACGCTACGAAACGCTGCGATGTCCGCCCGATGGAAGTGAGACGCGAGCGGCGGTTTCGAGTCCGCGTGCATGGAGCTGTTGGGCATACCGTACTTGGAATGAGAAGCCGGAAGGGGGAACGGCCCGGAGGGGAGATGCGGGCGCATATCGAGAGATCACGTGCGCGCATCGCCCGGCTCCGGCATGCATGTAACGGCACGATGAGTGACTCCACCGATCACCTGCGCCTTTCGAAATGTATGGCGCCTGCGGCATGAGCCCGGCGAACCACGTGTTGAAGCAACCCAAGGTCGCCTCTGTATCCGATCGTCTGATCGAGCTATTCGTCAGCGTCCGCGGGTACCGGATGAAGTACGGGGGCGTTCCCAACCTCATCCGCCCGGAGACCTTCACGGAAAAAGTCCTCCACCGGATACTGTTCGACCGCCGGCCGATCCTGACGACACTGTCCGACAAGTATGCGGTTCGCGAGTACGTGAAGGCACGAATCGGGGAGCACGTCCTGCCTCGGCTCCACTGGGCCACGACATCCCCGGAGGACATTCCGTTCGACACCCTCCCCAACAAGTTCGTCGTGAAAGCCACGCATGGGTCCCATTGGATCCGTATCGTGCTCGACAAGACGTCCGTGGACTGCGACGAGCTGATCGAGAAGTGTCGATGGTGGTTGCGCCAGAACTACTACTACGCCTTCCGCGAACCCGTGTACAGGAACATCGAGCCGCGGATCCTCGTTGAAGAACTGCTCAGTGACGGCACTGGATTGACTCCAACGGACTACAAGTGTTTCGTCTTCGACGGGACCGTCCGCATGGTTCAGGTGGTGCAAGGATATCTCACCGGGGTCCGAATGAGCTTCTACGAGCTGCCCTGGCGCAAGCTGCGAGTTTCCTCCGCGAGATACGACCGCATCGAAGACGTCGTCCCACGCCCCAAGCATCTCGACGATTTGATTGCATGCGCGGAAGCGCTCGGCCGGGGAATCGACTTCCTTCGGGTGGACCTGTACGATACAGACGCCCACGTGTATTTCGGCGAGATGGCGGTCACGCCCGGGGCCGGCCGATTCTACTTCGACTCGCGGGAGTTCGACCGTTATCTGGGAGGGCTCTGGAAGATCTCGGTCAAGCCCTGATCCGAGTCAGGACTCGCCGCGGGATTCCCGCCAGGCGATATCCGGCCGAGCCACGGGCCCGGCGATCGCAGCATGTGCGACGAGCGGTTTCATGGCACCGCCCGCGAGAAGCCATTGCACCCCGTCGCCGATCTGCCACGCGAACCCGTTGTGTCAGGAGGAGCCCCGTCCCTCATACACCGGGGTCGCCCATTCTGGATCTCTGGGGTTCCTCATCGCTTCTTCCAGGCTCGCCCCGAGACGTATCGTCATGGGCCCCGGCGTTCCGTCACCGACCGGGTACCGGTCGATCGAAAGAATCGGAGTGACACCCGTCAGCGTGGTCGTGGCGAATACCTCGTCGGCCGCGTACAGCTCCGACCGGTCGATCGTCCGCTCGACGATCTCCGTGCCGAGTTGACGGCCCAGATCGAGGATCGTCTGCCTGGTGATCCCCTCAAGGATGCCGCTGGCCGTGTCGGGCGTCGACACCACGCCCGACCGCACGAGAAAAAGGTTGGAGAGAGGTAGCTCGCACACTTTGCCCATGAGGTTGATCAGAACGGCGTCGTCGTACCCGTCCACCATCGCCTGTATCTGTGCGAGCCGGACGTTGTGGTAGTTCGCACCGGCTTTGACCCGCGGAGGCGCCGCGGCATCGGGCAGGCGATGCCATCCAGACGTACACACGTGCAGCCCGCCGGGATGCGGATTCGCGGCCAGGGGCTTGGCCACCATGAACACCCCGGTGGGGATGTCCTTCGGGAGGTAGCTGAAAATGGGCCCCGCGCCGAAGTACGCAACGATCCGCAGGCTGACGTCCTCGCGAAACTCGTTCGCCGCCACCAGTCGCCGCGCACCGTCCGTGAGTTCCTCGTCCGAAAATGAGAGTCCGAGCCGCATGACCTTCGCCGACAGTCGCAACCTCCGGAGATGCTCGTCGACGCGGAACAGATACAGGTTGTCGCTCGCCCGCGACCGAAAGGCGCCGATGACCTCGTACGCGTTGAGCCCGCCCAACACGCACTGAGTGTCCACGTGCAGCCGCGCGTCGGCCCACTCTACAATACGTCCGTCGATCCACGCATAACGCGGCGAGTGACTCACTGTCACGACGAAGCTCCTCCCGCAGCCCAGGTAGGTGCACGTCGGCAACGGCTCGAGTACGAATCTCAGGAGCGTATCAGGATCGGTGTCGACGGAACCGAGATCAGCTGCGCGCGAATATTCGCGCACGCGCGATGGATCACCTCGTATGTGTGGGACAACTGATCGACGCGCGGGAGCAAACCGCCCTCGCCAGCGGCGTGTGGTGTCCGCGAGGGATCACAAACGATCGCAACGTCACGGAACAGAGTATCGAGCGCCCGATGTGTTCGCCCTCAACCTCGCGCGCAGCGATCGCACCGGCCGCGCACGATGAGGGAGGCTCCCCGGAGATCGAACCGCCGACCCGCGCGCCGGACGAGCGGCATCAACACCGTGGGGTCAACGGACAGATCCAGCACGCGGCGGCACTCGTCACAGACCAGGTGGCCGTGGGGATCCGTATTGGGCTCCCACCGCGTGGCGCCCAGCGATACCGGAATCGGTTCCACCAGCTCGAGGTCGGCGAGTTCCCGGAGAATGGCGTAGACCGTCTTCAACGCGAACCCCGGCACGGCGTCCCGCAGGGCGGCGTGCAGTTCTTCGGCCGTGGGGTGCCCTTCCGCACGCTCGAGCGCGCGGAACACGGCCATCCGCTGGGCCGTAATGCTGCGGCCCCTGGCCCGAAACCTAGTGACCGCTTCGGTTGCAGAAAAGCGTCCCACCTGAGAATCGCCACTCCCTTACCGGTGCCAGATATCCACAAACACGCCCTGAGCCTTGTCCCGCAATGCTCGCGTCCCGGCGTTGGGGTCGGCGCTTGACGGCTATTCTTGACCATATCACTATAGAATAGGTTGAACAAGCTTAGCGGACAGATGTTCGACGGTCCGAGGATCTCATTTCTCTGAGTTGGCGGGTGCAGATGATGGCGGACACGCCGCGCCATGGTCTGAATGCTAGCCCGATAATGATCGGCTTGGCCGCGCTCGTAGTGATCGGTGTCTTCGTTTGGCAGGCCATGACGGCCGGCGGAGCGCCAGATCCGACGGCGACCCACCTCAGTCCCGCCGCGGCGATCGCGGACACCGGCATCCTGGTCTTCCGGGAGGGCCTGGAGTCCATCCTCGTCTTGTCGGCGATCGTCGCCAGCCTGTCGCGCGCCCAGTCACGATGGGAACGCCCGGTTGCCGCGGGCGCCGGGGTAGCGTTCCTCGCCACGCTGGCAACGTGGATGGTCGTGGTCGCCATCCTGTCCCAAGTGAACGCGCCCGAGCTCGATCTCCAGGCGGCCACCGGCCTCTTGGCCGTGGTCGTCCTGCTCGTGATCATGAACTGGTTTTTCCATCGAATCTACTGGACCAGCTGGATCACCCACCACACCCGCACGGAACGCGCATTGCTGGAAGATCCCAGGACGCCGTCCGCCGTGGTGTTTCGGGGCCTCGCGCTGCTCGGCTTCGCCTCCGTGTACCGCGAGGGCTTCGAGGTCGTCCTTTTCCTGCAGAATCTCCGGTTGCAGGTCGGAATGCACGTGGTCCTCCTCGGAAGCCTCATCGGCATCGGCCTGACGCTCATCGTCGCCGGGCTCAATTTCCTCTCCCATCACCGGCTCCCGTACCGGAAGATGCTGGTCTTGACCGGGATCCTGCTCGGCGGCGTGCTGGTGGTGATGGTCGGCGAGACCGTTCAGGAAATGCAGCAGGCCCACTGGCTCGCCACGACCAAGCTGCTGTCATTCGAGTTGCCGGACTGGATGAACGTGTGGTTTTCGCTCTACAACAGCCTGGAAAGCCTCACCGCACAGGTCCTCACGGTAGTGGTCGTCATCGGCTCGTACCTTGTTGCCGAGTACGTGCGAATCTGGCGGCCGCGGCGGCAAGCCGTGGCGCGGGCGCAGTAGCGCGCGGCGCCGAATATCCTGGCTGCCCGTAGCGCTGAACGCAGGCCCTTACTGCATCGCCTGGTTCAATCGTACGGCTCTTCCACCCCGCCCTCGACCGGCAGCAGGTCGCAGAAGCACCAGGCGTCCCGCTGCACGATCTCGCCGCGCGTGATCCGCACGGGCCGGCGGAACAACGGACCATCGAACACGAACGTGTGGAACTCGCCGTGCTCACCGCATGGATCGACAGCGGGGGGCATGTCCGCAAGCAACGCCTCGTCGAACGGACGGCCCGCAAACGACGGCGCCAGCACCCGTGTGTCCACGCAGGTCAAGATCGCCTTGTAGCCCTGGCTTATGAAATCGCGGGCCAGGCCGCGCGTATCGCGGTGCCAGACCGGGAAGACGGGCGTCAGTCCCGTGCCCGCCAGCCGCTCCTCGCGGTAACGGCGGATATCCTCCAGGAACAGGTCCCCGAACGCGATCGCGCTGACGCCGGCGGCCCGATACCGAGTCAGCGCCTGCTCCATGGCGGCTTCGTACGCGGCGTTGGTCGCCTGCTGGGGGATGAAGACCGTGTCTAGGGGAAACCCAAGAGCGGCGGCCTGCCGCCGGACTGCCTCGAGGCGGACGCCGTGCATGCTCACGCGATCGAAGCCTTCCGTGATCGTCGTGAGGAGTCCCGCGACTGTCCATTCGCCGCCGGCCACCAGCGCGGCCAGCGCGAGACAGCTGTCTTTGCCTCCGCTCCACGATAGGACGATACGCTCAGGCGTGGCCACGGGGCGACGTCTCAACGCTCTTGTGAAGGGCCCTGCAGCCGGGGACGGTCCATTCACTAATGAAAGGGGTTCACCAGATTGGGTGGGAGTCCGGGCAACTGCGGCAACTGGGGCAGTTGAGGCACCTGGGGCTGCGGGGCCGGCTGGGACGCCGGTGCGGACTGCGGCTGCCCCCTCAACAACTCCGGGGTTCCTGCCAGGGAGAACTGGGGGGCATCGAAGCGGCCGCGCACGCTGAACGGGATACGCACACCCGTAGTCGTTGGAAGCCCGTGACTGAGCAGGTTGCCCGCCAGCGAAAGCGCAGCTCCCGCCAGCGATCCACCGGATGCCTGCGTGCTGAGCACGGAGGTGCCGGTGTAGTCGAGCGTGCTGTCGAAACCGAAGCTCCCGCGGGCGGTGGCGTTCAGTGCGTCGGCATCCAGCCGGAGCTCGTTGCTGGTGCCGCGCTCCCGAGCGATCCGGAGATCGCCTCCGAAATACCGGAAGTGCGTCGCTCCCGAGGGGGACGCAAGCTGCAGCGATTGCGCCACTTGGGCCAACCCGCCCAGACGGGTGCCGAGATCCAGGCCGGGAAACGAGCCGTCACGCACGGCGAAGGTGCCCGCACCTGCCAACGAAGCGACGGGATCGTGACCCAACGCCGTTCGCAGGTTGAACACACCCTCCAGCGCGCCCGTGATCCGCTGCGCCCCGGGTGCGATGGCGCTGACCAGGGCGCCGGCGTCGACCCCGCTCGCCCGCATGGTGTCGGTGACCGGAAGCCCTGGTGCCGCATAGTCGAGAGCCGCCGTCCCCTCGACGACTCCGCCGTAGGCCGAGAAGCGATATGAATCCGCCCGTATTCGCGGGCCCGCCATGCTGAGCCGACCGCTCACCTGGGTCATCGTAATCGGGGGCACGACAAGCCGCGCCACACCGAAGGTGCCTCCACCGGCCAGCGCCACCCCCTGAGCCCGGGCCAGGGAAGCCGTCAGCCTCGCGTCGGCGTTCAACCGGCCGACAATCCTCGAGGGGGCAGAACGCGTCGACACCAGCCGCCCGAGGTCCAGACCACGTGCCCTCACCGTCACCACGACCGGCAGATCAGCCGCCGCGTAGTCTGCCGCACCCGCCCCTTCAACCGTGCCGCCATAGGCCGACAAGCTGTAGTCATCGAGGTGAATACGATCGGTGTACACGCTGAGCCTGCCGCGGACCTGCGTCGCCTCGAACCCCGAGAACGCGAGCCGGCCGACGACCACCTCTCCCTGCGCCAGCAGGCGCTGCGGTCCCGATGCCGTCCCGGCGACTCCTCCCGTCCCGTGCGTCACGAGCCGTTCCAACCGATCGACGTCCAGGTCGGGCACGTTGAGCGCGAAGGTCGCTCGCGGTGGCGCGGGCGTGAGCGCGGCCACGCGGACCGTGCCGCTCATGCGAAGAGTGTCGAGCACGGCGGCAAACGTGCTCTCGGCGGCGCCGTTCTTGACGGTGATCTCCCCGCTCTGAAACTGCAGGGGCTTCGCGAGTCCGGGAATCCGGAGGCGTGCGCCCTTGAGCGCCGCGACGACCTGTAGCTTGCGCGCCCAATCGGGAACGCTGGGATCGAACGATGTGATCCGCGCGCCGAGCCCGGTGAGCGCGAATCCCGGGACCGCCCGCCCGCTTCTTGGGTCGATCGTCTCCGAGGTGAGCGAGAGATGCGCGACGGACACCCGGCCGATACCACCCAGCGTCAGCAGCGACGCCGCTGGACCGCCTGAAGATGGCGCAGCAGCGGTCCGCGACCCGGCGGGCAGATCGAGATTGGTCCGACCGCCAGGACCGCTGATGACGACAAGGTCAACGCCGCTGAGGGCCACGCGCGTTACGTGGATCCGCCGTGCCAGGAGGTCGCGCAGTGTGATGCCGAAATCGATTGAGTTCACGGCCAACGCGTCTCCTGCGGGGAACCCCTGGGGGTTCTCGAGCCGGACGTTCGCCGCACGGACGCGCAGTGTGGGAAGTACGTAGAGACGGAGCGAGCCGATTTGCACGTCGCGGCCGGTTGTGGCCGTGATCACCTGGGCGATCACGGGCCGAAACTGCCCCATCGGAACGACAAAAGGAGCCGCGGCCGCGGCGACAGCTATCGCGAGAAGCGCCACCGCTCCCGCGCGCACCCACCGCACCTGGTACCAGCGTCTCCTCATCCCGCCGCCCACTCCTTGGGCACCCGGCGATCGTGGTGTCTGCCGCGCGCACCTTGGCTCGACGCCCTGCGGTTCTTCCGCCCATGGCGCCCACGATCCTCCGTCGGAGCTCGGGGGGTAGATCGAGGTATCCGAGGCCACCCCGGGTCGTCGTGCCACACGAACCGGCGGTGCTCGGGGGGTCCCTCGTCCCCGGCGCGTTGAGCTTATCGTTGACGTATTCCTGGCGCTAGGCTAGAATGTGCGCGTGAAGATCAAGCGAAGAGATCCCGCGGCGGTAGCTTTGGGCCGGAGAGGCGGCAAGGCGAGGGCCGCCCGACTGTCCCAGAAGCGGTTGACGGAAATAGGCAAAAAGGGAGCACAGGCGCGTTGGAGTAAGGCGAAGAAAGCTCGCAAGTCTTAGCACGAACGCTGGCTCCACGAGGACGCAAGCCGCGGGAACCCACGCCGGAAGTACAGCCGGTTGCGCGCACTGGCCGGGCCGGGTACCACGTAAACCGACGAGGCTTTGAGGGGCGGGGGGACCATGCCCGACAACGTTTACTGGTCGGGACCGGAGCGGCGTAACGTCACTACCGCAGAGGGTCTTGCTCGGCGCGTGGCCTTCGAAGATTCCTGCGAGCTCTTGCGCGTACTGCGTCTTTCAGCGCTTGCCCTCGACTACTATCAGCAGCGAGCGAGGGAAACCGGGCTCCTACCGCACGAGTACATGCTCCAAATCGTCGAGCACGAAGCCCGCCGTTCGTCGGCCGGGAGCGCCTGACGAGGCCTGCATGCCCCACCAATCGACTCGACCGCAACTACGCCGCGGGTCCGAGTGGAAGACTGTGGGCGTGTACTTCCTCAAACTTCTAATCGTTAGCTACCTGCTCATGAAACTCATCGTCTATCTGACACGCGTGCTCGCCGGCTACTTCATCGATCACGTCTGGCGGTTCTAGCGCCATCGCGAACGCCGGTCGCGTCTGCGATCCGTGACGCGCCGAGGTACGTTCTTCGCGGCGGCGCTCGTCGAGAAGCATCCCCGCGTCCGGGAAGCCCGCGAAGGCGCTTGCGCTGGGGTCCCCTGAGGCCGAGCGTCGCTGGCGGGCGTCTATCATCGCGCCCGAACGGGCATGAAAGACGCAGGGTCCCCCACGTTGGGGAAAGACCTTCCGCGCTCTTCGGAGGGAACATCATGGCGCTACAACGTTGCAAGACGTGCGGCCGCAAGAGACCGCCGCTCGCCGTCCAGCACGGGGACGAGTTTTGCTCAACCGACTGCGCGCGGCGGTACCACGGGACCGGCCGGGAGAAGCGGGTGGGTCGCCCGGTAACGGCCTCGCGCCGCGCTCGGGCATCGGCGTCCATGAGCAAGGCGTCCTAAGCACGATAGGACCACACGTATCCAGGGTCGGCCGGCCCCCTGCTCCTTCGCACGGCCGGGGCCGAAGGACGGCACGGGCGGCCTCCACCGCCTGCTGGCCGCGCTTCGAACATCCGACAAACGGCACCTCCGGCTAAGAGGCGCCCTTCCACCACACCGTCTTTGTGCGGCTCCAACACGGGTCACATATGTGACGCCGTGCGTGCTCGCACGATCTTCCGCTGGTGAGCCGGCCACGCGCACGCACGCGGCACCCCTCCCTCCCGTCTCGACGGAGATGGCGGCGGGTGTAGAATAGTACAATAGCAGTTGGGGGGCACAAAGGAGCCGTGACGTGCGAATCATTCTGCACACCGGCAAGGGAGGCGTCGGTAAGACGACGATCTCCGCAGCCACAGCCCTCGCCGCCGCCGCCCGCGGCAACCGCACCCTCGTCGTCAGCACGGATGCCGCGCACAGCCTCAGCGATTCCTTCGAAACCGCGATCGGGCACGAAATCCGGCGCATCGGACCGAACCTGTGGGGCCAAGAGGTCGATGCCCTGCACCAGCTCGAGAAATACTGGGGCATCCTGCGCAGGTACATCACTTCCGTAATGCGCGCTCACGGTCTGGACGACGTCGTCGCCGAAGAACTCGCCAATTTGCCGGGCATGGAAGAAATCGCGAGCCTGATGCAGCTGACCGCACTGGCACACGAGGATCGGTTCGACGTCATCATCGTGGACTGCGCGCCGACCGGGGAAACCATGCAGTTGCTGAGCTTCCCGGAAATGGCGCGCTGGTGGCTGGAGAAGCTGTTCCCCATCCAGCGGGCGGTCGTGCGCGTCACCCGACCGGTCGTCCAGCGGTTCGTCGAGATCCCGCTTCCGACCGACGAGGTGTTTGACGCGGTCAAGGAGCTGGTTCTGAACGTGAATGAGATGCACGGCCTGCTCGCGGATCCGGCGGTGACGTCGATTCGCATCGTGCTCAATCTCGAGAAGATGGTCATCAAGGAGGCGCAGCGCGCCTACACGTATTTCAGCCTCTTCGGCTACGGAACGGACGCCGTGATCGTCAATCGCGTCTTGCCCCGAGACGCGGACGGCCGGTTTCTACGACCGTGGATCGAGGCGCAGGAACGCTACCGGGCCATGGTGCGGGAGGCGTTCGCTCCCTTGCCGATTCTGGAATTGCCGCTCACGGAGCGCGAAATCGTGGGGCGCAGGCCTCTTGTGGAAGCGGCCCGGGCGCTCTACGACGGCCGGGATCCCACGGCGCGACTCTACACTGACGCGCCGCAACGGATACAGCGCCGCGACGGCCGCTACGTGCTCTCCCTGGCCGCGCCATTCGTCGAAAAAGGGGCGGTGAACATCTCGCAGAAAGGCGCCGAGCTCATCGTTCGGGTCGGCGACTACAAGCGCAATCTCACGCTCCCACGCAGTCTTGCGTCTCTCGTCGCAACAGGGGCGCACCTGGAAGACAACCGGCTGTTCATCACGTTTCTCCGGGAGGCGGATACAGATGGCCACTAAACAGCAACCCCGCCGGTCGCGGCCCCGAAGTGTCACCAGGATGGACAGAACGCGCGTCGCGCGGACGCTCAGGGAGCTCGTACCGTCCTCCGCACGCACACACCTCCGCCAAGCCAGGCGGGAAGTGCTGCTGGCGCTCCGCGACGTGCTGGATCACGCCATCTCGCGCGCGGAAGCCGCGGGACGCGCCAGGCGCCTCCGGCGTATCAAGGTGGAGTAAGCGGGTCTACGAGATGAGGCGCCGCATGGCGCCCGTATCTGCTCTCGGGACCCAGTCGGGGAACCATCGCCGCATCGCGGTGTCATCGTCGCGCCCGTCGGCCGGGACGACGCGGGCGATCTCCGCCAGGCGGCTCATGGCGTCGTCGTTCAGTGTCACTCCCAAGCCGGGGCCGCGCGGGACCGCCAGAGTCCCGTCCTCCATGTGGAACTCGAACGGCTCGTTGACGACGTCCCAGCCCTGCTGCCACGGATAGTGCGTGTCGCTGGCGTATTTGAGGTGGGGAACGGCGGCCGCGGCATGCGCCATCGCCGCCAGCGAAATGCCGAGGTGAGTGTTGGAGTGTTGCGAGAGTCCGAGATCGAACGTCTCGCACATCCGGCCAAGGTGACCGAGGGCCTCGAGCCCGCCCCACCAGTGATGGTCGGCCAGGATGACCCGCGCGGGCCGCATTGCGACGGCGCCGGGAAGATCGGCAAAACCGGTGATGCACATGTTCGTGGCCAGAGGGATGCTCGTGTGCCTGGCGACCTCGACCATGGCGGCCGTGCCGGCAACAGGATCCTCGTAGTACTCGAGCCCGATCTGCTCCAAGGCAGGGAGCACGCGGAGCGCATCATCCGTCGACCACCCTCCGTTGGGGTCGATCCGGAGCCGACACGCCGGCCCGAAGCGCGCTCGTAGCAGACGCAGCGTCTCGACCTCGGCCTCCGGCGACAGTACCCCGCCCTTCAGTTTGAGCACGCGGAATCCGTAGCGCTCAACGAACGCCTCGGCTTCCGCGACCATCGCCTCGGGGGTGAGCACAGCCTCACCCCGAGCATACATGCCGAGGGGCGTTCCCGGCGTCGGAACGCCGGCCGGCGTGACGAGCCAGTCGTCGGGAGTGGCGAACTTGAAGAACAGGTACGCGGACATCGGAACGCGCTCCCGCACGGCGCCGCCAATCAGGTCCGCCACGGAGCGTCCCGTGGCCTTGCCCATCAGGTCGAGGCACGGAACTTCAAAGGCACTCTGGACCTTCGGCCGGCCGGGGAACAACAGACGAAGGCGTCCGCGCTGAAACGGGTCCATCCCCACGACGCACGCGGCCGCCTGGTCGAGCTCCGATCGGAACCGTGTACCGCCGGGCATCTCCCCCAGGCCAGTGAGGCCGTCGTCGGTGCGGACCTGGATGATGTTGCGAAGCGCATAGGGTTGATGGCACCCGATGACGTTGCGCAACGGAGGATCCGGCACGGCCACCACGGTCACCTTCACGTCAGTGATGCGCATTCGTCACCCTCTCCGGCGCCGAGCGGATGGCTGGCATACCGGACGTGTCGGCACCCCTTCACTGCCTGGAAGGGCACCGATCAGGATTTCACGGAGGCATTGTACCATCCAGCCGCTCCTCAGACTCGGCACCTGGCCGGTATGGGCTATTGAGACCGCGACGTATATCGCCGGCAGCCATTGAGGGAAATGGAACCTCAAACGGGGCCTCCCACGTCCACGGACGGCCTAATGCGCAATCTGACATCGCAGGACGCGAAGATTCCACACCTCCAGGGAGCGGGCAGCCGCGTACGGCGCACCATCATAGTGCTTTCGCCGGGAAGCGGTTCGCGCGGCTCCGGCCGATCGCAGGGTGCGGATAGATCTATCGCTTTGACAGAATAGATCTGTCTCGCATTGCCCACTTGACTCCCAGAACGGCTGTGTCCAACGAACGATTGTCGGCGCGCAGTCGACGGATCTTTCTCAAGCCGTGCTCGCTCGATCCGGGAGCGCTAACGGAGTCCGTGAGGGATGCTCCCGTCAGAACTCCCCGCCCTCGGGGCCGCGCGTCGGCGCGCAGCGGCGATGAGTCCGGTGATCCACTCCGGGGTGGCGATGGCATGCACGTGCGTGTAGCCGGCCCACACGTTACCCACCGTGATCCCGTCGCGACCCGGGGAAGTCCCCGCTCCCCTTGTGACCCGGCACGCGGTCAAAGGCCCGGAGCCGTCCGGGACGACTCTGGAGTAGTGAAACTCGTGGCCGCGGAGCGCGAGTCCGACGGGGAAGAACGGGTTCGGCTGGTCCACTTCCAACTCGACGTAGCCGTGGCCCTGCGGGATGTCGCACACCTCGACATCGACGGGCAACACGCCGGCCATCGCGTATCTTCTGCCCTGCCACGTC
>Ga0187782_10000132_pt1 | contig 43705 bp, 38 predicted proteins | sample 0715_SJ02_MP15_2_FD_132454 | JGI IMG/M metagenome (GOLD analysis project Ga0187782, IMG submission 132454) | Tropical peat soil microbial communities from peatlands in Department of Meta, Colombia - 0715_SJ02_MP15_20_MG | ecosystem: Environmental > Terrestrial > Soil > Wetlands > Peat | place... | reverse complement strand
AGATGCCTTCGCGGCGACGGCAGCGGGCCGCGCCGGACCTGCCGCACCTCTCCCGGTTGGCGGAGATGTCAAGCAGGCGCAACTACTCAAGTCCGTTCCGCCAGATTATCCGGCCATGGCAAAATCCCAGCATGTGTCCGGGAGGGTTCTGATCGATGCACTCATCGATGCATCCGGCAACGTTGCTGGCGTGAAGGTCATTGCAGGCCCGGCGCTTCTTCATCGCGCGGCGCTTGACGCTGTGAAGCAGTGGAAATACTCGCCGGCAATGCTCGATGGGCAACCCACCTCGATGCATTTGACGGTCACGGTCGATTTCAAGAACCAGTAAGCCCGCCGCCCTTCGAGTCCTGGGGCCGACAAGCCGTCCTTCGAAGCCTCGGAAAAGCCGCACTCCAAGAACGGCTAGCGGGTAATGTGGTCTTCGGCAGGCATAAGGGCCGGTGCAGCTGCGTTTGCGGGACTTTCCTGGGCCCGCTCGTCCACGCGGAGAATGACGATCCAGGACAGGTGAGGAAACGGCAGGAAGCGGTCAACAGGTCGAACCACCGGCAAGAGGAAGTTCAACAGTTTCATTTGCCATAGCCCAAACGTCTTCTTCTTCAAGACCCGCCCGTTCCACCACCATCCGGGAGCGCCGATGCGATTGAACTTCAGTATCGTCTCGACCCGGAAGCCCGCCCGCTCACACACTTCCTGCAACTGCCGCTTCGTGTAACGCCGATAGTGCCCGAGCACGCGATCAAGGGAACCGTATAGGCCTGGTCCATTGGGAACGAGGATAATCGCCCGCCCGTTTTTCTGGAGCGACCTTCGTATGTTCCCCAAAGCTTTTGCGTCGTCTTCCAAATGTTCCACCACATTCAGGCAGATCACCGTGTCGAACTGTTCGCCCGGATAAGTGTCGCCCGCGCTCGCGTCGGTGTACTGCACCTGCAGGTACGGCCGCGTCTGTTTTAGTTTCCTGAGCTGGTCGAGGTAATGCGGATTAATGTCACTGGCCCAATACTCGGTTCTTGGCACCAGGTTGGAGGTGAGGTTCCCGATGCCAGCTCCAATTTCCAGAACTCGCTCGCCGAGGTATGGACGGATGGTGTCCGCCATCCATTTTGTGAACCGCGGCGCGCGGTTCAACCGGGCCAGAATTTCGCTGCCATATTCATCCTCGACATAGATGCGGTCGGAGATCCCATACTTCAGCAGCGCGCCGAGCGCCCTCACCCCGTCCTTCCATGTGATTTTCTTGCCTTCGGTGTAGGTTCGCCCGGAGTAGCGGATGGGTATCTCGAAGATTCGTGCTTCTCTTTTTGCCAGCTTGACGGTGATCTCCGGTTCGATCCCGAAACGGTTGCTCTCGAGAGGAATGCTTTTCAGCAGATCCGCCCTGACCATTTTGTAGCAGGTCTCCATGTCCGTCAGGTTCAGGTCCGTTACAAAATTGGTCAGCAAGGTCAGCAGCTTGTTGCCCAGGCTATGACGGAAGAAAAGCACGCGCCGGTAATCGCTGGCCAGAAACCGCGAGCCATAGACAGCGTCCGCGTCTTCTGCGTCAAACAGGGGAATCATCTTCAACAGATCCTCGGGGTGGTATTCGAGGTCCGCGTCATGGATGACCACCAGGTCCGTATCGACAGACTGCAAGGCAGTTCGGATCGCCGCGCCCTTCCCTTGGTTCTTCTGGTGATCCTGGAAGATCCATTCGAGCCGAGTCGCGCCCGGCTGCTCCAGGTTCTTCCGAATTGTCTTCAGCACTTCGCCAGTCCGGTCCTTCGACGCGTCGTTCACGACGATCACACACACGCGATTCAGCCAGGGCGAGCCTGCCAGGACTTCGAGGCGTCGCAAACTCGATTCCACCAGGTACTGCTCGTTGTAAACGGGCACCAGCACCGAGAGGCTTAGTTTCGGTTCGATCGCGGTAGTCGCCATGGTTTCTGTGAGTGCCCTTTTGGGGCTATCCGTAGTTTACCGCCAGCACCCCGATCCTCACTCACAATTTGCTGTTTCGACTCTTCCGTATGTTGACTTTTCGGTGCCCCCCCAACCTTGCTCTCTGACACGCCACTTACTATACTGGCCACCCGGCCAAGTGGAAGGTTCCGCGGGTGGGTAGCCCGCAGAGATTTCGCTCCCCTTGGCCTTTTTTTCGCGCCTGCTCGACTCTCACAGGCCGAACGATACCGCGCAGCCAATTGCTTCACGAGCGGTTCGCGCCAAGGAGACCTTTGCATGCCCCATACGCCTGTGCCGGAAGAAATGAATGTTTACCAGAACGCCGAGGCGCGTTTCGAAGTTGCTGCCAACAAGCTTGGCCTCGAGCAAGGTGTCTACCGGTACCTGAAGTATCCGGACAAGGAGATTACGTTGTATATCCCCGTTGGCATGGACAACGGCCAACTGGAGGTTTTCACCGGTTATCGCGTCTTGCACTCGACTGTACGCGGCCCGGGCAAAGGGGGAATTCGTTTTGCTCCGGACGTCTCTCTGGATGAAGTTCGCGCCCTTTCTGCCTGGATGACCTGGAAATGCGCGGTTGTCGATATCCCGTTTGGGGGCGCCAAAGGCGGCATCATCTGCGATCCTCGCAAAATGTCCCGCGCCGAACTGGAACGCCTCACCCGCCGCTATACTGCGGAACTTTCGGACTGGCTAGGCCCCGAACGGGACATCCCTGCGCCGGACGTCGGCACGAACGAGCAGACCATGGCTTGGGTTATGGACACTTATGCCATGCATGCCCGGCAGGCTACCACGGCGGTGGTTACCGGCAAGCCTATTGAACTTGGCGGATCCCGCGGCCGCCGGGAAGCCACCGGCCGCGGCGTGATGATCTGCGTCGATAAGGCCATCGGCAAACTGGGACTGCACAAAGAGGACACGCGCGTCGTGATCCAGGGATTCGGCAACGTCGGATCGCTTGCCGCCGAACTCATGCAAAAATCGGGTTACAAGATCATCGGCCTCGCCGATATCGGCGGCGGTCTATACAACGAGAACGGCTTCGATGTCCCGAAGGTCATCGATTGGGTCTACACGCGCAAGAAGCCTCTGCAGGAGTTCCCCGGTGGAGGCACAAAGATGAGTGCTCGCGACGTGCTATTTCAGCCGTGCGAGGTGGTCATCCCGGCCGCTATCGAGAACCAGATCACGGAGCAGAACGCGCACCAGGTTCAGGCGAAAATCCTCTGCGAAGGGGCGAACGGGCCGACTACCTGGCAGGCCGACGCCATCATCGATGCCAAGGGCATCTTTACTGTGCCCGATATTCTCGGCAATGCCGGGGGCGTCACCGTCAGCTATTTTGAATGGGTTCAGGACCGCCAGGGCTTTTTCTGGCGCGAGAGCGAAGTGAATGAGCGGCTGTATGACGTGATGGAGCGGGCCTTTGATGAGGTCGTTCGCTACGCCGAAACGCACCAGGTCAACAACCGTATCGCTGCCTATATGCTGGCGATTGACCGTGTGGCATCGTCGCTAAAGCTACGCGGCATCTACGCCTAATTCCTCTTGGCTTTCGGGGCAAGCAAGCGTACTCTTTGTGCGAGATTTGCGGTACGTTTTCACCCTTGAGCCTTTTGGGACCGCCTGACGTCCCGGGAAGGAGTCCGCACCGTGTCTACGGACTCATCACACGCTCATCGTTCCGAGGAGCAGCACCGGCACGACATTTGTATGGTGGGCCGGTGGTTGTATGAACGCGGCCACATCGTTGCCCAAGAGGGCAATCTCTCGGTACGCCTGTCGAGCAACCGCATCCTGACCACTCCTACTTGCCTCAACAAAGGCATGATGTCTCCGGGTGACCTTGTCGTCATGGACCTGAATGGGCGGCACCTGCACGGAGAGCGGCAAATCTCCTCCGAAGCAGGCATGCACCTACTGATCTACCAAATGCGCCCGGACGTTCAAGCTGTGTGTCACGCGCATCCTCCGACAGCGACGGGTTTCGCGGCATCTGGACAGGGGCTCGATCAGGCGCTCTTGCCGGAGGTTGTGGTTTGCCTTGGCAAGGTTCCGCTGGTGCGCTATGCGACACCCGGCACTTCCGATCTCAGCGCGGTGCTAGAGCCGTACGTGCCGCACTACGACGCTTTGCTTCTCGCCAACCACGGTGCCGTCACGTGCGGTCCCGATCTGTTGACAGCGTTTTACCGCATGGAGATCGTCGAGCATTTTGCAAAGATTCTCCTGTCTTCGAGGCTCGTGGGAACGCCTCAGCTTCTCTCGACGCGCGAAGTCGCCAAACTCATGGCCGCCCGTGCCAGGTACAACGTTACTCCTCCTCCAGGCGGCGGGGCGGAGCTTCCGGAAACCTGCGATGGGCGCGAAAGCCCCACAGAGGAGATCACCCTCACGCGTTCCGAGCTAGACGCGCTCGTGGACGAAGCCGTGCGGAAAGACCGCGCCCGGCGGTAGGGACCTCCTGCTCGTTCCAGCTGCACGGCCCCTTTTCGCTGGCGGCATTTGGATCAGGCCTCTATGATTGTCCTTCTCGTCCTGATTCTCTCTCTTCTTGTGTTCCGAGGTCTCGGTGCTTTGGGGGTCCTCGCCTTCGCTACCTGGATGGATTCCACGCGCTTTGCTCTGGCCGTGATGTTTCTTTTTGCCAGCCTGGCTCATTTCAACAAAATGCGCCACGACCTTGCGCGCATGATGCCCGCCGCATTTTCCAACCCGATGGCCATGGTTCATTTCACGGGGGTCTGCGAAATCCTTGGAGCCATGGGCATTCTGATTCCCCAAACGCGTTCTCTGGCGGGACTTTGCCTTTGCTTGCTTCTCCTCTGCATCCTGCCCGCGAATATCAAGGCCGCCCGCGAAAACCTTATCCTCGGCGGCCGTCCCGTTACAGCCCTTTGGCTGCGCATCCCCCTGCAGGTCCTCTTCCTTGTGCTAATCTGCTGGAGCACTCAACCTTGGCAGTTGTTTTCGTTCCTGCTGAAATCCTGAACGATGCGCTTCCGGTAGGAGGCCCTCTATGTCCACTGCAGAACTGTTTGAAGCGATTCGCGCGGGGAACTCCTTGGCGGTCAGTTCGCTTATCGACGCCCATCCCGAGCTCGCCTCGGCAAAGAATGAATCCGGGATCTCCGCTGTACTTATGTCGCTCTATACGGGTCGGCGGGAAATTCGGGACCTGCTGCTCACGCGCGGGGCTTCTTTGGACTTGCACGATGCCGCTGCGGTCGGAAAGCTCGATTGCGTGAGGCGATTTGTGGACAAAGATCCGGCGGTAGCGAGATCGTTTTCGCCGGATGGTTTTCCCGTGGTTGCACTTGCTGCAGTCTTTGGCCATCTGCCCGTTGCCCGTTATCTGGCGGAGTGCGGCGCGGACATCAACGCTGCCGCCACCAACGGTTCGGGATATAACGCTTTGACGGGCGCGGCGGCCAGTGGGCACACGGAAATCGTCAGATGGTTGCTTGAGAGTGGCGCGAATCCCAACTATCGCTACGGTCCTGGCTATTCGCCGCTTCTGACGGCTGCCGCGAACGGCCATCTCGAAATCGTCAAGCTTCTCCTGGCCCACGGGGCCGACCCGCACGCCACGTGCGATGACGGCAAGTCGGCTCTTTCTCTCGCCATTGAGCGGAACCATCCCCACGTGGCCGAGCACCTCCGGGGCATCGGCTGTTAGGTAGATTCAAGAAGGATCGAAAAGATGATTCCCACTTCTCGCAAGCTTATCCCTGGGATGCTCGTGGTGGTATGTTCCCTGGTAGGTGCGGATGGATGTTCGCCGCATCCGAAGGAGAGTGCTCCCATGACCTTGGAACTGACAAGCCCCGATTTCTCCTCTGGTGGAACCATTCCAAAGCAGTTCACTTGCGATGGCGGTGATCTTTCACCTGCTCTGCAATGGAAGGACCCGCCCGCCGGCACGCAGAGTTTCGCGTTGGTCTCCGACGATCCCGATGCTCCGGTGGGAACCTGGGTGCATTGGGTGATCTTCGACCTGCCCGCGAATCTGCGTTCGCTCCCCCAGAATTTCCAGAAACTAGAGCAGTCGGCTGACGGTTCCCGGCAAGGGACAAATGACTTCGGAAATATCGGCTATGGAGGGCCCTGCCCACCGCGGGGCAAGGCGCATCGCTATTATTTCAAGCTCTACGCACTAGACACCAAGCTGAATCTCAAGCCCGGAGTGACAAAGAGGGACGTAGAGCGCGCCATGCAAGGCCACATCCTTGCCCGCGGAGAATACATGGGCCGCTACTCCCGTTGAGGATTCCGCTTCGCGCTTAGCCACCCACTGGATATGCAGTTCAATTCGGCACAGCCATGAAAGTCGAACGCGCATAGCTTCTCTATCGCAAATCCTGACTAACGCGTTTACCCATATGCGTACTATGAGCCACCTTTCCCGCTTAAAATCTTAGATAGCGCAACCCCACCCCTTTTGCTATCGTTTTGGGCCCTACTTCTTCGAGAGGGACGCCCATGCCCATGATCAAGTCCGCGGCGACCACGGTTCTTCTTGGCGTTTTTCTTTGCTCCCCGCTTTGCCCGCAGTCGCCTACCCGAACGGGCGCACCTTCGCTACCACTTGCTTCGCTTCAGGGTGCTACGGCCAGCGCCGACAACGAAGCTGCGGAAAGCGACTCACAGCCTGCGCGAGCCTTTCGGATCACCGTGCGCCATCTTTTTGACGACGAAAAATTCGAGCAGCTCGAAGCCATCGCCGCCAAGGCGCGCTCGCAAAAGGAGCGCTTCCTCGGCGGGGCCTGGAAACTGAACGTGTTCTACAACACGATCCAGGGACCAGGCTCGCTCACCGCTACCGATGCAGTCTGGAACGCTCACATGGAACGCCTGCAGCGGTGGATCGAGGCGAAGCCAGAATCCATCACCCCACGCGTTGCGCTGGCGCAAGCCTATCTGCGTTTTGCCTGGAAGGCTCGCGGCAAGGGGTACGGCGACACGGTAACGTCGAACGGCTGGAAGCTCTTTGGCGAGCGCGTGCAACAAGCAAGAGAGACGCTTGAGAAAGCCGAGGCGGTTTCGACGAAAGATGCTCAGTGGTATCGCAACATGCAGACCGTCGCGCTGGCGCAGGGATGGGATCGCGGCCAGACTGATGATTTGCTGCAAAAAGCCAGCGATCTGGAGCCAAACTATTTTTACTTCTACACTGCCCACGCCAACTATCTTCTTCCCAAATGGTACGGCAAGCCGGGCGACGCAGAGATATTCGCACAAACGATTGCCGATCACCTAGGCGGGCCGGAGGGCAACCTAGTGTATTTTGAGATCGCGCTGCTCGACAACTGCTGTAAAGCGAAAGAGCAGATGCCGAATCTCTCATGGGATCGAGTCAAGCAGGGCTTCACGGCGCTTGAACAACTTTACGGCGGTACTAATCACGAATTGAACGCGATTGCCTTTATGGCCGTACGCCAAAAGGACAGCCAGTTCTCGCAGCAAATTTTTGCCCGTATCGGCGACAACTGGGATGAGGAGGTTTGGGGCGGTAAGGTGAAATTCGACAAGAGCAAGGCATCTTTCGCGTTGAGCCGGGACGATCAAACGGAAGGCAGTGTGCAATAGCCGCAACTAGCTGTCGTAAAATTCAAACAGAAATCGCACTCTCGATATCCCGTCCAAGATAGCCGCAGAATTCAAGATGCGGAAGAAGCTCTTTACTTGAGGTCATGTGGCCTATGACAGACTGGTTTGCGCGTCCCGTCCTACACGTAGCGGACGTTGAGGCGTCGCTCCGCTTCTACGTTGACCGCCTCGGCTTTACGATCCCCTGGCGCTACGACGAGGACGGCAGAGCACACGTCGCACAGGTCGAGCGGCAGGGTTGCGCGCTTATCCTGGCCGACACGTGGCCGGAGAAGATTGGCAAGGGGCTGATGTTCATTTCCCTAAACGACGCGCCAGAGAGGCAGATCGCCGCGTTGGACACGCTGCACGCCGAACTCGAGGCCAAGGGTGTTTCGGTTAAGGAAGGCTCATGGGGCTACCGGCTGCTGGTCGTCGATGATCCCGACGGCAATCAGCTCTTTTTCAACTATCCAGCCGAGACTGCGTAATTAATCCAGGTCTCCCCGTTTGCGATCCCGCCGCGTCGCCGGGGGTGTTCGCACTGGGAGCAACGTGTCTGGTCATAGAACAAATCAGATGGCACTACTTCCGAGAGTTGCCCGTCATCCATACGCAAAGCCCGAGGCAGGCCATCCGGCATTTTGACCGAGCCACCTTTTTTTTGGTGATATGCTTACGCCGCTCTGAGTCCGGGCCCCCGGGGATGACTCACCCCCTCCAGGAGATACGCAGCGAGGTGGCTTAGATGCGCACATTCTCATTGAAATGGTTTGTTTTGGCTGTGCTGCCCGCCGGCGCGCTCGCGCAGACGCCGACGCTGCAAATGAATGTTGTTTACGTATGCACCGACGGACAAAGCTTCAAGGTTTTTTCGTGCAACGACACCACCGGGGTCTGCGACTATCAGAATTACAAGAAAGGGCAGGCGTACCAACGAGGCGAAGCACTCCGCGTACAACTGACTGCTCTGATCCCCTCAAAATGCCACGCGCAAACTCCCGCCGAAGCGCAGGACGACCCTCACCGCGGCGAGATTCCGCCAGCGCCTTCTCCCTTTAAGGCGCGTGCGAATACTGGCAATAGCGGCCCGGCAGCCGCGGCTGGGGTGAATTCGCAGACTGGACCCGGAGCCGGCGGATTCAAGGTCGGCGACACGGTACGCGTTTTGGCCGATGGCTGGCAGGAAGCCAAGATCATCCAAATTCATGGCAATTCTTACCTCGTCCAGCTACCAAATGGGGTGGAGGTCTCAAAAATCTGGCCCACAGAAGTGCGCCGACTCGGAAAACTCACGGCAGAGGATCACGCAATGGGGCAATACGATCTCCACGATCGCGTGCAAGTGCTGGTTAACGGCAAGTGGATGGAGGGTGAGGTCCGTGGGCAGAACCTCAACATGTACCATATCAAGGTCCCAGGAGTTGATACCGGCTTCGGCTCTGACGTTGTGGACACCACCCCCGAGAATATCCGCATGTCCACTACGCCGGCGCCTCCGCATCCTGCACAGCGAGCGGCCGGGCAAGCTCCCAAGCCCGGACTCACCAGCTGCGCCGGCAAGTATGAAGGCCGATGGGAGCACGTCTCGGGCATGGGCGGAATGACGGTCGTTTTCCGTTCCGGGAAGGTAACGATTACCGGAGGACTGGGCGCTGACGAGCAATTCGATTGCTTCCTCGGCGACGGCAAGCTCGTTTTTTACAAACCCGGATCGTTCACGCCCTCTTCCTTCGCCTTCGACATCAACAACGACGGAACGCTGCAGACCCCCCTCGGAGCCATCAAGAAGATGGGCAACTGACAGCGTTGTGCGGCCAAATCATGCAGCCGCACAGATGTGCCAGCGGCTTAGTCCTAGTCGGCAATCTCGGAAGTGCGCGTGGAGCAGCGTGTTGCTCAGGAGGGTTGAAGTCCCTCTGGCGCTCGAATGAGGAGCGCCATATCCGAAAGCGGGGTAATACCTCGCTGGCCGAAGAAAGCAGAAGGTATGGAGACGTCTAAACGGGCACGAAGGCGAAAGCTGGATACAGCCAAGGCGGACCTGGAGCCACTGCTTGACGTACTTCGGAGGGCAGGGTGTCCACCGTGAGGTGGGATCCGAAGGGCATGAGGAGACAGTTGCGCCCGAAGGAAAGGTCAGAACGACGTGCGCTGCATATTTGCTTTCAGGGCGTTATCAATGCGGGCCAAGGACTCATTCAGATGAGCGCGGGTCTCGAGCGATGTCTTGAGGTCCGGCTTGCTGACCACGGTCGCGATCTGGGCCCTCAGCGTTGTGAGATTCTGCCGGGCCATGGTCTGAGCGTCTTCCGGCACGGAATCGGCGTGCAAGGCGATAGCAACCAGCTTGCGAAGATGCGCACGCTGGAGCGAGCGGCGGTACGTATTGATTTCGAGGGATGGTCCGGGGCTCTTGAGTTCCGCCCAGACCGAATCCTGAATCTCGTTAAACAGAAGGCCGATGCTGAATGCATCCGCTGGGGAAGAGACTTTGACTTCAGAGTCGAGAACGCGATTGAGGACGATGGGATCGTAGAGCCGGTCGAGGACGCGGCTTTGCACTGCAACCACCATTTCGTGAATCGGAACATCGAAGCGCGTACGCATGCTGTCGATGTCCGTCCAGTCGGAGAATCGTGGGCTAGCGAGCTTGTTCAGCAATTCGGGCGAGAATTGAAAAGAGTCTGGCGAGAAAAGTTCCTTTCGAATGATTTCGAACGCCGCTTTTTGTTGCGCGATAGGCACAGGTTCGAAAGGCGAGCGATTCCCTGGGTCACCGACGTGCGCGCGGTAATGATAGACGCCGCCAATGTATTTCGAAGAAAGATACAGAGAGTAACCGGCTTGGCCAAGAGCAATGTTAAAGCTGCGGCGAAGGATTTGGTAACCTTCTCCTGGTTCCTCTAATTTCTTCTCCATGTTGTTCCACACTTCATGAGCCAGCAGCATGCGCCTAGCGTAAAACTGCAACGGGTCCGTGCCGAAGTCGAACCGATTGACGAGCGGGTCCATGTCAAACGCCCCTCCGCCGATGCCGGCGTCCTCGTCGGTGTCAAAAGCAAGATTCGGCTCCGCCGAACGCGACGCGATCTTCCGCAGTTGTGGAAGCTCGCCCTCCGGAGATGGCGAATCAATGGGCTTGTAAGCGTATTCGATGGCCCAGTAATCATAGGGCCCAAGAACCGTTTGATGATACGGGCCCTGTTTCACGCCCACGGGGGCAATGTTCGTGGGAATGTAGTCCATCACCGAGCCGGTGAGGCCCTCTTTTTGCATCAAACCGGTGTCGCTGGCCTGCTCGAGGGTGTGAATCGTGCTCGCGCGGAAATTGTGGCGCAGCCCAAGAGTGTGACCGACCTCGTGCGCCGCGATTTCCACCAGATAATCATGAATAAACTTCTCCGCCTCGGGTCCGTCGGAATCCATTCCGCGCGCGATTAGAAGGTCAAACGAGAATTCCGCGTCCAGCGCAGCTCCTTGAACAAGGTCACAAAACTGCGTTGATCCGCTGTGCCATGGCGCTAGAAAAGGCCGCTTCAGCTGTCTGAAGCCAAGCGCGGAATCCCCCACCGGCTTCATGTACTCATTCTTCTCTCGCCGGAAAAACCTGGTTAACCCGGCGTCAAAGCGAATATCTGCGTCGTAAATCTCTCCGGTCAACGGATTCACTGCGGAAGGACCTTCCGCGAAGCCCGGCTCGGGGTAACCAGTGAACCAGCGGATCGTGCTGTAACGCACGTCGGCGGCATCCCAGTCGGCGTCGTCTGGCTGCTGCTTGACGACAATAGCTTCCTGAAAACCAATTTGCTCGAACGCGCTGTTCCAGAGCAGAACGCCTTCGCGGATGGCGTCTCGGTACTGCACTGGAATGGTGTTCTCCAGCCAGAAGACGATCGGCTCCTTGGGGCGCGAAAGCGCGGCCGAAGGGTCCTGCTTTTCAAGGCGCCAGCGATTGATATAACGCTTGCTTGTTTCGAAGTTCGTGTCGGTGCTGTAGTCTTCCACCTGCGTGAAGAAATGACCGACGCGATCGTCCGCGAGTCTCGGCCGGAAACCTGGGAGCGGAAGCTCAGAGAGGCTGTATCGAAAATGAACCAGTAGGCTGCGGGAGTCCGGAAGATCGCGCGGAGGCGGCGGCATGGGTGGCAGGGGAGTTCCCGGAGGGACTAGAGGCGGCAGCGGCGGACGTTCCATCGCATAGTGGGCAACGGTTTCGATTTCAACATTGCGCTCGAATGATTTCAGGCTGCCGAAGGAACTGTTCTTCGGATCGAAGCGGTAAGGAAAGCGAAACGAAAGCTCCAGGGCGTAGGAATACATGGGCACATCGGCGAGCAGAAAGTCCCCCAAATCAACCAAAAGACTTTGGCGCTCCGGTTGCGGCAAACTCGCAAGCCTCGAGGAGCCGAGGATGGAGTCGCTGAACGACCGGTTCACCGCGCGTTGGATGGGTAGGTTGTCCTTGGCAATGAAACGAGTGTTCTTGGCGATCAGCTGAACGGTCTTTCCTTCCTTATGAAAAATGACAGGCGTCTGGCCACACATCTCCGCTCCGTAGAAGCCGCCCTCCCCCAAGCCGGATTCGCATGTAAGGGAAAGCATGTACATTTTGTCCAGCTGGCTGGGCTGAATCTCGAGAAACACCTTTTCGTCAGTCCGGTAGATTGTGAACAATCCTTTGATTGTCTTTGCGTCTTTAATTACTTCATCGAAAGTCTTCTCTTTTTGCTGCTCGGTCTTTTTTTCTTCGCCAGCTTCCGGTTTCTTTTGGGCGTCGGGGTTTTGCGGAGGGCACGCTCGATTCGCGCCGACAAGCAAAGACAAAGCGATGATCAGCGAAGCAATCCATTTCGTCATGAGAGGGCTCCTTCCGTGACGAGTGGGCCTTCGATAGCCGCCATATTGCCGCAATCTTAGGTTGTCTGCTGAATGCAAGTCAATAAACGGACATAAACGGATGTAAACGGACGCGTTGAAGACGCGTTGACATCAACCGACGCGAACTGCTTTCGCAGATTCAGCGCCAAAATCGCGTTAGGTCCTGTGCGCCGGTCGCCTGAACACCAGGCGTAGCATTTCCCCCTCAGTGGGTCCTGATCTTCCTGCATCGCTAAATGGTACAACCACACCGGAAAAGTTCCCGGAAAAGTTCGTACAGAATATACGGGGTCCGCACAGAGCGTGTACTCCCCTGATTACACATCAACTGAGTAGACGGCCCGCCGCTGTTGCGGAGTCGCTCGCCGGACTGTTTATCACTTTCCATGCTGCCCAGGCACAGAAAACAATGAATGGCAGCATTGCGCAACCGAACTCACCAGCAAAGTACTTGGTTTGTACCCGCTCGACGGTCAGAGGGTTGAAGTATCCCTCGATCATTGCGTTGTTGGACGCATGCAGGAGTACAGCGGGCCAGAGACTCCCCGACTTGACGGTTAGCAAAACGAAGACAAAGCTGGCCGCGATTGTCAAAGTGGCAAAGCAGCCAAGCGAGTACACCGGAGCTCCCGAGTTGTAATTGCTCCAGATGACCAGGGGGGCGTGCCAGCCGGTCCAGATCACGCCGCTGATCAGGGCTGTGCGCGTGAATGAAGTTACCTTAATCAACTCAGGAACGAGAAGGCCGCGCCAGCCGATCTCTTCGCCAGCAACCCAAATGCAACTGAGCAGGACTGCTGCTACCGAGCCGATCACGTAATACAGCGTGAGGGGAGCCCACACGGGTGCCGAAGGCATGTGGAGTATGCCTCGTATCTTTTCGACTTGTTGCGCCTTGGGGAAGCCTCCTATTCCAGTCACCCAAACCAGTAGATAACTTGGCCATATATAGACGATGGGAAATGCCCATCCTGCCAACAAGTACTTCGATTTTCCCAGTCGCCAACCGAACTCATGCCATGGTCTTTTCGTGAAAAAGGAGGTCAATATCGCTGCGGCGGCAGGACACCACATCAGTCCGAACACGTACGATGCTCTCATTCCGTGCTGAAAGCAGAGAAGGTAGAAAACTGAACTGAATGAGAAAACCAAGGCCAGGTAAGTGAGAATACGAACGACGGGACGGGAAAACATTAGCGTTTCTCCCAGAACGGACAGGATAAGACAGTCTGTCCTGTTTGGGAAAGCCAGGCGCGACAATCGCAGACTCTAGGCAAAAAGCGCCGTGGAGTATGTGACCAGATTCACAGCTCCCGATTAACGCAAATCGGAAAGTTAGCTCATAGTACCAAGTCGCCCGCACACCCGCACGCGCACCAAAACCCAGGTGTAGCAATTTCCCCTCAGTGCGTAATACCCCCATCGCGCGTTGACAGGCGAACAAAAGGCGGCAATACTTTTCTGCGATGATCGGACTCCTTCGCGGCCGCTTGCTCGAAAAACGCCCCAATCAGGTCATTCTCGATGTCGGTGGAGTAGGTTACCTTGTTGCCGTTCCTCTTTCGACCTTCGCTGCGCTCGGCGAACTCCATGCTGAGGTGACCCTGCTGATCCATACCCACGTCCGTGAGGATGCGCTCGCCCTTTATGGTTTTCTTTCCCAGCGCGAAAAACATCTCTTCGAACTTTTCCTTGGCGCCTCCGGTGTTGGTCCCACGCTCGCCCTGAAGATTCTCTCAGGAATGAACGCCGAAGAACTGATCCCTGCTATTCGCACCGGCGATCTAGCGCGGCTCACGAGGATTCCGGGCGTCGGCCGCAAGACTGCAGAACGCATGGTCGTCGAGCTCAAGGACAAACTTGAGTCCATGGCGGTGGAGGCCGAAAAGCCGGCTCCAGCTTCTCCCGCGGGTGTGGAAGCTGATGTGAAATCCGCTCTCATCAATCTTGGTTACGACGAACGCGCCGCGGAATCAGCCGTCGAGGAAGCCAAACGCCACGCTGGGCCCGGCAATTTTGAAAAGCTGTTGCGCGAAGCGCTCGCCACACTGAGCGCGCCGCAGGCACGATGATGATACTCGCCATGGTTTTCTCTTGCTGTCTGATTCCGAGACCTGATTGCTGCTATCCTCTATTCGCATGACCACATTCGGGTCAAGAAAGAGTCCCACTAATCCCGAGCGACCGGCGCGGATCGTTTCCGGATCTGCCTGGGATGAGGACGCGCGCCTCGACGCCAGCGTTCGTCCGAAAACACTTGCCGAATATATCGGCCAGAAGCGCGTGAAAGAAAACATTGCGATTGCGCTCGAAGCTGCCCGTAACCGGGATGAGGCTCTTGATCATGTGCTGTTGTATGGCCCGCCTGGCCTCGGCAAAACCACGCTCGCGCAAATCATCGCTCACGAGCTCAACGTTCCCATCAAGACCAGCGCGGGGCCGCTGCTCGAGCGCAAAGGTGACCTGACTGCGATTCTCACTTCTCTCGAAGCCAAGGAGGTTTTCTTTCTCGACGAGATTCACAGGTTACAGCCTGCGGTTGAGGAGGTTCTCTATCCTGCGATGGAGGATTTTCGTGTCGACCTCGTCATCGGCCAGGGACCCGGAGCACGCATCCATCCATTTCACTTGAATCATTTTACGCTGGTGGGGGCGACCACCCGCGCGGGACTCATTACCGCTCCGCTCCGTTCACGCTTCGGAATTGTCCATCGTCTGGATTTCTACGAGCCGGAAGACCTGCTTATCATCCTGCACCGCTCGGCAAAGATCCTGAACATTGAGATGGAAGAGGGCGGCGCGGAAGAGATTGCGCGGCGATGCCGTGGAACGCCGCGTATTGCCAACCGCCTGCTCCGCCGCGCGCGGGATTTCGCGGAAGTCCGCGCCGCCGGCCGGATCACGAAGGAGGTGGCCCGCGAAGCGTTGCACATGCTCGGAGTGGATGAGCACGGACTGGATGAAGTCGACCGCAATCTTATGATCGCCCTGCTCGACAAATACGGCGGTGGGCCGGTGGGCCTAGGCACGCTTGCGGCTGCTCTCAGCGAGGAAGAGGACGCGATTGAGGAGATGTACGAGCCCTACCTGATGCAAATCGGAATGCTGGACCGTACGCCAAGAGGGCGCGTCGCGACGCCTCGCGCGTATGAGTATTTCCGCCGCGAACTGCCGAGGCGGCAACCGCGCTTGTTCTGATGCTGACTCTGAGAAGGAAAAGGCCGCACGTTGTCGAGAAACTCAACGACCCTCATAGAGATCAGCTCCGGTTTTTCCCAACCTGAAATGATCGCGCCGCTTCCTTCCGGTCCCCGCCGTTTCCCTCGCGAGCTTTCGAGGTATTCGGGGACCAACCCATTCAGCGTGGTGCCGTGGTCGACAGGGATTTTGCGCGCCTCCCTGACCAGCTTTTCGTCGAGTGAAAGAGTGATGTTCCTAATGCCCATCATTAAGGGGAATCCGCAAGCCTCTGAGGGAACTGCGGTGCTTCATTCCTCCATCTTTACGGAAAACTGCAGCTAAGAACTGACGACTAATTGTGCTTCATGAAATCGCCCTTGGTTCCCGTCAGGGAGTTGTAGAGAGTCTCGATGAACTTGTCGCTGTCGATGAATTCGCCCGACCACTTCTTCCAGGGTTCCAGGATCTTTTCTTGCTTCATCTGATCGACGGTCTGCTGTTTATTGATTGCCTTCTGCACCGCCGCAGACGTTTCCTTCAACATCTGCACGAAAGCACGCACATCATCCAGGTTCGAGAGGTCGCCGTGGCCGGGAATTACCTTCACATCCGGCGGTAGTTCCGCCGACACTTTTTCCATTGCCGAAATCATCCCTTGCACGCTTCCGCCGCTGGTTACGTCGATGAAAGGGAATCCATAGCGCACAAAATCATCGCCCATATGCACCACGTTGTTCTTGGGGAAGAAGATTACCGCGTCACCATCGGTGTGTCCGGAAGGGAAGTGCAGGGCTCGGATATCTTCTCCGTTCAAATGAACGGTCACATCGTGTTCAAAGGTGATGACCGGCAATGCCGCCTTCGGCGCCGGGGGAACATCCATCTTCACGGATCCGCCGTTTCCGGCGGCCCCGCCCGTTTCCAACCGCTTACGCACGTTATCCTGCGCGATGAGGGTCGAGCCCGAATTCGCGAAGGGCGCATTTCCACCCGTGTGATCGCCGTGATAGTGCGTGTTGATCACGAATCGCACCGGCTTATCTGTAACGCCCAGGTTTTTCAGTGCTGCCTGAATCTTGTCGGCCAGGGGCGCAAACTGGTCATCCACAATGACGATTCCGTCCTCGCCGACCGAGGCGGCAATGTTTCCTCCCTCGCCCTGCAGCATATAGACGTTGCCGGAGACCTTCGTCACCTTGATCTGCACTTTCGAAAAATCCGGCTGCTGTTGCGCGGCTGCAACCTGCGCCAAGGCAAACGCGCCCGTTAACGCCACTGCCGCCAGCCATGTTCTCGTTTTCATGTGTCCTCCCCCGGTGAATTCTATCATTCCTCGGCATGAAGTAACTTCTCGGCACATCCGGGTAATTCGCTTCCTCTGTGCACCCGCTGGTAAGCTATGTTGAATTCGAGAAGGTTAACGTGGGTGCTTGTGCTCTCACGTTCGATTCCCAAAGGAAATCCTTGCTTGAAAACTCTCGTGAACGAGACCTCCGCCGCCCGATCAGAGCCCGCCAGTTCTAAGCGTTTTGCCTTCCTTGTCGGCGCAGGCATCTTTATAAGCCGCATCGCCGGACTCGTTCGTGACCGTGTGTTCGCCCATTTTTTCGGGAATTTCGCGGCGGCGGACGCGTTTCGCGCTGCTTTTCGCATCCCAAATCTGTTGCAGAACCTCTTCGGGGAAGGGGTCCTTTCCGCTTCGTTCATTCCCGTGTATGCCCGTCTTCTGGCGAGCGACGACGAAGAGGAAGCGCGCAAGACCGCGGGTGCGATCGCCGCGCTGCTGATGCTCACGACCTCGGTAATCGTCTTGCTCGGGGTTCTCGCCGCGCCGTGGTTGATTTATGTCATTGCGGCAGGATTCAAGGGCGAGACCCGCGATCTCACCATTCTTTTGGTGCGAATCCTGTTTCCCGGCGCAGGTTTGCTGGTTGCATCCGCCTGGTGCCTTGGCATTCTGAATAGCCATCGCAAGTTCTTCCTCTCTTATACGGCTCCGGTGCTGTGGAACATCGCGATGATCACCGGGATGATCCTTTTCGGACCGGGGCGTCCGCAGAATTCTCTTGTCGTCATTACCGCATGGGCTTCCGTTGTCGGAAGCGCCTTGCAGGTGGGGGTGCAGCTCCCCACCGTTCTGAAACTTCTCGGCGGTTTGAAGCTTTCGCTCGCGCCTCAGGCGGAGAACGCCCGGACGGTCATCCGGAATTTCTTCCCTGTGTTCATCAGCCGCGGTGTCGTGCAGATCAGCGCGTATGTCGATGCATTTCTCGCCAGCTGGCTCCCCATGGGTGCTGTGGCCGCCTTGTCTTACGCCCAGACGCTCTACACACTTCCCGTGAGCCTTTTCGGCATGTCCGTCTCTGCCGCGGAACTCCCCGTAATGAGCGGAGCGATCGGAGCGGCTGACGAGGTAGCCGGCATTCTGCGCACGCGTCTCAATAACGGTCTTCGCCAGATCACTTTCCTTGTGGTTCCTTCGGTTGCGGGTTTTCTGGTGCTCGGGGATGTCATCGTTGCGGCCATCTATCAGTCTGGCCGCTTCGTGCACAACGATGTGACATATGTTTGGGGGATCCTAGCCGGCTCGACGGTCGGTTTGCTCGCCTCCACGCTGGGCCGGCTCTACTCCTCTGCGTACTACGCGTTGCGCGACACACGCACACCGCTTCGCTTCGCGATGATTCGCGTTTTGCTTACCACGCTGCTCGGGTATCTGGCGGCGCTGCCGCTTCCGCGTCTGCTTGGCATTGACACGCGCTGGGGCGTGGCCGGTCTGACGATCTCTGCAGGTATCGCATCGTGGGTTGAATTCACGCTACTTCAGCGAGGCATCCGGGGGCGCGTCGGACAGGTTGGCGTTCCGCCCGGCTTCCTTGCGCAGGTTTGGCTCGCGGCTCTGCTCGCCGCTGCCGCCGGTCGAGGATTGACCTACACTCTCGGGCCACGCGATCACATCCTTCTCGCCGTCTTTGTGCTTGGCCTTTACGGTGTGGTCTTTCTTGCGGTGACGGTTGCTCTGAAGCTCCCGGAAGCTCATTCACTGATCGGCTTGGTATTTCGCCGCGTGGGCATAAGATAAAAAGGAATTATGCCTACCGTTTACATCGCGCTCGGGACCAACATCGGCAATCGCGATGAGAATTTGAGCGAAGCAGCTCGCCGGCTTCGCGAGTCCGGCGTGGAAATCACAAAACTCTCCAGTATTTACGAAACAGCGCCTGTCGATTATCTCGACCAGCCGTGGTTCCTTAACGCAGTTCTCGAAGCGCAGACAACCCTGTCAGCGGCACAGCTTCTCACCACCCTCCGCAGTATCGAATCGCAAATGGGCAGCAAAAAGCCCTTTGCCAAGGGTCCACGCCTCATCGATCTCGATATCCTTCTTTACGGCGATGACACCATCGAGACGACCGATCTTCAAGTTCCTCATCCCCGGATGCTGCGCCGCAATTTTGTTCTTGTGCCTCTCGCCGAGATCGCGCCCGATCTAAAGCATCCCTCGTGGCGGGCCAATGTGACCGAGCTCCTCACACACTCGCCGGACTCCAGCCAGGTCCGGCGCATCCCTATCGGTTGGTCCTAACTGGTTTTTCTTACGACCAAGCGGTGCAACGTGATTACCTTTGGCTGCAGGGAATCCAGCTCAATTTGCGAGAGCTTCCCTTCGCTGATTTCTCTCCACACGTACACTCCCGGCTCGGTTTCAGACTGTTCGCGCCCTTTCCGCCTTTGCAGGAACTCCTGCGCATCCTGTACCGACGCTTTCTCGCGCAAGGTCGGCCTGGTTACTGCTTCGACGGCGTAGCTGCGGAGCAGTTTCTTCCAATACTGATCGAACAGGTCGGCAGAGGCGAAAATATCGCTCCAGGCCACTTCGCCTCCGTAAGCGATGACCACGCCCACTACGCGCTCGCCCTTCAATCCAGCCGTTTCCCTCCGGAAACGCCGCTCTACTTCGTCTACCATCGCGTCCACTGAAGGGGCCACTCGCCGGGAGTCGTAAATCTTTTCGTACGACTGCGTCGGTGCTTCTGCCGTCATGGTCTGAGTCAGAACATCCGCCGGCACTTGCGGAGCGGGCGCCGCAGCCGAACGGGCTGCGGTCGTCCCCCCAGCAACAGATGCCCAGACGCTGTCCTGCTTCTGATTCACCGCCGCCTGCTCGCGCACGCTCGGGTGGACGATGGTCTTCGCTGCGGTGAACAGCGAGCCGTTTGACCATCGCCCGTGTTCCACGCAGAACACGTCCAGCGGCAGGGGCTCCGCGCCAGCCGGAACGATCCGGTCCTTCCCAATGATGCGGTCCTGCTTACCGCCGCTGACCAGTTCCCCCGCCAAGAGCAGTAGTGGCCGCTTGCTGCGGTTGATCAGCACCAATTGATTCACCGATGCCCCGCCGTAGTTTTGTACCGCAGGCCGCACCCCGTCGCGGCCTCGGATCAATGTCTCCGCGCCCTGTTCGCGGACAATCACTTCACCGCGCGAGAGCCCTTCTTCCAAGGTCATGAATTCCCGGGTGTCATAGCCGGAAGAGGCCACAACAGGAAACACGGCCAGGTTTTCGTAGGTGATCGGCTCGAGGAGGCGCCATTCGCCCTCTGGCTTGCCCGGCGGCGTAGGCTGGCCGGGAGAAGGCCAAAGCATTCCTATGGCGGCGATTCCAAGCGTTGCGATCCCGAACAGAGTGCTGCCGATCGAGGTGTGAGCGAACTGGTCCATGCGATCCTCCTCTGCGTGCTCCGAGGCACGCCTTGGAGTTCGAACGGTCATGCAGATCTTTCTTGCAGGGAACCCTAGGGGTTCTTTAGCTTCGGGGGTCGCCCAGGTTGGTTCGAGGCTTGATCCGGCGGGTTTTGGAGGCTTCGGCTTCCTGGCGCTCGTATTCGGCAAGCTCTTCTTCGCTATAGGAATAAGAGTCCCGAGAGGCGAACATCGAGGTCGTCCGACTGGTCTGCTTCTTCTTTTTGCGCGCCTCGCCAAATTCGTAGCGGGTCATGCGCAGAGGGCCTTCGATGGCCTTCACTTCTACGAGAAGATCGCTGACTTTTTCCAGGAAATCGTGCAAGTGGAACGGCCGAACTGCATACGGCACCCTGGCCCGTTCGAGCGCGGGGACAAACTGGCTGCCCGCCAGCTCCGGGATTACATAGAGGACGCGCACGCGGCCGCCCTCTTCCGCCGTCACCGAGGCCAGTTCTTGCAATATGTGAAACGTCGGTGTGTCGAGGCCCACCATTTCGATATTCGCAATCACCAGGGAGTATTCCCCAGTTTTCAATTCGGCGTGCAGCAAAGGCAGGTCGGCCACGATGCGCACGCGCCAGCCTTCACTGTCCAGGATCTGCTTCAACGCGGAGGCGTTGCCTGCTTCCACTTCGAAAACAAGAATGCCTATCTGGCGCACTTCTGCTGTGGGGGATGACGCCATGCATAAATTATAGGCGAGGGGCAGTGCAAGGGCATACGACCCGAGTATCGGGCGGCTTAAGCGCTAACTGTCCGAAAGGCCGGGGGCAACGGACAGCCTCAGATGTCTGTTCCTAGCGGAGCTTGTTGAGAGCAGGGGTCGACCTACTTTGCGGCAGGGGCTGGGGCCGGCGTCAGGATCAGTTCAGAATGAGCGGGGTTACCGCGAGTCAGCACGAGATAGGACTTGTCCGTGAGGAAGCGCAACTCGCCGTTCAGGGTGATCTTCGCGCTCAGGGAGTAGGTATGTTTTCCATCGATCTTCGTGGAATCGTAGGTTAGCTCGAACGGAATTGGCACCTGGCGCTGTCCCAAATTGATGGTTTGCTCTGCAATGACTTTGGCCGGGGCATCGGCGAGCGAAACGTCGAGCAATTGCACTTGGATGACGGCCTCCGGCGGGAGGGCAATCCGCTGCAGATAGCTCACGGTGCCGGAAACCGTTGCCTGATTCAACGGTTTGTCCAGCTTGCAATTCCTCAAAATCATTTTGCCATTGCCGTCCGGCTCATCTTCCTGCAGAAAGCCGCCGTTGCCCTTGCCCCACCACACGACCTTTCCGTCGGAGTAGCGGTTCCCGTCGGCGGAAACGGTCTGCTTCATCAGGTAGGCGCTGTCTCCATAGCGGACCTTCGCCATCTGGCCGCCGAGATAAACGGTCAGCTTGGCGCCGCCCTCGCAGGCATAAACGAACTGGTTCCAACGAATAGCATGGACTACGTTGTTGTGTGGCTGAGGGCCAGCCACTGTTTGCGTGGGGGGAGAAGGAGGCTCCTGCGCCGACGCGAAACCTGCGAGCAGTGTCCCAAACGCTAGCGCGACAATCATGTACCTGGAGAATTGGCTGGTCATAATTTAATCCTCATCACCCGATATTCTAGTCGATTGGGTTGTCGGGTGGTGCAGGATGCCTTTTCTGTGCAGGTTGATCGGTGCCGGGAACGGCGCGCATGGAAATGGACATGCGGTTCCAGGCGTTGATGGCCATCACGGCGCAAGCCAGATCGACAATCTCCGCTTCAGTGAACTCTCTCCTCACGGCTTCAAACACTTCATCTGGCACATGAGTCTGCGCAACCAGGGCCAGTGATTCCGTGCACTCCAGGGCGGCCCGTTCCCGCGGCGTATAGAAGGGCGTTTCGCGCCAGGCGTTCAACTCATAAAGCCGTTGTTCGGTCTCGCCACGGGCGCGGGCATCCTTGGAGCACCTGCGACACTGCCGAAGAAGATGCTTGGATACGTGGGCAAATGACTGATCTGAGAAAGCCCACGCCACGAGCGGAGACAAACATCTTCGATCCTCGCGACCCCGCCACAGATTTGCATGGGGTGGCAGTGGCCGGACTAAAGCGCGAGATGTCTGCTTCGCCCGAAATGAAGATGTTCGATTTTTGTGTCCTGGTCAGACGATGTCGATCACGATGAGGGTGATATCGTCCTGCTGAGGAAGGGAAGAGGGCCGCCAAATGCGAATTTCGGAGAGCAGTTGATCCACCAACTCGGATGGAGGGCGAGACTGATTCTTCAGAACGACTTGTTCGAGCTGGCGGTCACCAAAAGAGTCGCCGCTTGCGTTTTCGGGTTCGATCACGCCGTCGGTGTAAAGCAGAAAGCGGTCGCCAGGGCAAATGGACATCTCGCAAACGGGATAGTCAGGGTCAGGCAAAATTCCGAACACCAGGCCGTTGCTGGCGATGCGCTCCAGTTTGCCCTCGCGGCAGCGAAGTAGCGGCGGGTGCCCGGCAGCGGAGTACCGTGCCTTGCGGTTTTCCGTATCCAGCCACAGATAGGAAGCGGTGACGAACTGATCACGGAGTTGCGCCGACAAGATGCGGTTTAGGCCGCGCAGCACCTCTCGCGGGTCCTGCGCGCAGGGCACGACAGACTGCACCGCTACCTTTATCATCGACGAAATCAGGGCAGCTGGGACGCCATGTCCGGACACGTCTGAGACGAGAAAGCCAATGCGGCTCTGGTCCACGGGGATGAAGTCATAAAAGTCGCCGGCGACGGCGGTCATCGGGCGATAAGCGGCCGTTATCGTCAAATTTCTTATTTCGGGATTGCTGCTCGGAAGAATCGAAGTCTGGATTTCGTGAGCGATGGCAAGTTCATTTTCGATCGATAACAGTTTGCGCTCGCTGCTGAAAACCATCTCCAGGGCAACATAGCCAACCGAAAACAGGAATGCCGCGAATCCCATGGAGTCCCAGATAGCCCCAAAAGAGTAGCCCAGGGGACGCAAGACGTTCGTGCACAAGGCTTCGACGGCGAAAATCAGCGTCCCCATGAGCAGAACTCCGCTGTCCGGCGTAATGAGGAACTTGTGCGCCAGCCTTGGCACCACGACGACGGCTACCAGGACACAGAGAGTGATAGTAGCGAGGAGACTGCTCAAGAAGGGGATCCATCTGCTGGTTGAACCGGTAAGGACAAATAGCCCGATGCCAGACAAACCAACCGCCAAACCCACATAGATGAACACCCGAAGAAGCAGGCGCAATTTGCCGAGGCTTAGTTCCATCCAAGCGCGCGTGGCGACGACCAGGATCAGGGCCATGATGATCGTGTCCAGGTAGGGAGCAGTCACCCGAAACCATTGCGGCAAACGCGCTACCGCCGTCAGTGGATCGATCAGCCTGAGAGCGCCGTACATGGCGCTCCAGATTCCAAGCCACACGAGGACACGAACGCCGCTGCGGCGGCGCATCGCTGCGATGCCAAAGGCAGCCAGCCCCAGAAACACAAAGACAGTTCCCGAGATGATATCGATTAGCTGGCCGCGCAACGTGGCGAGGGGTTGGGCCTGCAGACGAGCACCTCCGGCAACGTGAACATAGCAGAGTCGATACTACTGCCCTATGACGGGCGACACAGCTTTGCGTCAGGCCTACGTTGAGGTCAGGACTTTGCGCGATCTTCCCAGTCGACCCAATCGACGGGATGCGCTGAAAGGTAAGCACCCACAGCTTCTCCGAGGGTTGCAAAGAAGGTTTGTTCGCCGAAGCGTGTGAAGAGCCCGAAGCGCTTCAGCTTGTCCTTGACCGGGTCCTTCATCTCTGCGAAGCACAACTCGATGCTGGCGGCGTGCAAGGTGTCATCCAGCTCGGAGAGGGCGTCGGCTGCGGTGACATCGACACTCGTGACCGGTTCTGCCGCGATTACGAGCCACTGCACGGGCGTCGGTGAGTTCGCAACGGCACTCAGGACGCGATCACGGAACAGTTCGGCGTTCGCGAAGAAGAGAGGCGCATCCCAGCGGAACAGCACGAGGCCGGGGATCCGCCGTGCCTCGGGATACCGGGCGATGTCGTGGTAACCCTTGACGCGCTCGACGCGGCCAAGTACGGCCGAATGCGGACGCCAGCCATCCCAGAGAAACTCAATCACCGCAATGACGATCGCGATGGCAATGCCCGGAATGGCACCGAACACGGCCACACCCGCAAAGCAGGTCATCGAAAGCCAAAATTCCCAGCGTTGAATGTGATAGATGCGGCGCAAATCGGACACTTCCACTAGGCCGATAGCCGCAGCGATGACCACTGCCGCCAGGGCGGTGTTCGGCAGATTCTGTAGCAGCTCAGGGGCGACGACGAGCAAGAGTGCAATGGCCAGTGCGCCCACAACCCCTGTTAACTGTGTCTTGGCGCCTGCTGCCTCAGCCACGGGTGTGCGCGAAGAGCTGCTACTGATCGGGAAGCCCTGAAAGAACGCCGTGGAAAGATTGGCGACGCCCAGGCCCACCATCTCCTGGTTCGGGTCGACCGGGGACCGCAGACGTGCCGCATACGTTCGAGAAAGCACGCTCGTATCCGCGAAGGAAACGAGTGCGACGGCAAGGCCACCCAAGAGGATCGGCACCCAGTCGTCGACCTGGACAAAGGGAAGCCGCGGCGCGGGTAATCCACGCGGAAGTGGACCCAGCACGGACACGCCAGCGCGCGTTGCAAGGTCGAAGGCCGCGACCACGACCGTGGCCGCGACAACTGCGATCAGAATGCCCGGAAGGCGCGGCTTGCCCTTCAGCAACAGAATGAGAACCAGCGTACTGGCCCCTATCGCAAGGGCTGAAACGTTAGTGTTTCCTTCGAGGATCTTCCCGACGATTCCCCATGCCTGGCGCAAAGGTCCCTTTGCAGTGACAGAAAAGCCGAAGAGCTTCGGGACCTGGCTCAGCAGTACTGTAAGTGCAATGCCGTTCATGTAGCCGTAACGGATAGGCTTCGAAAGCAGTTCGGTGATAAATCCCAAACGACTCAGTCCCGCAGCAATGCATGCCAGGCCTGAGACGATTGCCATCATTCCGGCCAGTGCCACCGCACGTTGCGGCTCTCCGGCCGAAAGCGGCAACACGACCGCTAGGATCACGGGCGCAAGCGCGGAGTCGGGGCCAAGGACAAGAATGCGGCTTGGACCAAACAATGCATATGCGAGCAACGGGACAATGGTGGCGTAAAGGCCGTTGATCCCGGGCACACCGGATGCTTCGGCATATGCGATGCCCACGGGCACAAGCATCGTGGTCATGACCAGACCCGCGACAAGGTCATGCCGCAGCCAGGAGGACTTGTATTCACGCGCAGTATTCAACCCTGGAAGCCATCGTATCCAGCCGGTTTGATTCACTTGCGTCGCATGGCATGCGATGCGGCCAGGCTCTGTTTTCCCCGAGGAGAGCGATTCACTCATGGCTGCACCGAATTACATTTCGATGGCCTCGCCCATGCAACCATGGAAGTGCTCCTTGGACTATGCGGTAGCAGGAATCTTACTCCAATTCCTGTGATCCACGGCTGAGTGCCGAGGGGCCCACTTCATTATCAGCAGCTTAGGACTCGTAGGGGTAAGGTTTCGATGGGTGAAGCTTTTCTGTTTACTCGTCCGTATAAGCAGGTAGCATGGACCTCTCTCTGGGGAGGCAAGACTCTGTCGTCGGCACAAGTACTGAGGATCACTCGAAGGGGTGCGACGAATGCAATTCTCGCCCACACTAGCACTCCATATCACGGCGGGCATGCTGGGTATGGTGTCAGGCGCTGCGGCCATGATTTTTCGCAAGGGTTCCATAAGGCATGCTCTGGCCGGGAAAGCCTTTGTCGTATCGATGCTGACGATGGCGGCCAGCGCCGTGTACCTCGCGGTGTTGAAGCACCAAGATGACAACATTGCTGGCGGTGTGCTCACGCTTTATCTGGTGACGACGGCGTGGCTGACAGCCAAACGTAAGGACGGGGAGACCCGCATTTTCGATTGGTTGGTGCTCCTTGTTCCCACCGGACTCGGAATTCTCATTTGGGTTCGCGGCGTGCAAATGTTGCAGGCAGGATCAAAAGAAGGTGGGCTAATCGTGGGCATGAGCTTCTTCATGGGCTCGGTGATGCTGCTAGCTGCGGCGGGAGACGTTCGGATGCTGCTGCGCGGCGGTGTGTTCGGCAGGCAACGCGTGGTGAGGCATCTCTGGCGCATGTGCCTCGGACTATTCATCGCGACGGGTTCGTTTTTCCTGGGGCAGGGAAGCAAGATATTCCCCACTCTGTTTCGTGACTCAGTCTGGCTGTTGATCCCTGCTTTCTTGCCGCTGGCGCTTTTGATTTTCTGGTTTTTCCGCGTGCGCTTCACGGATGCGTACAAGAGAATGTTCCTTCCGCGCGTAACGGAGGTAGAGTCCATACGAACCTAGCCTCCAACGATCGCCGCGGTAGCGGGGCTACTGGGACTTTTTGATCTCGGAGTCAGCTTGCTCGATACTCCCTTTGACGAGTTCGGTTTTTACCTCTGACTTTTGGCCGGCGAGGAGCGTCACATCGGTTTCGAAGGTACGATAGCCGGGTAGCTCGACCTTGATGTGATGAGTTCCAGGGCTCACGAGCATGGAATGGACGGAGCCGCCCAGCTCGCCGGCATGGCCCACGTAGCTGCCGTCGAGAAAAACGGCGGCGCGCGGAGGCTGAATGGTCAGTTTCAGTTCTGAAGTGACTTTTGGAGTCGTGGCGCCCGGGAGCAAGGACATTTTCACGCTGACGGTTTGCACTTGTCCTGGCTCAACGATAATTTCCCGGACGAAATCGCCATAGCCGGACTGGCGGGCAGTGATTTGGTGTTTGCCCGGCAGTAGTAAGAGCTTTTTGTTGCCTTTGAGTTCCTTTACGTAGCCAACGTATTCGCCATCCACCCAAACGCCGGCGTCTTTTTCTACGCTCGTCGCTCCCTGGAGCTTCACCTCGCCCATGACCTTGCTGTCTTGCGCACGCAAAGAAGGCGCTCGAAGCAGGGCACAAAGTGTAAGAGTAAGAAGAGCGATGGCGAGAAACCACAAACGTCTAGACACGATCCCCCCTGTTTGTGGCTGGGATTCCATAGTAACGCAGAAAGGAAAACCTTGCCCGGGACGGAAGAGAGATCCCTCGCTTCGCTTGGGATGACAGGAGTTCCCGAAGAACGGCGGGAGGATTGGTATCAACCGCAAAGGCGAAGACCCGCCGCACCCCAAGTTTATTTGCCGATAACGAGGTAGCTGCCGGCGGAGTAGCGTTTGTCGCCGGTGCCGTCCCAGAAGACGCGGTCGGTGGCGAGCGCGCCTTTGCCGGGAACACCCCGGGTGAAGAAAATCTGCAGGCCGTCGCGTGACCATTCCGCGTTGCGCGCAAAAGCATCCGGCAGGCCAAGGATGGTGCGGCGATGAGAGCGTACTTCGTAGAGGAAGAATGTTTGATTGAGGCCCACCTGATCCGTTGGCGCTCCTTGCGGTGCGTTGAGGTAGTAGGCGGAGACAAGAAGAAGATCGGAGTTGATGGGGCAGATGCGGATTGTGTCGCTGCTCATGATCTGGAAGGTGTCACCGTAGATCTCTTTCAACGGAACCGTTTGCGCGGGCTTGTCTTCGCTAATCCAGTAGGCGTTATGCATGTCCGTCGCGAGGACGGTTGTCGGATTCACCCAGCCTTGGAGGGCATCGACGCTCTCGGAAGAGAGCAGAGCGGCCTTATCCGGTGTGGCGGTGGGAGCCGTCCAGACTTGCCAGATCTTCCCGTCGAATTTCAGGTAAGCAAAGTGGGAGTCGTCGGGGGACCAGAAGGCCTGGCGCACATTGTTGCCGGCGACTTCGTGGGAGCGGCCGGTGTCGAACTCGTAAAGAATGATGGAGCGCTCAGGGCCGGTCTTGGAATCCGAGCGGGTGTAGAGGAGGGACTTGCCATCGTGGGATAGCGCGAGCTCCGAGCCGGCGGGGGCGGCGGTTTTGCGGACCTCCCCGCGGTTGACGATTAGGTGTCCGGCAGAATCGAGATAGGCCGTGGCCACAGGAGAATGAAAATTGGTGATGGAGTCGAGGACGGACTTCTTATCTTTGTCTTTATCTTTTGCGTTTGTGTCCGTATCGTCCGGCATGTCCAACTGATTTTTCTTGCGAAACTCGGGGAACTTGTCGGGAGAGCTTTGCCCGCAGCCCCTGAGCGCGCCAATCTGCGCGTGGTCGACCTCAACGCGAAATGTGTACCTGGTGTCGGACATGGAGTCCGAACAGGTGTCGCGTGAGAGCTTGACCGCAACGTCCGCGCCAGTGGCGTCGTCTTTGGCTTTGTAGGTCCACGAACTGCCGGGTCCGTCGGCGGTAATCTCGCCAGGGTCGAGAATGATCGGAGGATAGCCGACGCGGTCGAGACGCTCCGGCCCCTTCATCCCGAGGCGCAGCGACCAAGAGGGTTCGTTGCCATGGGCGAGGATCAGGATGGGATAGTGACGAGAGACCGGGGAAGGAATGTTCTCCTGTGCGGCTGCCTGCGTGTTCTTGGCAGATGGCTTCGCTGCGGGCTTGGGCGGTGGTGTCTGGGGGCCCGCCGTTGCGGATGCAAACGGGAGGACGATCAGGCCGAGCATGTAGCGGCTTAAGCGCAATGGAATCTCCGTCGTTCTCCTGATCGTGAGACGCGAACCAGCTTTGGAATGCCGCCTGACGAGAAACAGGATAGGAAAGTTCGCGCCGAGGCGATTAGAACAGAGCGTGGAGGCTGGGCGCAAGGGCAAGTGACGGGGAGGGTCACGGGAAAGCGACCGGGCGAAAGAAAAGAGAAAATGCTTGACTTGGCGAATAAAAGGCGAAATACTGTCGCGGCTCGAGGTGAGCTATGTCCCCAGTTCTTCTCCATCCGGCGCCAAGTTTCACGACACGGCGCCGCCCCGTTTGTCGCCCCGCAGTTCGATTCCTACCTTTTTGCCCTGAAACGCCTGACCCAACAGCAGAGGCCGGTCCCCGTGCCCCGGGTGAAACTGGCTGGTGCAAGGGAAGTCTGGAAAAACCCGCGGCGGATTGCCCCCCGCCACAACTCCGGTCTGCCCGTGCGCCACTGGTGGGCATAGCACGCCTCGCCGCAAATTCACCGCCAGCGGAGACGCGGAGACGATCCGCGGAAAAGCCGGAATATTTCTTCTTGCCGGTGAAATCGATCCTGAACCGGTGCGATTCGGACCGCGTGCCGTTTGATTGGACGATTAATCCCTATCGCGGGTGTGAGTTCGGATGCAAATACTGCTACGCGCGGTACACCCACGAGTATATGGAAATTGACGGTGGAGAGTTCGAGCGCAAGATCTTCGTGAAGAAGGACGCGGCAACGCTGGTGGCGAGCGACATTGCGCGGAAATATTCGTACCAATCGAAGGCTTCCGGAGGGATGCAGTCCGAACACATCGCCATCGGAACAGCGACGGATCCGTATCAGCCGGCGGAGCGCGAATACAGGGTGACGCGGGCGTGCCTCGAGGAATTAGCGAAGCGGGAGCGTTTGAGCGTCTCGATCATCACAAAATCGAACCAGATTGTGCGAGACATTGACGTTCTGAAGGCGATCGCCGAGAACTCCTCGCTTATCGTGAATATTACCGTGACGACATTGCGAACCCGGTTGGCGCGCTTGCTCGAACCGCGGGCGCCGCGGCCCGATCTGCGGCTGGATGCGGTTAGGCAACTCCGCGAGGCGGGTCTCGAAGTGGGCGTGTCGGCTTCGCCGCTGTTGCCGGGAATCAATGATGGGGAATTGGAGGCTGTTGCCGCGGCTTCGAGTGCAGCAGGGGCACTGTGGTTCTATTCAGGGGTGTTGTTCCTGATGCCGGCGTCGGCGAAGCAGTTTTTGCCGTTTATCCAGAAGCGATTTCCGAAGCTCGCGACCCAGTATCAGCAGTGGTATTCAAGGAACGGGTATGCACCAGAGGAGTACCGGGAGAAGATCTCAGAAAGAGTGCGCAGGATCAGGGAGAGACTTGGTTTCGTGCCCCGGCCGTGGGAAGGCATGAGGCCGACCACACGACCGGCCCAAATGAGCTTGGCCTGGGACGCGGGCGCGATTAGTCAGTTGCAGCAGGCTGATGTGTGTGATGAGGTGGCGAAATTCTGGCAAGGGACAGACGCTCGAGTGAAGAGGGCGACTGGCGAGACATATCAGCTCACTTTGAAATAGGGGGAGTAACGGCTCCGATTGAGGACTGGCTTGCCAGGACGTGGGAGAGGGGCTAATGCCAAGATCGGCAGTCCCCGGGAAAGCCGGAGCCATTACCCGAAAAAGATTAATCGTGAATGTGCAAAGCCGCGGAAAGCGGGGTTTCGGCCGACGAAGGACCAACACGGACCTTGTACTCACCGGGGAGAAGCTGCCAGTCGTTATTCTGCTCGTTGAAGATGGAAAGATACAGCGAAGTCAGCGGCAACGTGACTGTTTTGGATTCGCCGGGATTGAGTTGCACTCTTTCCCAGGCGACGAGGCGCTTGAAGGGCTCGCCAGCGGCAGAAGGCAGTTCGGCGTATACCTGAGAGATCTCGGCGCCCGCGCGAGAGCCGGTATTTTTCACGGAGAACGTGACCCTGCGCTGCTTGTCGTCGACTTTCAGGCCGGAATAACTGTAAGTGGTATAGGAGAGGCCAAAACCGAAAGGAAAGAGCGGCTCTTTCTTTTCCACTTCGAACCATTTGTAGCCGACCTTCACTCCTTCGGTGTAATTGATGTCAAACGGCGGAAGCTTTTGGCCTGACGCATGCGCTTTCTCCTCCAAATCGAGACCAGGGACTTGGGGATGCGGGAGGTCGGCGTCGCTTTTCGCAAAGGTGACCGGGAGTTTGCCCGAAGGGTTGACCGTGCCGAAGAGAATATCGGCGATGGCCTGGCCGCCCGCGATGCCGGGATACCAAGCGGCAAGAATACCCTTCACGTCGGCGACCCAGGGCATCGAGACCGGACCTCCGGACTCGAGAACGACAATCGTGCGCGGGTTGGCCGCGGCGATGGTGCGGACCAGTGCGTCCTGGTTGTCCGGCAGAGAAAGCGTGGCGGCGTCGCGCTCTTCGGACATGTGCTGAGTGACAAAGACGATGGCCAGCTCGGAGGATTTGGCAAGTGCGGCCGCGGCAGCCAGATCCGTTCCTGCGTTGTATTCGACCTTGGCGTTGCGGGCGTCCTGGCGAATGTATTTCAGCGGAGCGGACGGGAAATAGACGGGCTCCCGCCATGCGGCGGTGCCTTCCTTGGGATTGACGGCGTTACCACCTGGCGCGTCGACTTGTGCCGAGCCGGCTCCGGAGAGCACGCCGACGTCCGCATGCCCGCCGATGACGGCGATGGACTTGTAGCGATCCGGCGCCAAGGGCAGGATATGATCGGCATTTCTCAAAAGCACAATGCTCTGCTCGGCGATCTGCTGGGAGTCATCCCGGCCACGAAAGGGGTCGACCACGCGGCGCGGCATGGTGGGATTATCGATGACCCCGGCGGCAAACATACTGCGGAGGATGCGGTGGGCCATGTCATCGAGACGAGCCCCGGGCACTTGGCCGTTTTCGACCGCCTTTTTGAGCGGTTCAGCGAATAGACCTTCCCCCGGCATATCCATGTCGAGGCCGCTGAGCGCGGATTTGACAGTGGAGTGGGTGGCACCCCAGTCCGACAGGACAAAACCCTTGAAGCCGAAGTCTTTTTTGAGAACCTGGTTGAGGAGGTAGTCGTTTTCGCAAGCGTAATCGCCATTCAGCTTGTTATAGGAGCACATGACACCGGCGGGTTCCGCTATGCCGATGGCAATTTGAAACGCGAGGAGGTCGGTTTCCCTCAGAGTGCGCTTGTCCATAACAACGTTGTAGATACTCCGGCCTGTTTCCTGGTCATTGAGGGCGTAATGCTTGATGTCTCCCATGACCTGCTGAGATTGCAAGCCTTTGGCGAGAGTGCCGATCATGATGCCGGCAAGCACGGGGTCTTCACTGGCGTATTCGAAATTGCGGCCGTTGCGGGGTTCGCGAATCAGGTCGACACCGCCCCCGATGGACATGTTGAAGCCGTGGTCGCGCAGTTCTCTGCCGATGACGGAGCCGAAGAGGGAAGCGGCTTCCGGATTCCAGGTGGCAGCCAAGCCGAGAGAGGAGGGCAACAGGGTGGCATAGCGGCCTTCATAGGCGGCCATGCGGATGCCCACGGCGGAATCGGCCAAGTTGATGTCTGGAATGCCCAGGCGATCAATGCCCTGGACAAAACCCGCGCCAAAATTGGAGCGCGGTGGAACCGGAGAACCCTCGGACAGAACGCCCCAGCCCGTGCCGTGCACCAATTGCATTTTTTCGTCGAGAGTCATCTGCTTGAGGACCAGATCCGCGCGCTGATCGGGAGAAAGGGAACGATCCATCCACGGGAACAGAACGGTTTTCACGGGGGCCGGCGTCTGCGGCATGGCGGAGGAAACTCCGGCGATCAGAAAGGCCAAAAGGCCGAGCGCGACCATAGACGACCTGGCAAGGTTCGTAATTCTCATGGTTCTCCTCGTTTTCGATTACGGGGCCAATGGCGCGCCACGACTTTCGCTATGGCAGAGAACGTCGCCAGGAAAGACACCCGGAAGGATGGAAACGAGCAAGCTCAAGCAGGCGGCAACATCCTTGCGGCACATAGGGGTGGGCACCGGTAACAGAAATACTATAGAGCAATTTTGGGCGCATTGTCAGTGCTGGGTGGCCAAGGAGTAAACGCAGATAAACGATTTTCTAGCAGAGAATGAAAGGCGAGGCCCTGGAGCATGCAACGTGTATCAGTAGCCAAGAAATTTCGATGCAGCCGCGCCAGCGCATCGGGCTTCGGAGCCGGCACGCAGCCGAGGAGCTCAGGGCAGGATGATACGGGACTGTTCGCGATGAAGTTCGTGGACGCCGGGGAATTGCCCGCGGAGGAATTCGAAGAAGCGACGGGAGCGGGGCCGGCCATTGGTGCGCAGAAGGCCCATGCGGAAGAGAAAGACCAGCAACTGGAAAATCTCAGAGTCCTTCACCGAGCCGAAGGAAGGCTGCGCGGTGTTTTGCTTCGCTTCATTGAGGAAAGTGGAGAGGCTGTCGTAAAGGTCACGTTGCATAGGCGGCACGGGTGGTTGTTCATACACGATGCCGGCGACAAGAGTTTTGTACGTGTCTGCAAGCGCGCGGAGTGCCGCGAGGACATCGGGATCGGTGGCAGCCGGTTGCGACGCGCAGAACTTCGCGATGGTGAAGGCGATCGCGGAGAGAAACTGGCTGTGAACCTGAATCGTGTCCGAGGTGATGCGGGCGTCGAGAAGAGGCGTTTCCGCGGGAAGGGCGCGCGGATGCTCGTTTTCGTAGCGGTGGGCCGAAAGCAGATAACCGCAGTCGCAGGGGCAGTCGATAGTGACTTCCCTCTCCGTGCCGCAGCAGACGGCACAGATTTTTTCGGCCTTGGCCGGACAAAAGCGGCCAGGTTTGCGCTTCTGGCAAATTGGACAAGTCACAGGATCCCCTGATTGAGCAACAGAATATCACGCCGTGATGACTTTGTTGTGGAAGCGGCGGGCGGCAACGACAAGCAGCAGGGTGCCCATGAGGCAAAGAATGAGCCCGTCTGACCATAGGTGTGCCCAGGAAGCGCCGCGAAGGATGATGCCACGCGTGATGTTGATGAAATAGGTGGCGGGAACGAAGTAACTGAGGACGAAGAAGAATTTGGGCATGGTCTCGCGCGGGAAAATGTAGCCGGAGAAAAAGATGCTCGGAAGGATGGTCAGAAAGGCAAGCTGCATGGCGTGGGCCTGGGAAGTGGCCTTGCTCGAAATGAGAATGCCCAGAGAAAGCGAAACAAAAAGATAGGGCAAGGAAAGACAGGCGAGGAGCAGCACGTTGCCATGAATCGGAACGAGGAAAAGGAAACGCATAGCGACGAGGATCATGGAGAGCTCGAAAAATCCGATGCCAAGATAGGGAAGCAGTTTGCCGAGCAGCAGTCCCATGGGGCGGACGGGCGTGACGAAAAGCTGTTCGAGTGTGCCGCGCTCCTTTTCCCGGACGATAGAAAACGCGGTCAGGAACGTGGTGACATTGAGAAGAAGCACGGCGGTCAGACCGGGAAGGAAGAAGTTGGGTGAGCGCGAATCCGGATTGAAGAGGATTTTGGGGCGCATGTCCACCGCAAACGTGTTGTCCGTAGTGGCCAGGACGCGACGAAGGGATTCGTCGAGTCCGATGGCGGTGGTGACGTTGATGGCCTGGCCGGCCACGGAAGAGTCCGAACCGTCGATGAGGACAAGAACCTGGGCGCTCATTCGGTGAAGGAGTTTGTCCGAATAGTCGACAGGAATTTTGATGCCGACGCGGCAACGGCCGGAGATGATGGCGTCGTTCAGGTCTTTATCACTGCTGACGAAACGGACGAGATTGAAGGTGTCCGAATTGCGAAGGCGGTCGAGAAGCTCCCGGCTCTCGCGGCGGCCGTCGGCGTTATAAACGACCGTGTTGATCTGGCGGATGTTGGTGTCGATGCCGTAGCCAAGCAGCAACATCTGCATGATGGGAATGATGAGCGAAAAAAAAAGAGTGGCAAAATCGCGCCGGACGTGCAGCGTCTCTTTGTAAAAGACCGCGTTGAAGCCACGGAAGGGGTTATCCACGAGAAGCCTCCTGAGCGGCCTGATGCTTGTAGGTCAGCTCAACAAAGACGTCCTCAAGACTGGGAGCGAGTGGACGAATCTCTGCAACGGTGACGTTGTAGCTCAGGAGCTGGGAGCGGAGGTGGTCAAGGTCGAGACTGTCGTCGATGAGCGCATGGACGGACTGGCCGAAGATGGTGGCGCTGCGAATGCCGGGAATGGTGCGGGTGGCGCGCAGGGCTTGCGTGACATGGGGCGCCGAAATTTCCACGCGATAGGTCTTTTCGGGATTCACGTCCGGCAATTCGCGCAACGTGTCCGGCGTTCCGTCGGCGATCACCTTGCCGAAATAGATATAGGCGACGTGGCTGCAGCGCTCGGCTTCATCCATGTAATGGGTGGTCACAAAAAACGTGATGCCATGGGCGGAGAGTTCGAAGAGAAGATCCCATAGCTGGCGGCGTGCCACAGGATCGATGCCTGCGGTGGGCTCATCGAGAAAAATCAGCGTCGGCTGGTGCAACATGGCGCAGCCGAGGGCCAGCCGCTGCTTCCAGCCTCCGGAGAGCTGGGCGGAGAGACGATTGACATAGGGACCCAGGCCGTTCATCTGAACGACTTCATCCATGCGCTGGCGGAGATGTTCCGAAGAGAGCCCATAGATACGGCCATAAAAGATGAGATTTTCGGAGACCGTCAGGTCGGAATAGAGACTGAAATTCTGCGACATGTAACCGATGTGCTCGCGGACGGCTTCCGGATCATCGTGAACATCGATGCCTTGAACGGCAGCGCTACCACCGGAGAGTGGCAGCAAGCCGGTGAGCATCTTGATGACAGTTGTTTTGCCGCTGCCATTGGGACCGAGGAAGCCAAAAATTTCGCCTTTTTCGACGCGGAAACTCACATCGTTCACAGCGGTGAAATTGCCGAAGCGCCGCACCAAGTGACTGGCTGAGATGGCGGGTTGGTCTGATGGTGTCATGGTTCGGCTCAGGTGTTGGGAGCCAGCTTTACGTCCGCGGCCATTCCCGCCAGGACGCGATGCGAAGAGTCGTCGATGCGAACCTTCACCCCGAAAACCTGGTGGACGCGTTCCTCGCGGGTCTGCACATTGCGAGGGAGGAATTCGGCCTGCTGATTGATCTGCTCGACCACGCCGTTGAAGATCTGGTTCGGAAAGGAATCGACGCGAATTTCAGCTTTCTGCCCGAGATGAACTCGGCCAATTTCGGTTTCGGGGATGTAGATGCGGACGTAGATCTGATCGCGTTCGAGGAGCGTGGCGATCGGCGTGTTTGGCGGAATCAGATCGCCCGGGCGGACATCCAGAACCTCGACAGTGGCAGTGGCAGGGGCAAGAACCTGGCGCTCGCGGAAGTGAGCTTCCTCGTAGGCCAGGGCAGCCTTGGCTGCTTCAATATCCTCCCGGCGACTCCCGCGCTCATACATTTCGAGAGTAGCTTCTGTCTGATGGTAACGCGCCTCGGCGGCTTCAATTTCCTCCGGGCGATAACCGCGCTGGAGTTCGTCGAGTTTGTGTTGCGCATTTTGCTTTTGCGCGAGCGCCATTTTCCAATTGGCTTCGGCCGTGTCGCGCTGCTGCTTGGAGACCAGGTCCTTGGCGGCCAGGGCGTCGTAACGTTGGAAGTCGAGATGCGTGCGGATTTCGTCGGCGGTCGCACGGTCCACGTCGGCTTTGGCGGCATCGATATCTTCCTGGCGGTAGCCGTTTTTGCGCTGGTCGTATTCCGCTTTGGCTTGCGCGGCCGAGGCGCGCGCCTGCGCAATTTCTTCGGGCCGGAATCCGCGCTCAGCTTTGTCCGCCGCAGCGCGCATCTGTTCCAACGTGGCGCGCAACTCCTTGTCATCGAAGATGATCAGGAGTTGGCCCGCGTCCACGGTATCGCCTTCACGGACCAGAATCTTGTCGATGCGACCGCCGACCTTGGAGCCCACGCGAATGTCGCGAGCTTCGACTGTGCCGGAGCCTTGAAGGGCGGAATCGCGACGGAACCAGCCCGTCGAATACGCGGCAGCGGCAATCAAGGCAATCCCGATGACCGGAAGGAAAATAAACTTGCGCTTCATAACGTGCTGCTCCTCACCAAAACAAGGGAACTTCGAGTGGCGGTGAAGGAACCTTTCGCGGCGTCATTCCTCGCCACATGATTTCAAAGGCCGACTCCATGCGCGGCAAGAGGCTTCCGTCGGCATAAAGCGACCAGATGAGAAGGGTGCCGAAAATAGTCTGGCGAAAGACCTGGGCAATCTCGATGGGAGGCAGGTCGTCACGAATCTCCCCGCGCTGTTGACCCAAGCGGATCATCTCCGAGTGAATGGCAAGGACGCGCTTCTGCAGGTCGAGCATGCCTTCTCGCACGGGAGTGCTCGAGAGGAAGGCCAGAAGGATGGCGCGGATAATGTCCGGATTGCGGGTGGGCTCGGCGGTCATGAGTTGGCCGAGAGAGCGGAAAAAGGCGAGCATTGGCGTATTGTTCCGGCGCGCTTCATCGACGGCCGACTGGAGCTTGCCGAGCTGCATTTCGCCAAAGGCAAGGAGGATGTGGTCCTTGCTCGGAAAGTAATTGAAGAACGTGCCTTTGCCTACGTCGGCGGCATTGGTGATGTCTTCGACGGTAGTCTCGACGAAGCCTTTTTGGGCGAAGAGCGCAAGCGCGGCACGGAAGAGGCGTTCGCGGACTTCGGCACTTCGTCGAGAACGGCGGTTGGGGGAGGTAGAGAGGAGGGAAGACATGAACTTGACCTCCATTCATATATGACCATAAGTCATATTTGAGCACCTGTCAACCAAAAAGGGAAGGAACCGCTTCCGACGTTCATGACATAACTTAATTCAAATAAATAAGTTATATCTCTTTTCCGGACGAGAGATTCTTCGGCGTCTTCTTGTTTAGATACGAGATGAACTGCTGGGCGGCAGGGGGGACGGGAACGGCGCCCTTGAACACGATGTCCTGGGGCGGCACCGACTTCTGATAGACCTTTTCGTTGGCACCACCGTCCGGGCGCACGGTAGAGCCGGCGAGAGAAATTCCCGCAAAGAGTCCACGAGCCCGTGAATAGGAGAGAATCTCAGCACGCATGGTGACGTCGGTCGAGGCCTCCGCAGTACGGCCCTTCGGTCCGGCGGCGGCGGATGCGTCGGCCCCTAGCTTCACCTTGCTGCTGAGGATGGCGCGCGCGCCGCGCTCGTTCATGACCAACAAGACGAAATCCGTTGCCTGCCCACCGATCTGGAAGCCGAAACTGCCTCCTTCGAGGGCCATCATGGTCGGGGCGCTCCAGGGCCCATTGAATTTTTCCCCGGTGCGGCAGGTCATCGCACCGCGGCCGTAGCTGCCGCCGAAAATGAAGGCCCCTTTCAACACGGAGGGATAGACGATGACGCAATAGGCTTTGTCGATCAGGTCTTGCGGAATGTCATCGGGAATGTCCATGATCTCCTGGACCACAAGGCCGCAATTCTCCAGACGCTCCTTCTCCTTGCGGTCATCGGCGAAGAGCGCGGGAGCCGCAAGGGAAAGAGCCATAACGGATGCAAGCCACTTTTTCATTCGAATCACCCTTTCGAAGTTGTGTCCCGTATATCTACTACTATGATGCGGTCTGGGCAGTAAGAGCCGGGGTCATGAAAAGCCTGGAACTGCTTCAGTCAGCCCCTCAGTGCGGCAAGAGAAGCAGAAGCCCCTATCGGCTTTCGAATATACTTTCACTTCATAGATTTTGCCAATAGAGGATTTATGCCGAGGAAAAGTAGATTTGCCGTGCACCTGCTGGTTGCTCTGCTTTTTGCGATTGTGGTGCAGCACGCGAGAGGGCAGGCGACCGCCACGGGGCACTTTGCGGAGCGTGCGGAGAAGCTTGTACAGGCGGCCCCGGTGGACAAGGGCGAATGGGGATTGCTGGTGGTGGACGCGGCGACGGGAGAAACACTGTACGAGAAGAACGCAGATAAGTATTTCGTGCCGGCGTCGAACATGAAGTTGCTGACGACGGCGCTCGCGCTGGACACGTTGGGTCCGGATTATCGTTTCCGAACGACGATCGAAACGAATGGCGTACTTGGGGGGGATGGAAAGCTCACGGGCGACGTGATCCTTGTCGGACGAGGAGATCCCAATTTATCCAACCGGAAGTTCCCGTTTGACACGAAAGAGGAGTTCGACGGTCCGCCGGAGAAGGCTCTGGCAGAACTTGCGGATGCGGTAGTCGCACGCGGCGTGAAAGAGATTGGTGGCGACGTGGTCGGAGACGACAGCTATTTCCCCAGGGAGCGCTACCCGGAAGGATGGGAAATCGACGACATGGTCTGGGAATACGGCGCGGCGATTTCGGCGATTGTGATCGATGACAACACCGTGACACTGACGCTGACTCCCGCGGAGAAGGCCGGAGACGCGGTACAGACCACGATGGAGCCGGCGGAAGAGGAGTTCGTGGTGAAGAACGAGGTCATCACGGCGGGGGCGAAGGAGAAGGCGGACCTGCACCTGACACGCGAACCGGGCGCGAGCACAGTGGTGGTGAGCGGGACGCTGCCGGCAAAGAGTGCACCTCACAAGCTGGTACTGGCGATTCAGGAGCCGGCCGAGCATGCGGCGAGGATGATGGCGAGATTGTTGAGCGAGCGGGGCGTGAAAGTGGACGGCAAGATCCGCGTGCAGCACGATCCGGATCCGGGGGAAGGTTCGAGAATGGTTCTGGCGGAGCATACGTCGATTCCCCTGGGAGATTCCGTCAAGCTTGTGAACAAAATCAGCCAGAACCTGCATACGGAGGTTTTGCTGAGAACTGCCGCACGGCAAAAGGGGCGCTGGAGTGATCCGGACGAGCTCATGAAATTCCCGAAGGAGTTCTACGCCAAGGCCGGGATCCGCGAGGACGACGTGGTGCAGACCGACGCTTCCGGACTGTCGCGGCACGATCTGGTGACGCCGCGGGCGTTTGTAGCGTTGCTGCAATTCGCGCAAAAGCAGACGTGGTTCGCGGCCTATTACGCCTCGTTGCCGGTGGCGGGCGTCGACGGGACGTTGAACGAGCGGATGAAGGATTCGGGAATTGCAGGTCGCATTCACGCCAAGACCGGATCGGTTTCCCATGTGCGGACGCTCTCCGGATTTGCTGAAACACGGGGAGAGAGAAGACTGATCTTCTCGTTTTTGAGCAACAATGAACAAGGAAAAAACCATGAAGTGCATGATGCGCTCGATGGATTGTGCCTGGCGATGATGGAGGAGTTTGATGAGAAGAAAGAGGCCAGCCAGTGAAGAAGTAAGGATGCAGGGAAAAGGCAAGAAAAGAGCAAGGAAGATACAAAAAGAGAAGGGCAATGAGCGAGAAAATTGTAACCGTGTTTGGTAGTTCGCGGCCGCACGAGGGCGACACTGACTATGAAGAGGCGAGAGCACTGGGGAAGGCCCTGGCCTCAGCGGGCTTTGCCGTTTGCACGGGTGGCTATGGGGGAGTGATGGAAGCGGCTTCGCGCGGGGCCAAGGAGGCGGGCGGAAAGACCTATGGTGTGACTGCGGAGTTTTTCGGGCGCAAGGCCAATGCGTGGGTCGACGTGGAAGTGCGGAAGAAGACCTGGGAGGAAAGGCTGTTCGAACTGATTGAGATCGCTGACGGATTTGTGGCCTGCCGGGGAGGCACAGGCACGTTGGTGGAACTAGCGGTGGTGTGGGAGATGTTGAATAAATCGGTGATGGCGGGGAAACCGTGCGTCGTGCTGGGGGATTTCTGGCAGCCTATTCTGGAGCGAGTGCGGGAAGTGGAACAAGGACCGAGGGCGGCGATAGGAGCGCGCGTGTGGGGCGAGGCGAATGGGAATTTGGTGCATAGCGCGAAAAGAGTGGAAGATGCGGTCGAGTATTTTGCAGAACAGATGAAGCAGGGAAATACGGATGCAGCGAGGTAAGGGGCGGGAGAAGGTGTCGCGGCGGGCAGAGGAGGTTCTGGAGTTTGACAAGCTGCGGGAATTGCTGCGGCTGAGGACAACGTGTTCGCCGGGGCGGCGACACATTGATGGCCTGGAGCCGAAGGGCGAGTGTGAGGCGCTCGAGAAGGCGTTTGCGTTGATTCGCGAGGCCCGGGAATGGCTGCGGCTGGGGCGCGAACTGGGTTTTGGAGCGTTGGCTGATCCGCAGGCATGGCTCGAGCGTTTGGAATCGCCGGGCGTGGCGTTGGAACCGGCGGATTTTCTCGATGCCGTGTCCCTGCTGGAAACAGCGACATGGCTGCGACAACAGGTTCGGGAAGAGGCGACGAAATTTCCGTTGCTGGCGGCCCGAGGCGTGTCCCTGGTCGACTTCAAGGACCTGCAGGCTTCGATTCGGCGCTGCATCTTGCCGAACGGAGAGGTCAGCGATGACGCTTCGAGCGCGCTGCGGCGGATTCGCCTTCGTATTCTCGAGACGCGAGACTCGATTCAAAAGGCGTTGAAGCAGATTTTGCGCTCACGGAACGCGGAAAGCGGGGAAGATTACGTCACCCTGCGGAATGACCGCTTTGTGATTCCCGTGCGGTCGGAACATCGGCGAAGCGTGCAGGGCGTGGTGCATGGAGCGAGCGCGACGGGGCAGACGGTATTTGTCGAACCGTTCGAAACCGTGGAAAGCAACAACCAGCTGGTGCAGCTTGGCGAGGATGAGGCGGAGGAGATTTTCCGCATTTTGAAGGAGCTTACCGACCGGCTGAGGGGTATGCTCCTGCCGCTGCAAGAGGCGGCGGCGACGATCGCGGAGTTGGACAGCATTTTTGCGCGGGGGAGATTTGCGCGGGATTTCGACGCTTGCATGCCGAAGTTCTCGGCAGAGCCCGAGTTAAGGCTGGAGGCGGCGCGGCATCCGGTGCTGGAGGACAAGCTGCGCAAGGAGAATCGTGCCATTGTGCCAATGTCACTGGCGCTTGGCGGCGAAGAGCGGATGCTGGTGATCAGCGGACCGAACACAGGCGGAAAGACGGTGGCGCTGAAGACGACGGGCCTGGCGGCACTGGCCGCTCAGGCAGGGATTCCGGTGGCCGCGCAGCGGGCCGAACTTTCGCTGTTTGACTGCGTGCTCGTGGATATCGGCGACGAGCAGTCGATTGCCGCCGATCTTTCGACATTTTCTTCGCACATGCTGAACCTGAAGAGCATGCTGGAAGAAGCGACGCCGAATTCGCTGGTTCTCGTCGACGAAATGGGTACCGGCACGGCACCCGAGGAAGGCGCGGCGTTGGCAGTGGCGCTGCTGGACGAATTCCGGAGAAAGCGCAGCTTCGTGCTGGCGACCACCCACCACGACCGGCTGAAAACGTATGCTTCGACAACGCCAGGAGTGGTGAACGCCGCGGTTGAGTTTGACGACGTGAATCTGCGTCCCACGTACCGCCTGATGGTAGGCGTGCCGGGCGGGTCGAGCGGGATTGCGATTGCAAGACGGCTGGAACTGCCGGAGTCCGTCGTTGAGCATGCGCGATCGCTCCTGGCCCCGGAGACGCAGCAGGCGGCCGACCTGATTGCTTATTTGCACCGGAGCCGGGACGAGCTGGACCGCCTGCGGGCGCAGATGGCGGACGAGCAGGAGGCTCTCGAAAAGGAGCGCGCCAAGCTGCGCGGCGAGTGGGTGGAAAGGCAGAAACTTCGCATCGCGGAGCTGGAACAGAAGTTCGCGGAGATGCAGAAGCGCTTCGAAGAAAACGTGGCGGGGGTGGTGGACGCAGTGAAGGAGCGCGAACTGCGCGGGCAGGTCGAGAAAACCGCCAAGCGAAGGATGCAGGAAGCGCGAGGAGAGGCAAAAGAAGAGTTGAATGCGGCGGTCGTTCGGACGATTTCGGATTCGCAGCAGGACCTGGGAATACGGGCGGAATCATTTGAGAAGGTGAGCGCGGCCCAGTTGCAGCCGGGTGTGAAGATCCGCGTGCGCGGTTTCCGCAAGCCGGTGATTTTGCGGCGCGTGGATGGGCCGTCGGCGGAGATTGAGGCAGGACCGCTGCGGATGAAGGTGGCCGTGGAGGAGATTACGGGGGTCGAGGGTCAGGCGGCAGGACAGGCAAAAGAGAAGCAAGCTGCTCAACAGAACATCAGGGTTACTGCCGTGGCGGGTGAAGGCGGTCATTTCGGCGAGATTAATGTGATTGGGATGACGGTAGAGGAAGCGAGCGAGAAAGTCGACAAGTTTCTTGATGATGCGGTTTTGGCGCATCGAGGCCAGGTGCGGATTATCACCGGACATGGAACGGGGGCACTTCGGAAGGGCCTTGGAGAATTCCTGAAGAAGCATCCGCTGGTGGAGCGGGCGGAGTTTGAGAGCGAGGAGAACGGGGGAAAGGCAATCACTGTTGTAAGCTTGCGGTTGTGAAAATTTCGAATTTCGAATGAGATGGCGGAAGCGGGATCATTTGCGGACCGGGTGAAGCAGCAGGCGGACATTGTCCGAGTGCTGGGGGAATACGTCCGTCTGAAGAAGAGCGGGCAGAATTTTACCGGGCTGTGCCCGTTTCATGGAGAAAAGACGCCGTCGTTTGCCGTTCATCCGGTGAAGCAGATCTTCCATTGTTTCGGATGCGGAAAGGGCGGCGACGTATTCAGCTTCGTGATGGAGATGGAGAAGTGCCAGTTCCCGGAAGCGGTCCGCATCGTCGCGGAGAAATGCGGCATCGCGCTGCCCAGGCCAAAAGAGCGCACGCCGGAAGAGCGGAAAGAGAATCAGCAGCGCGCCGT